>Ga0206679_10000024_pt1 | contig 113735 bp, 95 predicted proteins | sample M110012015metaG_FD_155464 | JGI IMG/M metagenome (GOLD analysis project Ga0206679, IMG submission 155464) | Ammonia-oxidizing marine archaeal communities from Monterey Bay, California, United States - M1 100m 12015 | ecosystem: Environmental > Aquatic > Marine > Intertidal zone | place: USA...
CCCAAAGCCCTCACTGCCCATAAGTTCTTCACCACTCAACTTAAGAAGAATACGCTTATACTTTTTCTCTTTGACGGATAGTGGCATAACAACTCCTAATATTAGCGGCTAACTGGCACCTTTAACTTGAGCGGCAACTTCGGTAGCAAAATCCACTTGCTCAACCTCTATGCCCTCACCTACTTCAAATCGGACAAACGATAGCACTTCAGCTCCAGCTTCTTTGACTAGTTTCCCCACGGTCATATCAGGGTCTTTAACAAATGGTTGATCTACCAAACTGCTCTCTTTCAAGAACTTACTCACTCGACCAACAATCATTTTCTCGATGATCTCTTCTGGCTTGCCGCTCTCTCGTGCTTGAGCCGCAAATATCTCTTTCTCAGCTGCAACGACTTCTGCTGGCATTTGATCAGAGCTTACCACCGCTGGATTAACCGCCGCAACGTGCATGGCAACATCTCTAGCAAGCCCCTCAGAGCCGCCGCTAAGACCAACCAAAACAGCAATTCTATTATTGCTGTGAACATAGCCGCCTACTACCGGGGCTTCTACACTATCGGCTCGACGTGGAGAAATATTTTCGCCAGTTTTTTGGACCAAAGCCTCGCGCGCCGACTCTAAATCGCCAGCCATAACAGCGGCCATGTCAGTTTTTCTATTGACAAATGCTGAGTCCAAAACAGACGCCACAAATCCTTGGAACCCTTCGTCTTTCGTGACGAAGTCAGTTTCACTATTTACCTCAACAACAACCCCGTACCCGGCCTCTACCTTTACAGATACAAGTCCATCTGCAGCAGTCCGTCCTGCTTTCTTAGCGGCCTTCATACCGCTAGATTTACGAAGCTCTTCAATTGCTTTATTGATATCCGCATCTGCTTCAGCAAGCGCTCTCTTGCATTCCATCATGCCTAAACCAGTTCGCTCTCGCAGTTCCTTCACTAAAGAAGCCGTTACCTGTGCCATGCCAATCCTCTCTAAATCATAATTTTAGTTAAAATAAAGGGGGCTAGAACCCCCTTTATTTATTACACAATGTTTTGTGATTTACTCTGCAGCAGTATCAGCAGGAGCCTCTTCCGCAGCAGCTTTCTCAGCTACAGGCTCTGCCTCAGCAACAACTTCTGCCTTAACAACTTTCTCAGCTATAGGCTCTGCCTCAGCAACAACTTCTGCCTTAACAACTTTCTCAGCTACAGGCTCTGCCTCAGCAACAACTTTTTCTGCCGCCGGAGCTTCAACCGCAGGTGCTTCGACCTCTGCAACTTCGACAAATTCATCTTTACTGGTTATAGCTGAAGCTTGTTCTTTACCTTCTAGAATAGAATCGGCTATCGACGCAGCATAGAGCTTTATCGCCCGAATAGAATCGTCGTTGCCAGGAATAATATAATCGACCCCATCTGGGTTACTATTTGTGTCAACTATACCTACAACAGGAATGCCGAGTTTATTAGCTTCATTAATTGCAATACGCTCGTGATCAACATCAACAACAAATAGGAAATCTGGCAACCCATTCATATCCTTAATGCCACCGATAGAATTTTCCAGCTTGTCTTTCATTCGGGTCCGCATCAATACTTCTTTCTTGTTGAGCTTATCAAAGGTACCATCGCTTTCCTGAGTTTCTAGCTCTCTAAAGCGTCGGATAGAAGCCCTAATGGTTTTGTAGTTCGTCAACATACCGCCAAGCCAGCGGTGACTAACATAAGGCATGCCAGAACGCTCGGCTTGCTCTTTAATGATTTTTTGAGCTGCTCGTTTCGTACCAACGAAAAGTATCTGATTACCTTTAGCCGCCTCAACGCGCAAAATTTCCAAGGCTTCGTTAAAAGCAGGAACTGTGTGCTCGAGATTAATAACATGAACTTTGTTACGAGAGCCAAAGATAAACTGACTCATTTTAGGATTCCAGAAGCGAGTTTGGTGACCAAAATGTACACCAGCTTGCAACATATCGCGCATACCAACAGTAGACATAAATTTTCCTTTTAGGGGTTAAGCCTCCACATCCCCCAATAATCAACCTTTTACGTCAAATTTCGACTTAAAAGGCACCCAGACTATTGTGTCGGAATGTGTGTGTCGTTTAGTTTAAAAAAAACGCTGTAGGAACATTCCCACAACGGCGCGCTTTATAACATAACAAGACAGTCAATTAAAGAAAAAATGCTGACAAACTTTAGCGTAACTCTACCATTCCATATAGTCATGTCTGTCAGATGAGCTATTTGTGCAGTAAAAATTTGTCCAACACTCCCCCTGAGCAAATTTGATGGGTACAATAGCGTAGATATCTTGTCGCTGTGGAACAATCATGACTGTAAAATTAAGAAGCGCAGAACAATTGGCCAAAATGCGCGTTGCTGGCCGTCTTGCTGCCGAAGTTCTTGAGCTCATAGAACCTTATGTTGTACCCGGAGTGACGACCGAAGCATTGGATAAAATCTGTCATGATCATATCGTCCAGGTACAAAATGCCATTCCAGCTTGCCTTGGATACAATGGATTCCCCAAGTCCATATGCACGTCCATCAATCAGGTCATCTGCCATGGCATTCCCTCTGACAAGAAGGTGCTAAAAAACGGCGACATTATCAATATTGACGTTACTGTTATTAAAGATGGTTGGTTCGGAGATACCAGTAAAATGTATTGTGTGGGTCAGGTGGCTCCCCATGCCAAGCGACTGATAAACATAAGCCAGGAGTGCCTATATATGGCGATGGATATTGTTCGCCCTGGAATTCGCCTTGGTGATATTGGCCACATTATCCAGACCCATGCAGAAAAAAATTATTACTCCGTAGTCAGGGACTACTGCGGTCACGGTATTGGCGACATATTCCATGAGGAGCCACAAGTCCTCCATTACGGTAAACCCGGAACTGGCCTAGAGCTTCAAGAAGGAATGACCTTCACCATTGAACCAATGATCAATGCGGGCAAATATGCCGGCAAGTTAAAGGCTGATGGCTGGACAGTAGAAACTCGAGATGGGCGACTCTCATCCCAGTGGGAGCATACAATGGCTGTAACGGCTAATGGCTACGAGGTTTTTACTGCTCGGCAGGAAGAATCATTTTAACTCAGGGACCCCAATAGTGCCGCTTAAGTCTTTAGAGCCAACAAGTTCGCTTCAAAAAGCGCTCTCGAATGCTCCCCTGTTCTTTGACCAGAAACGATTTCTTCTTGATCTAGAGGCGGGAGAGCCTATTTCTGTTTTTCGAAATGCGTTAAGCGCAGCCAAGGCCCATTTCAACAATCGATTCCACGAAGGTGAGGACGTTCATACTCTAGTTAATGAAACTGCTCGCTTCGCTGATCTAATATTACGGCTCGCATGGGAACGATACAAATGGGACAATGATATTAGCTTAATTGCTGTTGGCGGCTACGGCAGAGGAGAATTACACCCTTTCTCTGACATCGATTTACTCATTTTAATGCGCCGTAACCGAGGCAAACGATACCAGGAAAGTATCGAGCAATTTTTAACGTTTTTGTGGGACATAAAACTAGTCATTGGTCATAGTGTGCGGTCTCTATCTCAATGCGTTGATGAAGCAAAAGCAGATATCACTATCGCCACTAACCTTATGGAGACCCGTCTACTTTGTGGCAATGGCAAGCTACTCCAAACAATGCTTAAAAAAACAGGGCCTGATAGAATTTGGCCATCAGCTAAGTTCTACAGCGGAAAGGTCGAAGAACAACGTGCCCGCCATCAAAAGCATGATGACACTGAATATAATCTTGAACCCAATATAAAAGAAGCGCCCGGCGGGCTGCGGGACATTCAGCTAATCAACTGGACCGCCAAGCGTCACTTCCAAGTTCATCGTCGATCACAGTTAGTTGAAAAAGGCTTCCTTTCGGAGGAAGAGTACAGAACACTGCGCAGAGACGAAGAATTTTTATGGAAGGTTCGCTATGGTCTTCATCTAATAGCGGGTCGGGCAGAAGAACGACTTCTATTTGACTACCAGCGTAAGCTTTCAGAGATGTTCGGCTATAACGATAGTGCCGAGAGACTCGGCGTTGAAAAATTCATGCAGCGCTATTATCAGGTCGTGCTCTCAATTCGAGAACTCACCGACGTGCTACTTCAATATCTTGATGAGGCCATATACCGAAAAGGTAAAACTAAATCTGTTATCGAGATCAATGATAGATTTCTTATTCGTGACAACTATCTAGATACCGTTGATCCCTTTGTTTTCGTCAAATATCCATCGGCCCTACTCGAGCTATTTGTTATTCTCGGAGAGAATGACAGTATCATTGGTATAAGAGCATCTGCCATCAGGCAAATCAGACTGCATCGAAACTTGATTGATGAAGAATTCAGAAGTAGTCCTAGCAATAAAGCCCTGTTCATGCGTCTACTAAAAGTGCCGTTTAAACTCTCAAATCAACTCCAAAGGATGAATCGTTACGGTATTTTGGGTAAATATCTCCCAGAATTTGGCAAAATAGTTGGCCAAACTCAGCATGATCTATTTCATATATACCCTGTGGATGTTCATACGCTTCAAGTCGTGAGGAATTTACGTCGATTTGTACGCCCGGAAATCTCAAAGCTCTTCCCCATCGCATCACATATTTATAAAAACCTAGGCAAACCCGAGTTGATTATTATTGCCGCCTTATACCATGACATCGCTAAAGGCCGAGGTGGCGATCACTCCAAGCTGGGTGCTGCCGATATCGTTGAGTTTGGCCATAGTCATGGACTACAACCAGAAGAAATTGACCTTTTAAAGTGGTTAGTAGAAAGCCATCTACTCATGTCTACGGTATCTCAACGCGAAGACACCTCCGACCCCGATGTTATCTACAGATTTGCCACTCAGGTTGGTGATCTGATGCATCTGGAGCATTTGTATTTACTCACCGTTGCTGACATCAACGCCACAAATCCAAGGCTTTGGACTGACTGGAAAGGCTCATTGATGCATAACCTTTACTTTGAGACCAAACGTGCCCTGCAGAATGGTCTTGGTTCTCCTGAAAAACGTTCGACTTGGGTCGCTTCAGCAAAAATGGCTGTCGTTGAACGTTTAGAGGACATGAATGTCACAGAATCTGAGGCTAGAGAAGTCTGGAATGATGTCGATGACGAGCTTTTCTTGCGGGAACGTGCCGATGACATAGCGACCTTCACGGCGGCTATTGTTGTCAATAAAGATCCTGATGAGCCACTAGTTCTCATACGCGATGTCGGTGTGGAGATACCCATTGCCACCCAAATCTTTGTCTATGCTCGAGATCGCGAACAAATCTTTTCGGTCATCGCGGCAATACTTGAACAGCTTCAGCTCACGATTCAGGACGCGCGACTTCAAACCAATAGTCTCAATCAAGCTTTCGATGTATTCTATGTGCTAGACGATGAGGACCGTCCTGTAGGCGAAAAGAAAGAATTCTGTGGGAAAATTGTCAAGGCTTTGATAAAAGGCATCAAGAACCCTAAAAGTGTGAGCGTCGATGTTAGGCGACGAACATCTCGTCAACTAAAACAGCTGACCATGAAGACCACAACTTCACTACAAAATGACCCTGAGACCAATACTACAGTTCTCGAAGTCGTGACGCCTGATCGTCCGGGACTACTTGCTCATTTGGGTCGTATATTTCTGCGCTACGAGCTAAACCTATGCAACGCTAAGATTGCGACTCTAGGCGAGCGAGTTGAAGACGTATTTTATCTCACTGACCGTAATCACCTCCCACTCACTGACCCCGACTTCAATCTGATAATCCAACAAACTATCTGCGAAGAACTTGATCAACGGAATAGAGAAGAGACACATGGCGTTTAGTTGTAGTAATCAGAATGATGGTAGTGGCCAATGAATGCTAATCTTGGACTATTGCAGGCCTATCCTTTTCAGCGACTAAATAAACTTAAAGCAGGCATTACTCCGCCGGCACATCTAGCGCACATTTCACTCTCTATTGGTGAGCCGAGGCATCCTGCTCCTGAATTTATCAAACAGGCTTTAACCGAATCAATAGATAAACTAGCTTATTACCCCTCAACTCGAGGCTCGATTGAACTTAGGCAATCAATAAGTCAGTGGCTAGAGCAACGATTTCATCTAAGTCAAAATAGCTTAGATCCAGAATCTCAAGTTTTGCCGGTGTGCGGCACACGCGAAGCAATCTTCGCATTCACTCAAGCAGTCGTAAGTGCAAATGACGGCCCGGCTAAACCCGTCACAATTACTCCAAATCCGTTTTATCAAATTTATGAAGGCTCAGCCATTCTTGCCGGAGCAGAGCCCTACCTCTTAGACTGTAATTCAAACAATGGGTTTATCCCGGACCTAGATACCGTACCAAAAGCGATATGGGAACGCTGCCAGCTATTGCAACTATGTTCTCCAAGCAATCCGACGGGCGCAGTAATGACGATCGCACAAATGCAACACGCAGTGCATCTGGCAGATCAATATGACTTCGTCATTGCTAGTGATGAATGTTACTCGGAGATTTATCTTGACGAGAGCAAGCCACCGCCCGGCTTACTTGAGGCCTGCAAAGCGATGGGTCGTCACGACTATAATCGTTGTGTGGTTTTCCATAGTCTTTCAAAACGCTCAAATCTACCAGGCCTGAGATCAGGTTTCGTTGCTGGAGATAAATCCATTTTGAGCCAGTTTTTTGACTATAGAACCTACCACGGTTGCAGTATGTCTTTACCGGTACAAATTGCCTCCACTGCGGCTTGGAAAGATGAGGGTCATACCATCGAAAATAGATCTCTTTACCGTGAAAAATTTTTAGTGGTGACAGATATCTTGAGAGACTGCATGATATTTCCAGAACCTCAAGCCAGCTTCTATCTTTGGGCAGAGACGCCAATTGATGATCAACAGTTTGCCAAACAACTCTATTCCCAGCAAAACGTAACCTTACTGCCAGGTCAATTTCTATCTCGGGCAACGCCTAACGTAAATCCAGGATTAAACCGTGTTCGAATAGCTTTGGTGGCTGAAATTACTGAGTGCATTGAGGCAGCTCATCGCATCAAGGAATTTATATCCTCTCTCGACAGCACAAGAGGCACTTAGCATGCTAAAAAAAGCACGTGCGGAGTTCATTTTTGAGCGGTTAACTGAGCTCTACCCTGAGACACCAACACCACTGACGCACAAAGACAACTTTACGCTTTTAGTGGCCGTATTATTAAGCGCGCAATGTACTGACGAACGGGTTAACAAAGTCACTCCAGCCTTGTTTGCAGAGGCAGATAACCCCTCTGATATGCAAAAGGTACCCTTAGATACTATTTACAACATAGTGCGCCCCTGCGGTCTTGCCCCCCAAAAATCCAAAGCTATTTCAGGCTTATCTAAAATATTAGTCGCCCAGCACAATGGTCAAGTGCCGGAAGATATCAATCTTTTGGAGACTTTACCGGGTGTTGGCCACAAGACAGCCAGCGTAGTTATGTCACAAGGTTTCGGTCATCCTGCCTTTCCTGTAGATACCCACATTCACCGCCTAGCCCAGCGATGGGGACTAACCAAAGGCAAAAATGTAACGCAAACTGAGCGTGATTTAAAAAGACTCTTCAAACGAGAACACTGGAATAGCCTGCATTTACAAATCATTTTCTATGGCCGAGAGTTCTGCTCGGCTCGAGGCTGTGACGGTACAGTCTGTGATATCTGCACCACTTGCTACCCCAATCGGAAAAATCCTTTTATCGCAAAAAAACCTTAATCAATCAAAGGCTTTCAAACGCTATATTTGGTATCATGGCACCATATTTGTAGAGAGTTATTTTAGCTGTGATCACCCTTTTTGGCATCAAGAACTGCGATACTGTGAAAAAAGCTCGTCTCTGGCTGTCTGAGCATGATATCGAGCATCGCTTCCATGATGTGCGAACTGACGGACTCAAGCTTGATCAAATCGAAGAGTGGATAAAAAAAACAAACTGGGAGATCCTTCTAAATAGGCGCGGAACAACGTGGCGAAAACTAGATCTCAGCATTCAGGAAAATGTCACGAAAAACAACATAGCAGCCCTTTTACTGGCGAACCCTGCGATGATAAAACGCCCCATATTAGATGTTAATGGAGCTATTAGCGTTGGCTTTAAGCCCGACCTCTATCATTCATTATTTAATTAAATCAGATAAGAGTAAGAGTAACCTTATGAGCAGTCTTTATAGTTTTGGCATTGGCGTAGGCACTAAGAACGGTCGCGGAGAATGGTTAGAGGTGTTTTATCCCGCCCCTTTATTAAGCCCACCTAAGGACTTAGTCAGCGTTATAACCTCAAGCTTAGGCGCAGAGTCAGGTGATATTGAGCCTACTACCGACCAGCTTTCAGCGCTTTATTCCGCACTGAACCACAATGGGCATTCTGAGCTTGCCTCCACCATCAAAGTGTTGCTTGAATCTAATCGTCCGGTATCAGCGACCCTGCTATCTCTCAACACTGCACCCACCTCAGTACCACAGGCTTTCCTGAAGTTACATCTACTCTCTCATCGCTTGGTAAAACCACATGAAACTGAGCTTACAGGAATTTTTGGCGTGTTAAAAAATGTTGCCTGGACCAGTGCGGGAGCCATCGATATTGAAGAGCTTCCAGATAGATTATTACAAGCTAGAGTCGATGGGCAGCCATTGAGCGTCGATTCAGTAGACAAGTTTCCTAAGATGGTTGACTACGTCGTTCCTAGCGGCATACGCATTGCCGACACAAGGCGCGTGCGACTAGGCGCCTATGTCGGCGAAGGGACCACCGTGATGCACGAAGGATTTATAAACTTTAACGCCGGAACGGAGGGTCCTAACATGGTTGAAGGTCGTATCTCTGCTGGTGTTTTCTGTGGCGCTGGCTCAGACGTTGGAGGCGGAGCTTCGATCATGGGCACCCTCTCTGGTGGCGGTAGCATGGTCATTGCCCTTGGCAAGAAATGTCTACTTGGCGCTAATTCCGGTGCGGGCATCTCTCTCGGAGATCGCTGCACTATTGAAGCTGGGCTTTACATTACGGCTGGCACCATCGTCACCCTGCTCGACGATCAAAATAAGCCTAGCGGTAAAGCCAAGGCAAGAGATCTTTCAGGCCATAGCGACTTACTATTTCGACGAAATTCAATATCGGGCGCCGTTGAATGCCTTACGAATCAGAGTGCTGTAGCCTTAAACGAAGCTCTGCACTCATCTAACTAATTGGTATAACTGGAATAGAACCTATGAGACAAGTCACACTTACCAGTCCGGGAGGGTTGGATAACTTAAAAATGGTCGAAGCAGAAAAGCCAACCCCAAAATCTGACCAAGTTGTCGTTAGAGTTGTGGCAAGTAGTCTAAATTATCATGATTTACTAATCGCCTTAGGTCAAATCCAGACAGAGGACGGGCGTGTTGTATTGTCAGACTGCGCAGGCGAAATTGTTGCTGTGGGGGATGCGGTGACTCGCTGGAAAGTCGGCGATACGGTAATCAGCTGCTGTTACCCGAATTGGATAGAGGGGCCGCCGCAATATCAACTACTCAGTTTTATCGGCGACCATGAAGATGGTTACTCAACCGAATATATGGCGATCTCCGAGAGATCTATCACTCGCACACCCAAGGGCTGGACTATGGCTGAAGCGGCTACCCTGCCCTGTGCTGGCCTTACAGCCTGGCGCGCGTTAGTCGATCTAGGAAACCTCCAAACAGGCGAAACGGTCTTAGTACAGGGTACCGGTGGCGTCTCTATTTTTGCGCTGCAACTAGCTAAATCGATGGGAGCCAAAGTCATAGCAACCTCTTCTTCCGATGAAAAGCTTAAAAGACTGCAAGATTTGGGCGCTGATGAGGTAATCAACTATAAGGATGAGCCTCAATGGGGCAAAGCAGTTCTAGCCAAAACAGGTGGATTAGGCGTTGATCATGTTGTCGAAGTAGGTGGTGGAGGCACATTTGGCGAATCGGTTCGCGCAGTCAAGCTTGGCGGTCACATTGCTTTAATTGGTGTTTTAAGTGGCCCAGCGGTGAGCGAAATTATTCTTCCCCGTATCTTTATGAAACAAATTCGTCTAAGCGGTATTGCAATGGCGAACCAGCAATCGCAATTGGCAATGCTCACCTATTTGGACTCGACTGATATCAGACCCATCATCAGTGACACCTTTGATTTATCCGAATTGGCAGCAGCCTTCCAGCATCAGATTGACAACAAACACTTTGGTAAAATTTCAATCTCTATTGATCAAGACTAGTCGCGCTACTCTCCGCTATCTATCCGGACCAACTCCCCCAATTAAAGGGGGATTGATAACCCACTAAGGGGGAAGAGTCAGCGTCGAATCTGCCGTTTGCTTGATCAGATCAGCAAACTCTGCCAAGAGTGGCTGAGGGAGTGTATGCCCCATACCTTCGAAGCGAACTAGCTTGGCATGGGGTATTTGCTTTTTAGTCTCTACCCCACCACTCACAGCGACAAGCAGATCTTGGTTGCCATGAATGATCAAGGTCGGCACTACAATCGATTTAAGCAACTTGTCTCTATTAGGTGCTGATCGGATGGCTGCCATCTGACGCAGGTAGCCTGCTGGATTATGTGAACGCTTAAATTCCGCTTTAACCGCCACACCAACATCGTGATCAGATTCCAAATAAGCAGGGCTGCCAAACATCTGTCGAGTCTTCACTGAGTTGTCTAGTGCAGATGTCCCTCTCGGTATGGGTTTGACCATCTGTCGAGCCACGGCAAGCGACGCCATGCCTTTGCCAAATGCACCGGTTTTAGACATGATAGAAGTCAGCGAAAGTACTCTATCAGGATAGAGTCCAGCCACTAGTTGGCTAATCATTCCACCCATCGATATGCCAACAATATGAACCTTTTCAACACCCAACGCGTCGAGTAAACCAACCGTATCGGCCGCCATATCATTCAAGCTATAAGGCACCTTGACTGGCATGCCAAATAGCGAGTTAAGCGCTAAGCGAAAAAGGCTAGGGGCGGCTTCACCCTCCATTTTATCAGTGAGACCAATATCGCGATTATCAAAGCGTATAACCCGGAAACCCCGCGCCACCAACAACTCACAAAATTCCATTGGCCAGCGCACTAATTGGTTATAAAGGCCGGCAACCAGCAGTATCACAGGGGCATCAGCATCACCAAATTCTTGATAGGCCATCCGAATGCCGTTGGACTGGACAAACTCCGTACCCACTTCGCTGACGGCCATAATGCTCTCTCTGGTATTATTGTCGGTCATTCTATATTCCTGATGTTATTCATTACCACTATCGCTCTCGTAATTCACGACGGAGTATCTTACCCAGCGGTGACTTGGGCCAATCAACCAAGAAATGAACAACTCGCGGCATCTTATAAGCCGTTAACTTCTGACGACAGAAGCCACGCTAACAGGCTGCTTAAGTAATAATCCCTCAAGATTCAGTAACCAATATTACTGCAGAATTGGCAATATTCCATGCTGCTCAAGGCAAAACTATATTGAAATCGTCGCTGGACTCTCCTAGCAGTGAGAAAAATTTCAAGAGCTTAAGCATGCTACCTTCAATTGACAGTTGATCTGAGCCCACCATCTCAATAGCACTAACTTCACCAACTAAAATGCCAATAAACATATCCTGTGAAAGCTTGATACTGACATCTGCAATTTCATTAAATGGTGCCTCTTGGTAGTACATGACTGAGTTTCTTATCGTCAGCACAAAGTTTTGTTGCCGCTCGCTAAAGAACACATTTAATGTTAAAGATTCACCCTCTGCTTTTTCAGCATCAAGGTTCACCGACAATGCCTTCATAAACTGCTCTAACGGCACTTCCTGTAAAAATGCTTTCGAATTAGCTTTGAGGAACCGTTGTTTAACCTGTCCTGAAATCAACTCAGCAGCACCTGAAAGATAAATATCTCGCCAAGGTCCCGACTCTGCTTGATAACCCATTTGCCTGTACGCCTCGGCCAACATTTCTCGAGCCGGTAAATTATCGGGCTCTGCAAACACCACGTGATTAAGTACCTCTCCTACCCAGCGATAGTCTCCTTTGGCCATATAATCACCAGCTCGCCGCAGTATGGCCTCAGAGCCGCCCATAAACTCGACATAGCGTATTGCCGTCTGTTCTGGCGGTAATGGGTTGAGATTGGCCGGATTGCCGTCATACCAACCAAAATAGTGCTGATAAACCGCTTTGCTGTTATGGCTTAAGGTCCCATAGTAACCGCGAATGTGGAAGTTTTTAGCCAGACTGTCTGGCAATTTCAACTGCTCTGCGATCTCACGAGGCGTATAGCCTAGATTAGCTAACCGCAAAGTTTGATCATGAATGAACTTATACATATCCTGCTGTTGCTGCATTTGGACAATAATTCGATCATGTCCCCATGTTGGCCAGTGATGGCTGTTAAAGAAAACATCTACATCATCTAACCGATCGATCGACTGGCCGATATAGTCGCTCCACAGCAATGCATCACGCACCTTTGCTCCGCGTAAGGTCAGTACGTTATGCATCACATGCGAGAGTACTTCGGCGCCACAGAAAGCCTTCCATTTTGGCAAATAAAACGTCAACTCCGCAGGGGCTTCAGAACCAGGCATATTGAAGAACTCAATATCAACGCCATCAACGTTTATATTCATCTGAGGCTGGTCAACTGTTACTGATGGCGGGACAATGGAAAGACTACCAAACACCACCTGCTTGCCAAGCCCTGCATCAATATGACCCGTCACTGAGTGCTCAAGTGAGTCTCCAAACATGTAATTTCCACGACGAGTCATAGCCGGCCCAGCGATGATATTCTCGCTAGTGGCTTCCTGAATAAATCCAGCCGGAGCAATTAATGGTACACCTTGCAATCTGGCTTCTTCGGAATTCATAATAGCTAAAATGCCACCAAAGTGATCGGCATGACTATGAGTAAAGATCACACCAGTGACGTTAATTTCGCCTAGATGCTGCTGAGCAAATTCCATGGCAGCTGCTGTGGTCTCCAAGGTCGTCAACGGATCGACGATAATCCACCCATTGTCACTCTGTATAAGCGTCGTATTCGCAAGATCAAAGCCTCGCAGTTGGTATATACCCTCCTCTACCTTGAATAAACCTCGAATATTATTCAACTTGGCTTGGCGCCATAGACTAGGGTTAACCGTATCTGGGGCATCTCCAGTAATGAAACTATAGGAGCCAGGGTTCCAAATTATGTCTCCCTGTTGATTGACCAACTCATCATTAGGTGCGCGCGCTACCAAGCCTCGGTTAGCGTCTTCAAAGTCTTGCTGATTACCTAAATCTAAGTTTTCGATAAATTGCTGGTTGTGGGCGAGCGTGGAGTCACTCGCAGCAGTTTCTGACATGTTGGATTGCGCAATCTGGGGATCGCATCCCTGTAACAGAAATGCAAAAGCGATAAATGCTACAAATCGCAAAAGTTGTGGTATTAAACGTAAGCTCATGACGGGCAGCTCTCTTTAGGTTTTCTTTAAGAATAATATAGCATCTGCCATATTGTTACTTTCAAGGCTCATCGGCGACTATTTCTCGCTGGAACTATAAGAAAAAAACATCGCCCTACGATCAGCAGGACGATGCTCTTGGTTCATGCAGTGGAGCCTTTAAAGGACTTCGAAAAGTCCCGCAGCGCCCATACCACCACCAACGCACATGGTGATAACAACGTACTTCTCACCACGTCGTTTACCTTCCATCAGCGCATGCATCACCATACGCGCACCACTCATACCGAACGGGTGACCAATAGAAATAGAACCGCCATTAACATTTAAGCGATCCATCGGAATACCCAGCTTATCGCGGCAGTAAAGAACCTGCACCGCAAAGGCTTCATTCAATTCCCAGAGACCAATATCATCAATTGTCAGGCCATTACGCTTTAGTAGTTTGGGTATAGCAAATACAGGGCCAATACCCATCTCATCCGGCTCACAACCAGCAACAGCCATACCGCGATATACGCCAAGAGGCTCGAGATTACGCTGAGAGGCCAAAGTGCCATCCATCAACACAACAGCCGCAGCGCCGTCAGATAGCTGTGACGCATTACCGCCGGTAATGGTGCCTCCATCGCGGACAGCTTTAAGACCACTCAATCCTTCTATATTTGTTCCTGGACGATTGCCCTCGTCCTTAGATAGCGTTACCTCTTCTTCGCTGACTTCATCTGTATCTCGGTTAGTCACTAGTTTAGTAGCTGTCACAGGTACTATTTCATCGGCATATAGATCTGCTTCCTGAGCGGCAGCAGTACGTGCCTGCGAAATCACAGAATACTCATCCTGAGCTTCTCGAGAAACACTGTAACGCTTGGCTACAGTTTCTGCAGTATCGAGCATAGGCATATGGATCAGAGGCGCATGCTTCATTGCCAGAGGATCAGCCGCACGATGTGCATTAAAGTGCTCATTTCGAATTAAGCTAATGCTCTCACAACCTCCTGCAACAACCACTGATGAGCCATCATTAGTAATATTGTTAGCGCCGATAGAAATAGCCATCAGACCAGAAGAACACTGGCGATCAACCGTCATACCAGAAACTGTTACGGGTAGGCCAGAAGCCATAGCCGCCTGACGACCCAGATTCGAACTCTGAGTGCCCTGCTGCATTGCGGCACCCATAATACAATCATCAATCTCTGCTGGGTCAACGCCCGCGCGAGCAACCGCTGCGACGATAGCATGCGAACTCATAGATGGAGATTGAAGGTTGTTGAATGCGCCACGAAATGCTCGGCCGATAGGGGTGCGCGCTGCTGAAACGATTACTGCTTCTTTCATAGTTATTTCCTTAGTGTAAATTTACGTTAAATTTTTCTTATCTCAATAAATAAAAAGGCTAGCCTTGCAGCGCAGCCATCGCCTTCATCACAAATTTTTCAGTTTGCTTTCCCCCTGACTCCAGTGCCTTATGCGCTGTTATGTCCGAAAGCTCATCCCATTTGGACACGATCTCATCAGGGTCTTGCCTCTCTTGAGGCAGGAAAATACCGTCGGTTTCGTACATGTTAGCAGTAGCATAGCCGCCTGCGCCAGCGCACAAAATGGTCCGAGTTGGAGCACTTTCATCGCACAATACCAAAGCGCCAGCGGATACTGACTCAGCCGTCATAAGATCAAGTACCGAAGCCGGTAAAAGGTCTTCGGTCATGCGCGTACCTGCGGTAGGTGCCAAGGCATTAACATGTATATTGTTTTTACCGCCTTCCAAAACCAAGGTGTTCATAAACCCAAGGACTGCCATTTTTGCGGCGCCATAGTTCGTTTGGCCAAAATTACCATACATACCGCTAGCAGAGGTGGTCATAACAATACGACCATAGTTCTGATCGCGCATGATTTCCCATACCGCTTTTGTACAGTTAACCGAACCCATAAGATGAACATCCATCACCAGCTGAAAGTCCGCTAGGTCCATTTTACTAAATGACTTATCACGCAGAATACCGGCGTTATTAATAAGAATATCAACTCGGCCCCAGTTGTCCATTGCTTGACTGACCATATCCTGAACTTCATCAAACTTGGCGACATTGGCGCCATGACTAAAAGCTTCACCGCCAGCTGCTTCAATCATGCTAACCACTTCCATGGCAGCATCTGACGAGGCGCCTGTACCGTCTCGGGCCCCACCCAAGTCGTTGACCACTACTTTGGCCCCACGATCAGCGAGTGCCAGTGCATGAGATCGACCTAGCCCATTGCCAGCGCCGGTCACTATTGCTACTCGTCCTTCAAAATTAACAGTCATCTTTTACTCCATAGAACTCATTTAAAGAAAGACCTTAGTTGGCCATCTGCACACTTAGCCATTCAGCAACGAGCGCTGGTTTATCACCACCCTCGATCTCAACAGACACCTCAACTTTGAAATCAAACTGTCCGGGCCGCTTTTCAGTAATATCAGCGATTGTGGCATGACAGCGAATTTTACTACCTACGCGTACTGGAGCGACAAAACGAACCTTATCAAACCCTTTATTAACGCCCATATAAATACCTTCAATCAGAAGATTATAACTCATTGAAAAATAAGACAGCATGGACAAGGTGAGAAATCCATGCGCAATGGTGCCACCAAAAGGTGTATTAGCTGCGGCAACCGGATCAATATGGATAAATTGCCGATCAATAGTGCACTCGGCGAACTCATTCACCTGCTCCTGCGTCACTTCAAACCATTGTGTCGGCTCGCAAACATGACCAATATACTGTTCTATCTCAGTTTTCTTAATGGTTTTCGGCATAGTCTTCATCCTCCTTTGCTATAAATTCTTGGGTGCACTGTAAGTTGTGGCATTGGCTAGGTCAATACTTCGCAGGGCTTTAAAGTGGCCGACTAGTCACGCTCTGGAGTCTTTGGCGTTAGTGCCAATTGCGCGACAACCTGCGCCATTCAAACTGCGTGTGGTCAATATTACATTATTACCATTTAGCAACCTCATTGATTGCCTTAGTTTTACTTAGTCTGCTCCGTGCATCATTTTACTAATCACCGGCGAAATCAATAACATCAGCACTGCTATACCAATAGCAATAAAACCAACTTGAGTGTACACCTCAATGTAACCGGCTTTTGCCGCGCCAACATTAGTCATCTGCCCGCCAATGGTCTCTGCACCGGTAGTACGAGCAATAACGCCCGCCAAGAAGTTAGACAAACCAGAATAAAGAAACCAGGCCCCCATGGTCATGCCGACAATTCTAGCTGGCGCCAGCTTAGTCACCGCTGAGAGGCCAACCGGCGACACCATCAATTCACCCATAGTGTGTACCCAATAGATCAAGAAGATGAAGATTACTGGCGTTAGGCCCACCTCACCAGAGCCTTTCATGCCGGCCACTAACGCTAAAAAGCCCAAACCTGCCATAGCCACTCCCAGTGCGAACTTCACTGGAGTTGACGGGTTAAGCTTGCGCCTGGCAAGCCAAATCCAAAGCCAAGCCATAATGGGTGCAAACATAAAGATAAAACCGGCATTCAATGACTGAAATACAGGTCCAGGAACAGACCAGCCGAGCATTTCTCGATCAACTAAACGAGCCGTAAACAGATTCAGTGAAGAGCCCGCCTGCTCAAAAAGGGCCCAGAAAGGGATCTGAGCTAAAACAAAATAGACTGCCGCCAGCATTCGTGACCGCTCATCACCCTTAAGGTGAATAAAAGCGTGACTGACCAACCAGACAAACATCAGAATACCCACAGGCCCTAAGATACCGCCAACCAGTTCCGCATTCATCACCAATAGCATGGAGGCGGCAATGATGGCCAAACCAACCGAATAACATAGCCATTCCACATTAACGCCAAGAAATACTTTCTCTTTTAATTTTTCTGGATTCGGCGGCTCAGCCTTACCCTCAAGCCAGCTCTGGCAGGAAAGAAAAACAACTAGGCCGAAAAGCATACCTATACCCGCCAGACCAAAGCCATATTTCCAACCGTGCACAATACCCAAATAGCCACAGGACAGAGACGCCAAAAATGCACCCATATTGATACCCATGTAAAAAATGGTAAAGCCCGAATCTCTGCGTGTATCACCAAAACCATAAAGTGAGCCCACAATGGTTGATATATTCGCTTTCAAAAAGCCGACACCAGCGATGATGAGTGCTAATGATAAATAGAGGATATTTAGATATTTCTCTTCCGTCTTTACTGTCAAAGTGAATTCATCACGATCAATACTAGCAGGGAGACCAACAGACTCAGGGTTGGCGATATCCATAGTCGTCTCAGTAAAGTTTACGTACGAGGCACCAATATCGGTAACAATCTGCTGGCGCGCATCACCGCCACGGGCATCGAGGGCGATTTCATACTGATTCTCACCGTGGGTTAATAGCTGCTTAGATCCATTCCCCTCAAAGGTCATTCCAAAGTGGCCAAAGGTAAGCAGTATTGCGCCAAAAGTCACAGCTTTGCGCGCACCCAAATATCGATCTGCCAAGGATCCACCAATAATGGTCATCACATACACCAGCGCACCGTAAGCCCCATAGAGAACACTGGAGCTCTCGTCGGACATTAAAAAATGCTGAGTCAGATAGATAATCAGTAACCCGCGCATCCCGTAAAAAGAAAAACGCTCCCACATTTCTGTTAAAAATAAGATAACTAGGCCACGCGGATGCCCCATAATAGTTTTCTCACCACTTTTATCGGCAGGTGGCATTGCTGTATCCATAGTCTTGATCCCTAAAATTTATTATGATGATGTTTATCTAATTAAATTAGCGCATATGCGATTTTGTAAATTGCGAAAACCATACCACAGACTAAGGCGCTGAGTAAGCGACTGTAGTATCTAAACGCCGACCAACACACAATAATTCTGATGTAGGCGGCATTATTGAAAAAATACAGACAGGATTAACAAAAACATGAAAGACCTCAGCAAAACTCAGGCATTATTTTTAGACAACAAACCGGAATTTCTCGATATTCTTGGTTTTAAAAAAAGCTCATTTAGCAACGAATCCAGCATCTATTCATGTACCTTTGAGCCCTCAGAAGCACTAACCCACTCCAATGGCACCATCGTTCAGGGTGGTTTCATCGCGGGCATGCTCGATTCAGCGATGGCTCAATATATTCTTCACCTAAATGAGTTCAAAGTTAACCCATTAACTCTAAACATTGATGTTACCTACTTGTTACCCTGCAAGCCTGCAGAAGTTCAGGTGACATCAAAAATACTGAAAGCAGGTAAAAGTATCGTATTCACCACAGCAGAGTTAGTTCAAAATGGACATTTAATAGCAACGGCATCAGCAACAAATAAACTCGTCCCATTCCCCAAGACTTAACATCACAGCATAAATTAATATTAATATTTGTTATTTATCAAATACTTGTCTTATATTGTTAGTCTTATTTATTTTTTAATGTAATTGAGTGTATGTTTTTCCCCGATAGTTTTGGCGCCCAATCTAAATTTATTGGCACCAATTAAACAGACCTACAATTACTGACTAGATAAGGTTCATTAAGGCACTAAAAGGAACCAACAGCAATGACAGAGAGAAGCCAAGTGGCGGAACACAAAGACGCTGAAAGTGCAGAGTTATCAGACTTTCGCAAAGGTGTTGTTGACTGGATCAAACACAACACCCCTGCTGACCCCGGGTTTTTACTGCCGCAAACCTTTATGGAGGTCGGTTCAGAGCAGGTACTGGATTTTCTTCGTGAATGGCAGTATAAGGTTTGGGCAGCCGGTTATCTAGGCATGGCGTGGCCCAAACAGTACGGCGGTGGCGGCATGCCACGCTTGTTTCAACAAATTGCTGATGAAGAGATGAGGCGAGCTAGGGTACCTATCTGCTTTAACGTCATAGGTCTCGGATGGGCTGGCCCTCTGATTATCGACACTGGCACCGACTTCGAAAAAGAGACCTACCTAAAAGGGATTCTCACAGGCGAAGACATCTGGTGCCAGGGCTTCTCCGAACCCAACCATGGTTCTGACCTGGGCAGCATTCAAACCCGGGCCGAGCGAGACGGCGAGGAGTATGTGGTCAACGGCAGCAAGATCTGGACGACCATGGGTAACTATGCCAAATATATGATTTTACTAGCTAGAACCGATGCGCAGGCTGAGCGCAGATATAATGGTCTGTCATTTTTTCTTGCTCCGATGGATGCCAAAGGTATTAGCACCTCCCCCATTCAAAAGCTGACAGGCGAATACGGCTTCACAGAAACTTTCTTTACCGACGCCCGCATCCCCGCTAGTTGCATAATGGGCGAAGAAGGTCACGGTTGGCGTATTGCCATGCAAACCCTCCAGTACGAACGCGGCGCAGAAGCCGGCGCCGCGGGCGGCGTGTCTATATTGTCCATAGTCATAAATGACCTGCTCAAGATGGCCCAAGAGGTTGAGCGAGACGGTCAGCCGCTTCTGCAAGATCCTATAACCCGAGACAACTTGGTGAAATTCTTGATTGAAGAGCACGCTCTTTACCTCGGTGAGCGGCGAGTTGGAATACCAGCCCTATGTCGTGACTACCCAAACTCTCTGGCCTTGTCAGGAAAATTACGAGGTACTGAGTTTTTCCGCCGAATGCGCCAATATGCACTAACCCTGCAAGGCGCGCCGGGATCCCTGTACGCAGGAGATGACCAAGCTGTCGACGGTGGTTTCTGGCAAAGAGCCTACCTGAACAACTTTTCCACCACTATTGGTGGTGGCACCAGCCAAGTTCAGGCCAACATCGTCGGCGAACACGTACTTGGCCTGCCAAAGGATTAAAGGAAACAATGATGACAAGAACAGCAAACCTTAAAATATCTTTTAGTGACGAACAAGCGATGATCCTTGACAGCGCCAAGGATTTTTGCCGTGATAAATCTGATATAGCCACCGTTCGTAGCCTATTAAAAACCGAAACCGGCTATAAAGCCGATGTCTGGACTGAAATGGTTGACCTTGGCTGGACCGGTCTGTCTCTGCCAGAGCAGTACGGTGGCTCTGAAATGAGCATAGGAGCGGCTATTCCGCTCGTGGAGAGTATGGGCCGATATTTGCTTTGCACGCCCTTTATATCGTCAACCATTGCCGCACAGGCCATTCTGCGCGGCGGTAACGACGCCCAAAAGCATCGCTGGCTCCCTACTATGATTGAGGGTGCTATCGGCACTATGGCGATATTAGACAACGAAGACTGGGGCGCTACGCGAATCGACTGCACCCTAACACCTAAAGACGGTGATTTTATTCTTGATGGCATTAAGCTGCAGGTCAATGACGCTGCGGTGGCAGATATATTTATCGTCTTAGCCTCTGCTAACGGCGTACCAACGCTTGTTGTGGTTAATGCCAGTCAGTTGCCTAAGGGCTCGATTAGCAACAAAACCCTTGTAGATGAAACAAAGCGCGCGTCCAATGTTGATTTTAGCGGCGTCACCATCAAGCCCGATGCCATATTGGCCAATGGCGCTGAGGCCCTGCCAGATGTTCGGCTGATTGGTGCCCTCTTGACTGCCGCAGAAGCCACAGGTTCCGCTGCTGCAGCTTTAGACACCATTGTTGACTACCTCACCACCCGCAAGCAGTTTGGGCGCTTAATCGGCTCCTATCAGGCTTTAAAACATCCTACGGTAGACATCTTGTTGCAAATGGATTCGGCACGGACCTTTATTTACCATGCTGCCACCCTCATTAACGATGAAAGCCTAGACAAAGATACTCAAATCGCGTGCCGCATGGCCAAGGCGCAGGCCACAGATGCTCTGCTATTTGCTGGCGATCGAGCAGTGCAATTCCACGGCGGCATGGGCTTTACCTACGACTGCGACGCAATGCTATATATCCGTCGCGCTCAATGGGCACAACACCAGTATGGCGATGCCCAACATCACCGTAAATTGCTAGCCCCCCTGTTACTCGACTAAAGGCGCGCTAACCACATGAAAAGCATTAAGCTTAGGATCTTTACACTGATGTTTTGGTCCGGGCTCAGCAGCCTAGTCGAGGCTAGCGGTTTAATCCAGCTAACCGGCGAAGAGATCCGCCAAGTGTTTAGCAACGTGAAAGATATAGCTCAGGTGCAAGATTTGTCAAAGACACGCGCCACAAATATGTGGCTCGATGACGGGCGCTTTACCAGTACCTGGCGCAATGAAAATGCAGATGGAATTGTTACAGGCACCTGGTATGTGCAAGACAGCCAACGTTGTGTGAGTATTCAAACAGGCCTGCCGAAGGCCGCTAGAGAGGCCAAATGCGGGCCTATCTACCGCCAAGACGATCGCTATTTTTCAGTTAATTCAGATGGCAGCATCCACGGGATACATCAAATATTGCCCCTAGACAAGTAAGCGCAGCTCTTCAAAAGAGCTGCTACTTTCCATTTCTATTGCATATTTATGGCTTTATTAAAGCTAGGCCTGGACTCTATTTTATCGATGTAGGCCTTAATATTCGTCATATTGTCAGTAACACAACCATTTCTATTGGCCATAAAGCATGCATGCCCCAGCATTACATCAGCCGCAGAGAAATCGCCAATCAAGTAGTCTTTTCCCTCTAACGTTTCATTAATAGGCGCCAGGGATTTAGTCAGCAGATTTTCAGCTTGCCGCAAGGTATTTGCGTCTCTGCGGTCTGGTGGCAACAAAAACTTTTGCACAACAATCTGATTCATAGGTGGCATGACCATGCCTTCGCAGTAATGAAACCATTGTAAATAGAGAGGGAATTCAGCCGCATCGACCGAAGGCTTCAAGCCCCCATTGATGTGTCGCTCTAGAATATAATCGATGATTGCACCTGATTCATAAAGGGAGATATCACCGTCTTCCAGCACCGGCACTCTGCCCAGAGAATGTCTAGCTCTGTGCTCGCTTGATTTAAGCCCTTCCTTAGTAAAAGGCATACTATTAACCTCGTACTCTAGGCCTAGCTCTTCTAATAACCACACGACTCGCCCTGCTCTGGTCCCAGCCACGAAATGAACTTTTAACATAAGTTTTCTCCTCAATTATTAGATTAATAAAATCCTAACAGTTATTTTTCATCTATGGGTAGCGTTCAATAAATCGCTTTATCTCATCAAACGTCTCTGCGGCTGCGTCAGTTTGAGTACAGGCGCTAACAAAGGGTATGTGGCCGCGAAACTCATTCATGATCTTGCGAAGATATTTTGTGCGTTGTTTAAAAGGTATTCCTATAAAGAATTAGATACAGACTTTGATTTTATCAAAAAAAACTTTTCCTCATGCAAAAACCTTCCCAGAAGGAAGGTCATGAGTATGTTTGTCTCTTCTAGGCCACTTACAACCAACAACTATGACAATTGCAATGGCCGCGATAATGACTAGCACCATAGTTAGCCTGAGTAGCTTAGTTGATTAAACGCCTTTTGATGAAAATCACCATCCCCATAACTAGTATTGATCATCATTAGCCGCTTAACGTAATGGCCAATGTTCAGTTCGTCAGTCATGCCAATGCCGCCATGCAACTGGATCGCCTCTTCTCCAATAATTTTGCCATAGCGCGCCACTGTAGCCTTCAAAGCATGTACCGTTTTGGCTAATGCAACCGCGTCGGTTTCACCTTCGACAACACTTTTTGACTCACAAAGAGCACGATAAAGCATAGATTTGGTCTGTTCACAGCCCATAAAGGTGTCGACCATTCGGTGCTGTAACACTTGGAATGAGCCAATCGGCGCACCAAACTGCTGACGAGTCTTGGAATATTCTACGGTCAGCGTATTAAGTGTTGCCATAATACCCAGGGCTTCCGCAGACAAACCGATTAAGATTTGCGGCATCACCTGGTCGATGAGGTCCATGCCCTCGCCAGCCGTGTTGAGCAAGTCGCTTTGGTTAACGGCAACATCCGTTAACATTAGCGTAGCCGCACTCTGGCCGTCCATCATCTTATAAGCTTTAACCTCAACACCTGGTGCTGCAGTGTCGACCATAAAAAGACTCACACCATTGCGGTCAAATTGCTCGCCACTGGTGCGGGCACTAACAATGAACTTGTTCGCTGTGCCGCCATTGGTGACCACGGTTTTTACGCCGCTTAGAGTATAGCCGCCAGCACTAGCTGTTGCAGTGGTCGACACGTCACTCATTTCGTAACGCGACTGCGGCTCCATGTGCGCAAAAGAACCTAAACAATTACCCTCAATAATACTAGGAATAATTTGGCTCTTTAGATCTGAGTTAGAGGCTGCAGACAACAGACCTCCAAATACGACCACGGTTGAGGCAAAGGGCTCAACAACAATACCTTTACCCATTTCTTCCATCACCGCGGCTATATCAACTACGTTGCCACCAAAACCGCCGTACTCTTCAGAAAAGGGTACTGACAGCCAGCCAAGTTCGGCAAACATTGACCAAAACTCGCGACTGATACCATCGTCAGACTCGATAATCCCACGACGTGCATCAAAGTCATATTGCTCACGAACAAAACGTGACACGCTGTCTTTGATCATGATTTGTTCTTCGGAAAACTCAAAATTCATACTTAAACTCCAGAAATTTATTTAGGGCCATAAACCGCTGTTTTAAAGCCCGAGAACGGCTTTGGCAATTACATTTCGCTGCACTTCGTTAGAGCCGCCGTAAATAGTGGCGGCACGACCATACATGTACTTGCCGCGCGCTTCGGCTGCAAAATCATGCCCAAGCTCGTCGCTGCTCAGATCACCGGGCAATGCGCCTCCGTAGTTGGCTGCCAATTGCAACTGTAGCTCGTGAATGGCTTGACTGATCTCAGTGCCTTTAATTTTCAATAGTGAGGATTCCGGCCCAGGCATGCCACCGTCTGCCATCGAGGCAAATACACGCAGTTCGGTGTATTCCAGCGCCATAAGCTCCATTTCAATATCTGACATGCGCATTTGAAAGACCGGATCTTCGATCATCGGCTTGCCACCATTGATCTCGGTAGTAGCGCGCTGCTTAAGGCCTTCGAGCATGCGCTTAGAGTCCGCAACTTCGGCCATGCCTGTGCGCTCATGGGCCAACAGGGCCTTCGCGTATGTCCAACCTTTGTCCTGCTCACCAATGAGATTTTCGATCGGTACGGCAACGTCTTCAAACAATACTTCGTTGAGGCTGTGCTTGCCGTCGATAGTCACAATAGGCTTAATCGTAATACCAGGGGTATTCATGTCAATCAGCAAGAAACTAATCCCCTCTTGGCGGCGAATACCCTTAGAGGTTCTTACTAGGCAAAAAATCCAGTCAGCGTACTGAGCAAAGGTAGTCCAAATCTTACGACCATTAACTATATAATTGTCGCCAGCATAGTCCGCTGAAGTACTAAGTGCCGCCAAGTCTGAACCAGCACCAGGCTCTGAGTAACCCTGACACCACCAGTCTTCACTGTTGAGTATGCGCGGCAAGAACCGTGCTTTTTGCTCCTCGGTACCAAAGGTGTAAATTACCGGTGCAACCATTTTCAGACCAAACGGTACCACGTCAGGAATACCCGCTAGGCCGCGTTCAGTTTCATAAATAAACTTTTGTGTGCTAGACCAACCTGTGCCGCCATATTCTTTGGGCCAACCTGGTGCTATCCAGCCTTTGGCATGTAGCTTTTTTTGCCAGCCAACAATCGCACTCTTGTAGTCCGTAGCCGAATTATCACTTAGGCGAGTCGATGCATCGCCTTCGTATTCGGCGACGAAAAACCCTCGGACTTCATCTCGAAAAGCAATGTCTTCTGCTGAAAATTTTATATCCAATTGCGTAGCTCCTTTGCTATAAATGCTTAGGGGCACTGTAAATTGTGGCATTGTCTGGGTCAATACTTTGCAGGACTTTAAAGCGGCCGACTGGTCACACTAGCGGTTTAAGATCAAATTCCACACTTTCAATTGGTGCCATCCCAAGCTAGATGCATTGATTTTTAAATAAGGCCCATCAAATGAAGCTGATGGGCAATTAAGCATCCGACCTAAATAGCAACACACGCCATAGCGTCGTTACGGTAGTCATCAAATAGTATTTACTAGATCGCCGCAGCTAGGTAACTGGCCTGATTAATAGCCGCTTTGGCATCTAATTCTGAAGCTTCAAAAGCCCCTCCGATTAAACTGGCGTCCATACCCATGGCTGTGATTTCGTCAAATAGGTTTCTTTTGGGTAACTGACCCGCACAAACAATGATCGTATCGACCTCAAGTACATCTGGCTGTCCGTTGGTACTGATATGCAAACCCTGATCGTCAATCTTATGATATTCAAGACCATTTAACATTTTCACTCCGCGCTGAGCCAGTGATATGCGGTGAGTCCAGCCGGTGGTTTTACCCAACCCACGGCCAACAGGCGTTGACTTGCGCTGCAGTAGGTAAACCTCGCGATCTGCTCTGTTTACCTGAGGCTTAACCCCAGTGACGCCGCCTCGTGGATGGTTTTCAAAATCGATACCCCACTCTTTAGCAAACACATCTCGATCAATGGCGCCAGAGGCTCCACTGTGCATAATTAACTCAGAAACATCAAAACCAATGCCACCAGCACCCAGAACCGCCACGCGCTTACCGACTTCACAGTTCCCGCGAATAACGTCGATATAGCTAACAACACTAGAATGATCGATACCCTCGATATCTGGCGTTCTCGGAGTAATGCCTGTCGCTATGACTACGTGGTCAAAGTCACTCTTCTTAAGCTGTTCGGCTGATACGGTAGAATTTAGACGAACATCAACATTATATATTTCCAGCATACGATTGTAGTAACGCAGAGTTTCAAAAAATTCTTCTTTCCCTGGCACCTGCTTTGCCAAATTAAACTGACCGCCAATCTCACTAGCCGAATCAAACAAAGTCACATTATGACCGCGCTCTGCAGCAACCGTGGCGTAGGACATGCCCGCGGGGCCCGCGCCAATGACAGCGATCTTCTTCGCTGCGGCTGTGGACTGGTAGTTGAGTATCGTCTCGTGGGCGGCTCTTGGATTGACCAAACAGCTTACCGATTTACCTTCAAAGGTGTGATCTAAGCAGGCCTGATTGCAGGCAATACAGGTATTAATTTCATCTTCACGCCCCTCAAAGGCTTTGTTAACCAAATCAGCATCCGCGAGCATTGGACGCGCCATAGAGACTATATCGGCATGACCATCGACCAATACTTGTTCCGCAACATCAGGCATATTAATACGGTTGCTAGTAATAGTGGGGATGCTTAATTCTTTTCGCAAGCGGCCGGTAACACCAGCAAAAGCAGCTCTTGGCACCATGGTTGCAATGGTAGGTACAGTGGATTCATGCCAAGTAAAGTGGGTACTGATAATCGTCACACCAGCTTTTTCCATCTCTTGGGCGAGCAGAACAACTTCATCCCACGACATGCCACCTTGTAGCATATCCATTGCAGCAATGCGGAAGATCAGTATGAAGTTCTCACCCACCTCTGCGCGACAGCGGCGCATGACTTCTAGCGGGAAACGCATACGATTCTCATAGCTTCCGCCCCATTGGTCATCACGTTGATTGGTTTTTTCGACCAAAAAAGTACTCAATAGGTAGCCTGCTGAGCCAATAACTTCAACACCATCATAACCCGCTAACTGAGCCATTTTTGCGCATTGCACATGGTCGTCAATTTGCTTTTGAACGCCCTCTTCGTCCAGTTCAATCGGTACCAAACGGGCTATCCGAGACGGAATGGCTGACGGCGCAACACAAGCTGGAGTGCCGGCTAACGGCCCTGCGTGTAGAATTTGCATGCAAATTTTGATCTCAGGATCAACCGCGTGAACCGCGTCAGTAACCAGCCTATGGTCCTCCGCCTCTTCTGGGGTTGACAGTTTAGCGCCAAAGCCTCCTTCCATATTCGGCGCGATGCCACCGGTGATTATCATGCCAACACCACCTCTGGCCCGTTCTGCAAAATAGGCGGCAAGACGCGGAAAGCCATTTTCAGCTTCTTCCAAACCAGTGTGCATAGAACCCATTAATGCTCGGTTCTTAATCTGAGTAAAACCCAAATCTAAGGGAGTGAAAAGATTGGGGTATTTTGGATGTGCGGTCATCATTAACTCTTTCATTCAGTTATCGGTAGGGTGCGATCATACTTAATTGCGCGTTGGAATCCAGCCCTAGCTTTGAGGCGCTGGTAATAAGCCATAGTGTTTGGCTTAAAACCCTCACTTAAGCGCAAGAATTCTGCCAGATACAGCGCGAAGCCTACCGCAACATCAGCAATAGTAAACCGATCCGCACACAGAAACTCGTTGTCGGCGGTCGCCGTCTCCAGCGATCTTAAGCGAGAATGAAACCATTTACTGTAGTCTTCTGCCACTTTTGGCAAGCGGCTTTCCTCCGGCTCTAGGATGGTATAGCGCAACACCAACGTCTGAGGAAAAGTCAGCGTTGCATCACTTCGGTGTAGCCAATTTAGATAGGCGCCGTAATCATGTTCGTGAGGCAATACTGCCAAATCCGTAGGACCATATTTATCCACGAGATACTGACTAATACCAGCTGATTCGGTCATTTCGACTACTGCATCAGGCCCTGCCGCATCATCAGTAAAAAAAGGGACGGTACCTATGGGATTAATCTCGGTATAGCCTGGATGCAGAAAACGCGGCGGAAACGGCATTACTTCTATGTCATAATCCAGCCCCATTTCTTCAAGGGTCCAAAGTGGGCGAATTGATCGTGAACCGGCGCAATGCCAAAGCTTTAATGCCATACCAAACCTCTGTGGTTGTATGTTGTGTGTTATGCGTCTTCGCTTTCGTTAATTTCAATGAGTACATCGTCTGCGGCAAACTGTTTGCCGGCGACAGCTGTGACTTCAGAGACTGTGCCATCAATTTCAGCTTGAATCTCATAGTGCATTTTCATCGCTTCCAGCACGGCTAAGGTTTGCCCTTTAGTGACTTCATCACCGGGTTTGACTAAGACTTCCAATAATAACCCATGCATGGGGGCAATAACGCGCCCGCCGCCCACCGCTTCATCAATCGCACCATCAAGAATAATGAGGTCTTTAAAGAAGGCCCCGCGACCCTGAATAGAACAATGCATTTGGCCGCGCTGGAGCCGTGAAAACTGAGCGACTAATTTTACACCATCCAGCAGCACTTCGGCAGTGTTAGCTTGCATTGATACTACCTGTATCTCTACGCTCTGCTCTGCAGCACTGTCAGTCACCTGATAGGTATCTACACTGCTATTTACGGGCGATATTGACAGATCATGAGTAGTGTCATCAAACTGATACTGCTTGCGCGACACCATAGCGCTGGCAATGGTCCAGTTTTGAAGCTGGCTACTCACCAGAAGGCTTCTCTGAAAGTGTCCTTTATTCTCTAAACATAGCTCAAGTGTTGCCGCCACCACGCTGTCAGCGAAGCTTACCGGCTGTATTTCAAGCTCAGCGTCAGAGAATTCTTCAGCAATAAAGGCGGTCGTTGCTGCGCCATCAATGAATGGCTGCTTTTCTAGGCACTGAATCAAGAAGTCTTTGTTATTGGGTGTACCAAAAAGAACGGTTTCTTTAAGTGCGCCAATCAATCGTAGGCGCGCAGCTTCCCGTGTTGGCCCATAGCCAATAACTTTGGCCACCATAGGGTCATAAAACGGTGAAATGGCCTGCCCTGTTGATATGCCGCCATCGACACGCACCCCAACACCTGAGGCTGGCGCCCAAAGATCTACCGGACCAGAGGCCGGCAAGAAATCTTGGCTTGGATCCTCGGTATAGAGACGTACCTCAATGGCATGACCCTCTAGGTTGATATCATCTTGGCTCAACCCAAGAGGTTCACCCTGTGCGACTTTAATCTGAAGCGCAACCAGGTCCAAGCCAGTGATTAGCTCAGTAACAGGGTGCTCCACCTGAAGACGGGTATTCATTTCTAAAAAGTAAAAGAAGCCGCTGTCGTCCAGTAAAAACTCAACGGTTCCAGCCCCGCGGTAATTAACACTTTTAGCCGCATCAATGGCCGACTGGCCCATTTTTTCGCGCAATTCTGGCGTCATTACCGGGCAAGGCGCTTCTTCAACAACCTTCTGATGGCGACGCTGCACTGAGCAATCACGTTCGCCCAGATGGACGGTATTGCCCATTGTGTCGGCAAATACCTGTATTTCCACATGGCGCGGTTTGATGATGGCTTTTTCAAGAATAAGCTCACCCGAACCAAAGGCCCCTTCTGCTTCGGCTCGCGCAAGCTTTGTGGCATTGGCAAGATCGGCCTGCTCATGGACCAAGCGCATACCTCGGCCTCCGCCACCAGCGGCAGCCTTAACCATAAGGGGTAAATCAATCTTGAGTCCCTCTGCCAATAAAACGTCATCACTTTGATCATGACCTTCGTAACCTGGTACACAGGGCACTCCAGCCTCAATCATACGACGCTTGGACTCGGCCTTATTGCCCATAACATCAATGGCCTCACGCGTTGGCCCTATAAAGACTAGCCCTGCACTCTCTACCGCTTCGGCAAAGGCAGCGTTTTCGCTAAGAAAACCATAGCCTGGATGAATAGATTCTGCGCCACTGCTGGCGGCTGCTTGCAAAATAAGCTCTGGTACCAAGTAGGACTCTCCGACCGGACCAGGACCAATACGGACCGCATCATCGGCCAAGTGCACATGCGGTGCTCCAGCATCAGCATCCGAATATACCGCGACAGTTCGATAGCCTAATTTTTTGGCCGTACGAATGACTCGGCAGGCTATTTCACCACGATTGGCAATCAATATACTATTAAAGTTATTCATTAATATATTACCTTAACTAATTGTTTTATATGTTTTAATTATTGATTAAATAAGGCTTTAGGCATCTTCATTCCAATAGGGCTTACGTTTTTCAACAAACGCTGCAACACCTTCTACGCCCTCTGAACTGAGCATGCATTGAGCAAAACCTTGGGATGCAAAATCCAAAGCCTCTGACCTTGGGCGGCGCAATGTTTCAAACAAAATTCCTTTAGTCGCCGCATTAGCTCCTGGGGCGCATGCGTTAATTTGCTGTAAAATAGAGGCACATTGCGCCTCCAACTCCTCTACATCAGCAGCAACGCCATGAGCGATGCCTAGCTTAACCGCCTCCTCTCCCTTAAACCGCGCACCAGTAAGCATTAGACGGCGGGCCTGAGTAAGTCCAACACGCTCGGTCACAAAGGGTGCAATCTGGGCTGGTGGGATGCCTAAACTAGTCTCGCTTAACCGGAATCGTGCATCTGCAGTAACCAGAGTGACGTCCGCAACACAGGCTAGCCCAAGCCCGCCGCCAATAGCGGCGCCTTCAACCAAGATAATCACCACCTGAGGCTGTTCGTTAAGCATGATCATAACGTCACCAAATGAGCGGTTACTCTTGGCCACTTCGTCGGCATCAACGGTTTGCATGCCTGATTTAAAGCCTTTGATATCGCCGCCAGCGCAGAAGAAGCCGCCTTTACCACGCAAAACAATAGTACGAATACTGCGATCATCTTTGACCAAAGTCAGTACGTTAACGAGCTCTTCAGTCATCTCAGCGTTCAGAGCATTTTTTGCCTCAGGGCGGTTAAACCAAACCTTCAACACAGAGCCCTGCCTATCTAGTACCAGTGAATTTGTTACCGGCAATTGCGTTTTAGCTAGATCACTCATGTAATTATCTCCACTAGTGTGTAAATTCGGTTATAGACGTGCAACGCCAAAACTATTAGGGCGCAACTTTCTGTAACGACCTTCACGAACCGTTTCCAGCAGCATTCCTAGAGTTTTACGCATGTTGCGCGGATCAATCATGCCGTCGTCCATCATGTGTCCGGAAGTGTAAAAAGCATCAGATTGAGAATCAAAGATATGCGCCATCATCTTTTCTTGTTGCGCCAACATCTCTTCGTCTGCGTCTACGCCCATAGCAGCCGCTTTCCCGCGCGCCACCATAGACATGGTCTTAGCTGCCTGCTCGCCGCCCATTACGCCCATCTTTGCGTTGGGGAAGGTATAAAGGAAGTCCGGATCATAACCACGCCCACACATGCCATAGTTACCAGCACCGAAGCTGGCGCCGGTCATAAAGGTAATCCGCGGCACATCGATGTTGCGCACGGCCTGAATCATCTTTGATCCGTGCTTAATCATGCCCGCCTGCTCAGACTTAGTGCCAACAATATAGCCAGTAGTATTTTGGAAGAATAACGCTGGAATGTTCGCCTGATCTAGCAACTGCAAAAACTGGGTCACTTTATTCGCGCCCTGGGGGTCGATAGGGCCATTATTGCCAATAATACCTACCGCTTGGCCAAATATTTCGGCTTGAATACACACCGTAGACACACCAAACCGAGGTTTAAAGTCCAAGAAATCAGAGCCATCAACCACACGAGCAACGAGCTCACGCATATCGTAGGGCGTGCGGTAATCCGTTGGAATTACACCGGCTAATTCATCCGGATCATAGATTGGCTCAAGGAACGACCGTTTGGCGGGTAGTGGGCAGTTATCGTTCCACTGCAGACGATCGATGACTTCACGGCAGATTTGTATACCCTGCCCGTCGTTCTCAGCCAGATATTCAGCCAAACCCGAAATGGTGGCATGCATTTCGGCACCGCCTAACTCTTCTTCGGTAGCAATTTCACCCGTGGCTGCCTTAAGCAGTGGTGGCCCTGCCAAAAAAGCCCGTCCATTTCCTTTGATCGCAATAACATAGTCACTCAGACCAGGCATATAGGCTCCACCCGCTGTCGATGAGCCATGAAGTATAGAAATGACCGGAATGCCAGCTTTACTTAACTGCGCCAGCGCGCCAAAAAGTGCGCCGCCAACACTAAAGCCCTCAACCGTATAGTTCATTAAATCGCCGCCGGCGCTTTCTACAAGGTGAACAAAGGGCAGCTTTTGATCCAAAGAGACCTGTTCAGCTCGACGAATTCTGTAACCGCCTGCCGTCGTTAAAGAACCCGCTAAAATACCACTATCATCGACAACGACCACGCATCGCACACCGGAAATAAGGCCAATACCAGAGATAACCGTTGATCCTGGGATGGACTTCTCCTCTTTCTTGGTATCGACCATATAACCCGCTATGTTGCCTATTTCTAAAAACGGCATACCTGGATCAAGCAAGCGAGCTAAACGCTCCCGAGGCGTTAACTGTCCTCGGGCATCAAAGCGTGGCTTACGCTTCTCCGAGGCTGCACGGCCACGCCCATTAAGCTCATTGAGCCGATCAACAAGCTCTAACATCTCTTTACGCTGACGTAAAAAAGTTTCTGAACTGGTGTTTATTTTTGAGGAAAATACCGCCATCTGGCTGTCTCCGTCTATCTTATAAGGTAATTTTAATGATTAATTTCTGCTGCAATAGCCGCACTAACCGGGATTGAAGCGTCGAGCATCAACTGGCCGAAGCCCTTGCCTTGAGCGTCGTTGCGAATACTCGCCATGCCACCACCACCAAGAACATCGTGAATCAAAAAATTAATAGCGTTAGACCCTGGCATTAGATAGCGCTCGACATAGCAGTCACTTTTTTGCACGGCGCCTTCAGGTAAAAAATGCGAAAAACGTTCAGCAACTACCTGCACAGTTAGCGCGTCGAAAATATAAGGGAGGTACTCGGGGTCACGAGCAATAATACCCACATTCGCTTTATTACCTTTGTCGCCACTGCGGGCCAACGCCAGCTTAATAAGGGGAACGCTCACCATATCCCTATGATCAGGCCCTATTGGCGCCTGTGGTCGCACAATTTGATCGAGATTGAGCGGTGTGCCCTGACTATCTGGGCAGTCAATGTAGGTGCCATCAAGCTCGACTTGAATCGGCAAATTGCCCTTGGATAGCGCAAAGGAAAATAACCTAACCACTGGTGATGGCTTAGGTCGCGCGCCAGCGAAGCCAGACAATCCAGGTGGTGTGGCCAAACCAAGACCCACGCACTCTTTTAAAAGTATACCGATGCCCGCAGGATCTGCGTGTTTTACGGCAATCTTCATGGACAGTTCTCGACAATTGGCCACAGCCGCATTAGCGCCGTACTGACTTTCAGCGCCAATTAACTCGACACTAGTTTCACTATAATCCTCTAAACCAAACATTTTTAGAGTTCTTCGCGACGCAGTAAAAATAGCAGCGGCCAGCTTGTTAGCCTTTTTGTCGGCATCAAAGCCATAAAAGGTCATAGTTGTCCCGCCACGGAACTGATCAGCGTAGGTGCTACAGACTTTATAGGTGTCTGGTGCAGGCAAGCCAGTGGCGCCCGTCACTTCGACAAGATTTTCACCAACCTCAGTTAATGTCACGTTGGAGAAGTCGCAAACAACATCCGGCAATATATAGGCTTGGGGATCACCAATTTCATAGACCATCTGCTCTGCGATGGTGCCTACTGAAATAAGACCACCTGTCCCCTCAGGCTTAGAGCAGACAAAGCTACCATCGGTTTTAATTGCTGCAATTGGATAGCCAATATTCTCAAGATTATTAGATAGCTCCCAATCAGTAAAGTTGCCCCCAGTTGCCTGTGGTCCGCACTCTAAGATGTGACCAGCAAGAGAGCCCATGGCCAACTGATCAAGATCATCGCGACCCCAACCAAAGGCATCGATACAGACGCCCAGGGTGACTGCACTGTCTACACAGCGTCCGGTAACCACAATGTCCGCGCCCTCTTTCAGCGCCCGAGCGACTGGAAAGGCACCCAAATAAGCATTAATACTGGCGACTTTTTCTACATCAGGAAAATCATCACCAGAAAACATTTCTTTGTAACCATGGGCTGCCACTTTATCTCGCTGGCTAATCATGTCATCGCCCAATATACAGGCAACTGTGAGGTTTAAACCCAATTCAGCAATTACCACACGGAGTGCATTGGCGCAGGCCTGAGGATTGACACCCCCAGCATTTGACACAATGCGGACGCCCTGACGAGCAATTTCTTTGAGGTTGGGCTTCATTGCCGCACTGACAAAATCTAAGGCATAGCCAGCGTCTGGATTTTTAGCCCGCGCACGCGCCATAATTGACATGGTAATTTCGGCAAGATAGTCATAGACAATAAAGTCTACGTTTTCGTCTTTCAGTAATTGTGGCGTCGCTCGCGCAGCATCGCCCCAAAAGCCGCTAGCACCAGCAATACGAATAACTTTCTCACTCACCCTGATTCCTCCTCGAAATGTCCCAAACCGCACTTATAGCGCCATGAATAGTACTTTGCTACGGTTATTTAGTCTTTGGATTGTATGCCATCAACATTAGAGCCCATGCCAATCGTTATTAAGCTAAATTCAGCGGTGAGGTCTTAAATTTACTCCTTTCAAGATAAATTGAGGCGGCAATAAAACTAGCAGGTGCAGCCCAGCTGATAATATCAGCCGCTAACAACGCCTTAGTTAGAGGGTCAAAAACTCCGTTGGAGGAAAAGGCGTCACTAAGATAACCTGTCATAAATGCGCCGATACCAAGACCCAGAAGATTGCAGGCTACCAGCAACAAACCCGTCATCACCCCTCGCAATCGCACGGGAGTAAGGTCCTGCACCGTTGAAAATGCCGGGCCATAAAATGAACTAACACTGAACATACCGGCCGCCATACCGACATAAAACAGGACTGATGAGGCTGGCACGAACCTATAGAAGACTAACAGCGGGGTTACCATCAGCATCAAATAAGCTAGGAACCTTACCCTGCCACCCTTATAGCGAGCTTGATACCAATCGCTAAGAATACCACCTAAAAATGTGCCAGCTGTACCAAATACTATATAAATGAGCCCATAGGTGGCACTGATTTCACCAAGACCAAAACCCCTCTCTCGCTCTAGCCAAACAATCGCAAACTGGCCTGCACCCAGTGGTATATGCAAAAATACCGCACCAATCATGGTCCAAGCTAAGGCTGGAGTGGATTTAACCACTGAGAACACATCAACGACTACTCGCCACCAATTACTGCCGATTAAGCCCTCTTCTTGGTCTCCCCCTCCTGCAGTATCCTGTTCCTCCATTGCCCCGCGCTTTGGATCTTTGAGGAACAATAGGCCTAGGGCTAACATAAGCCCGATGGCACCCATAAGAAGAAAGCAGTTGCGCCAGCCAATCATAGGTCCGAGAACACCGGCAACAATAAAACTGCCGCCCGCTCCTAAGGGCACACCAAGATAATAAATACCCGTGGCTGTACCTCTTTTTGCTTTAGGGAAAAGGTCAGCAATCATTGATATAGCAGACGGTGTCATTGCAGACTCACCGACACCGATAAATAGGCGCGCCATACCAATCTGCACAAAGTTTTTCGCCACCCCGGACAAAGCCGTCAAAACGCTCCACAGCACCAGGCCTAATGCGATTAAACGCGGCCGATGGACCCGGTCAGCGAGGGCGCCCATAAAGAGGCCCATAATGGAATAAAAGAAAACAAAAATCAGCCCTGTCAGCAGGCCAAATTGAGAATCGCTCAAGTTAAGATCGGTAATAATAGCGGTACCAAAACTGGTGATTAAGGTCCGATCGACCATATTTAAAATATTAAGAGCTAATAAGAATACTAAGATTCCCGTTGCACGAGGTGGCGACTTCATTTGATCCATTCTGACAATACCTATTTGATTGTTTTAATTTTTATAATGAGTCAAATCATCAAATCTCAAGCTTAGCCACAGACCTAGTTTAAGATGCCAACTTCTTGATCAACCGCGCCAATTAAGGTTGCAACTTTATCTTACCCTAAACATTCTTTATATGTTTTTCATAATGCAAATGTTGTCACTAACGCCAAAGACTACAGAGCCTGACTAGCCGGACACTTTAAAGCCCTGTAAAGTATTGATTTGGCTAATGCCATAACTTACAGTGTGTATTGTATTAAAGAGCACATCGCACTATTTGCGGAGCGCTATAATTCTTATAAAGAGGAGCGTTAGTATGTCACTCGAACTAGTAACAGCAGGATTGCAAGAAAAAGTAGGCGAAGATTGCGGATTAGGCGCGACCTTAAAGTTTGATTTCGGTGATGATGGCCTGATCGTTTTGGATGCTACTCAGGTGCCAAATACCATCAGCAATGAAGATGCCGATGCTCAATGTACCATGGTTATTAGTATCGAAAACTTTATGGAAATGGCTGAAGGTAATCTAGATGGCACTGCCGCTTTCATGTCTGGAAAACTAAAAATTCAAGGCGATATGGGCATTGCCATGAAGCTGGCTCCAATTTTAGCTTAAACTAAATCTAACAGACTGACATTAAAAATGTCTCGCTACATAAGTTGCGGGGCGTTTTTTTTATTTTCGCTTAGGTAAAATACCCATGTGCTTTGAAATAATGTCTAACATCACCTTATGAGCGGGGAAATGCCCTCTTACTCCCGCTGATCCTCGTAAGGATTAGTCTCTTTATCAATTAACTGCGCAACCGTTGCGCGAATCGCTTCATGCTCTTCCGTTAAACATATAACTAACGTCCTTTTTATAATTCAAAGCCCAAACTGGCGCGCAGCTAAATCACGCATAATTTCTTCCGAACCACCGCCAATTGCGTTAACTCGGACCTCACGATAAATGCGCTCAACTCGACTACCGCGCATATATCCCATACCTCCAAGAATCTGCATAGCTTCACGGGCGCAAAATTCCATAGTCTGACTGCATTGTACTTTTAGCAATGCAATATCACCGGCACTCTCGCGACCTTCATGGAACTCTTGGCACACTAATTGAAGATAAGCCTGAGTCGCATTAATGCGCATCTTCATATCAGCAATTTTATGACGAATCACCTGATGGTCTCCCAGACGTTGGCCAAAGGTCTTTCGCTCTCGGGCCCAGACCACAGCATCTTCTAAGCAAACTCGAGAAAAAGCTTCCATCGCAGCTGACATAGCCAAACGTTCAGCATTAAAGTTGTTCATAATAACACTAAAACCTTTATTTTCTTGACCAATCAAGTTGCCCGCAGGTACACGCACATTATCAAAATAAATAGTCGCCGTATCAGAACACCACCAACCTTGTTTTTTATCCAAGGCAGTGCGTGAAACGCCCTCAGCATCCGCTGGAATCAACAGTGTAGATACACCTCCAGCACCTTCGCCGCCAGTGCGGACTGCTGTAGTGAACCAGTTGGCATTCATGCCGCCCGTAATATAAGTCTTAGAGCCATTGACCACATAGTGATCACCCTCCAATCGAGCAGTCGTTGTTAGGTGAGCGACATCGGAACCAGCTCCGGGCTCGGTGATCGCTAATGAAATCCGCTTAGTACCCGCCAAAACAGGGGGTGCGACCATTTGCTTCACTTCGTCGCTGGCAAAATTTATGACAGGTGGTAATCCAATGCCATGTACCATCAAGGTGGCACCAACACCGCCTACCGCTACGCGAGCCATTTCTTCGTTGAGAATAATGCTATGCCAGACATCAACCCCCTCTGACACACCACCAAACTCTTCAGGGAAACCTAAACCTAAGATCCCTACCGCAGCTGATTTAGGCCAAAGTTCGTCTGGAATACAGCCATCTTCATCCCATTGCGCAGCAAAGGGGATCACCTCTCGATCAAAGAAACGGCGCAGCTGTGCCCTCCATTCATGGTGCTCTGGCTTTAAATGTATATTAGGTAATCGTGCGCTATCAAAATCTAGGGACATAGTATTTTCCGATTCGTTCACAAGTAGATAATATTGAATCAATGATACTAGACAGGCAAGAGCCACTGATCAAGGGTATCAGTGCCATCTTATTAGGAATAAACGCCAATAGAATCCGTTATTTTCGACGATAATCCCGCGGTGCAACTCCGTGCCAACTTTTAAATGCACTTGAAAATGAACCTTGGTCGGCATAACCCAGTAGAAAAGCAATTTCAGTAATCCCTAGGCGATCATCAGATAAATAGCGTAGAGCCACACGAGAACGAACTTCCTGTAATACCTGCAAAAAGTTAGTGTCTCTGTCTGAGAGTCGTCGCTGTAATGTCCGGCGAGACATATGCAGACTATTAGCGAGCTTATCTATGGTGACCTCACCCTCGGGTAGGTACTGAACAATTGACTGTTTTAAAGTGAAAAGCAGTTGATCAGAAGGGTCTTGATCTTCAAAAAAATCTCGAAACGGATGGCTGTGGTCAGGCCCCTCATGATAATCCTGCTGAAGCATCGGATAAGTAAGCGCTTCACGCTGAAAAAATAAGCTACTGTAGGCTTGATCAAAAGTGAGATTTCGACCAAAAGTATCCACCAGTTTGGAGATATCTTGGGGCTTTTCATAAGAAAAGCTGGCTTTCATGACTCGCACAGGCATCACGCAAAGAGAATTAAAAATACCGGCTGAGGCGGCCAACATCTCATCACTAATAAAACGTTTACGGCCCGTCTCCAGTAATAATGGCTCCCAACGAAGCTCTATGAGATCACCCTCTCGATGCATAGTCACTCTCCCTATATCTCCACGGAGTTTGACAGTACTAGGCATTAAGTTGAGGTAATCCCTGAATGACTTGCACACCTTGGCGAGGTAGAGCTGTAAATTTAATCCCCTGAGAAAAGTTACCCTTCCTACCTTTAGACCCAGGTCAGGATCATTAGCCGCTGACGCAGCCGCCTGATAGAGACGAAAGTAGGCATTCACAGGAAAACGACGATCAGGAATATCTAATTCACTCCCCTCAATGCCCGCCTCATTCATCAGTAACTGTTTGCTCAACCCTAACTGTTCTGCCACCTGTAAAATGGCGGTCAGGGGTGCCGCGTAAACGGTCCATGAAGGATCAATAGATTTCTCAAAAAAGTCAGTCATTAGTGTGCAATGGTAGATTTTTCGCATTATAAAAGTAAGGCTAGTCTAACACTGCGGCTAAAAACCATACAACGAATGTATGCTAATAATATCTATGTGCTGGCAATGAAAGGTACCGATAATAGTTAGCCAAAAATATCTTAATACCGCTCTAGTCTGACTCAGACAATTTGCACTATTTGTAAAAATATTCATCGAAACACTCTACAAACCGATGAAGGAAATGCTGCTTGGGCTGAGACCGGAGGAGACATTCAAGCAAAATTCGATGCCGTAGCCGCGTGCGAACCACCCGCTAGATTTGCAGGTTACTCTTTCCGAGACGAGTAAGAGGCATAATCAATATTCCAAACCGCGGATATGGTGAATATTCGCGGTTTGGCCTCTCTTAATCAACTACGCCACAAACTGTTCTTTGAGTTTGAATTTCTGAACCTTACCTGCAGGGTTACGCGGCAATATATCAACAAAGCACAGCTCAGTAGGCAATTTATAACGAGCCAGAGAATCACCTGCAAAGGCACGCAGCTCTTCAAGATCGAGACTAGTTCCCTTTTCAAGAACAGCAATGGCAGTGACGGCTTCGCCCCACTTCTCATCGGGCAACCCTATGACCGCTACCTCAAGAATAGAAGGATGTCCGTAGAGGATGCTTTCGATCTCTGCCGGATAGACGTTCTCCCCTCCCGTAATAACCATATCCTTGACCCGATCACATAGAAACAGAAAATCTTCATCATCAAGGTAACCAATATCGCCACTGTGAAACCAGCCCTGGGTATCAATGGCTTCGGCAGTCGCCTCAGGGCGATTCCAATAACCCTTCATAACATTTGGCCCTTTGATACAGACTTCACCGTGAACGCCTGCCGCCACCGGCTTGTTTTGCTCATCGACAATACGGACTTCAGTAAACATAGGCGCTTTGCCTGCTGAGCCTACTTTAACCATCGTCAAATCACTGCTTAATAGACTGGCAAAAGGCGCGGTTTCGGTAAGACCGTAGCCCTGACAGAAACTGACATTACGATCACCATAGGTTTTGATCAGTGGCACTGGTACCGGCGCGCCACCGCAGGTTAATGTGCTAATACTTGATAGATCTGTGGAGGCAAAACTCTCATGCTGGGCCATCATTAAGAACATAGTTGGCGCGCCAAACATACTACCTACCTTGTGCTTCTCGATGAGAGCAAGAACCGCTCCCGCATCAAAGCTGCGTAGCAAGACCACCTCAATACCCTTAGCCAGAGATAGCAGTGTCGTTACGTTGAGGCCGCCAATGTGGAATAAAGGTGCGCAGGTTAAGGTGGTCGTGGTCATGGTATCTTCACCAAAACACACATTAATGCTATTCCAAAACACATTGCCGTGGGTCAACATCGCGCCCTTAGGCAGCCCAGTGGTGCCAGAGGTGTACATGATAAAGGCGATCTCATCTGCACCAACATGCTCGCTCGCAACAATCGGGTCAGCACCTACCATAAGCGGTTCAAGTGCCTCCCACCCGTCAGCGTCATTCTCTATAGTGAGATAACGCGCACAATTTAAATTGGCTTTTTCTTCTTCGATCAGTGGCTGCAACATATTGTCAGCAAACATCACGGTGATGTCCGCATCATTGGCAATAAATATAATTTCCGGCCCTGTTAAGCGAAAATTAAGTGGCACAAAAACAGCCCCAAGACACCCGCAAGCGTAGAGTATTTCTAAAAATGATGGGTGATTAAGGCCTATATAACCCACCCGATCACCACGAGAGACTCCGCCATCTCGTAATATAGTCGCTAAACGGCGAACCCTATCTCCTAGTTCAGCGCAGGTCCAAGTCTCACCTTCAAAAGTAAGTGCTTTTGCATTAGGCGTAAGTGACGCTCGACGTAAAATAGTATGACCCAAACCAATATCTGCTATTTGTGGATTTGACATAAAACCTCTCTTTGATTATTTTTTTATTTGCTCTGGTGCCTTCGCTCCACGGCATAAGCTTACTCGCTAGTTTTCATTGTACTTTTAGACCTTCACGCAACGTTTCAGCCGAAATTACTTAATCCTCTTGCTCGCCGTCTTCATCGTCACCTGTTACTGCATCTACAATACCGCCAACGACTTTAATAGGCGCGGTTACGACCGCTATAGTCACATCGGTAACAGCCTCCACTGCCATCACAGCAAGACAGCCAGTCTGGGGAAGACACAACACTAAAATAATCGCTAAACACTTCATATTTTGTTCTCCTTCCATAAGGCCTGAATTATGCAATGCTCGTCAATTATTTGATAGCCCAAAAAACTCAAAAGTTTATTAATACGGTTCGCGCTTTAGAAGGTACGCAAAACTCCGATTGGATCTGGATATATTCATTTCATCTATTTATTTACTTGTCCAAAGAGCATTAAAGCATTAGAATTATTAGCCATCTAAGCATCTAAGCATCTATAATATCGAATTAAATAACAATAAGGACTTTGCTCAATGAAGATTGAAACACAAGCGATTCATGCTGGCTTCGATGATGACCCAACAACGCGAGCCGTTGCTGTTCCCATCTATCAAACTACCTCGTACAGCTTTCGAGACACTCAGCATGGCGCAGATCTATTCAACTTGGCCGAACCAGGTAATATTTACACTCGCATTATGAATCCAACCAACGACGTACTTGAACAACGCATTGCACAGCTGGAAGGTGGCATTGGTGCATTGGCAGTGGCATCAGGTATGGCAGCAATTACCGCGGCGATACAAACCGTTGCTCGAGCCGGAGACAATATTGTTAGTGTCAGTCAACTGTACGGCGGAACCTACAATTTTTTTGCTCACTCCTTGCCAAACCAAGGTATTGAAGCACGCATGGCCTCCGGTGATGATATCGACGCACTAGAAGCATTAATAGACGACAACACTAAAGCTTTGTTTTGTGAGTCGATTGGCAACCCGGCAGGTAATATCGTTGATATCCAAGCGCTATCGGATATGGCACACAAGCATGGGGTTCCTGTAATTGTGGATAACACAGTTGCAACACCCGTACTGTGTAAACCCTTTGAGCAAGGTGCAGACATCGTCATTCACTCGCTGACTAAATATATTGGTGGTCATGGCACATCGGTTGGTGGCGTGATCATTGATTCAGGTAAATTCCCTTGGAAGGACCACCCTCGATTTCCAGCGTTTAATCAGCCAGATCCCTCCTATCATGGTGTGGTATATGCTGATGCATTAGGCGAAGCTGCCTTCATTGGTCGTGCGCGAGTAGTACCTTTACGCAACATGGGTGCCGCCATCTCTCCTTTTAATTCATTTTTAATTTTGCAGGGTTTAGAGACTCTTCCTCTACGCATGGAACGACACACTGAAAATGCATTAAAGGTTGCTCAATACTTATCTGCGCATGAACTCGTTGAATGGGTTAATTATGCAGGTCTTAAAAGTGATAAGTACCATAAGCTGGCAAAGAAAGTAGTTTCAGGTAAGCCATCAGGTATTTTAAGTTTTGGCATTAAAGGTGGTGAAGCCGCCGGCGGTAGGTTCATTGACGCCCTGCAACTCGTTAAACGCCTGGTAAATATTGGTGATGCTAAATCCCTAGCATGTCATCCTGCCAGCACAACTCACCGTCAACTGAATGATGACGAATTAAAGTCTGCGGGAACTAGCCGTGAGATGATTCGTATCTCTGTAGGTATCGAGCATATTGATGACATTATTGCTGATATAGATCAGGCTCTCAGCACGTCAAAATAATAATAAAATAACAAAACGGCACCTTTGGTGCCGTTTTGTTTCTCTTGTATCCATCCAATATTGACCTAATGCCTTTCCTGACGCCAGGCTCTGCAGATAAGCTTCTTTTAAACCTCAATCTTCTTCGCATATTGCACAGCACAAAAAGAAAACACTGAAAATAACAAAAAGCCGACCGCAATAGGAATGAGGTCAGTTGCTAGAAAAATATTGATAATCATCGCAATAGCTACGGCAAGTAAACTAGTGAAAGACCCTATAAATGCAGCGCCTAAGCCAGCAATATGACCCACTGGTAGCATTGCCATTGCGTTTAGGTTGCCAAACAACATGCCCATGAAAAAGAAACCAAAAAACATAGTGCTTACAAATAGCCATAATGGCGGCACACCATCAAAGTAGAGCGTGATAGACATCAACGTAATTCCGAATGCCATAGAAAAAAGCAACGCACGATCACAAATGGTCTGCATACCCCACTTCATCACCATCATGCCATTGAGAAAAGAAGCCAGTCCTATAGCAAAAGCTAAGGTGGCAAATACCAGTGGGAACCACTCGCCCGTATCGTAAATGTCTTGGAAAATCGTTTGTGAACCACTTAAGTAAGCCAGAAAAGCACCAAAAATAAAGCCCATCGCAACTGAATAACCCATGACTTGTCGCTGCTTCAACAACCACCAGCAAGAATCAGTGAAATGGCGCCATGCAAACTCTTTACGATTAGCTCTGATCAAGGTTTCAGGTTGACGCCAGAAAAACCAAGCGCCAGAAATAACGGCAACAATCCAAAATACAGTAAATATTTCGCGCCAATGGAAGTACTGCATCACAGCTTGCCCGAGCAACGGAGCAAGCATGGGTACCAGTATAAATATAACCCCGATAAACGACATAACCCTAGCCATGGCCTTACCTTCATACTGATCACGTATCACAGCCATGGAGGCAACTCTAGGGCCTGAGACGCCAACGGCTTGTATTACTCGCCCTAACAACAAAACCTCGATGGATTGAGCAAAATAGCAAATAAAGGTGCCCATGATAAATATAATCAACCCAATCAATATGGTCAGTCGGCGACCTCGCGCATCAGAGAATGGACCGAAGAATATTTGGCCTAGCGCCATCCCGCCAAAAAATAATGAAATCACAAGGTAGGTTTGCTGGGGACTCTGACTATTTAAGTCAGATCCAATTTGATTTAATGCAGGCAACATCGCATCGATACTTAGCGCAACTAGCGAGGTCAAAAGCGCCATTAACGCGATAAATTCCAGTAGTGGCAATGGTGGCTTAACAGGCGTCGTTGCCGCAGTCGTTGTCATGGAAGGTTTTAGCCTTTTAGGAGATGCAAAAATAGGCGCGGATTGTTCCACACTTTAAGTGGTCACGCAATTACATGCAGTTGCTAAGCTGAGCCGCGGTCTTTGCCCAGTATAAAAGTGCTAGAGTATCTAAAATTTCAGTTAGTAGACTGTAAACCCAACCCGAATAGCGATTTTCGACAGTGCTTTATGCTAGGGTTAGCAACTCATCAAAACGTATCGGTTTTAGCTCGCACTAACTACAGCGAGCAATAAAAAATATAAAGGAGACAAAATGGATCGAATGCCACTAAGAGCCATGATTCTTTTCTTGTGCTCTCTAGTATCGAATTCAGCCATGGCTAGTTTTGATCAAGCGATCAATGAAAGCTTTAAGCCCATTGCAAAAGCACTTGCGGACATTGTTTTCTTTTCAGTTCCTATTAACGGAACTCAAGCACCAATCATCGTCATGCTACTAGTCACTTGTGGCTTATTTTTCACTCTTTATTTAGGATTTATTAACTTTAGAGGCTTTGGCCACGCACTACGTATCGTTCGAGGTGACTATTCAGACAAAAAGGCGCCTGGTGAAGTCACCCATTTTCATGCATTAACGACCGCTGTATCAGGGACGGTTGGTGTTGGTAATGTCGCACACGTAGCCATTGCCATTTCTATTGGTGGACCCGGTGCAACTTTTTGGATGATTATTGCAGGTCTAATTGGCATGTCATCGAAATTTGCAGAATGTACTCTTGGCGTCATGTATCGGCAAGAAAATGAAGACGGTACCGTGTTTGGTGGACCTATGTTTTATCTTGAAAAAGGCATGAAGGCATTAAACTTTCCAAAACTTGGCAAAGGCATGGCAATCTATTATGCCATTTGCATCGTCATAGGAACTTTGGGAATCGGATGCATGTTTCAATCGAATCAAGCCTATACAATATTCGTTGAAACAACCGGCGCGCAAAGCAGTTATTTTGCCGATAAGGCTTGGATTGTTGGTGGCGTATTGGGCGTACTAACCGCTTTGGTAATTATCGGTGGGATTAAATCCATCGCCGCAGTAACCAGCAAATTGGTGCCATTGATGGCCGGCCTGTATATCGTCTCGGCCCTTATCGTTATAACCGCAAATGCCGACAAACTTCCCTATGCATTTTCCTCGATTATTACGGGAGCCTTCAGCCCAGAGGGTATGACCGGCGGCATGGTCGGAGTGTTAATTTTAGGGTTTCGACGCGCAGCCTTTTCTAATGAAGCGGGTATTGGTTCTGCGTCAATAGCCCACTCTGCGGTGAAGACAAGAGAGCCCGTTACCGAAGGTTACGTGGCCATGCTTGAACCCTTCATTGACACCGTAGTGATTTGCACAATCACCGCATTAGTGATCATAGTAACCGTCTATGAACCTGGTGTTACAGGTGCAGCCGGCATCAGTGGCGTAGAACTTACATCAGCGGCATTTGAGAGCGTTATCCCTTGGTTCCCTTACATTCTTACTATAGTGGTGATTCTGTTTGCATACTCAACCATGGTTGCGTGGTCATATTATGGTTTAGCCGGCTGGGTTTATTTGTTTGGTAATGGAAAGGTTACAAAGATGACATACAACCTAATATTCTGCGTATTTGTAATGATCGGTTGTGCCATAAAACTCGAGGCAGTGTTAGATTTTTCCGACGCGATGATTTTCGCCATGGCCTTAGCTAATATTATTGGCTTGGCCTTTATGGCACCAGTGGTAAAGCAAGAAATCTCGGACTACTGGGGTCGCATGGCGGCAAGGGAAACTGAAGTAAAATAATTGTTTCGTGTAGCGACGGCATATCCCACTGTGCCGGATAACACTTTAGTGATGGCATCGCCGGCAGCTGGATTAAGGGCCGAAAAACGCCGCCAGCCTTCAAGCCTTTGCCATTTTCAGCCAATATAACTACTGAGACCAAATTGTAGCTTGTTAAGACTAACTGCCACTATTCATCAGCTTCATCAACTTTCTCTACCAGCTCTTCTAGCAGTTCATACAAGAGTTCCATCTTGCCATAACCAAACTTCTCAGTGATATCCTCATATCGTTCAACCGACTTTGGCGCAACCAGGTCATACAGCTGCTTACCGCTTTTCGTGAGAAATATAACTGAAACACGCTGATCCCGATCGTTAGCTCTCCGATCAATCAGGGAGCGGGACTCGAGGTTTTTGATAATGCGGGAGAGGCTCGGCATCATCAAATGACAGCGCACTGAAAGCTTGGAAATATCTAAACCATTCTCGTCCTGCAGAGCCCGGATAACACGCCATTGTTGCGCAGAAAGTTTGTGCTCCTGCAAGGACGGTATGAAATTTTTCATCACCGCTTCTCGCGCCCGCAGCAAAGACATAGGCAACGAGCGCTTAAATTTCCGAAGATATTTATCAGCCATTATACTAACTCGTCCATAACACCATTTGACAGTAAGCCAACACCTTCGACCTCCACCTCGACAATATCACCTGGAACCAACCAGATTGGCGGGTCAAACCGGGCTCCGGCGCCATTCGGCGTGCCCGTGGCAATAACATCACCGGGTTTAAGATGAAAGAATGTAGAGAAATAGCTGATGATGTAACGGAAGGGAAACATCATGCTAGCCGTAGTATCGTCCTGGCGAACTTCGCCATTGACCCGCGTAGTCACTCGCATATTCTCCAGCTGCTCATGACTGAATTCATCGGCGGTGACTATCCACGGACCGATGGCTCCTGAGTGAACAAAGTTCTTGCCCTGGGTCACGTTGAATTTTGCATGACGCACCCAATCGCGTAATGTACCTTCGTTCATTATGCTCAGCCCGCCAATATGGTCGTAAGCGTCCTCCTCGTCGATGCGTCTGCCGCCCTTACCAATAATGATGACGATTTCACCTTCATAATCCAGTTGCGGTGTTTCCGGTGGGCGCTGTAACGGTTGATTATGGCCAGTTAGCGAATCTGGCGTACGCATAAACAAACTGGGAAACTTGGGCTGCTCTGAACCATCTTTGTATTCTGCATTACGATTTGCGTAGTTGACACCAACGCACGCAATTTTTTCCGGCGCGATGATCGGGGGAAGGAAGCGAACATCATCGCTAGAGAAGTCTGCAGCCATATCTTTCGCCAGCACTTGCATCTCTTGAACTCTGCCGTCTTTTAGGATCGAATGTAAGTCCCCGCCCACTCGAAACCCCAAGTCAATGATGCCTTCTTCGGTTATAACACCCCAGGATACTTGGCCACTTCGCTCAAAGGTTAAAAATCGCATTACTTACCTCTTATCATTTGTTCGGTTGAAAATGCAGACCGAGGTAAATCTTATGCCTCGGTCACCAGTGGCTATCCAATAAGCGCAGCTATGAGCGCGCGACCCAAATTGTTAACGTGTTAAGTTAAAGTAACGCATATGATAATAAAATTAAAGCTATTTATAGAAAAATAAATTGAAGCCTTCAGCTTGCAGTATATTTAGCGGTCCTGGAAGACCGCAGGGAGGTTACACTTCCCTGGAAATTAGACCCTGCGCAAGCCAGTCATCAAAAATCTCCAGTGCAGTTTCAACAAACAAATCGTCATTGATATGCGCTTCTACCTCGATCAGTTCGACGTTATCGTGCAGCCCTTCTCGAAGCGTATCATAAAAGGCCGAAAGGCCAGCAGGATCATTGAAGGGCCCGCCCTCCCTGTCCCATTCGTCAATGCCATGCAGGGGCATAATAAAGGCGCAGGGGCCTGTTGCCTTGTCCAGCTTCGCAGCTATAGTACGAGCAGCCTGAACTTTCTCTTCCACGGTTAATTGCACACAGGCGATGAGACGATTGTGTGTGAGTATCTCTCTGCCATTGATCTTGTGCTCGGGCGGCGACCAGGTTTGGAAGTCCATCAAGCTAACGCCCCCAGGGGCAACGATTAATGGTAGCCTCGCTGAAGCGGCCGCTTCCATACGGTCCTGGCCGGCACTCACTACCGAACCGTTTTCATGATTACTCACCTCAACCAGACTGAAATCGAGAACGGCGGCCAACTCACCACTAGCAGCCAAGACTTCTAGCGCACGCCCTCCCATGCCAGTGGTATGAAATGCCGCCACTTCGAACCCCCGCTGCTCTAGGGCAGGTTTGAGCTTTAGCATATAACGGAGTGAACTGCTTCCCAGTGAGCTTACGCCCACAATCGGTAGCGATTTTGGCTCGACCTCTCGTGCCATGCACGCGCCGACGACGGCCCCGGCTGCCTGACTCAACACAGACTTACAGATTGTATTTAAACCGAACAGACCACCAGCCCACAGCACCATCATGACATCCGGGGCCATTCGTTGTGGTGGCAACAGCGGTGAAAATGCCACGGTCGAAGCAATACACTTTGGAAAGCCCAGCGGCAATGCCAAGGCAACGTCCAGTGATAGATCTGTCGCCAGGGTACCACCTATGGCCAACATGCCATTAATTTCGCCTTTGCGCTGAAGTGTCAGAGCCAAATTACTGGCACCTTCGGCCTGCTTAGTCATCGCCCGATTCTCGTCTCCGAGCGCGATAATCTCGTCGTTCGTTGTCCCCGCAGCGATCGCTACATCAAACTTGCTATAGCTCGGTTCAAAAGTAGGGGTGCCTAGCACCCCGACATCCATAATGCGACCCTTACCACCGGCACGCTCCACGCATTTCTTCAGGTATAGGAGTTCGTCTGCTTTGGTATCAGCTGTACCGACAATCAGAATAGTGGGAGATAACATAAACTAGCCTCTTTTATTGAATCGAGCCAAGGCCGACATCGATAGCTTTAATGATAGTCTCAACATGACCCGCGTTAATAATAAGTGGTGGTGACAAGATAATATTATTGCCAGACACTCTCACTGTTACGCCCTCTCGGTAAATGGCCTCAGAGATTGCCGTCATGAGGTTTTTACCAAGCGGCATCTTACTACTTCGATCAGAGACCAACTCCAATACCTGCATCAGTCCAATTCCTCGTATGTCACCGACACAGTCATGTTTCGCCATGAGTATTTTCAGGCCTGCAGATAGCTCCGCTCCGCGGGCAGCGGAGTTTGTCGCAACGTCGGTAACTGCCAGTTGCTGGAGGGTTGCCAGTGCTGCAGCAGCTCCCACCGGGTGCCCAGAATACGTATATCCATGGCCGATCTCCCCCAAGCTATCAGAATTACTCTCGAATGCCTCGACCACAGTCTCGCCCAGCATAGTGGCTCCAAAAGGATAATAGCCATTACTAATGCCCTTGGCGGTACACATCATGTCAGGCTTAGTGTTCCATAGCCTGGAGCCCGTCCAGGCTCCGGTCCGACCAAAAGCGGTAATGACTTCATCGGCAATCAAAAGCACACCGTGGCGGTCGCATATCTCACGCACCATTGGCATGAACGTTTTGTGGGGCACAATTACCCCGCCAGAACCCTGTACCGGCTCCATTATGAACGCAGCAACAGTATCGCCCCCCTGAAACTTGATTTCATCCTCCAGCATGTTGGCGCAAAGCTGAGCCAGAATTTCCGGATTAGACTCATTAAAAGGGTTGCGGTAAGGCCAGGGAGAGGCAATCTGGTGGCAGCCTGGAAGAAGCGGCTCATAGTTGCGTCGATTCTTTGCATTCCCACCAATGGAGGCTCCACCAAAATGGGTGCCGTGATAGCCCTTTTTCAGGCTGATAAATTTGTAGCGATCCTTATCACCGCGAATTTTGTGGTACTGACGGGCTAACCGCAGCGCCGTTTCTACGGCATCAGATCCACCTGAGGTATAGAACGCCCGCTGCATACCGTCCTCAGCAAACCAATCGGCCAGAGCGTGGGAAAGTTCTATAGCCTTGTCCGTCGCGACGCCGGGAAAGGACGAGTAATAGGGTAATGTCTCTAATTGCTCGGTGATTGCATCTTTAATGGGCTGGCAGGAATAACCCAGATTGACATTCCACAACCCACCAACTGCATCCAGCGTCCGGTGACCATCTATATCGGTGACCTCAACACCCTCTCCCGCACAAATAATCTTTGGGGATGTCTTGTGAGTTGCAGCCGGGTGAATCATGGGCTGCCAAAACTTCAAATTTCTGGCTTTCATACTGTTCTCCTAATCATCTAGTAGCAGGCTCAGTGCCTGCTCATAACTTTGCCTAGGCTGCTGTACATTAAAATGTACCGTCTGCATGCCAACCTGTTTGGCGCCAACAATGTTTCGTAACTGGTCATCAACAAAAATACAGTCTTCACAAGCCAACCCCAGCGCTTCAGCGCAGCTATAATAGGCGCGCGGGTCGGGCTTCATAATTTTGGTGTAGGTGGCATCGATAACCACTTCAAACTGCCTCATAAACGGGAGTTTGTCACGAAAACCTGCGCCGTAGAACAAATCTAGCTCATTGGAAAGAATCGCCAATCTGGCGCCACCAGCCTGCGCTTTAGCCATGGCATCGAGTGCCTCAGGTCGAATAATTAGCGCGGGATCGGCACCCCGGGCGGCGATAATAAACTGGGACATCTCTTCCCATCGCTCCCCCGCCAGTTCGCTCACTTCGAGAGTTCGTTGCTGCCAGTATTCACGCTCCGTCAGTTCATTATTTTGCATAGCGACCCAAAGAGGATCACTGGCAGGGTCGAAGGGACCCTGCCAAGTCAGACTGCCTGGAGCCAGACCCAAAGCCTGCTCGGTCATTGCATGTGTTTCGAACAAGGTCCGAGAAATAACCCCGCCAAAATCCAGTACCAGAGCTCGCGTTTTTACACTCATAATTTACTTCCGTCAATCTCGGCCCCGAATGCCCGCGATGCCGCTACTCCCGCTTCGTAGACTGCGGTCAATATTTTCTTTTTCGCCCTGGAATCGAACCTCGAAGTGGGTGCGGCTACAGCGATAGCCCCGATTGGTCGCAACTCCTGGTTAAAGACGGGTGCAGCAATGCTGCATACATCCTTTTCGTACAATTCATTGTTGATGTGATAACCCTCTTCTCTTACCGCCTGCAGCATCTTACGAAACTGTCGGGGATTAGTAATCGTGTGTTCGGTAAACGCCTCCAAGCCACTTTTGAGAACTTCGTTGATAGCCTCGTCTGAAGAAAAGGCCAGGCAAACAATACCGGATGAGGTTGCATGGACTGATCCCTCCTCGCCCTGGACGAAGTTAATGCGGTTTGACTTACTACTCTCAACAATTCCCACCGATGAAATTCGCCCTCCGGACAGTATTGAAAAATGCGCGCTCTCGCCAGTGATCGTAACCAGTCTCTGTAGTAAAGGATTAACAATGGCCTCTGTGGGCGTACTGGTTTCCCTCACTCTCGCCAGTCGCAGAACGCCAATGCCCAGGCGATATGCTTTAGTTGTCGGATTCTGTTCAATATAGTCGTGTTTTATCAGGGCCAACAGCAGGCGCCGAGTACTGGCTTTATCGAAGCCCACCGTGCGCGCAAGCTCGCTCAACCCGAATTCCGGCTGACGCTCAGAGAAATAACCCAGCAGTTCTACCGCTTTATCTACCGTCTGCATAATAGGACTTGACGTTCCTCTCAACTTTATTAATAATAAACAAACTAATGGTGATAATAGTGAACCGATATGAAAAGTCAAGTAAGTAATCAACAAATGGCCAGCTCAGCCCAGATCGACAAGTTAAAAAATGCGAAAATCAAACCGCAAGGGCACCTTATAAACGGCGGGCGACAACCCAGCCGTGACGGATCCGTGTTGGAAGTGCTCAGCCCGCGAGACGGAAAGCCGCTAACTACCATCGCCAATGGGGGCGCAGGAGACATCGACCTGGCTGTCGCGTCCGCGAGGAAAAGCTTTAACCAGGGCAGTTGGTCGCAAATGGCCCCTGCCGGGCGAAAGAAGATTCTTATTAAGCTCGCCGAGTTGATCGAGGCGCACGCCTATAAGCTTGCCGTCCTCGGTGTTCGTGATAACGGTACCGAAATTAGTATGGCACTAAAGGCAGAGCCGGGAAGTGCTGCAGATACCTTCAGGTACTATGGGGAGGCCGTCGACAAGGTGTATGGCGAAATCGCGCCCACTGCTAACAATGTGGTCGCCCTGATTGAGCGCGGCCCCATCGGCGTGGTGGGCGTAATCGTACCCTGGAATTTTCCTCTAATGATCGGCGCTTGGAAGATTGCACCTGCATTGGCGGCAGGTAACTCCGTTGTTCTCAAGCCAGCGGCATCGGCCTCACTTAGCCTGCTTCTCTTAGCGGAGCTTGCCCTGGAGGCGGGTCTGCCGGCCGGCGTATTCAATGTAGTTACCGGGCTTGGCGCAACAACCGGAGAAGCTCTGGCTCTGCACAATGATGTCGACATTCTCGCCTTCACCGGCTCAGGCGTCATCGGTAGGCGGCTACTCGAGTACTCGGCGCAGTCAAACCTCAAGCAGGTATTTTTGGAATTGGGAGGCAAGTCACCCAACATTATATTCCCCGATGCGCCCAGCCTAGCAAAAGCCGCTAAGGCAGCCGTAAACGGTATCTTCCGCAACTCAGGACAGGTATGCATTTCCGGATCTCGCCTTCTGGTTCACCGGGATATTCACGATGAATTCTTAGCCTTGGTAATCGCTGAAACGGAGAAGCTAACCGTGGGCGACCCCCTCGATACGGCATCAGATATTGGTGCGATACACTGTATAGAGCAACTCGAAAAAAACCTCTCCTATGTCGCCAAGGCAACTAATGAAGGGGCTACGCTGTGTGCCGGCGGCAAGCGCACCTTGTCCCAAAGCGGTGGTTACTACATGGAGCCCACCATTTTCTGCAATGTTTCTGCTGATATGCAGGTTGCCCAGGAAGAGGTTTTCGGCCCGCTGCTGTGTGTCATCCCATTTAAGAATGAGGCGGACGCAGTGCGAATTGCCAATGCGACCGATTACGGACTAGCCGCAGGTATATGGACAGCCGACCTCGCCAGGGCACACCGAATGATAAAAACTGTGCAGTCTGGGGTCATCCATGTCAATTGCTATGGCGGTACCGATATGACAGTACCGTTGGGTGGCATGAAACAATCAGGTAATGGTCACGACAAATCTCTGCATGGACTTGAAAAATATACGACTTTGAAAACAGCCTGGATTGACATTGGATGAGCCGAATTTAGTGGAAGGCATCCGCGAGTAAAAACCAAACCGTAATTAACGACGAACCGTTCGCCGCGCTGCAGACGATTCGTCCTCTATTCAAGGACTCTCTTATTTCGCCGCCGCTTCCACCCGGTTTTGGGTACGCAGCCCCGGCACTAATAAGATCGCCGCAGCCACAAATAGGCCGATGGCAATTGTGTTAATAAAATCGTATCCGTGCACATTCAGCAATAGAGCCGCAAGTGCAGGCCCGACAGCAAAACCCAACATTTGTAAGGCTACTCCCATGGCGACCACCCTGCCGCTGGCATCGAAAGCTGCCAGAGCTGCCAGCATATAGGGTACCGTCAAATTCCACAGTAGATTAAATATACAGACGCCGGCGGCATACATGAATGCGCTGGGAGTCCCCAGTATAAAGGCGATTCCAAGTGCCCCCCCGAAAATACCCAGCATAAGCGGGAAAATACGGCCAAACCGAAGCTCAAATATGACCGCCCCCAACGCCCCAGCTATACCAAGAAACTGCGAAATTGTAAGCGCATTAGCAACAGACTGTTCGCTAATACCCGCTTCGACACCCACCAGGAAGATGTACACCCAAACAATACCAATCGCTAGGTTGTAGGCGAGCACACCTGATAGCGCTACTAACTTTGTGCGCCAAGTATAGCGCGAGCCCTCTATCTCCACTTGTTTATGCGTTTGATCAGAACACGGCAGACTGGCTACGAATAGGAAGCCACAGACTGAGAATAAGCCAAAGATTGCCAGCACCCCTTCCAAGCCTACCCAATGAAACAAGGAAGGCATGACGAGTAACCCAAAAGCACCGTAACTCAAAACCGCAACGACGATAAACCCCATATTGCGATCTGCGCGCTCAGTCAAGCCCATCATGGTGAAGGTGATCGAAATCAGCCCACCTGAGCCCAGGCCGGTAAAAAATCGAATAGCCATCAGGGACTCGCTATCAGAGAGACCAATAGATAGAGCGTTACCAATAGCGGATACTGCAAGAAATACGGCAGACATGACTCGCCAGTTGAGTCTGCCCAGGAAAAAGTTCACCGCAATGGCGGTTGCAGCCAAGCCGAACATTTCAGCAGAGGCGATAAGCCCGGCCTCCTCCTCTGTAAAGTTCATGTACTCCACCAACCCCTGAACATAGGCAGGCTGCAAAATGAACATACACGGCCCAATGACAGCCAAGACAACGATCGCAGCAATAGATTTCGTTGCATTGACGTCTATAGCTTTCGAGCGATCGCCGAAATAACCCAACATAGTCTTATCCTTTATTTCAAGAGTACTGACTGAACTCTTGTTCACTAACTCTGGCACAGGGTAATATTGCAGAAAACTGCCATCTGGCCGAAAATTTAATTAACATGTTAATAACAATTAGCCTGGCGGTCAAATCGACGAGATCTCAACAGAGAGATCTCACGGCTGGACGACGACCGATAGCCTTGTCCCATCGCCCAGATTGACTGTGACTGAAGTCCAAGGCCAGTACTTTTAGGGGATGCGGCAAATTTTTTTATTTCGGCAGGTGAAATAGATGCTCGTTCACAACATCCAAATTACGCGCTACACTAATTTAATTGGAGCCCAATCCCTAGTGGGTAGTGACCTTCTCAATTACATAGGAGCGCAGTGCTACATCATGATCAAACTACTCCTTCCTATCTTCTTATACTTTGGATCATGCTGCGCGTATTCAGCCCCTCTCCTCTCCTCTCCCTCCGAGGAGCGCTTTCGCGAAAATCTTAAAACCTTATCGTCGGATACGTACGAGGGACGCAAACCCTCCACCGCGGGCGGCAAGAAAACCATTGCGACCATCCAGAAAGAGTTTGAAAAGGCAGGGCTCGCTCCCGGCAACGGCAACAGCTATTTACAAGCGACCCCCATCGCCAGTCTTACGACTGAACGCGCGGAGGTACACTTAATAAATGCCGGCGAATCAAACCCTCTAGAACACGGCACTGATATACTGGCGTTCGCCCGCACCCTTAAAACACGGATTTCTGTAGCTGAGTCCCAACTGGTTTTCGTTGGTTTTGGTGTGATAGCGCCCGAATACGCCTGGAATGACTATCAGGACGTTAACGTTAGTGGCAAGACCGCAATCATACTCAGTAACGACCCGGGCCATCTAGCGCAAGATGGTTCTTTATTTCTAGGGAAAGGTGTTACCTATTACGCCAAGGACTCCTACAAGTACGAAGAGGCCGAACGCCAAGGCGCCGTCGCCGCCTTTATCATTCACGACACTAGACTCTCAAATCTGGACTGGGCCAAACACGTCGCCAAATTTAGCAAAGAGAGGCAGGTTCTTAATGACTCAGAGGGTGCAGCCGCGAATCTCTTGATACAAGGGTATATCTCCGCAGCCACAACTGCCAAAACCATGGCTCTTTCCGGAATGGATTACGAACTAGAATTGAGCGCAGCGATGCGCCTAGAGTTCAAAGCCAAGCCTCTGACATCTTTTATAACGCTTAACGTTAATTCAGCACTGACGTATGCAACCTCTTACAACGTACTCGGCCTAATACCCGGCCTGGAGCGGCCTGATGAAGTCGTTATCTATCTTGCTCACTGGGATCATCTTGGCATCGACACCAGCCTTGAGGGCGACCAAGTATTTAACGGCGCAAAAGATAATGCTGCAGGTATCGCCAGCCTGATAGAGCTTGCACACCTGTTTAAATCGACCGCCAACAACCAGCGCTCAGTCCTTATTATGGCGGTCACGGCTGAAGAAAGTGGTTTATTGGGGTCTTATTATTACGCCAAAAACCCCGTCGTCCCACTGCATCAGACTGTCGGAGCAATCAACCTCGACATGATGAATCTGGACGGCAAAACCCGCGATGTGCTCGTACACGGGTTTGGAAATTCGCCGCTGATGGACGCCGCCATCCATGAGGCCATCGTCAAAAAGCAGGGAAGAGTGGCCAAGCCATTTGGTAGGCTTGAGGCGGGAATCGCCTATAGGAATGACGGCTTCAGCTTTAATCGCTCTGGTGTGCCCGCCATCGGGTTGGCAAGCGGAAGTGAGCATATAGAGAACGGAACGGAATGGATGGACGCGCAGGCTGACGATTATTTTGGGCACAGGTACCATCAAGTAGCCGACGAGTATTCAGCCTCAATGGATGTCTCGGGAGCGCTACTGGATGTGATGGCGTTATATTTAACCGGTCAAGCGTTGGCCAATAGCAGCGAATTCGCGCAGTGGTATGATGACAAGGAATTCAAACCGCTTCGTGATGCTCAGTTGGCGCCATGACAGCAGAGAAAAAACTCACATTATTCTATTTTCCTCGCGCTTGTTCGCTAGCCGCACATATAGCCCTGGAAGAAAGCGGCTTGAAATATGAACGCCGAATGGTCGATCTTCGGACACATAAAAATCGGGATCCCGAATACCTTGCCACCAATCCCAACGGCGCAGTCCCCGCATTGAGCATTGGCGAGGTGACGCTGACGGAGACACATGCCATACTCACCTATATCGGCGATCATGCTTCCTCCAAGAACCTACTCCCCCCTCTCGGTGACCTCGAGCGTTATCGGGCCCACGAATGGATGAACTTTCTGTCCAGTAGCGTACATACGTATGTGCGGTCGATTTTCCGCTCTTCAGTATATGCGGGTGAGGACAATGACGTGATTGCCGCCGTATACACACAGGGTATTAAAAACTTGGCTAAAGCCGTGGCGATTGTTGAGACACGGCTCACCGGCCTCGACTGGGCGACGGGCAATCAATTTTCAGTCGCAGATGCCTACCTGTTTGTCATGTACCTGTGGACAACCGACGAACGAATTGCCTCCGTACCCGAGAGGCCTAAATGGAAAGCCCTGGCTCAGCGAGTCTGGCAACGCTCGGCCGTACAGCGCGTCGTCGCCATCGAGCGCCGGGATCGCAATTACGGAATCCCCTGGGAGTAAGGTTCAATTTTTCAACTGATTTATTTACAGTATGGGTGTGCAAGATGAGTCTTTATTACGTACAAAAGCTACTCTATAACTTGAATCGTGATCCGGTACAGCAACAACATTTTCTTGACGATCGTGATACGGTATTTGAGCATTACACTCTGACAGAGGAAGAAGTCAATGCGTTGAGCAAACCCGACATCGGCTTGCTTTATGTCATGGGCGTTAACGCTCAGCTGTTAATGCACTATGCCACGATGAGCGGTTATGACTGGCCCCAATATATTCAGGCCATGCGCGACGGCATTGATCAGTATGGCCCCGTTCGCGAAGGCCTCTACGCCATGCAAGACGGTAAGGGCGCGATATAGGCGTGGCCCTGAGGAAAAGACTATGAGCCTTGTTTACGCTGGCACCTGCTGCCATTCTCCCGCTATCACCTCACGGGGTGAAATGGCGGACCCACAGTTGCGCAGACAGTTGCTGGAAGCCTTTGATCGTCAACGGCAGGCCATAGAGGGCGCCGGCTCCGAAGCAATCGTAATGGTATCGTCTGAACACTTCGCTAATTTCTTCATGGATAACATGCCAACATTCTCGATTGGTATCGCGGACGAATACTACGGCCCTATTGAAGATCCTAATTGGCTCAAAATCCCTCGAACCACCATACCAGCCAACCCGGATTTATCACTTCGCCTAATAAATCAAGTCATGCAAAGCGTAGATGTCTGTTTTGCGCAGGAGTGGAAATTTGACCACGGCATGTCTGTTCCTCTGCACTTTCTTACCCCGCAATACAAAACACCGATCATACCTGTAAACATAAACTGTCAGAGTATGCCCATGAGCCCCCTACATCGATCTTGGGCACTTGGTCAAGCCTTACGCGAAGCAATCGATTCTGCGCCCGAAAAAATTGCGCTTATCGGAACGGGCGGCACCTCACACTGGCCCTGCACCCCGGATTCAGGAAAAATTAACGAGGCTTGGGACAGAGTGCTAATCGACCACCTTATCAACAAACGCAAAGACGCTCTACTAGCCTATACCGACGAAGACACCTACCGTGAAGGAGGCGGGGGGGCTTTTGAAATTCGAACATCGATCTGCATCGCGGCAGCCACCGAAGAACAGACAGGTGAAGTGTGGTTTTGCGAGCCAATACCTATTTACGCAACCACCTGCAGCATTTTGTCTCTGTACCAACAACAATCCCTAGACCTACTCACTTAAGAGGCCAACACATGAAGCGCTTAATCACTCTAATACTGCCACTAATTACTATTTCCTATGGCGCACTCCTTTATGCCATGACACCAAGTGGGGGGAACGACATTACCATTATCCATGCCGGCACCCTACTGGCGGTCCCGGGCACTGCACCAAAAGAGCGGCAAAGCTTGGTCATCAGTAATGGCAAGATCATTGAGGTCATTGGTGGCTTTATCAAAGCTGAAGACTACCCCGCCGAATCCAACGTTACCACGGTGGATCTCAGCCAGCGCTTTGTAATGCCTGGCATGATGGATATGCATGTCCACTTAACCATGGATAACCGCGCGCCTCGCAGTAAGTTTTATACGACCTCCGACGCCGACTTTGCCATGGTTGCTGTTGAAAATGCCAATCTGACCTTGATGGCCGGCGTGACTACCGTGCGGGACCTGATGGCAGTGAGCAGCGAAGCCATCATGGCTGTGCGGGACGCAATAAATCGGGGAGTAATCCCTGGGCCTCGTATTATTGCCGCAGGAAATGCTCTATCGGCGACAGCAGGTCACGCTGATCATTTTAATGTCCGCGAGGATTTCGCCCAGCTATACCACTCCAGCGGCGTCTGCGATGGCGTAGCGGACTGCAGACGAGCCGTTCGCGATCAGTACAAATTGGGCGCAGAGGTGATCAAAATCATGGCCACAGGTGGTGGTGGTGACCGCAATGGGAAAAAAGACTCTGCCGCGGAAATGTTCGATGATGAACTCGTTGCGATAGTTCAGGCGGCTCACCGCCTAGACCTTAAGGTAACGGCTCATGCTCATGGCACAGACGGCATCAATGCCGCACTCGAAGCGGGTGTGGATTCTGTAGAGCACTCCAGTTATATGGATGACACCTCAATCAAGCTCTACAAAAAAACCGGCGCGCATCTGGTAGCCACTGCAGCCTTGCCAAAATACTTCCAACAACATTCCGATATTCCCGATCCGGTGAAGATGGGCCTGAAAGCGAAAGCGCTGGAGGTGAATGAGTTATTACACAAAGCGCACAAGAAGGGTGTGATCTTCTCTATGGGTTCCGACGCGGGTATATCCAATCACGGGGATAACGCGGATGAACTACTTGCCTATGTGGAAATAGGCATGACTCCGATGGAGGCCATCGAAACGGCTACTGTCAATACTGCGGCATTGCTTGGCATGTCAGACAAAATCGGATCACTGGAGCCGGGTAAAATCGCAGATGTTATTGCTCTTGATAGCGACCCTCTTCAAGATATCACCGCGGTCAAAGAAGTCAGCTATGTGATGCGTAACGGCATTGTCTTCAAACATCGGTAACTCCTGCCAATTCGATGAGGCGGAACGCTTTTCGGTAAGCCTTGCGAGACTACGTACAGTATTCCAAACTTCTCCCAACACTACATTCTGGAGGCTATATGCCGATACGTCCCACTGATGACCCAACAACCAAGGCAATGAAAGGCATCAACCTTTTCCACTATAGCCAGTCTAACTGCGCGATGCGCATTCGCATTGCGCTGGAGGAAAAGGGGTTACTCTGGAACAGTCATTACATAAATCTCGACACACAGGACAATCTGACCGATGAGTACTTTCGAATTCACCCCCACGGACTAGTACCCTCACTGGTTCACGATGGTGAAATCGTCTATGAATCTTCCGATATTCTACGTTATCTGGAAGAGAAGTACCCAGAGCCCTCACTCATTCCCGATAACCCGGAGCAACGGGCAGAGATGGAGGAATGGCTAGATTTGACGCGGGATTTGCACATAAAGGTCATCAAAGTTTGGGTCTATGGCACGGAGCGTTACCGCTCCAAAACCAAGGAAAGCATGAAAGAATACATCATGAAGCAGCCCAACCAGGAGCTGATCGACTTTCATAAAATGACATTGGCCCGTGGCCACATTCCTCAGGCAATGATAGATGAAGCTGCGGCGAAACTACACGCACTATTTGCTCGCATCGACAGTAATCTAGAGAAATATGAGTGGCTCGTTTGCGACAAAATGACGCTGGCCGATATTGCCTGGATTCCAAACTACACGCTACTGAATTTCAATAACTTTCCCTTCGAACAGTACCCTCATGCACTAAAATGGATCAACCGCTTTATCAGCCGGCCCAGTTACATAGCAGGTGTTGATAAATGGTTTGACTACGTCCCTGAATAGGGGGTTGGAGAAAATGTGCTAGCAACACCCCTTTTACCACCAGCACCCCACGCAACACTGCTAGGACTATGCTCAGGGAACAATCACTGCAGCCACACCATGCTCCTAACACTTCATTTTGGGTATTCCACGTCACGGAAAAGGTGCAAGTATAGTCATAGCTCCAGCACCATTCACATTTAGAGTTCAACCCATAAAAAGGCTGGTTTTTATTACGTTTAGATAACGTGTTTAGTTAATACCACAGCAACGGCTCACAGGCCGATGCGTCTGACAGGTAGATAAACGAGAATCAGTGATACTATTGCCAAAATCCAAAAAAACCTCATAACTTCAACCACTTAACACTATAAGTCACCGCCATAAACTTTCTAAAAACCTACAACTAGAGCTGTCATAAAGCGATAGAAATAGGTTCTAGCGCAAGGCTGGCAAACGGAAATACGTCAACTTTTCCCAATATTGCTCGCGCTGACTAACCCACGCTGCTGTAGAGAAAACCAAAAACTATACAAATAATAGAAGCTTGACAGACGCCTCCAACTCATTAACATGTTAAATACTAACTGGTAACATGTTTTCCAAATTTATACATTAAACTCAATTTTGAAATCATGATCTTTATCAGGCGCACTAACTAATTATAATTCCAGGGAGTTATACAGAGTGGGAATCCCTAAGTTTAAGAAACACCTGATCTGCAGCCTAATAGTAAGCTGTGCTGCACTGCTGGCTACCGCTGGTAGTTTTGCCGGAGATAGCAACAGTTCTGTTGCTGATAACCCAATTCTAAATATCGAGAAAAACCAGGATGCCGCAAAGTCGTTAAAATGGCTGTATGAAAACGATGCTGACTTTCATCACCTAATGGACAATATGTTCGCCAATATCCACCCCCTGTCCAATGGTGAGCCCAACCCCTGGCAAGGAAAAGGCATGGGCGACCTGTACAGGTTCATTGATCGCTGGACTAACTTTTTGCCAACCACCGACAACGGTCTACAATACATTCGTGAATTCCAAAAACTGATCGACAGCAACATCTTTGGCGAGGAATTCGTTCAGCAGGAGCCCGGTAAGACTTGGGCACGACACATGTCCAATGTACGTCGTGTAACGATGACAAGTCCAAAATCCAAGCGACGCATTGATCACTGGGTGAATGACCCCCGCATTCATATTGACGACTTTGTGATTCCTGAAGGCGGCTACAAGACCTTTAACGAATTCTTCATTCGCACACTAAAAGAGCCCCGGGTTGTGAATCGCCCGGCAGATAACTCGGTTGTTTCCTCTCCGGCGGACTGTTTCATCGAAATGCTGTCTTCGACCATCACCGATGACACCTTGATTAACACCAAAGTGGGTCAGCGCCTGAAAGTAACTGAGATGCTAAACAATTCGAAGTACGCTGAGAAGTTCATTGGTGGAACCGGTCTCCGCTGTATTTTGACCCCCACTGATTATCACCACTATCACGCGCCAGTTAACGGAAAAATTGTTGAGTCTCAAGAGAATGTCGATGGAGTGCTATACGGTGGCGTACCTGGCCCGGCGATGATTGACAATGTGACCAATTTCCAACGCGGCTATTACATTTATGAAACTGAAGAATTCGGTTATGTAGGCATGGTACCCGTCGGCCTCTCAACGATTGGCTCTGTAGTCTTCGAAGAACCCTACAAGAACATCACTTCCGACGCTCCAGTAGACATTAAGAAAGGTGCTCGTGTTGGACACTTCGAATACGGCGGTTCTCTGGTAATACTGGTGTTCGAACCCGGACGCTTTGAAGAATTGACCGTAGCGCAAGGTTCGCGCATCGGCGCATTGAGTAAGTAAGACAAGCTAAAAACAACTAAAGGGGATAATATCATGAAAAATAAATTTGTAGGCATCATCATCGCTTCGATTATTGCCTTGACTGGCATATCTTTCGGCGCAATAGCCGCTGATAACGAAAACGAAGCGCGGGTCGTAGAGGAAATTCTGGTAACGGCCAGCAAACGCGGCGTTCTCGCCTTGCAGGATGTTCCTGCGAGTATTTCTGCCCTCGATCAAGAAACACTTTCTCGAATGGGTGCAGTTGGTGTCGAAGACATTACTAGAACTATTCCAGCCCTCGACGCCGTCGATGCCGGGCCAGGTCAGAAGCAATACCTAATCCGCGGTATTAATGCTGAGGGTGAATCCACTGTTGCCGTTATGCTGGATAATATTCCGCAAATCGGTGGTGGCGACAGCTCCCGTCGCGCAGGTAACAACACTCCCGATTTTGACCTATATGACATTCAGCAAATTGAAGTGCTTCGAGGCCCTTACGGCACTCAGTATGGCGCCAACTCGGTGGCCGGTGTAGTTCGTTATATCACTAACAAACCTTCCTTTGAGGGCACTGAATCTGAGATAGAGACTGGTGCTTCTCATTACGAAGGCGGCGAATCCAGCTTCAATGTTAAAGGTCTGATTAACACTGTGCTGATTGAAGACAAACTCGCATTTCGCGTCACCGCAGCCCATGCCGACACTGGTGGCTTTATCGACAATATTGTATTGAATGAAGACAATATTAACTCCAACACTCGCACCAATCTCCGCATGGCGCTAAATTGGAAGGTCTCCGACAACACTTCAGTGTTAGGGCAATACTTCTACCAAGAGATTGACGCTGATGGTCGCACCAGTCACTCACCCTATGACTGGGCAGAAAGTGTTGGGCCTCCCTTTATGTACACAGCAGACGGCGCCTTCCTCGGCAGCGGTTTCTCCAGAGCTAAAGCCGGTGAATTAAAGGCTCACTCACCGGTGCAGGAACCCTTCAAAGAAGAGGCTAATACCTTTGCTTTGACACTGCAATCTGATCTAGATTGGGGTGATTTAACGATAACCGCTTCACGCGTAGAACGTGACCTGTTGACCACTCTCGACTCGTCAACACCATGGCTGTTGCACCAGCGCTTCCAGAGCACTGGCAACTGTATCAAAACCGGGCCATGTTCGCCAGGACCTCCTTTTGGCACCAACTCCGCTGGAGGACCAACAGTGCCTCCCATTCCACCCTTTATGTTGTTCTCCGCTCCGGGTGTTATAATCTCTCCTACGGGCTTGGTTTCATTAAAGCAAGACCTGACGCATGAATCTTTTAACTTCGAAGCCCGCATCGCCACCGACTTTGATTCGTCCTTTAACTACATGGTCGGACTATTCCGCCAGGACAGAGATCAAATCCTTCACCACAGCAGGGTTTGGCCGGGGGATCCAGTCACCGGCGAAGCTATTCATAACCCTAACTTCCTGATGCTTGATCGAGCGTCCATTTACAACACCAAACAGGATGCTATTTTTGCTGAAGTGTACTGGAACGTAACGGAGAATTTATTGCTGACAGTGGGTAGTCGTTACTTCGAAACTGACCAGACCCTCACGGGTGACCTTCGAGTTCCTTTTTTAGCTAGCGAAGCTCTTGGTGGCCCAATTGGTCATACCGTGGTAAGCGAGGGTGAAACTGACAGTACTGCTAAGTTTAATCTCGCCTGGAACGTGACCGACGACATCATGGTGTACGGCAATTTTTCTGAAGGCTTCCGCTCAGCCGGTGTGAATAACTCCATAGTGCCCGAGATCCCTACCTTCTACAAATCGGATACGACCAGTAACATTGAGTTCGGCGCCAAGACCACCTGGTTGGATGGTGCGCTGCAGGCAAACTTCTCAATCTACAACATTGAATGGGATGACTTGCAGGTAGGCATTAATGTAACAAGCCAGTTCGGTGGCTTGGTTAACGGCAATGGTACCATCGCGGAAATCGACGGCTATGAATTAGAACTGTTATGGCTACCAACTGAAAACCTTACCCTCAGCTTCAACTATGCCGACATCGACGCAAAACTGGTCACAGACTTGAATGATGCGGTTACTCCGGAGATTCTTGCCATCGTTGAGGATAACTCTATTGCCGGTCAGAAAGGGGATTCTCTAATGGGGTCGCCTGAATTCAGTGGCTCCGCCTTCGCTATGTATGACTTTACCGCGGGTGGAATGGATGGTTATATTAGGGCTGATGTGCAATTTCAGTCCAAAGTTAAAAACAATAACTACTCTGCTAAACGTAACACGCCCAGTCGTAGCTATGAGTTATACAACTTGCGCGCTGGCCTCATCCTCAATGAGAACTGGACCGCCGCTCTGTATGTCCGCAACCTCACCAATGAGATTGCAGATCTTACTGTTTATAACAACTTCCAGCAAAATGACCGTGTAACCCCAAGTGCACCACGCACTATAGGCTTTACAGTTAGCTACAAGATGTGATTAGCTTTAGGTAGTCATCCTGAACGCCCTGAGGTCATCCACAGGGCGTTTTTTTATGTATAGCTTTCTAACAATGTGCCCCGGGTGGCGAACAGTGGCACTATCACCCAACAAAGAATCGCAGTAGATCGTCACTATCAAAGTTAGGACTGGCAGTGGCGGCGAGCCAACCAAAGCAGTCTCACTGCTGGTAGGTAAAACACGCCACAGTCGACACTTTTCAGGCCTAAACTCGGGCGAACAAGTACGATCATACATCCGCGTTCTACAGACAAGCGAAGTCTTGGGATTGCTGGGACAAACGGTAGCCAGAATGGCCTAACGCCGCTTAGCTCAAGGTATTGCAGACTACCAGGAGCACTAGGGCTAGTTAAATTCCAAATGCGCGCTCGCGCTTTCTGGGTCACATTTGAACTCAGCATATTCTCTGTCGTCCGTCAGGTCGTAAACACCAAACACAGTCACAGGACGACGCAGATAAACCGGGTCTGTCACCGTGAACGAGAAAATCATCCGCATGCCACCAGTAAAGCTTCCATTGGTCAATCTGTATCGCTCCACCAATGTCTTTTGCTCACTAGAATCAATGCCGGTTTCTAGGCCCCAACGCACTGCGGAAAAGCCATCTGTGCGCACTACCAACGCCCCATCTTGATCAAAATGCCCCGTAGAGAAGCCCGTGGCACTCATCTTGAAGTCAGCCGACCTCGCCCTTCCATCCAACCAGATCACACGGTTTTGGTCAGACGGTGTCGCCTCGGAAATAATTTCGATTCTATCCTCGAAGCGTATCCACTTACGATCGTAAAGGTAGTTAATCATGCGCGGAGCACCAGCCTCGATACATTCAAAGATGGGATCCGTATCGATGTTGAAATTATCCACCTGCGCTTGCCCTCTTTCAGTTAACGGCCAAGCCTGAGGCGGTTCCGAGCCCAGGAGTTTGATTTCATCAAGGATGAGGGTGTATGACCAATTACCACTGAAATCCTTCGAGCCCGAGCGTCCGAATTCCTCCGTGGGACTCTCTGTCCCTGCCGCCAGTTCCCCTTCACTTTTCGGTGGCAGTGTTGATCCGTCAGACCTCGTAGCAGCATTCAATAGTCCCGACTGCTTGTTCGGCGAGCGCTGAGTATTCTTACTATTTGGATAGACACGGAACGTGACGACGTCACCCACCACCAATGAACTCTCGAACCAGCCCTCCTGCTCGTAGCCCCCTGGTGTCTGGCCGTCCATTGACCAAGTTTCAGTCACGCCCTGTTCGTTAACCCGCTCCAGTACATAGCGGACGTGAGGGTTTCGCCACTTGACCTGCATGACTGTCCCTTTTACCTCGATTTGGTGGTCAAGCTCGAAATAGGTTCTCGAATGATGCGCCAACGCTGACGCCGACACTAGAAAGATTAATGCTGAAGCAATTAGTATACGCATATGATGCCTTGTGATTAGCGCTCGCGACCGACGAGCAGTGCAATCGATCTAACTGAAAACGCTGTCGCGTCTCAGTGGAAAGAATAATCTTAAGTCTCTCAGTTTTATACACATCCAGACAACCCTCTACCACCCCTTTTCATCCCTTTTCCATCTTATGAAACAGGGAAACAACTTGCGTTAATCCTTGTTCCGCGGGGGCATCAGCATACGGATAAAAGTTTCGTCATCATTGAACATCAAGTGTTTGAATGCACCACAAACATGCAACAAAGTGACCACAATAATAACGTCCGCACATACGCCGTGAACTGTTGCGGCCACACCATTGAGCCACGGTAACTCTCCAAACGGTGAGGAAATACTAAACAGGCCAAAGGCCTCCACTGGATGCCCTGCTGACCAAACCATCGTGGGGCCCGATATCAGCATTAAGGCCACCGCTAAAAGTAATAGATGGTGAAGACACTTGGCGAGATTATGGCTGAAACTGCCTTGTCCTTTGAGGCGAGGGTGAGCTGACCTGATGCGCCACAGTATCCTCGCCCAAATAAGTAGCCAGGTACTCGCTGCAATTGAAATATGTAAATCAACGAGCGTGTTGGGCTCGCCCTCGGGGATTCCCTGCATCCAATCCCCGATACCCCACAAGGTGATGATAATCAGTGCAACCACCCAATGGAGAAGAATCGAAACCCAACCGTAGCCGGTTTTGGTGTCGGACCATTGCATCTTTGAATCTCCCTTATCATTTGATGTCGCACCTATCGCGGAGGACCGATGACAGCCGGCTTTAGCATTAGATTATATGAATAACCAACCATTAAATACTATAGCGTATTAAAATAGCCTTAATAACCACTCGCGGTAGGTTAACTGTATAGCTAAATGCTAAACAATTGCGCACTACGGAACTAATTTATATCATTCAGCGTAGATGCCGGACCCTGGTGTATCATTGGATGCTAATCGAGTAATAAGTTTAACACTTTCGCTAAAAAGTAATGATGTTAAAGAGAGGAGTATTAAGGTGAATACCTTTGAATGGCTCGAGATGTCTCCGCTAGCCGAATGGGTCGGTGGCTCATTGATAGGCTACCCTCTCATGCTAACCTCGCATGGCGTGGGTATGTCTATCGTTGTCGGCATACTATTTGTGATGAATTTTCGTCTGCTGGGTTTCTTCAATGGGATTGCCTTTTCCGCCTTCAATCCCCTTCTCAAACTCGCATGGGCTGGTTTCGTTCTAAACTTCATCTCTGGCTGCGCACTTTTTATCGCGCAGGCCACAGTATTTATTGAAAGCATACCGTTCCTAATCAAAATTGCCGCCATCTTTCTCGCGGGAATCAATGCCGCCTTTATACAGAACTTGATGAAGCAGAAATCTGTTAACTGGGATGCCGGTGACGTTGTTTCCGGGTCAGTGCGCTGGCTGGCGATCTCTTCCTTGGTGTTGTGGTCAACTGTAATAGTGGCCGGTCGTATGATTGCTTATCTGGACGTGGGTTAGGAGTTGAATAATGCAAAATTATTTTGAATGGATATTGTCGACAGCCCTCAGTTCATGGGTACTAGGCAATGAATGGGTCTGGCCAATAGCAGAGACCTTCCATTTTTTCGGGCTCAGTCTCTTAATCGGCTCACTTCTGCTCATCGATATGCGGATGATCGGCTGGTTCAAGCAGATCAATATTCGGGCCGTGCACGCCTTGCTGCCTCTCGTATTCGTCGGTTTTACTATCAATATGATGACAGGTGTTCTCTTCTATTTTGGCGACCCGGAGCGTTATACTGTCAACATAGCTTTCCAGATGAAGATGCTATTGATTATTCTGGCGGGACTAAATGCCCTTCTTTACTATTGGAAGATTGACTCTGTGATGCACAACTGCGGGCCGCATGACGACACACCCGCTCTGACCAAAGTAGTGGGGGCAGCCTCCCTGATATTTTGGTTCGGTGTGCTCATGCTTGGCCGTTTGATCCCCTACCTCGGTACCGGTTAACGCCCGCATCAAGGTATTGCATCACATACTGTATGGGCAACCGTGCTTCTCTGCGGCCGCCTGCTGGCATATTTTGGCCATGGTTGACCCCTCGGCACTACGTTGGTCGGCGGCTAAGTGGAGGATTATGAAAGATACCATCGAGAAATTCACAATGCTGAAAATAACAGTCCAACCATGTCTTCTCCTCATCATCGCACTGCTATTAGTGCTAATAGCCGATACCGCTATGGCACACAATGTGGCACACGCCGACCAGTCCTTCCTGACGGAAAATAGTGGCGTCAGCATCATTCCCTTCATGTACCTCGGCGCCAAACACATGGTTACAGGATATGATCACCTACTATATCTTGCAGGGGTCATCTTCTTTTTATTTCGTATTCGTGATGTCGCTGTCTTTGTCAGCCTATTTGCTCTGGGCCACAGTATAACTTTACTCACAGGTGTTCTGGCCGGATGGCATGTGAGCCCCTATCTTGTGGACACCGTTATTGGATTATCCGTCTCGTACAAGGCCTTTGAGAACCTAGGGGGCTTCAAACACTTGTTCAGCTCCTGGCTTGATACACGGGCGGCAGTTTTTATCTTTGGCCTGGTCCATGGACTGGGACTTTCAACAAAATTACAGGATCTGGAAATTGCCAAAGATGGCCTGGTCACCAACATATTGGCCTTTAATGTGGGCGTGGAACTGGGCCAATTGGTCGCACTCACCTTCCTGTTACTCGCGTTTAGCGTTCTGCGGGAGTCTACACAATTCAGACGGCACGCCGTTTCTGTGAATGTACTACTCATGGCTGCCGGCTTCACGCTGATGGCATATCAATTTACCGGGTACCTAATCTCAACTGGGAGCTAAGCTCATGACTGAACAGACCATCACCACCGGCGCTAGCTTACTTAAGAGTACCGTAGCCGCAATCCTTCTAGCCATCGCCTTACTAGTTCTGGTGGCGCTTCCAGCGGAGTATGGTATTGACCCCACTGGAATTGGTAAGGCCATAGGGCTCACAGAACTAGCCCCGCCCACCACAGAGCTGGAGCATCATGCTGCCGAGAGCATAGAAGATCATGATGCCGTAGCCGAAGCGTTGGATGGAACAGGGGTTAACGAAGACGATGCGCCCTTTCGGCAGGGTATCGCCAATGCACATGAAGATTCACCACTCAGTACATCATTTGCGATCATCCTGAAGCCGCTCGATGAGGTTGAATACAAAGCCGTGCTAACAGCTGGTGAGCCCATGTTATATAGTTGGAGTGTTGTGGGTGGCGAAGAGGTGTACTTCGACTTTCATGGCGATCCGACTAAAGGCGAGTTTCCCGATGAATATTTTCAGAGGTATGAGGAGGGAGAAGTTGTTAGTGCTAAAGGTTCCTTCACAGCCACCTTTACTGGCAACCACGGCTGGTATTGGCTAAACATCAGTGAACATGACATCACTATAAAACTGGAGGCAACAGGCTACTACAGTTCGCTAACAGAAATATATAGAGGCAACCAAAGAGACAGGTACAAGTAAGCTCGTTTCGGCAGCAGAGAGCGCAAGAGACCCTAATGAACAATTCATCACGTAGAAAATTTATTCGTCAGTGTGCTAACGTAGGTGCACTTTCCATGTTGACGCCACTCACTTATGGGCTCACGCGGGGTAGTAACAGTCGTGCCCCTGCTATATTTATCGGCCACGGGGACCCGATGAATACGATTCAAGAGAGCGGTTTCATTAGAGAGTGGCACCGCATTGCCACACTACTCGCCGAGCGGGAGAAGCCCACCGCCATTCTTTGCGTATCGGCTCACTGGCAAACCCCGAACACTATGGTGTCCACCACAGCTGGTGCCGGCCTCATTTACGATTTTTACGGTTTCCCAAAGGCCATGTACGAGCTGGAATATCCAGCCCCCGGCTTTCCTCAGAGTCATGGCATGGTGAGCGCTGTAAGCAGCGACGCCGGAATTGACGCCGACCCATCGCGGGGGCTGGATCATGGCGCTTGGTGCGTACTGTCCAAACTTTTCCCAGATGCTGATATCCCCGTTTTCCAGTTAAGCCTCTCCCGAGCGTACTCAGCTGAACAGCACTACGCTCTGGCCAAGGATATAAACGTTTTGCGCGATCGCGGTGTGCTGATTATTGGCAGCGGCAACCTCACCCATAATATGCGTTCCTGGCAGCACGATGCCTCACTGGGACAGACAAAGCTCATCCATGGCTGGGCCCAGGAATTCGACCAGGCAGTCGCCCAAAAAATAATGCAAGGCGACCATAAAACTCTGGTACGCATCGCCATGGAAAGGCCCTCGCTTTTTACAATGGCTCATCCCACTGACGAACACTACCTGCCATTGATCTATACCCTTGGAGCCCAGCAGAAGGACGATGCCATTCAGTTTTTTGCCGAGGGTTTTGAAGATGGTTCCTTTTCCATGCGCTCGATCTTCCTGAGTTGAACTCACAGGTATAACACCAGTAATATATTTTTGCACCCATTACCAAGGACTAGTAGTGAAACTAATATCATATTTTATCTTCACCCTAACCTCAGCCCTCTTGCTTTGCTCATCCGCAGTCAAAGCACATCACTCTCACGCGAATATCGACAAAGACGATGTGCGTATCTTCAAGGGTATTGTAGAAAAGTACGCCTGGAACATGCCCCATGTTTATATGAAAGTTCAGGCCGTCAACGATCGGGGTGAGGTCGTACGCTACAGTATTGAAATGCAAAGTCCCCCGCCCATGGCCCAATTCGGCTGGAGTAAAAATTCTTTCAAGAAGGGCGATCCTATTCTTTGGAAAGGTGCCCACGATCGCAACAAAACTCGATACTACACCGACCTTGAGTGGGCGGAGCTACCAGACGGGTCACGCCTGTACCTCAGTAATAGGGGGCCCGAAAAGCCAGTGATACCATCGACAGATTTTTCTGGTTTGTGGGATAGGGATGACGTCGGTGGATTTATGCCACACTACAACCCTCCTCAGGGCTGGCCCTTAACAGAGCGCGGACAATCGCTGGTGGATAATTTTCACGAAGACCAGAATCCAATGATCGACTGTGGCAATCCAGGCCCGCCCAAGGCGATGCTAATTCCTTATCCTATCGAAATTAGACGGCCCGATGAGAGTACCATCATTATCGAAAGAGAATTAATGCCCGAAGTACGGACCATCTACCTTAATAACGCGCCGGCTGTGAAATCGCCATCAGCGCTAGGGCATTCCTTAGGCCGATTTGAAAACGGAATATTGATGGTTGAAACTGACAACTTTATTGCAGATCGCTGGGGAACGCACACAGGGATTGATTCCAGTACGCAAAAAACACTGATTGAGCAATTCTCTCTCTCCGACGACGGCCTTTACTTGCACGCTGAAATCACCGTAAGCGACCCAGTCTACTTGAAAGAACCGGAGACGTTTACTCATCGCTGGCGCAAGATTTCCGACCGGGAAGTGATACAGGCGCCCTGTACGGAAGAGTCAGCAAAGCTCTATCTCCAAGCCCCCTGAAATTAAAATCAAGGCTTAGTCACCTGCTCTTTCCGCCATTTAAACAGCAGTACTTCACCAGTTTTAAGTATGACAGCCCGTTTTAACAGGCCTCCAGTCTTGCCGTTTTTAAGTGGGCTATTATCGATACTCACCCGGTCGCCAGGGCTGAATGAACGTTTACTCCAACCCGAACGGGACAAGTTTCCCGGGCTGGTCAACTCAAAGGCCCAGCGCTGCGACTCTCCACCTTCAGGTGGATCAACATCAACCCAGAGTATGACATGGGGGTTACTCCAACGAAATTTCTTCACGGTCCCTGTAAGCGTAATCGTATTCTTTAGGTCGAACATAGTGACCGAATGATGCCCAAGAGCGGGCACGGCAATACCAGCGGCCACTAGGAACAGTCCTAACAACAAGCACAGATTTTTCATAAACACCTCCTGCTACTTTCTAATTCTCAGAAACTATATCGTCGCTGAATTTTCACCCGCTCAGGTAATATTATTCAAATATCGACGGATCAAAAACTGCGTTGCCGTCTTCGTCAACCTGATCGATGTCCATGCCCATCAGGCAGACTCCTTCCACGATATCGTACTGCGCACCGCGCAATCTCTTGAAAATGCGGGTTGTCTTCCAGGGTTTCGTCATCACTGTAGGCGCGATTATTGTTATTTCGTCATGGAGCGTGTCCTCGTCCACCAGGTATATACGCTCCACAATATGCATGTCTCCACCGTTGCGAACCCCTACCGCCTCCGTTATCGCAATGTAAGCATCGGGGTCAACTCCAATCGTATCAACGACCAATGTTTCCTTTTCCCAGTGGGCGATAGAGTGACCATGATAAGTCAGGTCAGGGTCCTGTGGGTGGGCTCGACCGTCGGTGTAGATCCGGCGCAGTCGATTACCGTCGGATTCTCCCAAGAGGGTGATGCGACCAGGGGAATACTGAAACTCCATGGCATTATGAGAAATCATCATCCAGGTTGGCATCCCTTCAGGCATACAGTCGTTGAATATACCGGCCGGTCGTCCTTCATCCTCAGCCTTCATCATATTGTTGATGATCTCGGCCGACGCTTCACTCCAGGGCGCAACATTGCCTTTTTCCTGGTCTCTTTGGTCACCAATGTGGGGGAGCCAAATTCCATCCCAGTCGGGTAATTTCGCAATATCAGCCCAAGCTGCAGTTCTGTCTGCAGGAGCTTGATTACCGGCTGTAACCGCGACGGAAATCGCCGTCGAGGAGGGAAGCACTGCCAAGATTAGCAGCGCATTCAAGGCCTTGATAACTGCCCGCCTTGGAGTCCGTTCGAAAAACTTCGTCATGTTAAGGCTCCAGTTTAGTCTGTGTAAAGTATCAGCGTACCGCTAATTTGAACGCCAATAGACCACTAATTAACAAAGGTAGTGAAAAAATAATGAAATTTGCTTCCATTGACACATTCCATTGAATCAAAATGCCACCCACATAGGGACCGACCACGGCACCAAATCGCCCCAAGCCAATGGCCCAGCCCACACCGGTGGCTCGAACTTCTGTCGGATAAATTTTTGCTGCTACCGCATACAAACCAGTAAACCCGGATTGGAGTAGTAAGCCTATCAACAAGAGGTAAACAATCAAGTGTTTAATACCCGAGGTCGTGGCAAACACGAACATAAAAATTGTCGCTGCTACCAGTGCCGTACCGATTAGCCTGGACAGGGAGAATCGAGCCGACATCCACCCCAATAACAAGATGCCCAAAACGCCGCCACCATTAAATGCTACAGAGGCATAAATACTGAGTGCCTCCGAGAACCCGGCATCAACTACCAATTTTGGAATCCAAGACATGAGAAAGTAAAGACAAATAAAGCAGAAGAAAAATGCAGCCCACAGACATAGTGTCTGTTTACGCATCTCAGGTGTCAGTAAGCTCTTAACGCTGGCATCGACCGGGAGCTGTGATTCATCCGCTTCCGGTAAAGCGGAAAGCGTATCCACTTTGAGGCGCCTAAGGATTGTGTTCACTCTAGCCAGAGCATTACTGGGGCGCCTGGTTAATAGAAACTTCAGAGATTCCGGTAGCGTAAAATATAAAATCCCCACAAGTAGAACCGTGAGCGAGCCGCCGGCGAGAAAAACACTTTGCCACCCATATGCGGGTATAAGGGTGGCGGCGATAAAACCACCCGCGGTGGCCCCCAAGGGATAACCGGCAGTTACACATACGACTGCCAGACTGCGGTATTTTTCCGGACTGTACTCTGCAGCCATTGCACAGAGGCTGGCAAGCACACCCCCCACCCCAATCCCCGTGATGGCTCGGAGGATAATGAGTTCCCAGATGGACGAGGAGAAGGCTGTGAGAATAGTAGTTGCCCCCACCACCGCGCTACAGGCGAGAATGAGTGTGCGTCGACCATAGAGATCTGATAGTGGAGCCACACAAATTGCGCCCAGCATCATACCGGCCAACGCCACGCTGAAAACGATACCTAAGCTGTTCGGACTAAGTTGCAAGTCCATGCCGATTTGATGGGCAGAAAATGCCATTGCTGTGACATCAAAACCATCGAGCATGTTCAGGCAGATGGCGGACACTATGACAAGAAGCTGGGTTACCCTGAATGTGTCGGTGGCTCTAACTAGATCCTCCACAGAGGGTTCTTCCACACTAGCGACTAAGCCCGACATAACAACTGCTCACCTACACCCATTACCGTGATTCCTTTAAAGAGCGTGCACAATTCCCGCCGCGATACCGATCTCCGGGGCGATGGCGTAAATATCTACTACAGGGTTTGATCCACCCGCAGATTTATGGGCGGCAGCAGCGGCTATCCAGGCATGTAATTCCATAGAACCAATACCCGCTTTTTCAACCAATTTATACTGATCCCAAGTATCAAAGGCCTCAATATCCCCAGATACCAAAGTGTCGAGAAATAGTTGATCAGAATCTGCGTTCAGACGCATATCTTTCGCTGTGCGCTCCCCCCGCGCTATCATATCAGCTCCTTCGTGGTGCATAACCTCCAGCCGCTCTAGCCATTCTGCTGGCGTCAATGAAGTTGGCGCATCGCCACCAGACATTTGCCAAGCCTGAACCTCTTCCTCTCCCTCACCATACGCTGGATAGTATCTGGTGGGGTGATGCGACATACCGCCAGACCCTAATAACAAAACGCGCTTATTGAGTGTTTGGGTAAACCGGCCAATCGCCTCGCCCATCAACCTACTACGCTTAAAGGGAACAAAGGGTGTGGTGATACAGTTTATGAATACAGGTATGACAGGCCGTTTTTCAAGGCCGCCCAACATATCAACAATCGTCTGGGAAAAAGCGTGGTCGATCGTCATCTGATACGAAATCGCGGGGTCGATATCATTGATCCGCAAGAACTCTACAACACTGAATGCAATATCCTGAGGTACGTTCAACGGACCTGGGTAGCCACCAATGTCGCCAGCCGCTTCCGCTTTGGCGCCCACACAAAAAGCTGGCATCATCTTCAAAAAGAAACCATTAAAGTGATCGGATCCAAATGCGATCACAAGTTCCGGGTCAAATTTCTCAATCACAGCTGCGGTGTCTTTGAAGGCTTGTTGTAAGGCGCCCCAGCTGTCGGGTTCTTTACTGTAGCAGTGCAGAAGTGGACTGTGCGACGCACACACCATAGCTGTGTTCATTGTTCTCTCCTGCCAGGAAATGCATTTTGCAGCCCTAGACTTTGTTCGTTTCGCCCACTGGGCCTTTGTTTGAAGGGTCGAGAAATATTCGCTCTATTCGCCGTTTTGCTATGCGCCAGCAACCATCACCCTCGCGCACATAATCGTCAAAAAAATCCGCGACCAGATAGGGCATTGCCGGGGTGATCGGCGGCGCAGCATTCTTCGCGAACGTCATACAGACACTCGTACCCCGCGCTCTATCCGTTTCTATCAAGTCAACTTTCAGACCGCTATAGAGGTGCCGGGTTGTTCTCACACCCGCGGATGAGCGAGTATCAAATAAGTCGCGAATCTGATCGGCCCCAACAGAAACACGGCTGCCGTGTATGTAGCGTGCATCAACGGTAAAAAGCCCCACTAGCAGGTCGACCTTGTTGTGGTCAAGGTAGTGATAAAAATCGGTATTTAGGTCTTCAATTGCCAGCCGAGCTTCAAGGCGGGCAATATCTTCTAATTCAAGCGCCATTCACCTATCTCTCTGTCCTCAACTATTACTGGGTTCTGCTGGACACCGAGACCTTCAATGGAAACTGACACTGGCCCTGGAACCTTTTGAAAGTTAGCATTATGAATAGATTTTCGGTTTTTCGCAGGCTTAAACGCCGTGCCGCATGACACCACGTCACCAGGATGCAGTGTATGAAACTGATTAATAAAGCTGAGTATTTCGCTCACTTTGTAATTGTAGTACCGCGTACTGTCCTCGGCGATTATCTCGTCACCCACGCGACACTCAACGGCGAGATCATCTGGGTTTGAAATCTCCTCCTGGGTAACTAACCAAGGGCCTAGTACGCCAAACGTATCGCAGCCCTTATAACGACCCGCATACGAGAGGTTTTGTTGGACTCGACGCGTCTCATTGGGATTATCTTCTTTGCCGTAGATAGCCCAATATTGAAATAGGTCTTCCGCACGCATATCATTTCCCGTCAGATCGTTCATGACAGTGAAGCCTGCGACATAGTCCATCGCATCAACAGCGGGAACATCGCGCATTTGTTTGCCGATAATTACTGCAAGCTCTGGTTCGGGGTGTACGCTGCCATAGTATTTCCTGATGACGATAGGTTCTTTATGCCCAATCAGGCACGAGGCTGGCTTCAGGAAAAAGGCGGGGTGTTCTGGCGCAATAATCTTACGTTTGTTACTCGCGGAGTTATTCATGGCGAGACCGCAAACCTTGCCTGGGTTGCGAATCGGCGCATGCCAATATACATCGGACTGGAAAATCATCTCCACTGTATCCGAGGATTTTCGCACTGCATCGACCGCCTCCGAGATCTGAGACAAGACTTCTTCTCCCCCTTGTAGCAGCTCGAGCATGTCACCTGGAGCGCTAACGCGATCATCGAATACTGCGGCAAATGCGTCGGCGATATCCACCACACGTCGTTCGTCTACTGCCGCAACAATCCGATCAATTCCTTGATATGTAATACTTGCCAATTTCACAATAGGCCCTTACTAAGTTATTCAATTAACGATTTTTAAATCTTCCTTCAAATGTTCTGAACTCACAACAAACACGCATTCCTATTCCTCTTTACGAAACATAAAAGGCTAGAGTGTTCTCTTTTGCGCAGTGGACTTGGCACCACCTAGTTTACTTTCAAACTTTTACTTCTCACGATAAATTAAACATTCAATAACAACGAAAGCTTCGATCGCCTGACGGACCAGTTAATCACAGCCCCGGTAACGCCGAATTATCAAGTTCGGCAATACAGGTCGCCTCTTCGATATCCATGTTCAACAGACGATCATAGAATTTGGTGTGCTTCCATTCACCCACCCAGTTCTCTGGGTCAACAAATATCATCTCAATCATTAAAGTGTTGCCCTCATTCAACATTTCGATATGCTCCGTCATACGAAATTGCTCGCTAACCTGAATGCCATCCATGATCCAATGTTCCGGCGAGCCGAAGCCCACTAAGTCCACCTTGAGAGAGTCGCCATCCCACCGACCGATGGCATCACCGTTATAGGTTTCCTGGCGAATATCTTCATTAACATGACCGCGGCCATCGAGAAAAATAGTCCTGAAGCTGTTATTAAAACGGTGGACAATATAGACTGCAGTGGGCAACTGAATTGCCATAAAGGCCCCGAATCGAGTCATCAGTGCTGGCTGCCCCGGCGGATAACAGCGTGCATGCGGATCCATTCCACGCTTACCTTGAGCTATCACCGCGCGGTATTCGTCCAAAGTGGCCTGTGCTTTTGGCATAAGCTTGGGGATAGGGTAGAAATCCCAGGGATTAACGCCGGGCTTGGCTGACCGCTCATCTTCGACGCGGAACTCCCAAACACCTGTCATGTCAAAAGGTGCTGCCGAGCGCTTCTTGATTAGTGCTTCCGGATCCAGTGCTCCTGGGCCACCGACATTATTGATCAGCGGCAGAGTGGCTGGTCGCCATTTTTTCTCCCGCTCCAAGGCAGCCTTACGGCGCACCGCTAGGTCTTCAGCTGACTCCGTGCTGACGTATATCGTACTCTGGGTGCTGACATCGACCTTGACCTCCTTATTCCCGTTCGGTGAATCCTTGTGGATCGGCAATACTCGTCCGTCTGCTAGAGTTACCCACTGCAATACGCCTCCGGGCTTGCCACTTTTCAGCGGATTGACCTGTGCGGTAATAACCTCGCCTTTTTTAACGTCGGTTTTTTTCCAGCCCCGTCCAACCAGCGAATTAATAGCATAGGATTCTAACTTCCAAATCTCAGTTTCTCCCGCTTCATTGACCAGTTCCAGGTTAATGGCGACATGGGGGCTACGCCATAACAGACGGGTAACGGTACCTGTAACACTGATGCTTTTGTCGAAATCGAATACGACTGCGGAATGGTGAGCATGCGCTGAAAGAGTAATTGCAAGCAACCACACAAAAGCGAATACATGGGATATGGTTTTCATAAATACTCTCCGGCTAAGTTCATCTCTTGCACACCTTCTTGGGCTTTTACTGCTCAGGTATTTAATCACACCGTTTAATAAAGGATGTACGGTTCGAGCCTCGGATTTCGTCTTACGGAATAACAAACCCGTAATTTCGCGGGCTCTTTCACCCATTCAAGCAACTATCGCTTCTAGTTTCGAGCAAAAACAGGCTGTTTGAGTAAAAAAATCACAAAAGCGTTCCATATTGCGAAACATTTTTTTATACTGGGCTTAACTATAAACCTTACTCACAGGGCCTTGCTAAATAACTGTCTACCGAGATCCCGTTCCTCATGCCCTCATCCGATGTGATTGAACCAATTGCCAGAGCGCTCTCAATCATGAGTGCGATGAATCAGCATAGACTGTCTACAATTAGCGACCTCCACCGGGCGACCGGGCTTCCCAAGCCCACCGTACACCGCATACTCGCTACACTGATAAGTTGTGGGTATGTGGGGAAAGATATTGATCGCAGTGTCTATATGCTCACAGAGCAGGTGTTGTCATTGTCGTCAGGCTACGGTAAAGAAGCATGGTTGCTACAGGTCGGTACACCGGTGGCAAGGAGAATAACCCGAGAGGTTAAGTGGCCCGTCGCTATCGGCATATTAGATTACAACACCATCGTTGTTCAATATTCTACCCGCCCTTATTCAGAGTTTGTAATGCAAGGTTCCACAGTTAATAAGCGATTCAACTTATTCAGCACCGCTATGGGGCAGGCGTATTTGGGTTTCTGTGAAGAAACCCAGTTACAGAACATTCTTCAAGCACTTCGTGACCAGGAGGTTCAGGAGGACTGCATTCTTGAGAGCGATTCCAAAATAAAGCGCTACATAGCCGCGGTGCAAGATCGAGGTTACGGCCTACGCGTTGGCAACCGTGGTGAATCTACCCATATGGCCATCCCTATTAAAAGTGACCACCAGATCATCGGCGTTATAGGCCTCTCCATTTTCTCCAGCTGTTTTAACGATAAGGTGGCCAAGGAGTATCTGGCGTTGCTACGAAAATCTGCTGGTGAAATAGTCGATTCCATGGACAAAATGATGGCCCTCGCTGAACACTCGGCCACGTAAACTCAATCGCCCCTGCTACCCAATCCATTTAGATTAAATTCAATACGTTAAAACTACTAGACGGCAATGTCTCGCATCACGGAACGATTTAATATATGCCTGCCTGTACCCCTTCGCCCTAAGTTATGATGCGAAAATAACTGGTCTGGGATGTTTTATTTGTCGACAATGGCACATACACTTGTGCCGTCCGCCTCTATAACACCCTTGGCGATATAAACAATAACCAGTAGGAACTATCATGCAACGATTAATAGCCATACTATGTATTTTTCTATTCTCGAGTATAGCGCTAGCCCACCATTCCAGAGCCCCCTATAACTCAGAGCAGGAAATATCCGTCAAAGGTACTGTGACCAAAGTGCTATGGAGAAATCCACACCCTTACTACAAAATTGAGTCCATTAATGCGCAAGGTGTTAAGGAAAATTGGCAATTCGAGGGCTTCGCAGTTTCTGCCTATGTTAAAGTCGGCTGGAAAAAAGATACAGTGCAGGTTGGCGACGCGGTAACCATGGTCGGCAATCCGAACAATAAGAACGCCTCACGGCCACCTGAGAAGCAATCGGGCTTACTGGTGCGTATCATCCAAGCCAATGGCAATGTATTGGATGCGAATCCGGCAGAAGATGCACCTAAGGCCGATGGTGATGAGGAAGCCGAGCGAGAGAGTGAGTATAGTGACAAAATCATGGATACTCCCGGCACCCATGATTTTAGTGGCAACTGGCATTTCTTCGTCAACAATGAAGAGGGGAAAACTGGCGGCTTTGATCCACCACGACACTGGCCCCTTTCTGCCACAGGGCAGGAACAAGTCGACAACTTTGCTCTTAAGGACGACCCGTTCTATAAGTGTGTCAATTTTGGCCATCCACGGCTTGTCTTCTGGGTATGGGCACGCAACTGGGTGCGGTTTGAAGACAGGATTGAAGTGGAAACTGAGATGTCAGCCGAAAACCAAAATCGTACTATTTGGCTGGACGGCAGGAAAAAACCCGCTGACTTTGTGCCCTCCGATATCGGGTTTTCCACAGGTACCATCGACGAAAATGGTACCCTGACAGTAGAAACTACGGGCTATACCTCCACTCCATGGGGTAACATTATCGGGCTTGATTCTAGCGACCAGAAACGTGTCGTTGTACGTTATAACCTAACTAACGGCAGCCCACTAACCGGGCATACCCGTATGGTTTTCGAAATGGTGGTAGAAGACCCGGTATACCTGAGCAAGCCGGTCAAGACCTGGGGCGTCTACGACCTCGCGCCGGCGCATGAATACGTGCCGTTCAGTTGCGATCCAGAGGCATCTAGCGCTCACCTAGAGTACGAATAGGCGGGTCTGCTCGAACTGAAATAACAGGCCACCGGAGCTTTCCCCCAGCAACCCAGCACGAAAGCTCCTCGGGGGTTTGCCTCTCGCTTAAGCTCCCGCCAAAGGCCTACAATAAAAATTTTAACGCGAGGTTTATTATGCTCAAGTACTTCTTACTAATACTGCTACTGCCGCTGACAACCGTCCAGGCTCACCACTCCCGCACCGCCTTCGACCTTGATACCGAGATCAGCGTTAAAGGTACGGTGATGGCCATGCGATGGAGGAATCCACACGTCAGGTACGTTCTTGAGGTAGTCAATGAAAAAGGCGTCAATGAAACCTGGGCCTTCGACGGCTCTGCCATCGTCGACCTGGTCAAAAATGGGTGGATGGAAGATACCATTAAAGTCGGCGATGAAGTCACGTTCAAGGTATTCCCCAACCGTAAAAATGCGCAGCGCCGCCCGGAAAAAAAATCAGGTTTGTACAATCGGGTAATCCTCGCCGATGGTACCTCTCTTCCACCCGTTGGAGGTGCAGAAACACCAGCGCCTGTAACAGCTGGCGAGAGCGATGATACCAGCAAAGAAAAGACGAATGTATTCGGCGAATACGGCGTAACTACTTCCAAAGATTTCAGCGGTACTTGGGAATACTACCTGACTCTGGATGAAATCCTCGTCTTGGGTATGGGCTTAACCCACCCATGGCCACTGTCACAGAAAGGACAAGAAAATTACGCGGCCTATGATTCTAAAGATGACCCCGCATTTACCTGCCAGGAATACGGAGCACCGCAAATCATCTTCGATGTGTATGCCCGGAACTGGACTCGCCATGAGGATCGTATCGTAGTCAAAACAGAAGGCAAGGAAACCGAACAGCGTGTTATATGGCTTGATGGCCGTAACAAGCCGGCTGACTACAGACCCAACCCGGTAGGTTTTTCCAGCGGTAGGTTCGATGAGTTTGGCAGCCTGATTGTTGAAACCACTGGGTTTCCGGCCACTCGCTGGGGTATAGATTATGGACTGGATTCAAGTACCCAAAAGAAGCTGACCGAGCGCTACACGCTGACCAACGGCAGGAAACTGGGCGGCACCAGAATGTTCGTAGAAGCGCTGGTAGAGGACCCGGTATATCTGGCGAGACCATTTTCGATACACGGTGTCTACAACCTCACTGATAAACGTGAATTTCCCACCGCAAACTGCGATCCCGAAACTGCCAGCGCGCACCTTGAATATGAGTAACCACCCGCGCGTGCCAAATACCCTGCGGAGGTGCCTTCAGTGTAATGCCCCATGGGTTACGCACCCCCGCAGCGCGTAACCAGGCAGTACATCTCGCTCCGTGTAGTTAGTATTAAAATCATTTACATCGACCTAAGAGTTACACCTTGAATGCCCCTAAGACCTTAAGACAGCATCTTTTTGGCAGTGATATTGTCTTGTGCATATATTTGTTAACACGTTACATTGTTTTTCGTTCAATCATTTGTTAACATGTTACATTGTTTTGAGTTTGATCCTTGGAGTCGCTCATGTCCGAATTTTCAGAAAACATAAGCAGGGCTAATCAGTATCTGCAACCGTTCAAAGCCACGACCACAGGGCATTTCATTAATGGCCGAGTAGTGTTGCCCGCGGGAGCTGCCACCTATGACAACACAACTCCAGTCGATAACAGCTCTCTGGGCTCTGTGGTAGCTGGGACAGCCGCAGATGTGGACCGAGCCTGTGAAGCCGCAGAGGCAGCATTTGCCGATTGGCGCGACCTCCCCGGTGCCGAACGGAAGAAAGTATTGAATCAATTTGCCGACAAAATTGTTGAGCATGCCGACGAAATTGCACTGGTGGAGTCCATGGACTGTGGTCAGCCTATTCGCTTTATGAAACAAGCCGCAATTCGCGGTGCAGCAAACTTCCGCTTCTTTGCTGACAAAGCTCCTGAAGCACAAAACGGTTTATCCTTGCATCAGGAAGAGCACACTAACTACACCATTCGCAGCCCAATTGGCCCTGTGGGAATTATTACCCCTTGGAACACGCCTTTCATGCTTGCCACCTGGAAAATTGCGCCAGCACTGGCTGCCGGCTGCACCATTGTGCACAAGCCTGCTGAGTTGACGCCTTTGAGCGCAATGCTATTGGCTAATATTAGCAAAGAGGCAGGGTTACCCGACGGGGTTTGGAACACTATTAATGGATTGGGAGAAGAAGCCGGAAAGCGGCTCACCGAACACCCTGCAATAAAGGCTGTGGGGTTGGTGGGCGAAGGAGCAACTGGCAGCCATATCATGCGCCAGGGAGCGGAGACATTGAAACGCGTGCACTTTGAGTTGGGTGGCAAAAACCCGGTGATCGTATTTGACGATGCCGACTTCGATCGCGCCCTGGATGCCGTCGTATTTATGATCTACAGTCTTAATGGCCAGCGTTGTACTTCGTCGAGTCGCTTATTGATACAAAGTGGTATTAAACAAAAATTCATCGATGCCCTGGAGCAACGGATAAAGATCCTGCGAGTTGGTCATCCGCTCGACCCGGACACCGAGGTGGGACCACTTGTCCATACGGGCCACTATGAAAAGGTGATGAGCTATATGGATATTGCTCGAAAAGACGGGGCGACCATTGCTGCAGGAGGTGAGCGCAGAGAAGATTTAGGAGCGGGCAACTATATAGCCCCTACGCTTTTCACCCAGGCTACAAACAACATGCGCATTGCCCAGGAAGAGATTTTTGGCCCGGTTCTTACCGCTATATCCTTCGACACCGAAGAGCAAGCTATTGAGATTGCGAACGATACTATCTACGGCTTGGCCGGCTATATCTGGACAGAGAACACGGGCCGTGCAATGCGCATGGCCAGACAGGTAGAATCCGGCATGCTATGGATAAACTCAGAGAACAATCGCAACCTCCCCTCTCCGTTTGGCGGCGTCAAAATGTCCGGCATCGGTCGCGATGGCGGCGATTTCAGTTTCGACTTCTACATGGAAACAAAGAATATCTGTGTCGCTCATGGCACTCACAAAATCCCAGTTTTGGGGCGCTAGCCACATAGGCACTATTTCACATTACGGAGATTCATTATGGGTAACATAGCTTTAGCAGCAAAAATAACCCACGTGCCATCCATGTATCTTTCCGAGTTAGACGGCCCGAATAAGGGTTGTCGTGAAGCTGCAATTAAGGGGCACAAGGAAATTTCCCGGCGCTGCCGCGAGCTAAGTGTTGATACAATTGTGGTCTTCGACACCCACTGGCTGGTGAACTCTGGCTACCATATTAATAATGCGGCACACTTCAAAGGCTGTTACACCAGCAACGAACTACCTCATTTCATTAAAAATATGGACTACGAATACGACGGCAACACAGAGTTAGGCGAGAGTATCGCCCAGGCAGCTATCGAGGCGGGCGTGCACACCAGGGCGCACTCCGACACTACCCTTCCATTAGAATATGGAACTCTCGTCCCCATGCGCTATATGAATGAGGATCGCGCTTTCAAAATTATCTCTGTCTCTGCTCTATGCACAGTGCACGATTTGGAATCCAGTGCTCTACTGGGGCAGGCGGTACGCAAAGCCGTAGAGGAAAACTACGACGGGAACGTTGCCGTATTCGCCTCTGGCTCACTATCTCATCGCTTCGCTCAAAATGGCGTCACAGACCAATACTCATTTAAAGTCTGGTCACCCTTCTTACAAGCAATGGATGAGCGCGTCGTGAAGATGTGGGAGAACGGGGAATGGGAAACCTTTACAGCCCTATTGCCAGAGTATGCGGATAAATGCCATGGCGAGGGCTTCATGCATGACACTGCCATGCTACTCGGTTGCCTCGGATGGGATAAATATCAGGGAAAAGTAGAGGTTGTCACACCCTATTTCGGCAGTTCGGGTACCGGCCAGATAAACGCTATCTTTCCAGTAAAATAAGGAGCCCCACTGATGCCACACTGTATATTGGAATACTCTGCGAATCTGGATGAATCTATTGATATTCCAGTACTTCTGAAAACACTCAGTGCAGCGGCTGTGGAGACCGAGTTGTTTCCGCTGGCAGGAATTCGCTGCCGCGCCCACCGATGCGAACACTTTCTAATCGCCGACGGGAACCCTAATTTTGGTTTCTTACATTTACAAATCAAAATCGGTGCAGGCCGATCAGACGAGGCTAAAAAGCAGGCTGCTGACAGTATCTTCGAGGCCCTAAATGCCTTTTTGCAACCGCTCTCTGATCGACAGGGGCTGGCGATATCCTTCGAAATGTCGGAATTACCCGCCATACTGAAGTACAATAAAAATAACCTCCGCGACTATCTCCCATAGCCAGAGCAGGGGTTCACAAAAGGGCCAGACACTATGTTAAGTGATGCTGATATTGACAAAGCCGCGAACGATCTCCATCAAGCAGAGATCGACAGGAGGCAGATCGACCCGATTACGCTCACCCATCCAAACATGACTATGGATGAGGCCTATGCTATCCAGAAACAGTGGGTTGACCGCAAAGTATCCGATGGCCGACGGGTGATCGGTTATAAGATTGGACTCACATCCCGCGCCATGCAGAGTACAATGAAGATCGACCAACCAGATTACGGTGTGCTCTTGGATGACATGGTGTTCGAGGATGGCGCCGATATCGAGACGGCCCGCTTCAGCGATCCAAGAATAGAAGTAGAACTTGCCTTCGTTCTGAAAGACCGTCTTGAAGGTGAGCATGTCACTATGTTCGATGTGCTCAACGCCACTGACTATGTAGTCCCGGCGCTGGAACTGATCTCAGCGCGCAGCCACCGGGTTCACCCGGAAACCGGATACACGCGTAAGATTTTCGATACCATCGCCGACAATGCCGCCAACGCTGGCATTGTTATGGGTGGCCGCCCGATCAGGCCGCAAGAAATGGACTTACGATGGTGTGGTGCGCTCTGCTATGTCAACGGTGTATTGGAGGAGACCGGTTTGGCGGCCGGTGTTCTAAACCACCCCGCCAATGGGATATGTTGGGTGGCCAAACGATTCGCACCACACGGCATCGCGCTGGAGCCCGGCCAGGTTATATTGTCCGGCTCATTTATCAGGCCCATCATCGTCAAGGCCGGTGACACTGTTCACGCCGACTACGGCCCATTGGGCGGAATTTCCTGTCACTTCGTTTAGTTTGCGCAACTAAGCTTCCCTAGTGGCGACACTTTTCAGTAAGGTAACTAAGCATGGACCTACCCATAAATTACTTTAAGCAGACTTTAAAGGGCGACCAACCACAGTACGGATTGTGGATGGGCCTGCCCGACACCATTTGTGCCGAAATCGGTGCCAGCGCAGGTTTTGACTGGGTATTAATCGATGCTGAGCACGCGCCTTATAGTGTGCGCGATGTACACAATCATCTCCAAGCCATCGCCCCATATAACGTGCCCGCCATTGTTCGCCCCGCCGAGGGGCGCACTGCTCTGCTTAAACAACTGCTGGATGTCGGGGCGCAAACATTACTGGTACCCATGGTAGATAGCGCTGATCAGGCTAAACAACTTGTTCAGGATGTGCGCTACCCCCCCGATGGAATTCGGGGGCTAGGAACATCAATGTCCCGCGCCGCTCGCTGGAATCGCGTAGACAATTATTTGCACAGAGCTAACGAAGAAATCTGCCTCCTCGTGCAGGTAGAAACAAAAGTGGCTCTGCAAAATCTTGATGAGATCGTAGCCGTTGAAGGCATCGACGGGGTATTTATTGGACCCTCTGACTTATCTGCATCAATGGGTCATATCGGAAACCCAGGCCACCCCGATGTGGTCTCCGCCATTGAAAGCGGACTTGAAACCATACTCACCGCGGGTAAAGCGGCGGGAATTTTGGCAGTAGATGAAGCACTGGCTCGACGCTATGTGGAAAAAGGAGCTAACTTTGTCGGTGTGGGGGTAGATGCAGCGCTACTGAGTAATGCAACCCGTCAACTGGCCAACCAATTCAAACAGGCGACATCAGATGGGGAACAAGCCGGATACTAGTGCTACCCAACTAGTGATCCTTTTCGCCGGTTTGGGCCAAGAAAACTCTACTCTACTATTTGCACAATCTTAGGATAAGTGGTCACTGGTGACCAGGATCTGGTACATACTTAAGAGCGCGTGGAGAAAGCCATCATCTTAACTAGCAGGTCTTTTAAGCCAAAAGCCCACCGACTGCAGTGAGCTACTCTATAAAACGATCATACGCTCACGAAATTTCAAGTAAGCTTAATGAAAGCGGTTACTGTGTTAAATATACTGTTAAAGCAGGTTTAAATAGACGGTTTACAAAATGGCATAGCCTACGCCATAATAATATAACCCTGTTATCTGAAAGGGCTATACCGCAATAGCTCTATCATTTGCATAAAGCTAATCGTATAAAACTATAAAAATGAGGGTAGCTATTTAATGAGAAGTTTTTCAAACAAGGTTGCGGTGATCACTGGTGCCGGATCAGGCATGGGACGTTACCTAGCCATATTACTGGCAAAAGCTGGCGCTAATATCGCTATCTGCGAGATTAATGAAACGACTCTAACCGAAACTCACACCATGATGGCAGACTATGGCGTTAGTATTTCCGCCCATGTTCTGGATGTTGCAGATAAAGCGGCCGTTGAGGCCCTACCCGCTGAAGTACTAGAGCAACACGGACAGGTGGACTTGGTCTTTAACAATGCGGGAGTCACCGTCGACTCTACCTTTGAGGGTATGTCTGAGACAGATTGGGATTGGGTAATGAACATCAACTTGCAGGGTGTTATTAATTCTACTCGCGCTTTCTTGCCGCACCTGCAACAACGGCCTGAAGCGGCCTTAATCAATACGTCCTCAATTTTTGGCATGATTACTGTACCCAATCAGTCGGTTTATCACACTGCAAAATTTGCTGTGCGCGGCTTTACAGAGTGCCTAGCCAAGGAACTCAAAGACAGTAACGTGCAAATACACTGCGTACACCCCGGCCACATTGGTACCAACATTGTCACCAATGCTCGTATGAATAAGCGCGAAGACGCCGTCAATCCAATGCAGCAAATGATGGGCAAGCTTATAGGCGTAGGGACCACCCAGGAGGAAATGGCAGATTTCTTCCGCAATAACGGCATGCATCCGAGTCGGGCATCTAATATCATCCTGAAAGGTGTGCTTAAGAACCGTATGCGCATTTTTGTTGGTGCAGATGCCAAGCTTATGGATTTGTCGCAGCGACTGTTCCCTATGAACTATGACAGGGTATTTCCGCTGTTTCAGATACCTCTAACACTGATGAGAAATAAAAAGCCTTTAAACTACTAACGATAAAAATCGAGAGATAACTATAAAAATGCAAATTGAGCATACTGATGTCGTCATTGTTGGTGCTGGCCTCTCAGGAATTGGCGCCGCTTACCACCTCACTAAGAAGTGCCCAAACCATAACTACCTAATTTTGGAGAGCCGTACTGCTATTGGTGGTACCTGGGATCTTTTTCGTTATCCTGGTGTTCGTTCAGACAGTGACATGCATACTCTAGGCTATAGTTTCAAACCGTGGAATAGCGCCAAAGCCATTGCCGATGGACCTTCGATTCTTAAGTATGTCCGCGAGACAGCCACTGATAATAAAATTGAAGAAAAAATTCGCTATAACAGTAAGCTAACTGGGGCTAATTGGGACAGTGAGACTAGCCTTTGGACCCTAACCATAGCTCAGACAGACACTGGTAAGTCGGTAAAAATCAGCTGTAACTTCTTGCATATGTGTGCAGGTTATTATAGCTATGAGCAGGCTCATGACCCTAAGTTTCCAACAACTGACGCCTTTAAGGGCAAACTTATACACCCTCAGTTTTGGCCCGAAGATGTAAACTATGAAAATAAAAAGATCGTTGTCATCGGCTCGGGAGCAACGGCGGTTACGCTAGTACCATCGATGGCGGAAAAAGCTGCTAGCGTGACCATGCTGCAACGCTCACCCACTTATATTATCTCGCGGCCCTCCGAGGACTGGTTTGCCAATGGATTGCGCAAGTTACTGCCACATAGCTGGGCTTATGCCCTAACACGCTTGCGCAACACGCGATTCCAAGAGTACATCTACAAGCGCACGCGAAAAAACCCAGAGAAAGTCAAAAAGACACTGCTTGATATGGTGCGCAAAGAGCTCGGTCCCGACTACGATGTCGACAAACATTTTACCCCCAGCTACAACCCTTGGGACCAACGCCTGTGTCTAGTCCCTGACAGTGACCTATTCACCGCTATAAAAAATGGCAGTGCCGCCGTGGTGACTGATCATATCGACACCTTTACAGAGAATGGCATTCAGCTTAAATCGGGTGAGCACCTTGACGCCGACATCATTGTCAGTGCCACAGGCTTGCAACTTGTCATGATGGGTGGCGCTGAGATAACGGTCGATGGAAATATTGTAGACTTTGCTAAACTCTGGACCTACAAAGGACTAATGGTCTCTGACGTGCCCAACATGGTCTCCACCTTTGGCTACATTAACGCTTCCTGGACACTGCGCGCAGACCTAACTGCAGAGTGGGTCTGCAAAACGCTTAATCATATGGCTGACACCAATACCACGAGCGTTGTGCCTATAGTACCAGCAGGCTTGCTCGACATGCCGGCACGAAACTGGATCGCTGATTTCCCTGCAGGTTACCTGCAGCGAGTGATGCACCTATTCCCCAAACAGGGTAATCGAGAGCCCTGGGTGAACACTCAAGACTTCCGTAGAGATCGCACATTATTTAATCAACCGTTAGGTGCTGATACCGCTCTGCAATTCAGCCAGCACAAAGAATCAACCGTCAAAAGCGCTTAACGCTCTAATCAGAAAAAGGGTCGTTTGTTAAGACCCTTGACCTTGGACTATACTCCACCCTTTATGCTGAGGACATGGAGGCAAATACGATGCTTAAAATTGGCGCATTAGCGAGCCTAGCCGGCGTCTCGAGAGACACTCTACGGTTCTACGAAAAACACGGCCTAATTACGCCAGACACCCGCACTGACTCTGGTTATCGTCTGTATTCTGAAACGGACGTGTATCGTATTAGTTTTATACTGAGCGCGAAAGAAGTCGGCTTTACGCTAAACGAAATACATCAGTTACTAGAATTAGAAGTCACCAAAGATGACAAGTCTTGTCATGATGTAAAGCAATTTGTTGACAATAAAATACAAGTGGTTAATCAGCGCCTGGGTGAAATGGAAAAGATTAAGCAGTCATTAAAAACGCTAAGCAATGCCTGCTGTGGCGGCGATGAGCCGGCCACCCACTGCACCATTTTAGGGGCTTTAAGTGTCCAAAATAGGTAGAAAAGCATGTCTTTAATTGAACATTTTATCGGTCTATTTATCGAGTCAGCGCCTTGGCTACTCATGGGCTTTACCGTTGCAGGGCTCATGAAGGCTTTTGTGCCCAGCGAGCTACTCGCTAAACATCTTGGCGAACCGGGCTTAATGGCCACAGTCAAAGCATCCCTTCTAGGAGCGCCCCTGCCTCTTTGCTCCTGCGGAGTGATTCCAGCAGCCCTTGGCCTACGCCGCAGTGGCGCCTCTAAGGCCGCAACCACCTCTTTCCTGATATCTACACCAGAGACAGGCGTGGACTCAGTAACCGTCTCTTACGCGATGCTAGGGCCATTTATGGCCGTTATTCGCCCCATTGCCGCTATTTCCACTGCAATCACCGCTGGTTTGCTGGTAGGCGCCGACAAAGACGAGCCGGCGCCAATCACCTCAGAGCTGGTTCAATCGTGCTGTGCCAGTAAAGCCCCAGAACCCGAGCCAAGCTGCTGCAGTCAAACCAATGTCGAAGCTAGTGCACCTGAAACTCTGGCGACTCGCCTAAAAGACAGCATGAAGTTCACCTTTGTCGATCTCATCAAAGATATCAGCCTGTGGCTGCTGATTGGCTTGGGCATTGCCGCAGTGGTTAAAACCTATGTACCCACCGAATTTTTAGCCCAGTGGGGTGATGGCTTTATGGCCTTTGTGGTCATGGCTCTAATTGGCGTACCTATGTACATCTGCGCCCTAGCCTCAACCCCTATTGCCGCTGGGCTGTTATTTTCCGGCGTATCCCCAGGTGCCACATTAGTCTTTATGCTGATTGGGCCTGCCACTAACATCGCTACCATGGGCCTAGTCAAACGTGAGCTAGGCAATCGAGCCCTGACGGCCTACCTTGGCAGTGTTGTCGGGGTTGGCTTTGCCTTTGGCTATCTAACCAACTACCTAGCCGCAGAGTGGAGCATCGACTTTTTAGCGCAAACCCAACCTGCACACGCCATGCTTAATACGTCCATAGCAACAGCCTCGGCCATCGCGCTCGCTGGGTTAATGATTTATGCGCTGGGATCCAAGTACCTCATGACTCCCAAATTAAAAACACCCGCTACTCATTCATAAGTTACACCAAAAGGCCTTTTTTAATGATGACTAATAGGGATAATTTGATGGTTGGCTTAGCCCTGATATTCATTTCTCTAGGGGCAATGATTGCGTTTGATTTTCCATGGAAAGGCGGTGGAATCCCAATCACCGGACAAAGCCTTGCAGTGCTGGTCGTAGGATTTGTACTGGGGCGAAAAAGAGGATTACTTGCCATCGCACTTTATTTGATTTTAGGATTAGTGGGTTTGCCTATTTTTGCAAAAGGTGCGTCGGGAATAGAAACATTGATGGGAGGCAGTGGCGGATTTTTGTATGGTTTTTTAGTCGGCGGTTATGTCTGTGGCGCCCTGCAAGAGAACGGCTATGGGCAAAGCTTCGTCGATAGTTTAACGGCCATGGCTATTGGAACTGCGGTAATTTTAACCTGCGGAATTGCTCAACTATCGTTTTTATACGGGTTTGAAAAAGCTTTAGAGTATGGGTTTTTCCCCTTTTGGCCAGGAGCGATTGTGAAAATCATCTTAGGTGCAGCGATCGTTTACTGTATTCCAAAAGAAAGATATTCAGGACCCACGCCACCGCAATATACAGGCATTATAAGCAGTGAAGAATGATTTGAATTTTGTTCAGTTATGCATAAAAAAAGCGGCCCGCAGGCCGCTTTTTTTATTAACTATTTAACCGCCAAATAATCTTACCAGCCGGTAATTTCTTTCAGACCATGACCAATCTCAGCAAGGCTACGCACAGTTTTAACACCGGCATCTTCAAGGGCTGCGAACTTCTCATCAGCTGTGCCTTTACCCCCTGAAACGATAGCACCTGCATGGCCCATACGCTTACCTGCCGGGGCTGTTACACCAGCAATGTAAGAGACAACTGGCTTAGTGACGTTGGTTTTGATGTAGGCTGCGGCTTCTTCTTCTGCCGTGCCGCCAATTTCGCCGATCATAACAATGGCTTCGGTGGCTAGATCTTTTTCAAACAGCGCCAAGATGTCGATAAAGCTTGACCCAGGAATCGGGTCGCCGCCAATACCCACACAGGTAGATTGACCAAAGCCGTAGTCGGTAGTCTGCTTGACTGCTTCGTAGGTCAATGTGCCAGAACGCGAGACAATGCCCACTTTGCCTGGCAGATGGATATGACCGGGCATAATGCCGATTTTACATTCACCTGGCGTGATGACACCCGGGCAGTTAGGCCCGATAAGGCGCACGCCTAAGGTGTCGCAAACGACTTTACAGTCGAGCATGTCTTGAGTGGGAATGCCTTCAGTAATACACACTACAAGTTTAAGGCCCGAATAAGCAGCCTCAAGAATAGAGTCTTTACAAAATGGCGCCGGCACGTAGATAACAGAGGCTTCTGCCCCTGTTTCCGCAACGGCTTCGGCCACTGTGTTAAACACGGGCAGTCCAAGGTGCGTTGTGCCGCCCTTACCGGGGGTTACACCGCCAACCATTTTTGTGCCGTATTCAATCGCTTGCTCTGAGTGAAAGGTACCCTGCCCGCCAGTAAAACCCTGACAGATAACTTTGGTGTCACTGTTAATTAAGATAGACATGTTTAGTTACCCTCCGCGGCTTTAACAACCTGTTGGGCTGCATCTGTAAGGCTTGTAGCAGCAATAATGGCAAGACCAGATTCGGCCAGTTTTTTAGTTCCTAGGTCCGCATTGTTGCCTTCTAATCGAACAACCACTGGAATGGTCACACCCACTTCTTGGACTGCGCCGATCACGCCTTCGGCGATCAGATCACAACGAACAATACCGCCGAAGATGTTGATCAGTACGGCTTTAACATTGCTGTCTGAAAGAATAATTTTAAACGCTTCAACCACACGCTCTTTAGTCGCGCCGCCCCCAACATCAAGAAAGTTGGCCGGTGAACCACCGTGCAGGTTAACAATATCCATGGTGCCCATCGCCAAACCAGCACCGTTAACCATGCAACCAATAGCGCCCTCAAGGGCTACGTAGTTAAGGTCCCATGCAGAGGCATGTGCTTCGCGAGTATCTTCCTGGGAGGAATCATGCATTTCTTTGATCTGTGGCTGACGATACAGGGCGTTGCCGTCAATAATGACTTTGGCATCTAAGCAGTGCAGATTGCCTTCATCGGTGATAACCAATGGGTTAACTTCTAGTAATTCAAGGTCTTTCTCTTTGAACAATTTAGCCAAACCCATAAAGATGCTGACAAATTGCTTAACCTGAACGCCTTTTAGGCCCAATTTAAACGCTAGATCACGTCCTTGGTAAGGCTGCGCGCCCGTTAGAGGGTCGATAGTCGCCTTCAGTATTTTTTCAGGAGTTTCTTCTGCTACCTTTTCAATCTCTACACCGCCCTCAGTAGAGGCCATAAAGATTATACGACGTGTGCCGCGATCTACCACAGCGCCAAGATACAATTCTTGATCAATGTCAGTGCAGGTTTCAACCAGAATACGGCTCACTGGCTGGCCTTTAGCATCTGTTTGGTAGGTAACGAGGTTTCGACCTAGCCATTTGCGAGAAAACTCTTGAATTTCAGCTTTTGAACTAACTAACTTAACGCCGCCAGCCTTGCCGCGACCGCCAGCATGCACCTGGGCTTTTACCACCCAACGATTGCCGCCAATAATGTCGGCCGCCGCAACGGCTTCCTGAACTGTTTCTGCCGCAACGCCTTTGGACACTGGCAGACCATATTCAGCAAACAACTGTTTGCCTTGATATTCGTGCAGGTTCATATATAGATTCCTGTTAATGTTTAGGTTGTATTGTACTCTAGGCTATTCAGCAAATAGCCCAGGGCACAAAAAGTTAATTTTTCTAGCGTCGCTTACGATTTGGAATATGAATGGCGCCGCCATTAACTGCCAACGCTGCCTCATGGACTGCCTCAGACAATGTGGGATGGCCAAACACGATCATACCTAAGTCTTCTGCACTGGAACCAAATTCCATGGCTATAGCGACTTGCTGAGTTAAATCAGCAGCACTTGGCCCAACAATATGGCAACCCAGTATGCGATCAGTATCAGCATGAGCAATGATTTTTACCATTCCGTCAGTGTCGTTTGCCGCCAGCGCCCTACCGCTCGCTACGAATGGAAACGTACCAACGTTATAAGGCTCCCCTGCAGCCTTAACCTGCTCTTCAGTCTGACCGACAGAAGCGACTTCAGGGTGAGTATAAATTACGTTAGGGACAATATCGTAGTTCATTTGGGCCTTGTGACCGGCAATGCGCTCTGCCACCATCACGCCCTCTTCTGACCCTTTGTGAGCAAGCATAGGGCCACGTACTAAATCGCCCACAGCGTATATCCCGGGTGCATTAGTTGCACAAAAATCGTTAACATATACGGAGCCACGATCATCAACATCAACGCCGCTGCCTGGCGCAAGAAGCCCCTGCGTGAATGGTCGACGACCCACGCAGACGATAAGCTTATCAAAGGTTTCCTTTAGCTCTTCACCCGCCGTTGTTTTGTAAGTCACCTCGACTTCGCGTCCTTTAATTTCCGTACCAGTAACGCGGGCACCCAGACGAATATCTAAACCCTGCTTGGTAAAGATTTTCTTAGATTCTTTTGCAATGGCTTTATCCATAATGGCCAAGAAGTCGTCAAGCGCTTCCAGTAATACCACTTTAGAGCCTAGCCGACCCCAGACAGAGCCTAACTCTAGACCAATAACACCTGCACCAATCACGCCCAGACGCTCTGGTACTTCGCCCATTTCCAGCGCTCCAGTAGAATCAAGAATCAGGTTGTTATCTACCGGTGCAACAGGAATGGCAATAGGCAAAGAGCCTGAAGCCAAAATTACATTTTCTGCGTCTATGACAGAGACAACGCCATTGTTGTCGGTCAATTCAACCTTTTTAGCTGCAAGAAGTTTGCCCGTGCCATAGAGTGCCGTCACGCCATTAGCTTTAAACAGCCCCGCAATGCCACCCGTAAGCTGCTTAACAATTTTGTCTTTTCGTCCAAGCATAGCTTGGATATCCATCTCAACACCCGCAGTGCTGATACCATGAACCGCCAAGCCTTCTGCTGCTTCATAATACTTATAAGAGCTGTCTAGCAACGCCTTTGAGGGAATACAACCAACATTGAGGCAGGTACCACCGTTGACACCGGCTCCTTCATTGTTTTTCCATTTCTCAATGCAAGCCGCTTTAAGCCCGAGTTGTGCTGCCCGAATCGCAGCAACATACCCAGCAGGGCCACTACCAATTACAACAACATCATACTTATCTGACATCTATATACCTATATATATCATTTATTTACAGATTAAATCTCAAGTAAAATCTTGGCAGGATCTTCGATCAACTGTTTGATTGCCACCAAGAACTGTACCGCTTCCTTGCCATCGATCAGACGGTGGTCGTAGGACAATGCCAAATACATCATCGGCCGAATCACGACTTCGCCGTTAACTGCCATGGGCCGCTCTTGAATCTTATGCATCCCCAAAATAGCTGCTTGAGGGGCATTAAGAATAGGCGTTGAAATCAACGAGCCATAGACACCGCCGTTGGTAATAGTAAAGGTGCCGCCGGTCATTTCGTCAATAGTGAGCTTGCCATCGCGGGCCTTACCCGCATAGGTGCTAATCGTATTTTCTACCGTAGCTATGCTCATATTTTCTGCATTCCGCAGAACTGGCACTACCAAACCACGCTCGGTTGACACCGCTACGCCAATATCCTGATAGCCGTGATAAACGATATCGGAGCCGTCAATAGAGGCATTTACTAGCGGGAATCGCTTCAACGCTTCTACAGCAGCTTTGACAAACAAGCCCATAAAGCCGAGTCGAGTGCCATTGTGCATCTTAGTGAACTCGTCCTGGTACTGTTTGCGAAGGCTCATCATGGCTGACATATCGACTTCATTGAAAGTAGTCAATGACGCGGTTGTCTGAGTCACATCCATAAGGCGCTCTGCAATACGGGCGCGCATACGAGTCATAGGCACTCGGCGCTCGACTCGTTCACCGTCTTGCAATAGAGGCTCTAGGGCTGCTGACTCTTTTGATGCCGCCGGAACGATTACAGCCGCAACAGACACCACTGCAGGGCTAAAATTGACGACATCTTCTTTAGTAATACGCCCGCCTTTGCCCGTGCCGGAAACCTGCGACAGATCAATATCACGTTCATCAGCTAGTTTTTTTGCCGCCGGATTAACCAAAGCACCACCCACCTGATGATCAGGCTCAGGAACAGCTAATACTGTTGCAGGAGATACCGCCGCTTCACCTTCTTCAATGTGAGCTAAGACTTCGTTACTAAGGACTATATCGCCCTCAGCTTTAAGCAGCTTGGTTAGGGTGCCAGAAGCCGATGCAACAACCTCCAGGACCACTTTATCTGTTTCAATATCAACAATAAGCTCGTCGCGAGCAACGCTGTCGCCGGGCTGCTTGTGCCAAGCCGCCAGTGTCCCCTCTTGTACGGATTCTGGGTAAGTCGGTGCCTTAATTTCAATGGCCATTAATCTATTCCTAGTTTAAGCGTCGAAGGTCAACGCTTTATCGATAAATTGTTTCTGCTCTTCAAGGTGAACAGACATATATCCGCTCGCAGGAGCGGCTGAGCCGATTCGGCCCGCATAGTTGAGATTTAGCTTAGGGTCCAATCTTTGTAATGCATTACGCATATGGTGCTGGCTACTATACCAAGCGCCCTGATTCATAGGCTCTTCCTGGCACCAAACTGCACTTTCTAAGCCAGTATAAGGTGCTAAAACGGCATCTAACTCCTGATCGGGGAACGGGTACAACTGCTCAAGACGAACGAGCGCAATATCAGTAATACCCCTTTCTTCATGCTCTTCAAACAGATGGTAATAGACCTTCCCTGAACAGAGGATGACGCGCTTGACCTCAGCAGGCTTAACCGTAGTGCCTGCAATTACATTGAAAAATTCGCCGTGGGCAAGCTCTTCAAGCGATGAGGTTGCTAACTTATGGCGCAGTATCCACTTAGGGCTCATGATAATCAAAGGACGGCGCATTGGACGAATAGCTTGCCTGCGCAGCAAATGGAATATCTGTGCTGGAGTTGTTGGATTGCAAATTTGCATATTATGCTCAGCACTAAGCTGTAAGAATCGCTCAAGCCGCGCCGAAGAGTGTTCAGGGCCCTGGCCCTCGAACCCATGAGGTAACATCATAGTTAGGCCGCATAACCTACCCCACTTGTGCTCGCCACTGGCTATAAATTGATCAATCACAACCTGAGCGCCGTTAGCAAAGTCACCAAATTGAGCTTCCCATATAATCAATCCGGCTGGTGCAGTTGTCGCATAGCCATACTCAAACGCCAACACGGCCTCTTCTGAAAGCACCGAGTCATAAATATCAAAACGTGGCTGATCTTCCGACAAATGTGCCAGCGGAAGATAGGCATCGCCATCCTTTTGATTAAACACCACCGCATGACGATGAGAGAATGTGCCACGACGTACATCTTGACCTGTAAATCGAATAGGGTAGCCTTCATGAAGGAGAGTGCCGTACGCCAGAAGCTCGGCCATACCCCAGTTTAGAGGTAACGCCCCTCCTACCATCTTGCGCCGATCGTCATAAATCTTGGCTACCTGCCGCTGAACCTGAATCCCATCAGGAATTGAAGTTATTTTAGTGCCGATATCTTGTAGCTCATTAAGCGCAATAGCTGTCGTTGCAGGCGCTCGCCAATCATGATCTAAATAAGGTAACCAATTCACAAACAAACTAGTGTCTGGCTCTCGCACCAAGTTATGTACCACGAACTCACCCTTATCAAGGCTTGCCCTATAGACATTAGCCATTTCATTGGCTTGATCTTGTTCAAGGACACCCTCAGTCACAAGTTTTTGTGCATAGAGCGTCCTAGTAGTGGAATGCTTGCGAATAATTTCATACATCAAAGGCTGAGTAGATGATGGCTCATCAGTCTCGTTGTGTCCGCGACGACGATAACAGACCAAGTCGATAACCACGTCTTTACCAAACTCATATCGATAATCTGTAGCCAACATAGCGGCAAACATCACCGCATCAGGATTGTCACTATTAACGTGCAAAATAGGCGCGCCAACCATCTTCGCAATATCAGTGCAGTATTCTGTTGATCGCGCATCATCCTGGCGGCTGGTGGTAAAGCCAACCTGATTGTTGATTACTACATGGATGGTACCACCGGTTTTATAGGCTCGGGTCTGGGATAGCTGAAAAGTCTCCATCACCACGCCCTGCCCTGCAAACGCCGCATCACCATGCATTAAAATAGGCACAACTTTTTGACCCGTGGGGTCATTGCGCCGATCTTGACGGGCTCGACCAGAACCAACAACAACAGGGCCAGAAATTTCTAAGTGCGACGGGTTAAAACCCAGCGCCATGTGGACTTCGCCACCAGGGGTCATCACGTTTGAGGAAAAACCTTGGTGATACTTTACGTCACCCGAGGTGTTAACCAAGCGTTTTCCTTCAAATTCTTCGAACATTTCAGCGGGATTTTTACCCAGAATGTTAACGAGGACGTTAAGCCTGCCCCGATGGGCCATCGCCATTACAATTTCTTTAGCGCCATACTCTCCAGAACGCCTAACCAAACAATCAAGCAGAGGAATTAAACTCTCTCCACCCTCCAAGCCAAAACGTTTAGTACCTGGATACTTAGAATCGAGGTGCTTCTCTAACCCTTCTGCTGCCGTCAGCCTATTAAGAACATCAATACGCGCACCATCGCCATAGGTTGGCTTGGAACGAACACTCTCAAAACGTTGCGCCAACCACTGCTTCTCGGCAAAAGAAGTGATGTGCATGAATTCAGGACCCAAGTCACCACAGTAGGTCTCTTCAAGAGCACCAACTATCTCGCGCAAGGTCGCTTCTTGTTTACCTATATAAAGGGGGCTGGTTTGGAATGTCGTGTCAAGATCCGCTTCAGTTAAGCCATGAAAATGCAACGCAAGATCAGCCACAGTCGCGCGAATCATAATCCCTAAGGGGTCTAACTTAGCTTTTTGATGTCCACGGAAACGATAAGAGCTGATTAACTGAACAACCTTAACCTGCTTGCGTTCATGCTCTAGGTGAATTCCACCAGAACCAGGTGCAATTGTTGGTCGCGCTTGACGCCGACCAAGCAACTCAAAGTGTTGAATAATTGTGTCGTGCGATATATCAGGCGCTATTGACCCATTAGTCCGGGGAAGGGAGTCAAAAAAACCACTCCACTCCTCTGAAACTCCATTTGGGTCGTGCAGGTAGATCTCGTAAAGCCCTTCGATATAGGCGGCATTTCCACCGGAATAGTGGGAGGAGCTAAGAAATTGCTCCATTGGGCCCTGGGGCATTAATGATATATCCTTATGGCTACCGATTTTGCCGCCATTCTAATAGTCTAAGCCCTCCACTGCCAGTAAAATCTGGGCAAACATACACTTTTATAGATACCTAAGTCGATTATGTCGCGCTGCGGATCAGCATATTGCGAATATGACCAATCGCCTTAGTAGGATTTAACCCTTTTGGACAAACTTGCACGCAATTCATGATGCCATGGCACCGAAAAACACTGAATGGATCATCTAAACTAGCTAACCGCTCTTCAGTTGCAGTGTCTCGACTATCGGCGAGAAACCGATAGGCTTGCAATAAACCCGAAGGACCAATGAATTTTTCTGGATTCCACCAAAAAGAGGGACAAGCCGTTGAGCAACAAGCACACAGAATACACTCATACAGACCATCTAATTTAGCCCTCTCCTCTGGGCTTTGTAACCGCTCAATCGCTGGTGCAGGCGAATTATTGATCATATAAGGCTGTATTTTTTCATACTGAGCGTAAAACTGACTCATATCGATCACTAAATCACGGATCACTGGCAAGCCAGGAAGAGGACGTATAACTAACTTATCCCCTTTAACAGCTTCAGACAGCGGGGTGATGCAAGCCAAGCCATTCTTACCCGAAATATTGACACCATCAGAACCACACACACCTTCTCGACATGAGCGCCGAAATACCAATGACGGGTCCTGAATCTTAAGTTTCTCAAGAACGTCCAAAACCATGATGTCTTTGCCCTCAGTGTCGAACTGAAAATCTTGCATGTACGGCTCGTCATCGACTTCAGGGTTGTAGCGATAAATACTCACATTTAACATAAATCTAGACTCTCACATCGCAATATTAATAGGTACGAATTTTAGGTTCAAAGGGTTCACGCGTTTTCAGGGTAAAGTTAACTGGCCGCTTACCAATCTCCTTACTTCCCGGGAAGTAAATAGAATGACACAGCCAGTTCTCGTCATCACGTTCCTGAAAGTCTTCTCGAGCATGAGCGCCCCTACTTTCGGTACGACCTTCTGCAGAGATGGCTGTTGCATAAGCTGTTTCAAACAAATTCTGCAGCTCGAGCGCCTCAAGCCTGGCTGTATTGAACGAGCTACTCTTGTCGCCAAGATAAACATTTTCAACCCGCAGACGAAGATCATCAAGCTTTTCAATACCCTTCTTCATGTAATCGCCGCGCCGAAATACACCGAAATAGTTCTGCATAATGGTCTGTAACTCAGCGCGTAAAACAGCGGCGTTTTCGCCATCAGAAGACTGATTAATTCTGTTCAAGCCGGCCATAGCTCGCTGAATATCTTCCTCAGTTGCCTCTTTAAGGGTGATACCCTCACTCAGTTGCTTCTCAATAAAAATACCTGAAGCGCGACCGAATACCACTAAATCTAGGAGTGAATTACCGCCTAGACGATTGGCGCCATGCACCGACACACAGGCTGCTTCACCACAGGCATAGAAACCATCAATCACCTGATCATTGCCCTCTCGATCGATCGTTAGGGCCTGACCATCAACGTTGGTCGGTATTCCACCCATCATGTAGTGGCACGTAGGTACAACAGGAATAGGCTCTTTAATCGGATCGGCATGGGCAAATGTTCGAGACAGCTCAAGAATACCCGGCAGTTTTGCATTGAGCATCTCTTCACCAAGATGATCTAACTTAAGGTACACGTGATCCCCATCAGGCCCACAACCTCGACCTTCAAGAATTTCTAGCACTATTGATCGGGCTACAACGTCTCGACCTGCGAGATCTTTGGCATTTGGCGCATAGCGCTCCATAAAACGCTCGCCATCTTTGTTAATGAGGTAGCCGCCTTCTCCGCGGCAACCCTCTGTGACCAGTGTTCCAGCACCATGAATACCGGTGGGATGGAACTGCCACATCTCAATATCTTGGACAGGGAAACCCGCGCGCAATGCCATACCAACACCATCGCCCGTACAGATGTGCGCATTTGTGGTTGATGCATAAATACGACCAGCACCGCCCGTGGCGAACACTGTAGCCTTTGACTCCACGTAAACGGACTCTCCGGTTTCGATATCGATAGCGACAACACCAACCACTGCACCGTCAGCATTTTTGACGATATCAACGGCAAACCACTCATTCAGAAAGACGGTTTTGTTCTTTAAATTTCCTTGGTACAGGGTGTGCAGCAACGCGTGACCGGTCCGGTCCGCAGCCGCGCATGTTCGCGCTGCCTGACCACCAGCACCGTAATCTTTTGATTGACCACCGAAGGGACGCTGGTAAATTCGCCCCTCCTCAGTTCGTGAAAATGGCAAACCCATGTGCTCAAGCTCAAAAATTGCCTCAGGGCCCGTCTGACACATATATTCTATGGCCTCTTGATCACCAATGTAATCAGACCCCTTAATTGTGTCATACATGTGCCACTGCCACTGGTCATTGGGGTCATCGCTGGCTATGGCACATGTGATACCGCCTTGCGCAGACACTGTGTGAGACCGCGTGGGAAAAACCTTGGTAATAACTGCTGTTTTGTAACCTGATTGCGCTAACTGGAGAGCTGCACGCATGCCTGACCCGCCGCCGCCAACAATGACAGCGTCAAAACTCATTTTTCTTAAACTACCCATTCAATTAAAGTCCCCAGAGAATTTTGATTGTCCACACCAGATAAAACAGGATTATGAATCCCAGCCCTACCTGCAAACCTTTACGAAGCCCATTCGCTTTTGGCCCCATCAATCTGACGGTAATGTAGTCAGTTAAAACACACCACATCCCAATCCATGCATGGAAGGCAACCGCCATTATGGTGAAAAGAGTGAATATGCGCATCGACAGTAGGCTGTTGAGATCAGACCATTGACCGTAGGTTAATGCTGGATTGGCTATCAAATAGCCAACGATGAAAAAGAGATAAGCCATCATAACAACTGCGGTTACGCGCTGAATGATCCAATCACTGGGCCCTGTGCGGGCAAATCGTGCCAAGAGTGCCATCATAAGATCACCCATCCCGTTAATGCTGCAATTAACACAACCGCCACCACTACCGCGATCCAGGCGCTTATTCGGCCACTATTAAAACTCTCTTCACCAAACCCAAAATCCATAAACAGATGCCGGATGCCCGCAACCGTATGATAGATGAGAGCAACGAGGCTGCCCCAGATCAAGAACTGAGCAAGTGGGTATGACAATATGTTTGATGTGGCTTCAAAACTTTGCTCTGACGCTAGACTCTGATCGAGGAGCCACAGAAGAATCGCAAGCGCGAAAAGAGTGGTCACCCCAGAAACCCTGTGCAGGATCGAAACGTAGGCGGTAATTGGAAGTTTAATTGTTCCAAAATCCAGGTTAACGGGTCTTTTTTTATCCACCACAGGTAGCACCTTATCGTTGGTTGTCCTAACAATGAGTCTTAAATTGAGTGTAACCTAAACTTGAATACGCTTGAGGAGCACCTTTCGATCGGCATACCCCATTTGATGGCGCAGGAGTATAATTACTCAGCGAAGCGAATTCAATTAGCTTTGCCCAAAAAACTAAACAAATAGTACTGCAGCCATAATAAGCCCGCCAAAGGAACATTAACAGGCCATTTGTCCTGTGAATAATGGTTATCTGGTCTATAAGCTAAATTAGCACCTATTTGCTGCCGACAATCACTGAATGGAAGGCTCTTGGCCCACTGAAACAGCCCTGTTAACATTAACATCTTATTGACAATTTTCGCTGAACATCTATAGTTGCCAACCGAGTTTTTGACCAGCTCTAACCAGTTTTTTTAAGGAAACAGCATGACTGACCGCAAAGCGACCCTGACAATCGACGGCGAAGAGCCCATCGAACTGCCCGTACTGAAAGGTACCAGAGGGCAAGATGTTATCGATGTCGGATCGCTTGGAAGTCATGGTTTCTTTACCTACGACCCAGGGTTTTCTGCAACGGCGGCCTGCCAGTCAGATATTACCTATATCGACGGCGAAAAAGGAATACTGCTCCACCGAGGTTATCCTATAGAGGTCTTAGCTGAAAAGTCAGACTACATTGAATCTTGTTATTTGCTTCTTGAAGGCGCGTTGCCGACCGCAGAACAAAAAGCCAAATTTGAGCACACCATCAAATATCACACGATGGTTAACCGCTCAATTGAACACTTTATTAGCGGATTTCGTTATGACGCACATCCAATGGCTATGCTGTGCGGTCTTGTTGGTGCAATGTCATCCTTCTATCACGACTCACTCGATATCACCAACCAAGAACATAGAACAATTTCGGCGCATCGCTTAATAGCTAAAATGCCGACGATTGCAGCTATGTGTTACAAGCACTTTATTGGCCAACCCTTCGTATACCCTGACAACACGCTTTCTTATTCTGAGAACTTCCTGCATATGATGTTTGGGACGCCCTGTGAGAAGTATGAATGCCATCCTGCTCTTGCTAAGGCAATGGATAGAATCTTTTTACTTCATGCCGACCATGAACAAAATGCATCTACATCCACCGTGCGACTGGCCGGGTCATCGGGCGCTAATCCTTTTGCCTGCATTGCTGCGGGTATCGCCGCGTTATGGGGGCCGGCCCATGGCGGCGCGAATGAAGCTGTACTCTCTATGCTTTATGAGATTGGTCACGAAGACAACATCGAAGAATATATCCTCAAAGCTAAAGACAAGAATGATCCTTTCCGCTTAATGGGCTTCGGCCACCGCGTTTACAAAAACCATGACCCGCGCGCCACGGTCATGCGCCAGACTTGCGACGAGGTGCTAGAGGTTTTAGGCGTCAAGAACGATCCACTATTTCGTTTAGCTAAAAAGTTAGAGGTAATCGCCCTCGAAGACGAGTATTTTATCTCCAAGAAGCTATACCCAAATGTAGACTTTTATTCAGGTATTATTTTAAAAGCTATGGGTATTCCAGAAGAAATGTTCACCGTGATTTTTGCCACTGGCCGCACCGTCGGGTGGATCTCACACTGGAACGAAATGATTACTCACCCTTACCGAATTGGCCGTCCACGTCAGCTTTACACGGGATCTGATGTCCGGGACTACACGCCAATTGACGAGCGATAGAACTCGCCAACGGTTACCCGGGTTAAAGACACAAAAAAGGCAGCTTGAGCTGCCTTTTTTGTGCACGTCCTATTTTCATCACTTAGTGCACCCAATGATGCCTTGCGGACTTCTCTGCTAACGCTTTGGCTGTTGCCGCCGGCATTGCATTGATCTCTAAGCGCTCAAAAAACAAAGGATCGATTTTAGATTTGCCACTTCCAACTTCTGACATATTAGTAACATCGTACAAACGACCGTTAATCATGGTGTGCATGATCATTTCACTGCGGCGAATATTAGTAAGCACCTCGCCATCCATAATAACTATGTCGGCTAGCTTGCCCACTTCAATAGAGCCCAAATCATCTCCCATACCCAGAGCCACACTAGGGTCATGGGTGGCTGCACGCAGTGCTTCCCAAGGCGTGAATCCGCCCTGATTAAGCATCCACATCTCCCAATGAGCCGCCAATCCCTCTCGTTGGCCATGGGCACCAATCAACACGCGTACGCCCGCATCACGCAATTGCTTCGCGTAGGCGGCAACTTTTATATGGTTATAGTGGTCATCAGGGGCTGTGGCTCGACGAATGGAGCGCGGTTCAACAATATAGCGAGGAACATAGCGTGTTAAACGAGGGTTTTCCCAGACATTAGTGCGGTCATACCAGTATTTTTCGCCCTCTAAGCCACCGTAGGCAACCACCAATGTTGGGTTGTATGCCATCTCAGTTTGGCCCCAGAACTGGGTGAGATCGCTGTACCCTGTAGCAATGTTTAGCGAATGCTCTAAGGTCGTATGGCCATCAGCAATCATACTCATATTTTGATACAACTTACCGCCACCCTCTGGCACCACCATTAACTCCAGGTCACGCGCTGCATTAAGCACCTGCTGCCGTTGCTCTCGACGCGGCTGATTGTAACTTTTGACAGACACCGCACCCATGTCTTTAAGGCGCTGTAAGTGGAAAAATGCGTCCTCATAGCTATCAATCTTGGCATGTGCGGTGGGCGAGTTAGCACCATAAATTATTGTTCCGGTGGAGAATATTCGTGGCCCTAAAATCTGCCCGCTACGCTGCATTTCAGACGCTGCAAATATCTCAGAACTGTCATTAGACGGATCGTGAATCGTCGTCACACCAAAGGCTAAACTAGAAAGATTCTTCCAATTCTGCTGTGGAATAATTTCCTCGTTCGCCTGAGAACCGTGGGCATGGCCATCAATCAAACCGGGCGTTAGTGTTTTGCCACTGACATCAATTATCTGGGCGTCATCCGGAATAGAAACCTCACCCACCTTACCCACTGCAACAACACGATTGTCTTGCACTACGACAACGCCATTACTGATCACTTCTTGAGTATTATCAGCATCACGCATCGTAACCACTTGTCCGCCCACCAATGCGAGGGTCGAACTAGGCTTATCCGAGGGTTGGGGGAATCCTAAATTTAAGCCTTCAGATACCGGCTCCGGTAATTCATCAGGAGCACCCGCCAGAAAGCTAAACGCCTGATTCAGCTCACGACTGAACACACTCGCACCGTGAGACCAGCTAAGCCTGCTGCTATCTGCAGACCAATTTAAATATTCACCGGCGCGCTTGGATACCTGCGCTACCGGCAAACCACTATCTTCGATATCCAGCTCTTGCTGCAAACCGGTACTTAGAAATGGCGCCACAAAGGCGTTATTTTGGTACGTATAAGCGATCCATTTACCATCTGGTGAAAGCTGGTATTCAGTAACCTTGTCACCCTTCAGCAGCGTGCGCTCATCCCTACCCTTTAAATCAACACTATAGAGCTCAAGCTCTGTGTACTTGCTGTCAGGAGCATAGTCGGTGAAGTAAAGCCGATCTTCATCAGCGGCAAAGTGCGCATTAAAGCCATCCTCTGTCACTTTCTCCATGGCCTTGGCTTTTCGGTCAGCAAGATAAATGCCGGGCTCCAACGACCACTCAGGCGACAGCAGATAACCGCCCGTCAGCCGGCGAAAAACAATATTATTACCCTTAGGTGAGAACTTAGGTTCGACATAAATACCAGGCTCAGTCGTGACGGTTAAACCTTGGCCCCCATTGGCACTCACCACCTTAACTGAACCCAGATCTTTATCGTTCCAGGTTGTATAGGCTATCGATTTGCCATCACGTGAAAAACTCGGATAAAACTCGTCATGATCATTCTGCCGAGTCAACCGTTTGACACGGCCGCTTTTTATATCGCGAAGATATAACTTGCCCAGCGCTTGATAAACCACCAAGTCTTTTGTCGGTGACATGCTGGCCCACCGAATCATCTTTATGTCAAAGGTATCAGGCGCTACATCTACCGCATAACGCGGTGGCTGCTGTACCTGTTTTTCGATTTTGATATGCATTGGGATAATTGAAACATTTAAGCTCTCGACATTTAACCTGTGGAATTTACCGGCGGTCCAGTAGACAATATGCCGGCCGTCCGGTGTCCAATCAAAATAAGCAAAATTACCCTCCGAACCAAAGGTTTCCTGATGGTCTCGCTCCATCTCTGTCGACAGCCTGCGGTCAGTCCCAGATTTGAGGTCTTTTAAATACAGAACGGTTTTTGTGTCCTCCCGTTTGAGATAAGCCATATGTTTACCATCTGGCGAAGGCGTTGGCACAATGGCGCCGCCTGCACCACCGACGTAACTGGACGATTCTCCCGTCTCAAGATCATGGCGCATAATGTTAAATAGTTCGGTGGTCGCATTCTTGCCATATTCCCAGATTCGACCCGCGGTAACATCATCCGTGTAGTAGAGGTATTTGCCATCTGGCGAAAATGCAGGGTCAGTCATGTTTTTTTGAGTATGCTCCTCGTAAGCTCGCTCGGTAACCATTACCCCATCACCCCCAGATCGATGATACATCCAGATTTCACCCGCGGGGATAGACCTCGACGACATAAAGCCTTTGGTCACTGCAATATAGTCACCATCCGGGCTCCAACTAGGCGTATGAATAAGGGCTGTTTTCTCCGTACTAATTTGGCGTGAATTACTACCATTGGCATCCATTACCCATAAATTAGAGGCACCATCACGATCACTGATAAAAGCGATAGTCTTACCGTCAGGGCTGTAGGTTGGCTGCATGTTCCAGTCAAACCCCTGCACCAGCGGTGTGCCTTCACCTCCGCCAATAGGCATCGTATAGATATCACCGAGCATATCAAAAGCTATAGTCTTTCCATCCTCACTAACACTGAGGTTTGACCAGGTACTTTCAGTGGTATCAATCGATATGGTCTTTAGTTCACCCTGGGGTTGGGTGACGTCCCATTCATTGCCATCTTCCTCATCATCAATATCAGAGGAAAATGCAGGGGTTAAAATAAAGCAACACAAAAGGGAGAATATTGAAACGTAGGGCTGCTTCTTGAGGTGAGTAATCATTGTTTTCTGTGCCTCTACTAAATGGTGATCCAATCTAAAATCAAGACTTTTAACTAGCGCATACTATCCCATACTTTGCCTGGAAGGGAGTGCTTTTAAGCAAAAAACAAATGACGTAGGCGAGAATATTTCGTCTAATACACGGGTCCCGAATGGAACCTAAACTCGGTATCAGGTTGCTCAATAAGTTGCCTCTCTGCTTCTGCAAACATGATGATCCTCTCATCGATTGATTCGTTCTTTGCCGCCTTTTTGGCCAACCCAAGATAGTCTTGATAATGCCGTCCTTCTGACTTGAGCAAAGAGGTATAGAATTGCTCTAGCTCAGCATCCAAATAGGGAGCAAGTCGCGCAAAGCGCTCACAAGAACGCGCCTCGATGAAGGCGCCTATAATTAAAACGTCGATTAGCTTCCCCGGATCGTCAGTCCGCGCCAAGTCTCGTAATCCAGCCGCATAGCGGGATGCCGACACATGCTGATAGACGATATTTCGGCGCTTCATAATACCGATGACCTGCTCAAAATGACGCATCTCCTCACGCGCCAGCTTTGACATTTTGTTCATCAATTCAAAGTTATCGGTATATCGGTAGATCAAATTAAGCGCGGTACTCGCCGCTTTCTTTTCACAATTAGCATGGTCGATTAACGTCAAGGCAGGGTTATCTAGTGCATTTTCCAGCCATTTATCAGGCGTTTGGCAGGGCAAAAACTCTTGAACTTTTTCCAGCGGAGTGTTCATAATAAAGTCTATTGGTCAGCCTAATTGGGCGCTATTAACAAACAGGCGAGAAGCTTGTCATTATTTTACAACGATACGGGTATACAAGGAAAATAGCCTGTACGTTAATACCCATTATAAACCTGCGCAATAAAACCCTACAAAGATTAAGCTTTTTACTGGAACGTACCAATTTAGTGGTTAAAAGCCGAGTTTCAGTCAGCTTACTGACGTCAAAAACCCATTTTATAGACTCTTCATAAAGCGATACCAATCTGTAATTAAACTACAAATTATTATATAATAAGAGTCCAGAGTGGCGAGTTCTTACCAAACGTCACCAACAATAAATGATAAGGAGCGGCAATTCGTGCTTGAAGCATATCGTGCCCACGTTGAAGAACGTCAGTTACAAGGAATTCCACCAAAGCCTCTCGATCCTGAATGGACCGCCGGCCTGGTTGAACTATTAAAAACCCCACCCACGGGTGAAGAGGAATTCTTACTCGATCTGATTGCCAACCGCGTACCACCCGGAGTTGATGAAGCCGCCTATGTTAAAGCCGGGTTTTTGAGTGCTATTGTTAATGGTGATGCCAGCTCGCCGCTAATCGATCGTTCAGCGGCTGTTACCTTGCTTGGAAATATGCACGGCGGTTATAACGTAGCCACTCTAGTGAGCCTGCTCGATGATGCTGAACTTTCAAGTCAAGCGGCTAAAGAGCTTAAAAGCACACTCTTGGTATTTGATGCGTTTCATGATGTGGCTGAAAAAGCCGATTCTGGTAATACAGACGCTAAAGCAGTCATGCAGTCATGGGCTGATGCTGAGTGGTTTACATCGAACGATGCGGTCCCTCAAAGTATTAAAGTAGCAATATTCAAGGCCACGGGTGAGATTAACACCGATGATCTATCTCCAGCACAGGATGCTTGGTCGCGACCCGACATTCCACTGCATGCCCTCGCCATGTTCAAGATGACTCGCGATGGCATGCACCCAGAAGAGCATGGCGTTACTGGCCCTATGACTCAGATCGACGAACTTAAAGCCCGCGGCCTTCCCGTTGCCTTTATAGGCGATGTTGTTGGTACAGGTTCATCACGCAAATCAGCCACAAACTCTGTTCTCTGGTTCTTTGGTGAGGACATGCCTGGCGTACCCAACAAACGCTCTGGCGGTATTTGTTTTGGTAGTAAAGTAGCGCCTATTTTCTTTAACACAATGGAAGATGCTGGAGCCCTAGTATTTGAAGCGCCCGTGGACAACATTGATAATGGTGACGTGGTTGAGATCTTCCCTTACGAAGGCAAAATTCTTAATGAAGCTGGCGAAGTCATTTCTGAGTTCGAACATAAATCAGAGGTGATTCTCGATGAGGTGCAGGCCGATGGCCGCATAAACCTCATTATTGGCCGCGGTCTCACTCAACGAGCGCGTGAGCACATGGGTCTAGCCCCCTCTGATGTATTTCGTCATCCAGCGGCACCTATCGAATCAGACGCCGGCTTTACGCTAGCACAAAAGATGGTTGGCAAAGCGTGCGGTGCCGACGGTATCCGTCCCGGAACCTACTGTGAACCCAAAATGACAACTGTGGGCTCTCAGGACACTACTGGCCCCATGACTAGAGATGAGCTTAAAGATCTGGCGTGCTTAGGTTTTTCTACCGATCTGGTCATGCAGTCATTCTGCCACACTGCCGCTTATCCAAAGCCTGTCGATATTGACACTCAGCACAACCTTCCTGACTTTATTATGAATCGCGGTGGCGTGTCTCTGCGCCCAGGTGACGGCATTATTCACAGCTGGCTGAACCGTATGTTGCTACCCGACACTGTGGGTACAGGTGGTGACTCGCATACAAGGTTCCCTATGGGTATTTCATTTCCCGGCGGCTCCGGCTTGGTTGCCTTTGCGGCTGCCACAGGCGTAATGCCATTGGATATGCCAGAGTCTGTGTTAGTGCGCTTTAAAGGCCAAATGCAGCCAGGTGTCACCTTACGCGACCTTGTGCATGCTATCCCCTACTACGGCATCAAAGAAGGTTTGTTAACCGTAGAGAAGAAAGGCAAAAAGAACTTCTTCAGTGGTCGTATATTAGAAATTGAAGGTGAAGGCATCGAGAGTCTTACCGTGGAGCAAGCCTTTGAGCTTTCAGATGCATCCGCAGAGCGTTCAGCTGCAGGTTGTACCATCAAGTTGAGCGAAGATTCTGTTGCAGAATACCTGCGTTCAAATGCAACACTTCTGCGCTGGATGATTGCTGAAGGCTACGGCGACGTGCGCACACTAGAACGTCGTGTACGCAAAATGGAAGAATGGCTAGCACAGCCAACCCTAATGGAAGCTGATGCCGACGCAGAATATGCAGCGATTATCGAGATTGATTTGGCCGATATTAAAGAGCCAATCGTCTGTTGTCCAAACGACCCCGATGATGCCAAGCTCCTTTCAGACGTTGCCGGGAATAATGTTGACGAAATTTTTATTGGTTCATGTATGACCAATATCGGGCACTTCCGCGCTGCAGGAAAATTGCTGGATGAAGCAGGCTCTGTTGATTCTAGATTCTGGATTTGCCCACCAACACGTATGGATGCTCACACCCTAATGGAAGAAGGCTATTACAACATCTACGGTAAAGTCGGTGCTCGCACTGAAATGCCTGGCTGTTCACTGTGCATGGGCAACCAAGCCCGAGTACTCGCCGGTGCTACTGTGCTGTCAACGTCAACCCGTAACTTCCCCAACCGCTTAGGTGACGGCGCCAACGTCTATTTGACTTCAGCTGAACTTGCCACCGTGGGTGGCATTTTGGGTCGTTTACCCACCGTTGCTGAGTACATGGAGTACGCTACTAAAATTGACTCCATGGCATCGGATGTCTATCGCTACATGAATTTTGATCAAATCGAATCATTTCAAAAGTCAGCTGAGCAGGGTAAATTAATTGCTGCTGAGCAAATAGTCGAGGTTGTATAAGTCTGCCTTTAGGATCTCAACCAAACCATAAAAAAACCCCGCAAAAGCGGGGTTTTTTCATTTAATGTCAGTGCAAGGACAACAACATCACATGTAGGCGTTACTGGTATCGGTATGATCAGTCACGTCGCGCACGCCTTTTAGTTCTGGGATCTTCTCCATAAGCGTTTTTTCAACGCCCTCTTTTAAGGTCAAGTCAACTGCTGAGCAACCCTGACAGCCACCACCAAACTCCAAGACCGCAAAACCCTCAGCCATTTCAGCCAGTGATACCACGCCGCCATGAGAGGCCAAACTCGGATTGATTTCGTTATAGAGTAAATAGTTAACCTTATCTTCTACCGGGCTGTCATCATTTATGTTGGGTAACCGAGAGTTCGGTGCACGAATCGTAAGCTGACCGCCAAATTTATCTTCCGCAAAGTCTACCTTAGCGTCATCTAAAAAGGGAATGCTGCGCTGCTCATAGTAGCCATTAAACTTTCCGTATTCGACAATTAAGTCTTCTTCGTTGTGCTCTCCAGGGCGGCTATAAGCAATACAAGTCTCAGCCTTTGGGGTGCCCGGGTCTGACACAAACATACGGATGCCAATACCCTCGCAGTTCTGCTTCTCAAGCAGGCCCGCTAAATAGTCTTGAGCTGATTCGGTAATGTTGACATTTAACATGCTTCTATCCTAATTCCATTGAGCGCGATTATTGTCCCTATTTTACGCTATAGATCAGCTTAGACATACCCCCAAGTAGCAATTACAGGTCGCATTATCAATAATAACTGGTATGATGCCCATCCATCGAAATATTTCGATAAAGAAGAAGAATAAAGGTATAGCAGAGCATTATGAGTAATTCGATAATCCTAGCCGCCCAACATCGCATCCTAGTACTAGATGGAGCCATGGGGACCATGATCCAGCAGCACTCACTGGAAGAAGAGCATTTTCGTGGTGACCGATTTGCCGACTGGCACTGCGATATCAAAGGCAATAATGACCTATTAAGTCTAACTCAACCAGATATTATCTGTGATATCCACCGAGCCTACCTAGAGGCTGGCGCTGATATTATTGAAACCAATACCTTTAACTCAACCACTATCTCGCAAGCTGATTACGATATGCAGGAAATCTCTCGAGAGATAAATGTAGCCTCTGCTCAGTTGGCACGTATCGCTGCAGATGAGTTCTCGACACCTGAGCGTCCGCGTTTTGTCGCCGGCATCTTAGGACCCACCAGCCGCACAGCCTCGTTGTCGCCAGATGTTAATGACCCTGGCGCCCGTAATGTCACCTTTGATGAGCTGGTAGAGGCGTATATAGAGTCTTGCGAAGCGCTGATTGAAGGTGGCGCAGACCTGATCATGGTCGAGACTATATTTGACACTTTAAATGCTAAGGCCGCTCTCTTTGCAGTACAAGTGGTGTTTGAAAAGCAGGGTTTCGAGTTACCTATTATGATCAGTGGCACTATTACCGATGCTAGTGGGCGCACTTTGTCTGGTCAAACACCTGAAGCCTTCTGGAACTCGATACGTCACGCAAAACCCATAAGCGTTGGTTTGAACTGTGCCCTTGGCCCCAGCGAATTACGCCCCCACCTTCTCGAGATTTCCACGATCGCTGACACC
>Ga0206679_10000025_pt1 | contig 110300 bp, 84 predicted proteins | sample M110012015metaG_FD_155464 | JGI IMG/M metagenome (GOLD analysis project Ga0206679, IMG submission 155464) | Ammonia-oxidizing marine archaeal communities from Monterey Bay, California, United States - M1 100m 12015 | ecosystem: Environmental > Aquatic > Marine > Intertidal zone | place: USA...
CGAGTTCAGAAATCCCGGCCTTTAATCGTTGCGCTAGCGCTGTAATTCTTTGCTGGGTGCGTTGGCTTCCTATGTCATTGTGCTCTCTGGCAGCGACGCCCAGAGCAGCAAGTCCGGCGTCATCACGCTGGCCAAGTGACTCGAATTTTCGGGCCCCAGGCAGGGTGGTTTTCACATCAGGACCCCAGCCAGGAGCGATTGTATTGGGCCAGATAGTGTCTATCCGCGATTTCTTGACATAAAGGAGCCCAGTTTCCTTGGGTCCCATATACCATTTATGAGCACTGGCTGAAAAAGAATCCATGCCCAGGTCTTTTAGGTCCAGGGCCAGTGCACCCCATACCTGGGCACCATCAACATGCACGTAAATATTTTTGGCGTGAGCCGCTGCAATGATTTCCTTGATTGGAAGTTTGATGCCGCTGAGGTTGGAAACGTGGGTGATGGATAGAACACGACTGCGTGGGGTGAATTGGGATACGAAAGTATCTATCAGTTCCTGCTGGTTGGTTGGCTTTGCTGGCGTGGATACCCGCTTGATAGCATATCCAAACCGGGCTGCACGCACATCCCAGGCAATATTATTAGTAGGATGATTCTGGTCCCATAGCAATACTTCATCGCCTCGGTTCAGTTCCAGGCCGTTGTTGATAATATTATTGGCTTCGCTGGTATTGCGAACCAGCGCGATTTCCTCCTCACTGACGTTCAACTGGTTTGCGACGAGGTAACGCGAATGCTTCAGCAGATTTTTGAATTTAGCCCTGTTATTAAAGGAGCAATCTTGATCAATATCATAGGTAAGTGTCTGTACTGTTTCGGCAACTGACCGAAATGAGGGGCACAGATTGGCGGCATTCATGGGAATGGAGGTTTCACTGAAGGCAAACTTTGATCTGACTAAAGCCCAGTAATCCGCGTTAGCGGGATTGGTTGCGGGCCGAGGCGCACCCTTCACTGTAGCAGTGCTCGCGGCCGCACCGAGCAGTAAGGTACCGGAAGATTGCAGGAATTGTCTTCTTGAAGTGGTTATGTCCATGGCATCGCTCGCTTAATGTGGGTTCATTGTTAGAGATTAGCCAAGCTGTCGGGTCAAATCTAGTTTTTGGTGTCTTAAGGGAAAGGTATCAGAGGTGGCCGTTTACCTGCTGGGCGGCCTATTCCAGGGAGTCAATGTGAAGACGGATTATTTCTGGCGTCGTCGATAGAATAAGCTGGGCACGGGCATGCAGTCGCGCCAGCTGCGTTCAGGTAATGGGACTCTCCTGGAAGGGTAATTGTCCGCAGAGCGTTTGCAGTATCGTTTCGGAATCCTGTGGGTCGTGTTGTCCTCGCCAGGCCACGTGTTGATCTGGGCGTACCAGATAAAGCGCATGTTGGTGAAGCTTGGAAGTAGGGATGTCTACAATAGCCAGCGGGATATTCAACTGATTTGCAGCCTCAATTAAGGCGGCTCCTTTTCCAGCCAGCGTCCTCACCAGTGTGTAGCCCGGGCCGAGATGGTCATAAATTGAGGTTCCATCCGCCATGACGATATGGGCAAAGCGGCATCCAGGCACAGTGGAGGGTGTATAATCTGCCATCGAATAGCTGGGTTGCTGCATGCTATCGTAGATAATGATGGGAGAGTTATCATAATAATACCCATAATTTAGGCCAGCACAGCAATATTGTGGCATGTTAAGGTCGCGGGTCTGGGTGCCAAACCAGTTTTGAGCGGCTCGTCCTTCCGAGGAGTCATCTTCTATTTCATCCGGCACCGCAGCCCGGTTTTTGATCATGGCCTCGGCGGTTTCCATGGCAAAGTGAGAAACTTGCCTGGTGATGGTCAGTCGCTCAGCTGCATAGGCAGCCAGCAAGCTATTTCCACCCCAGCCTTTTAGTTTAGCGTCGATGAGCCAGGTGAGGCCGGCGGCATCGGCTATTCCGGCATTCATACCATAACCGCCCATGGGTACCCATATATGAGCTGCATCTCCAGCAAGGAAAACACAGCCCTTGGCGATTTTGTTGGTAACCAGGCGACGCCCTATCCAGTCCTCGTTACGGTTGAGTTGGTATTCGAAATTGTCGGGGACACCCAAAATCGTTCTCAGACAACTATCCCGGTCGACCGACTCAAATGCTTCGCCTGGACGAAGATAGTTGTGAACCAGAAATCGGTCATCGTTGTCGATGCTATAGACTGTACCGGAACGTCGCGGGTTAAAGTTGAGGATGCCCCAGCAGGGTTCTGCTTGCATCATAGCAGTCAGTCCAGGCGCATGGATAAAGGAGGACTGCACCCGCTGTACAATCGCATCACCCTCTAACTCAGCACCGATTTCCTTGCGCACAAGAGATCCACCGCCATCACAACCGATGAGGTAGTTGCTGGAGATTTCCCGCTTGATGCCTTTGCTTGAGCGAATCCCAGCCAGGACACGATCACCTAGATCGCTGATGTGAGTGACTTCCTGGTCGAACTGTAACCGAAGCCCTTGGGTATTTTCTGCTTTTTCTTGCAGTATCGGCTCCAGGAAAATCTGGTTCATACGATGAGGTGGCTCCAGTGTCGGCCATTCGGCGTCCTCGCTCTGTTCACCTGCTTTTCGGCCCGCACGACTTGGGATTTTAATCCGCGCCATTTCTCGCCCCGTGACTGTTAAGCGGATAGACACGTCATGCGGGAAGCCGTCAGTAAAACCGCCGGCCCTAATCTCATCGGCAAGGCCAAGACGACGGAATATCTCCATAGAACGGGATGAAATATGGTTGCAGCGCACGGTCAATGGATCGAAATTGGTACGCTGGTCGAGGACGATTACATCGATGCCGCGTTGAGCCAGATCAAGGCCGGCGACCAGACCCACTGGTCCAGCACCAACGATGAGTACCTGGCATGTGTCTTTATGCATAGCAGCAGCCTCAATGTTTATGAACTATACATGACTCGTTACATGGCTTGTACGGTTCTAGGTTTGTATAGCAAACTCATCACCTGCATAGCAAGTCAGGATCAGAATCTGTTTCACAGCATCTTGCCATCAGTAGAGTCGGAGTATCGACAACCTATTTTTTGGTTGCTGTTTTTCGCCATTTTGGAGGGTGGCTTATGGGCCAAACCACAATCGAACTATGCTTGCTAAATCCTCATTGTAAATAAATGCATGACTGGTGAAGCGGAAATGTGGTTAATTCTTCTTATACCCTGATTATTGTCGATAGAGGGATTTTTTTTTAAAACCATTATAGAAAAATGGGGACTGCCCCATTTAGATCAAGATTTATCAATATGCTGAAATTTCTAAAAGTGAGCCGTTGGCCTGCGTCGGTACCAGCACCTAGTTTCGAGTTACGTGAAAGGTATCGTCATCGTTAAGGTTATCCAGAGTATACTGGACCTCAGCGACGATATCAGCACCAGAGCGACCGTTGTCCTTATACATTTCTAGGACTTTCCAGATCAGCGCCTGGCCATAAGCGTGTGAGTCGATGTTGTTGTTTTTGGCTTCAGTGACACCAGCAACTAGGTGCTGCTTGGCAAGAGAGTATGCATTGGTCATCTTGTTTTCCTTAGGTCGGTAGCAATATACCCGAATTAGTCCCAACCTCCTATGATCTCAGTCAAATAGAGTTAACTTCGATGGGTGCAATGGGGTGGATCACATGATCTGAAATTCTGTTGCAAGGGACAGGTTGTTTTGTCATTGCCTTTTGTTCCGCTGATGGCCGGTCTGTGTTTAGTATGAAGACCTGTCGTTCTGGTTATTGACCTTTCCAATTGGGATCCCGCTTTTCTGCAAAGGCGTTGAAGCCTTCCAGCATATCTTCACTGCCGTAAAGGGTATCAATGCTCTGTAATTGCCGGGTGGTAATGCGGTTTAGTGAGTCCTGGAATTTGGATGCCTCAGCATCCCTGACCACCTCTTTGATCGCTGCCATGACCAGTGGTGGGCCAGAGGCAAGTAGCCGTGCTAATTCCCATGCTCGTGTTATGAGTTGGTCTGCGACCAGAATTTCGTTAACGAAGCCCCAGTGGTGAGCTTCTTTTGCATCCAGCCAGCGGCCGGTTAAAAGCAGTTCCATGGCGATGTGATAGGGAATGCGTTTAGGTAATTTTATGGATGCAGCATCTGCAATGGTACCTGAGCGAATTTCCGGCAGCGCAAACGTGGCATGCTCAGCGGCCAGTATAATGTCTGTGGATAAGGCAATTTCGAGGCCACCACCGCAGCATATGCCATTGACGGCACAGATGATTGGCTTGTTCAGCCGTGGTAACTCCTGAAGGCCACCGAAGCCACCAACGCCGTAATCTCCATCAACTTCATCTCCATCGGCGGCTGCTTTCAGATCCCAGCCAGGGCAGAAAAACTTATCTCCTGCTGCGGTCAGGATAGCGACTCGTAATGCTGGGTCATCACGAAAGGATTGGAATACTTCGCCCATTTTTCGACTAGTCACCAGGTCAACCGCATTCGCTTTAGGTCGGTCCAGGGTGACTTCAAGAATACCATCTTCAATCTTGGTTTTTATGGGCTCATCAGGCATGGCTTTTCTCTCTATGGGTTTTCTATGGGCGGGTGGATTTCACTGCTTTAGCGACCAGTGACAGTAGGTGCTGGCGCAAGTCTCAGCAGGGCATCCGCAGCAATGGCATCTTTCGCTCTAGCCAGTAACGGATTAACTTCTAGCTCAGACATTCGAAAGGCATTATCCCGGGCATAACTGCTGATCGCCTGAATAGCGTCCAGAATAGCAGCCATATCTGCCTTAGCAGTTCCCCTGTAGCCGGTTAATAATGGGTATAGCTTCAGCTGTGATAAGGCGCTTTTGATATCGTCAGTTTGACAAGGTAATAATAAAGACACTGAGTCGCCGAGTAATTCGGTTGAAGTTCCACCAAATCCGAGGGTCAAGATCATTAGGCCGGTGGGGTCGCGCGTAATGCCGACTAATAATTCAGCGATAACATCCCTGACCATGGTTTCTATCAAAAATCCCTGATTATCTGCTGACAGACGCTGAGCCATTTCCGCTGCCGCTGCCAGCAGTGTTTCTGCATTTTCAATATTTAGAACTACTGCGCGGTTTTCACTTTTGTGGGCCAGGCCCTGTGCTTTCAGCACACAAGGGTATTTGACCGCTGCGATATGCTGGTGAAGATCCTCAAGGTCTATGGCGGTAATACTGTCAGGGCTTTTTAAGCCATAGGCGTTCAGCGCTTGTTTGGCCGTATGCTCTCTGATGGTCTCAATAGCCGATAGCTGCTCAGATTGCATCTGCGGCATGGTAATCAGGCTGTCCGGCAAGGCTGGGCGGCGAAGCAGCAAGCCGGCTGTTACCGCTGCTTCAGCGGCCTTCAGGCCGGTACGCATACCAGCCAGGGGTATGCATCCCATACCAATTAGGTCATGGGCTAATGATTCACTCATGTTATCGGTAATGCTCGATAGTACAGCGATCGGGGCTGATGTTGCCTGTTTGGTTGCAAGCAGGCTGGTTAATACGCAATCCCAGGCTGATGGGTCGCAATGATCATTTCGAGGGCGATCAAAGATAAAAATGTTGAGTGCTGATGTGCCTGAACAGACAGCCGTAAAGCAAGCGGTCATAGCAGCGATATCTGACCAGATGTAGGTATGGTAGTCCAGGGGATTGGCGATGTTCACCTGTGGACCAAGGCAGGCAGTGAGCGCCTGTTTTTGTTCACTTGAGAATGGTGCATATTCCAGGTTCAAGTCTGACCCGACATCAGCCATCAAGCCGGCTTCACCACCAGAACAACTAACCGAACTGATGCAGTTAGAGGTCAGCGGTCCTGAAAAATGTAGTATTTTAAGGGCCTCGATAAATACATCGAGGTTATCGACTTCAATTATTCCGAGTCGTTTCAACAGGGCTTTACCGGCGATGCTGCTACCAGTTAAGGAAGCAGTATGGCTTAACGCAGCCGACCGGGAAGCCTCGGTCTTGCCTGATTTAAGTGCCAGTAAAGGCTTACCTAGTTTGTGTGCGAGATCAGCAATCCGTTCCAGTGATCGAATGTTCCCAAAACCTTCAAGATAGAAGCCGACAACACTGATTCTCTCGTCTGTCAGCAGGCTCTCAGCAATGTTGGCAGCATCGGTTTGAGCCTGGTTTCCTACGGTAGCCAGAAATGCAACAGGCAAACCGCGCTGCTGCATGGTCAGGCTGATGGCTATATTGGAAGACTGAGCGATAATGGCGACACCACGCTCTACTTTAACGCCCCCATGTTCATCAGGCCATATTGGTATATTCTCAAGGTAGTTGAGTAGGCCATAGCAATTTGGCCCCAGTATCGGCATATCACCAGCGGCAAGTAATAGTTCTTGCTGGAGTTCTGCCCCACCGGTTACGTCAGCTTCGCTTTCAAGGAATCCGGATGCGAAGCAGACCGCGCCACCGGCAGCGCGGTCGGATAGCAACTCGACGATTGAAATGGTCAGCTGTTTATTGACGCCGATAAAGCTGGCGTCTGGTGCTTCAGGTAGGTCGCGAATAGAGGCATAGCATGGCAAGCCGAGAATTTTCGGCCGTTCTGGGTGAACCGGCCATATCTTCCCGGGGTAACTCGCTTTTTGTAATTGCTTGATTACATTTTCAGCCCATGACCCGCCAAAAATGGCGATTGATTTTGGGTTCAACAAGCGGGAGAGGTCCTTGGCCATCAGATTCTCAGGCTCCTAATGGTCGCAACAAGGCGCGCGAAATAATATGCCTTTGGATTTCAGAGGTGCCTTCCCAGATGCGCTCGATGCGAGCATCCCGCCAGATACGTTCCAGGGGTAATTCATCCATAACACCCATGCCGCCATGAATCTGAATGGCTTCATCAGCGACGAAGGCGAGCATTTCTGATGCTTTGAGTTTCGCCATGGCCATGTCTGAATCAGTACATTGGCCCTGATCAAACTTCCAGCCGGCTTCCAGTGTGAGGAGTTCGGCAGCTTTGAGTTCGGTGGCCATATCAGCGAGCTTAAAGCTTACCCCTTGAAACTTGCCGATCTTCTGCCCGAACTGTTCTCGTTCTGCAGCCCAGGTGAGAGCAAGTTGCAGTGCCCGTTCGGCGCGCCCCAGGCAGGTAGCCGCGACCTGTAGCCGTGTAGCGCCTAGCCATTCATTGGCCACATCAAAGCCCTTGTGGACTTTGCCTAACAGGTTTTCCTGCGGGATACGGCAGTTATCAAACTCTAATATTGAATTGGTGTAACCTCGATGAGATACATTGGTATAGCCTTGTCGGACATTAAATCCTGGCGTACCTTTGTCTACGAAAAAGGCAGAGATGAGTTTTTTGTTGCCTCGGGGTGTCTGTTCTTCCCCCGTCGCCATGAAGCAGATTGCAAAATCTGCGATATCCGCATGAGAAATAAAATGCTTGGTTCCGTTTAGGATCCAGTCCGTTCCAGAGGGTACTGCTGAGGCTTTCATACCACGCAGGTCAGATCCTGCCCCGGGTTCTGTCATGGCAAGGCAGTCCCAGGTTTCACCGCGTACGCAAGGCAGCAGATATTTTTCTCTTTGTTGTGATGTGCCAGCGCAAAGAATATTCGATGGACGGGCGACGCAGGTCCAATGTAAGGCATAGTTTGCCCGGCCTAACTCTCGCTCGTACAGCAGCCAGGATACCGTGTCTAAGCCGGCGCCGCCGAACTCTGCTGGAATGTTAGCGGCATAGAGCCCAGCTGCTTGTGCCTTTGCCTGTACTTCCTTAATGATTTCAGGTGGGAGCACACCGCGTCGCTCTACCTCGGCTTCATGTGGATATAACTCTTGTTCAACAAACTTTTTCGTCATATCAACGATCATTTGCTGTTCTTCAGTAAGTCCAAATTGCATGTGTAATCTCTCTAAGGTTGCTATCACCTGGAATTTTAGGTTAGTTCAGCTCAGGTAATCGGGTTTTGGTAAACGCTTATGAGCGGCGGCTAACTGCTCACTCTTAGCCAGGACCTCTGTCTGGGGTAAACAGGCTCGCCGACTGTTCAGGTCTACGTGAATGAGCATTTGCTCCCCCGTCGCTAATAAACGACCATCTACATGATGCATTTCATGGAGTAGTTTAAGCTTCTTCCCGTCAGCATTAAGCACTCGTGTATTGACATATATTCGTTCTCCGGCCTTGGTTTCGTCCAGATAGCGAATTCGGGTTTCAACGGTAAAATAACTCAGGCCTGACTCAATATAGGCCTGATCAGCACCGATATATTCCATAATTGCATCAGCGGCGTCAGAAAAAACCTGCCCGTAACGGCTTTCATTCATGTGGCCGTTATAGTCAATCCAGTCAATTGGAATGGAACGTTTGATGCTGACAAAGGGCTTGTTTTCCGGTGCAGTATGCTCAGGTCGAAGCTGCCGGTCATGAAGGTTTAAAATCTCACCAGCACCCCAGTTACGAGTTTTTAGGGCGCGTAAAATACCCACCAGGTTATCGTCACGAATTCGTTCTAATTGTCGAATACTGTGATTTCCGGATTGATCATCGGATTGGTCAGCTATGAGATTGATTAATTCATCGGTTAACTCGGGAACATCCATTAACTTGGTCCAAGGCCATTTTAAGGCTGGACCAAATTGAGCCAGGAAATGGGCCATGCCGGATTCACCGCCAGCGACACGATAAGTTTCAACCAGACCCATCTGCGCCCATCGCAGTCCAAAGCCGAAGCGTATGGCATCATCGATTTCACCAGTTGTTGCGATGCCATCTTTGATAAGCCATAGCGCTTCACGCCAGACAGCTTCGAGGAAGCGATCTGCGATGTGTGCGTCGATTTCCTTACGGACATGCAGCGGAAACATGCCAAGATCGACTAAGACAGTCTTCGCGATGGTGACGGTATGGATATCTCCAACCAATTCAACAAGCGGTAATAGATAGACCGGATTGAAGGGGTGGGCAACAATTAACTGTGCAGGATTGTCCAGCAGTTTCTGGAGTTGCGAGGGTTTAAAGCCGGAGGTTGACGACGCCAGTACAGCATTGCTATCGCAGACAGCTTGCACCTGAGCCAGGATCTGCTGTTTTAACTCGAGTCGTTCCGGAACACTTTCCTGTATCCAACTGGCATCTTTCACTACCGCTTCTAGATTAGTGCCAAAACTGAGCTTGCCTTCGGCAGGCAGGTCTGTCTCGAACAGGCTGGGTAGTGAGCGTCGCGCATTGGCAAGTACTTCACCAATCTTGCGCTCTGCTTCAGGGTCGGGGTCATATATATTGACATTCCATCCAGAGAGGAGGAAACGTGCTGCCCAGCCCCCACCGATAACGCCACCCCCAAGGATCGCGGCTGTCTGCGTCATCGCGGTGAACGCTTGTTCAGCCCTAGATGATCACGAACTTCCTGTGGTTGCATAATCTTCGCGCCCATGGCTTCGATGATGGTGACGGCATTTGTTACCAGATCAGCATTGGTAGCCAATACGCCTTTGTCCAGCCACAGGTTGTCTTCCAGGCCGACTCTGACATTACCGCCTGCCAGCACTGCGGCCGCCACATACGGCATCTCGTTACGACCTAGAGAAAATCCTGACCATTGCCAGTCGGAAGGAACGTTATTGACCATAGCCAGAAAGGTATTGAGGTCGTCAGGTGCTCCCCATGGAACGCCCATGCATAGTTGCACCAGAGCGGGACGTTTGAGAATCCCATCATCAATCAATTTTTTAGCGAACCATAGATGGCCGGTATCAAAGGCCTCAATTTCTACCTGCACTCCAAGCTCGGTCATGATGCTGCCCATGGCTTCGAGCATACTGGGTGTGTTGGTCATGACATAGTCAGCCTCGGCAAAATTCATGGTGCCACAGTCAAGGGTGCAGATCTCTGGGAGACAGTCAGCAACATGCTCCAGGCGTTCCTCTGCAGAGGCCATATCAGTTCCGGGTTGAAGTGGTAGGGGTGCTGATGCCGGCCCGAACGTCAAGTCACCACCCATGCCAGCAGTCAGGTTCAGGACCACATCTACTTCTGAGTCCCGAATCCGCTCAGTTACTTCTCGGTACAGTTTGGGATCTCTGGCGGGTGCGCCCGACTCAGGGTCTCGGACATGACAGTGCACTACTGCGGCTCCGGCCTGTGCTGCTGCAATCGCGCTATCGGCGATTTCCTTTGGTGATCTGGGGACGTGGGGACTGCGATCCTGTGTGCTACCGGAGCCAGTCACGGCACAGGTGATAAATACATTTCGGTTCATTTCCAAGGGCATATTAAATCCTTATTTTCTGGCGGAAAGTATGTCGCCTGATGACATTCCAACGAGTATCGTTTTAACCTATTTAGATCAAAAAACGAAATCGTTACGTTACCTGATATCAGTCATATTTAAATTTTGTTTTGTTTCCCGGCTCGGTGATATTTTCGCCTCAATCAGGGCGTTGTGAGAAGTTGTTTCTCTGGCATTAGTATCGTTGCAATTGATTGCTTCAATGTTACCGATGCTTGATTGATTATGACATAAGTAATCGTTCTCATTCGCCCGAGTTTTGCCTGGTTTAATGGCTTGGACTGAAGCCCTGACAGCATTGAAGTAAAGTAACCGCCAAGGCTTATTAGACTTAGGCCTTTTGGTGGATTTCCCTTCATGGGGTGAGAGTCATAGGCGTTAGCAATCAGCAGCAGGTTGTATAATTGATCGAACTCGACCTGAGTTGGGCAGGTGTTTTAAATCTAATGTGAAGAAGATACTTAAACGATTTGAAGAAGCCAGTACCAGGTGCCTGACAGGAGAGAAACCGTTGCTCACAAGGAGATCCTGCCGAGTTCCGAGAAGTTAATAAGAACAGGCTGTTTTTCTCCGGGATCAGATCGTCTTCTCTCACGGATAACCGTCAGTAAGGGATCATGGCTTCTTGCAATTCGGCGCTTTGGTCCCAGAATCAGGTCATTCCATCGTAATTTAGTAGTTGATATAAGTAGGTTTCGGGATAATGACATTACTAATTGTGCCGCTGCAGGGATGGGCACCTAAATATTTTCAATCAGCAAGGTTTGTTCATGCGGTATCGATTCTGTCAGATACTGAGCTCTATATTATTAGTCCTATCTGTGGGGATAGTGTGCCCGGTTGCCGCGGATTTTACTCTCGATATAGATGATGATGGTCAAGTAGACCCATTGACAGATGGTTTGCTGATTATGCGTTATCTTTTTGGGTTCTCGGGTAACGCTCTGACCAGTGATGCGGTCGGAATTGGCGCAAGTCGGTTTGAGGCGGCGGAGCTAATAGATCATCTGGAACAGCATAAGAGCAATCTGGACATTGATGGCGATGCAACTGAGTTGCCATTAACGGATGGATTGCTGATTATTCGTTTTTTATTTGGATTCGAAGGCGGGCCCCTTCTGGAAGGGAGTCTTGATCCTGCTGCGACGCGCAAATTGCCAGCCGAAATAGAGCGTTATTTCGCTACCATCATTGATACAGATGGTGATGGTATCGTTGATAGCCTGGATGACAAGCCGCCGTTGCTGACCCTGCTCGGTGAGCCATCGGTTAACTTGATGGTTGGTGATGACTATACTGACGCCGGTGTTTCAGTGGTTGATTTCGAGGATGGCGATCTGAGTATGAGTGTGACTGTTTCCGGCCTTAATGATCTCAATACGGTTTTGGCAGGAGACTACCCGATTACCTATGATGTGACTGACAGTGGTGGTAATAGTGTATCAGTGACACGAATGGTTACCGTCAGTGCGGTGAATGAGGGGCCTGATTCTTTAGCTGTTTTTGCTGACGGAGCGGTGGCGGATACCTGGGATCTGGGTATTGGTGCTTATGACCAGGGTATCAATTATAACAGTTGCGAAAATGATGGCGGTGAGGCTTGCCCGAATATCGGTTGGGCGATTGTCTCCGATGAAGCCAGGGGTGACATTTTGCAGGTGACGCATTCAGCAGCGGAGAAGGTTGCTGGGCTTTACATAAAAACGTCATCGCCAATCGATTTAAGCGAATACGCTGGTGGTACTATTGAATTCGATCTGAAAATTGTCTCAGGTGATACCGCCATGAGCATGAAAGTCGACTGCATCTATCCCTGTACTTCAGATAATTTTGTGCTGGGGGTTGCAGATGGTGGTGATTGGGTTAGTTTTTCAGTGGCGGTTAATGACCTGGTAGCTCAGGGATTAGATTTAAAGACGATTGATACCGGTATAGTGATCTGGGCGAGTCAGTTCTCTGGTACCGTATTTCGGCTGGATCGGGTTCGCTGGATCGCGAATCCAGACGGCCCATCGGATGGCTCTGGGACTCAGGCACCTGGAGCTGATTGGGTTAATCCAAATCCTCAAGCGGGCTTTCAGGGTAGCGAAACTTACTCAGGTTATTCTTTGGTCTGGGAGGATGAGTTTGATGGTGCAGAACTTGATACCAGCGCTTGGAATTATGAAACCGGTGGTGGTGGTTGGGGAAATAATGAGTGGCAATATTATCGTTCTCGCAATGCCTATCTGAGGGAGGGCCTGCTGGTGATAGAGGCAAGAGAAGAGAATTATGGCGGCAGAAATTATACTTCGGCGCGGTTGACTACAAAGGATAAGATTGAATTCGTTTACGGTCGTGTTGATATCAGGGCCGCTTTACCGACGGGCCAGGGTATCTGGCCAGCGCTTTGGTTGCTGGGCGCAAATTTTAGCGAAGTCGGTTGGCCGAGCAGTGGTGAAATCGACCTCATGGAGATGCTTGGCCATGAAGACAGTCGCGTATATGGTACTGTTCACTGGAGCAGTAATGGCAGTAATGCCCAATATCCGCTGGGGGGTGCAGGCAAGAAGCTGGAGGGTGATGAGACTTACCATAATCGTTACCACGTTTTTAGTTTGTTATGGTCGGAAACGCAGTTGGAATGGTTAGTTGATGGCGAATCATATCTCAAATTCGATATCACCGATGCGTCAGATTTAGCAGCATTCAGGAAGAAATTCTTTTTGATATTCAATGTCGCTGTTGGTGGCAACTGGCCCGGTTACCCGAATGCTAGTACGCAGTTGCCGCAATACATGCTGGTGGATTATGTGCGGGTGTTTGAGTTGGATTAACAGCCTAGCCGGTTACCGATAAGCGAACGGCATGGAAAAAAAGCGTGAGCTTTTTTTTTGATTAGTAGCGACTCCAGGATTATTTGAGAATTTTTTGCGTTTATTTGAGAGTTGTTGGGTTTTTCCACGTTTCTCGGCGGGTTGCCATGGTCCGTTTAGTAATCCCAATAGTGTTTTGTTGCGCCCAGGGATGCCGGTAAGCGTTAGCATTGCTGAGTAGCAAGCTATTCCATGTTGCTTGTAGTTGTACAAAAGCGGTTGATATGGAGTAGTTCGGAGCGAGCAAAGCAGCAGTATGTGAGAGTGATTTGAAAGTCAGTTGAAGCGGTTTGAGGCACTCTTGCTGGCAATTCATCAATGGTCGTGGCTTGGTTTTAAAGTGCTAAACGTCTTAGCGCTTTACTGAGCTGGCCGCTGGGCTGTCTCTAACCATGGAGGGGGGTTTTCTTGGCTGAAAACAGCTGTCAGCGCACATAAACGAGCCTTGAAAAAGCTTCTCGCTGACTTCGATTGCCCCGTAAACTCAGTGGTTTCAGTTGATAGTGCTGCAAATGATTAAATTCACTACCATAGTTTCCGTCTCACCGCATATATCTCCCTGTTCACCGTTTTAGGCTGGAGGTCAGGCTCCAAGACGCAGAAACTATCGCAGTAAAAATCTATTCGAATAATAGAGCAGACCCGCAAATATCACCTAGGGGAAGTTATGCAACAGCAAACACTGAGTAGTTCCATGGACTGGATGTCCTGGTTTTTTAAATGTCGTCATTTTGGTTCATCGCTTGCACTTGCTGGCTTGTTCATGCTCACAGCCTGTGGTGGTGGCGGTGGCGCGGTTATTACTAATAATGATTTGGCAGACCCGGGCACAGATGGTGTTCCCCCAACTTTATTGAGCGTGACAATGAAGATGTCCAGGGACAAAGATCCCAAAGCGAACGGTACTGTTAAGTTAGGTCAAGCCGTTAGAATCGACATTGAAGCCAGCGAAGCAATCATGAAGCCGGAAATCCTGGTTAATAGCATGCCAGCAGATGAAATTGGTGGAAAAGTGGGTGATTGGTACGCGATTTACAATATGACCGAAGCAGACCCTGAAGGCCTGGTGACCTTCTCAATTGCGTTTGAAGATTCCAGTGGTGAAACGGGTGTCAGTGTTTACGAGACAACTGACGGTAGCGCCGTAACCTATTGTATAGAAGGATGCTCCACAGGGGATAGTTCCCTGGCCGGAGAATGGAAATTAGCCGGGGAAGGTGCTGCTTCTGTAGGCCCATCTGCAGGCAGTGCTGAGTGGTGGGCATCCACTAGTGCTAATGGTGGAGGGCCAGCAGACCGGGCATGCTGGTTTGATGACGTATTCTACTTTGGTGAAGATGGATCTTTCCAGAACCTCATGGGGGGTGAAACCTGGATTGAGGGCTGGCAGGGAGGTACGGATAGCTGTGGAGTCCCCGTCGCACCTCATGATGGTAGTTCGGTAGGTACCTACAGTTATGACGAAGATGCTGGAACGCTGGTAATTAATGGTCGGGGCTCGCATCTCGGGTTGGCAAAAGCAGTCAATGGCTCAGAGTTATCGGCTCCAGGGGCTGCGCCAGATTCGATTACCTATACGGTGAGTACGCTTGATGGGGATAACATGACCGTCACCCTGGAGACAGGAGCTGGCGTATGGTGGACGTTCCGTTTAGCTCGGACACCCAAGTCGCCGTTACTGGGGAAATGGAAACTAGATGGCGAAGGGGCTGCTTCTGTCGGGCCTTCACCGGAGAGTGCTGAATGGTGGGCATCAACTTCTGCAAATGGCGCTGGGCCTGCCGAGCGAGCCTGCTGGTTTGATGATGTTTACCAGTTTGATGCCGATGGATCGTTCAGTAATGTGATGGATGATGAAACCTGGGTTGAGGGTTGGCAGGGAGGTACCGATTCCTGTGGTGTTCCGGTATCCCCTCATGATGGTAGCAATAATGCGATCTTCCAATATGATGCTGATGCGAGCACGCTGAAACTGACTGGCTTGGGCGCTCATTTAGGCTTAGCCAAGGCTGTCAATGGGGCAGAATTATCTGCGCCTGGGTCGGCGCCCGGTTCAGTGACTTATCAGGTCACCACGTTGGATGGCGATAGCATGACAGTCACACTTGAGACCGCAGGGGGAGTTTGGTGGACTTTTCGCCTGAAGCGCGTGTCAAATTCTCCGCTGGTTGGTAACTGGAAGCTGGCGGGCGATGGTGCCGCTTCAGTTGGGCCGGCGCCTGAAAGCGCAGAATGGTGGGCATCTACTGCCGGTAATGGTGCTGGTCCAGCAGAGCGATCCTGTTGGTTCGACGATGTTTATAACTTTAGTTCAACAGGGTCCTTCCAGAACTTTATGGGTGGTCAGACCTGGGTTGAGGGCTGGCAGGGAGGAACTGATTCCTGTGCTACGCCAGTGAGTCCTCACGATGGGCTGAGTTCAGGTTCGTATGTCTATGATGAAGATGCCGGAACGCTGATGGTCGCCGGAAGGGGGTCACATGTTGGCCTTGCAAAAGCAGTGAATGGCCAGGAATTGAGTAATGTGGCAGATGCACCTGATTCCATTACTTATACTGTAACGACTTTGGATAGCGAAAACATAACCTTAACCCTTGAAACCGGCGCAGGAGTCTGGTGGACGTTCCGGTTGTCTAAAGTAAAGCAATCTGCAATAGCGGGTAAATGGAAGCTGGCTGGAGACGGCGCTGCCTCAGTCGGTCCTGCTGCGGAAAGTGCTGAATGGTGGGCATCTACTGCTGCAAATGGAGCAGGCCCAGCCGATCGAAGTTGCTGGTTTGACGACGTGTATGATTTTGGTTCGGATGGTTTGTTTGCCAATGACATGGGTGACGAAACCTGGGTTGAAGGCTGGCAGGGGGGCACTGATTCTTGTGGTGCACCTGTAGGCCCCCATGATGGCAGTGCGGCTGCAGCATTTGACTATGATGAGGATGCAAGTACGTTGACCCTGATTGGCAAAGGTGCACATTTAGGCTTGGCCAAAGCTGTCAATGGCGCTGAGCTGGGCGCGCCGGGTGCAACTCCAGACTTCGTTACGTATACCGTGGTAACCCTCGATGGTGACAATATGATTGTTACGTTGGAAACAGGGGCGGGTGTATGGTGGACCTTCCGTCTCGAGCGGGTATCTAACTCGGGATTAGCAGGCAATTGGAAGCTTGCCGGCGAAGCTGCTGCAGCTGTAGGCCCGACCATGGGTAGTGCAGAATGGTGGGCTGCAACCACAGCCAATGGTGCCGGTCCCGCGGAAAGGTCCTGTTGGTTTGATGATGTGGTTCATTTTGGTGCAGACGGTTCGTTCCAGAACTTCATGGACGGAGAAACCTGGGTAGAGGGTTGGCAGGGCGGCACCGATTCATGTGCTGCACCAGTATCACCCCATGACGGATCCTCTGTGGGTGGGTTTTCCTATGAGGAAGTTGATGGTACACCTCATCTTGTGATTTCAGGGAGAGGTTCCCATTTAGGACTGGCAAAGGCAGTTAATGGCCAGGAACTAGGTTCTACAGGAGACACCCCGGATTTCGTGGATTACATCGTGACTACCTTGGATGGAACCAATATGACCGTATCGGTTGAAACTGGTGCAGGCGTATGGTGGACGTTCAATTTGACCAAGGAATAATACACGGGTCGAAAAGCGACGAAAATGAAAAGCCGTATTCGCAAGAGCACGGCTTTTTTCGTTTGCGGTCCGTAGTGCTTTAGAACGGGTGAGTGGGGTATTAATTGTTCAAGGTGGCAGGCCAGAACGACTTGCGTTGGGTATCGGTAATGTCTACTGGACGCTCATTTGGTTGTTTTAGGTGCTTGGTCGGGTGTTTAGGCGCAGGCAGGTGGTCTGAGTTATCTGAAAAGTAGTCGACTATTTCTTGCCTTGGGGGATCGGCTACGTCAACTGCCGATCTGAGGGGAGGAAAGCTTATTTGGTTAAGCGCGCGCGACAGTATTGCTCAATAAACGTGTTGTGGTCAGGTAATTGCCGGACAACCAGATCCACTTTCTGCTGCTGATGCTGCATGAATTGGTGCAGTTCCCGGTCGCTCATCATATCGACGATGGGATGATAAGACTCCGGCATCAGGCCCTGCCCAAGCATTACTTGAGTCCAGCTGTTTTCGCCGAAAACGTCTCCTTCTGCCTGAAAAACACGACCCGTTTGACGGAATAGACTCAAGCGATGTTGAAGCGTATCAGGGATACTCATGGCACTATTACGGCGCCAGAATGCAGTATCAGTACGCTCGGTAAGGTGGTAGTGCATGATAATGAAGTCGCGAATAAATTCGAATTCATCTGTCATCTGCCGATTGAATTCCCGTTGATCGGAAGTATTGACTCCGCCATAAGGAAACATTTGCATCAATCGTATAATGCCTCGTTGAATGAGGTGAATGCTGGTAGATTCAAGGGGTTCAAGAAAACCGGCAGCAAGGCCCAGTGCCACGCAGTTATTACGCCAGTGTATATGGCGTTGACCTGCTCGAAAGGGAATCACTCGAGGCTCTATCAGCGTATCTCCCTCGATACCATTGAGTAAACGATGGGTTGCTTCATCGTCGCTGAGATATTCACTAGAGAAGACCAAGCCATTTCCGACCCTGGACTGTAGTGGAATACGCCACTGCCAGCCGCTTTCGTGAGCGATTGATCGAGTGTAAGGAATGGGAGGTGAAACTGATCGGGTCTGGACTGCGACGGCTCGGTCGCAAGGTAACCAGTGGGACCAGTCCTGGTAACCAGTGTTCAGGGTCTTGTCAATGAGCAGACCGGCGAAACCACTGCAATCTATGAAAAAGTCGCCTTCGACTATCTGACCGTCATCCAGGCGTAATGAGCTGATATCGCCCTGATCAGCTTGATCTACCTGGACTACTTTTCCCTGGATGCGTCGGGCTCCGTGGGATTCTGCAAGCTGCCTTAAATAACGCCCGTAGCGGGTAGCATCGATATGGTAGGCATAATTAAGCCCATTTTGTTTTAACAGACCAAATTTTCCGGCTTGCGCGGCCATCAATTCCGGCGAATACCTGCCATATTCTTGGGTTAGCCCCAGAGTCCTGGCTTTCAGCCAGAAATGCTGGAAACCAGCAGCCCAGCATGATTGGCCGGTATAGCCGAAAGCATGAATATACTGGTGGTTTAGTTGTTTCCAGTTTTCAAAGGCAATACCCAGTTTGATGGTGCCCTGAACTTCTCTGAGGAATTCTGCTTCATTAATCTGTAGAAGTTGATGCAGCGCAAAAAAAGTGGGTATGGTTGCTTCGCCAACGCCGATACTCCCGATTTGATCAGATTCAACCAGGCTGACTTTCAGATTTCTCCCGATTAGCTTGGTCAGCGCTGCTGCTGTCATCCAGCCTGCTGTTCCGCCACCGACGATCACCACATTTCTGATGGCTTGATTTTTCATTGGGTATCGTGTCCTTGCGTCATCATTGTAAATTTTCCCGAAGGAAAGCCTTCAGATCTTTCGCGCTGTTTTCTTCCAGGGGATTAAGAATTCCCCTGGCTTGCATCGGAATATGCTCGGTTGTATTTGACCCGTTGTTAAACACGTAATGATTAAAGAGCTGTTGCCAGGCAGTTCGCTGCTCAGGCGGCAGGTCTCTTAACGCCAGGATGGCATGTTGTAGGGCATTCAGCGGAGCACCTAGGTAGCGAGGTGAACTGCGCCACCAGTAATTAACCAGGACATTAAACACTTCCAGGGCTTCGATGTGGTGCCACCACATACTGGGTATTATCAATGCATCCCCAGCAGTCAACTCAACGCGCTGAGCCTCTACCAGGGCGTCTTTAAACCTGGGATGCGCTGCCAGGTCAGGTTGCTTGAAATCAATCAGACTGATGGGCTGGCCAGCAGGAGTAAAATCAAGCGGGCCGATATACAGGTTTTCGATTTGTTCCGGGGGGAATAATGTCACCTTGCGGCGACCCGCCACAACACAGGCCAGATTACTCGGGAAATCAAAATGTGCGGCTATCTGGGACTGGTTACCCAGCCATATGCTGGCGAGTGGATTGAGCTCGTGCAGGGCTACATCGTTATCATCCCTGAACCCTGGGAGCCAATGATCGACATTAGTTGAGCCTACGTAAAGGGTGGGCGGCGTTGGCTCGGTGGTATAGTCGATGATCTGCTGAATTGCCGCGCTCAGGCCCATACGCTTGTATTGGAAGTTAAATCCGCTGAGATCTTCATTGTAAAAAAGCCGACCACCTTCGCTTGCAGGGGCGATCATTGCGGTAATCGCGGAGCCAGCATCAAGTTTCATTAAATACTCGGCTAGATCTAGATTCGAGCTCTGCGCAGCGGCAACTGCTGGCCAATGGTTGATTAAACCTCGCAGTACGACAGGTTCGGGGCTATGCAGTAATTCAGTTGTTAGCTCCCAGTTATCTCTGGCTTGTATACTTTTAATTTCTTTCATATCAGCAGAGTCAGAGTAATGAGTGACTGGTTCGATAGATAATGCACGTTAGGGCCCGTCTTTTCTGTCAATCAGGGGCCTCAGTCTAGACAGCGATGCGATCGCCATGAAGATGGGTTGTAAGTAACCTTGCTTGTTCAAGTCGGCTAGAGCATCTCCACCGAGGCTATACAGGGCCGATTCATTGATGGAGTAAAAATGGCTTATAGTTTTTTTCGATCCATTGTTGAAAGTAATATCCAAATTCAGCGATTCCAGAAGATCGTATTGGAGAAGTACTTTTTGGAAATTTTCGTTGTGCTGATGGGCGCGGTGAATGTTTTTCAATAGTTCGATGGCTTCCTGCAGGAAAACTGACGGCTTGCCATCTTCCAGGAACAAATGCTCTCCCTGGCTATCATTGACTCGGGGATGATCCATATCAATAGAAATCACGGGTTGGGTATTTTCTGGGGATGCCGGGTCCACACCTTGACGTGCGATCAAGAAAGGGTGGCGCCGAATCATCATTGGCAGGTAGCTTGCATCCCAGCGACGGTTATGAAGGAACAGGTTCTCATCGGCCTCAAAGCCAAACAGGGCAGCAGCAAGAAATTGCCCGGAATCGGGATCCTTGATGAAAAAGATAGGGTAACAGGATTGGATATCTCTAAATTCTAAAGGGAAGGTCTGCGCGTACATCAAGCTGTCGCCGAGACTGGCATGGTAGTCCGTTAGCACGCGAGTCTGCTGATGTCGGGAGGCGCTGACGATCTGGAAGCTGCTCATAATATTAACTCGTTTTACGTGATTTTGATTCGGTCGGCACTAAATTTTCTGCAGGCCAAATGTCTTAATTTTATTAATAAGTTCGCGATTGGAAGGCAGCGAGGATTTTAATTGTTCTGCCCGTTCGGCATTTTCCTGAAACAGGCTGGTCGCGAGTTTGGCAGCTTCTTGCTCGGTTTTGCGTTCGGTATGGCTGGGCGCTGTGTTAAAGCCCATCCCATATAAAACATATTGAAAACTGGCAGAAGGAAATAGGTCGTCAACCTGCCGGGTATCATAATGCCAGGGACTGTTATAGCGCCACAATTCTATTGCCTCCTTCAGGCTATCGGGCACACTCGAGCCAAGAAGGTTGTCCGACCAGTAAGGTAGATGTTTCTTTTTGTTGAGTAGATAGTGCAGTTTCAGAAAATCGATGATCCTCTCCCACCGGAATAGAAACTTCTCATTAAATCGTTTAGCAACGATATCCATGATAGAACGTCTGGCTGGTAGTTGCTCGGCTATCATGGCCGCGGAAAGTTCCACCAGGACGAGTGCGGAGGCCTCTAGTGGTTCGATAAATCCTGCTGACATACCGATAGCGACACAGTTTTTGTGCCAGAATTTCTGTCTGAAACCCGGCTCAAAAGTTAGTTTGCGCAGGCTGACCTGTTTTGCATAGGAAGCTGTTGTCAGGCTTTCAATATGATTGATGAGATCGACACTGGCTTCATCTTCACTGGTGTGTCCCGAGGAGTAAACATGGCCAATACCTCGACGGTTGGACAAGCCTATGTCCCAGATCCATCCGGCTTGCTGAGCGGTCGAAAGGGTGCAGGATTCAATCGGTGCATCTTCTTCCGGGTAAGCTACCTGGGTTGCCAGGGCGCTGTTATTAAACAGAATATGGGATTTTTGCTGAAGCGGGATAGCGTAGAATTTGCCCAGTAGCAACGCTCTAGAGCCGGTGCAGTCGATGAACAGGTCACCGCTGATAGGGGTAGTGCGGTCGGTGGAAATTGATTCGATATCACCATTTTCAGAGGCATTTACCTCAGTCACGGTTGCTTCAATGTGTTCAACACCAAGAACGTCAATACAGTGGCGTTTTAACAGTGCTGCCAATTTTGTTGCATTCAGATGATATCCATAATTGACATTGAAAGCGTATTCAGGAGTGGTTATTCGCTTTGGGGCTAATCGTTCAGAGAAGAGGTGGGTCTGCGGACAGACAGCCTCAGCAAAGCCTGGTCGTTCAGAGTGAGCGAGCCAGTGGGGCGCCAGATTGATGTCGGCGTAGCGATGCGGCACTGTAAATGGGTGCGCGTAGGCATCCCCGGTTCCCGTGGTCCAGTCTTTAAAATAGGTCCCCTGTTTGAAGCTGGCATCGCAGTTTTTCAGGAAATCGGTTTCACTGATACCGATTTTTTCAAGGGTGTTTCTCATGGAAGGCCAGGTTCCTTCACCGACCCCGATGGTGCTGATATTTGGCGATTCGATCAGTGTGAGTCGGAACCCCTCAGAGCGGGTTGTATTCGAGATACGGTGCTCTGCAGCAACAATTCCTGCCGTTAGCCAGCCCGCACTGCCGCCACCGACGATAACAATCTTGGTGATTGGATCGTTCATACATTCGGCGTGGGTATGAATTGGTTCAAGGCGTTGGTGTGCAATTCAGGCATGAGTCTTCTAAGGCAGTTTGATGATGAAAATTCGTATAATCTAATGGACACAATGCAGAACTATTGTAAAACCTTATCCAGGTAGATGACACAGAAAAAGAAGCCGCTTACAGGAAGCGGCTTCTTTGTGGGGCTGCACCTGTCTGCACCGTTTTACCGAAAGCTATAGCGTAGCCCTAGGTCATATCTGGCGCCACCCTGGACAGCTTGAAGGACTTGGTCCTGGGTTAGTCCGTAAACATGAACCGTTGACTCTGTAACGTTTAATCCTGAGAAATAAACCGTTAGCCTTTCAGTTGCCTGGTAGGTGATGCCGACATCAAGTTGACCATAAGCTTTGACATTAGTCGGGTTAGTTGTAGTTCCCTGGCCTTGGCCAACGCCTGCCAGGAAGTCATCCCGCCAGTTATAGGCGAGACGTACCTGAAGTTTGTTCTTGTCATAAAAAGCGATCAGGTTGGCAGAGTCACTCAGGCCATTTAAGACGAACTGTCCTTCTAACGAATTTGTATTATCGTAACCAACGTCAGCACTGGCGAAAGTCGCGTTGGCGATAAACCCATAACCTGAATCGCCGAAGTTATGCTGCAGATTAACCTCGACACCATCCACCTTGGCTTCCTTCTGATTGACCGGGCGTGTCAGGGTCCAGACAATCGAGGGATCCCCTTCGACACCTAAAATGGTATCACCGTCGACGGCAGGATTATCCTGGTAGTTGTCGAGGATATATTGGCCAACCGCTGTGTAGTTATCAGGGCTAAGTCCGCTATCAGCGATGGCCTGATTCCAGAGAGCACCGCCGATAATGTTTGGAATTTCAAACAGGGTATCTTCTTGTAATCCAGAGCCAATGAAGTTCTCAACGTCTTTTTCGAAATAGCCTACCGAGAAGTAGCTGCTGTCACCGTAGTACCATTCTAGTGAGACATCAATGTTGGCTGACTGAATGGGTACCAGGCCTGGATTGCCGGCTGAAGCCTGAGCATTGATGCCTGGATAGTACTGGGTGCTGCTGGCGGTCAATCCGCCTTTTATATCGTCATAGCTTGGGCGGGTAATAGTTTCGCTATAGGAAGCCCGTAGTATGACATCCTCCATCACCTCGATATCTAAATCGATACTCGGTAACAGCAGATCATATTCACCTTCGAAATCCTCGAAGCCGGAGATGGCGTTGCCATCTGAATCAGACGCTTCGGTAATATAGAGTTCGTTGCCAGCTTTTGACCACCGAGAACCGTCATAAAGGATTGAGAAAGCGGCTGAAGACACCTCTGTTTCTTCGTAGCGGACGCCGGCATGGAAGTTGGCAGGCATAGTACCTATGCTACCGCTCCAATTTAAACGGATATAGGCAGCGACAGAATCTTCCACTGTACGGATGTCATTGGGCCATTCTGTTGATGCGCAGTAGCCTGTGCCGCAGTCACCAACCGATTCATAAGCAGCTCCACTTGCTACATAGTCGGCTTCTCCAGCTGCTTGCAGGTCGGCCAGGCTTGCTGAAAAGAACTCGGTTTGCAGACGAGGATCATTGCCACCGGAAAGCTGATCGAACTGGCCTTCAATACTGGACCTAACCACGATATCGGCTAAATCACCTGGATCCGTTATCCCGCCCCAGTTGTTCAGTTGGATAAAGTTAGATACTGAGCGATTGTCAACTTTGCTGACCTGAACACCAAAATCGATGTTAGAACTATCGCTAAAGTCCCATGTTCCACTTAGTTTTGCCTGATCTATGTCCATCCAGGCAGCATCATTTCTAAAAACGCTACCTGTAATGATCATGTCATTAGCATAAATTGGCCGATTTTCCTCGCCTCCCGAATTGAGGTTTAACTCCATAATGGGTATATCGGATCCGGTGATAATGGATTGGCCGACCTTGTTGAAGGTGGCTATGGTGACCAAGGCTTCGGTTCCGTTAGGGCCATTTGCGCCAGTTTCGGCACTTGAATTGTGGTAGTCAAATTGCAAGGAAAGATCGTCATTGATCTGCCAATCCAGATTGAAGCCCATGGACTCATTGAAGTTAATCCGGCCATCTTCACCATTTCCCATGGCGAAATCGGCGTTGTCTACGACCTCGCTGTAATAAACGGGACTGGCGTTGGGTCCGCTGGTCCATTCACTGGATTGCGATACCGCTGCGGTATTAGAAAACCAGGCAGACAGGTCGCTATAGGAACGTTCCAGGGTATATTCCGAGCGGATGTAATCAACGGTTGCTATGATGTCGTCCGAAGGCGCTACCTGGAGAACTAATTGTCCATTGGTTCGTTTGGATTCATATTCAGCGATATTGTAAGCCATGGACTGAGGTAAGGAATAAGACTCGTCAGCAGTCTGGGGACGATTGATCTGGTTGTCATCATTAGCAAGCTTGGCATCAGTTGAGCCATTGGGCAGGATGTCGTCGCCAGGTCGTGTATACCATCCGCCAACACTGGCGGCATTAACACCGTTGTTGCGTTTTTGATTGGTTGCAGTAATAGCGATCCCGATCGTTCCATCTGCGAAGCTATCCATATAAATACCGGAAAATTCGGGCGTGTTGTCCTGACCTGTCCTGGTTGAGGTATCGCTTACTGATTTGATGGCGAAACTCGCCGCAGGGTCTGCCAGTAGGGGTTTCGGGGTTGAGATATTGATAGTCGATCCAACACCCCCTGAGGGTACATCTGCGCGGCCAGTTTTATAAACCTGGACCCCGGCAACCCCTTCCGATGCCAGGTCTCCGAAATCAAAGGAACGAGTTGCGCCATTATGAGTTGGCATCTGACGACCATTTACGGTCACAAGATTATACTCAGGGCCAAAGCCTCGAACGGTCACCTGGCTGCCTTCACCTCGTTCTCTTGAGATAGACACCCCGGTTATTCGCTGAAGTGATTCAGCCAGGTTGGCATCAGGAAATTTACCCATTTCTTCAGCTGAAATAGCATCGACTACACCCATGGCATCTCGTTTGATATCCATTGAACGCCGAAGGCTGCCCCTGATACCTGTTACAACTACTTCTTCCATTACGGCGCCATCGGAACCTGTGCTGTCTGCCGCAAGGACTGGCATAACATTTCCGGCCATTGCTAGCGCTACGCTGCTACAAAGTATTTTCCGTTTGAATACCATGCTGTTTTAACCCCCTCTGTGGAACCTATCTCGTTTCGAGATTCATTTTCTTTAAATGCCCTTATATAGACATCTTGGTAGTCAATGTCTTTGCTTAGACATCTTTACAAAGAGATGCTAACGCCTCAAATTTTGAAACTCATTATTTTTGAGACTAACAGGTCAAATATGCGATAACAGGGACGCAGTGCGCCAAATTACCCCTAAATCTCAAGCTTTCGTCGAAAAAATAGCGTTCTACTTAAAATTTTAGCCTGCACGGATGAAAGATATCAGCCTACAGCAGGCTTTTAGTAGGGTTTTTAGTAGGGTTTTTAGTAGGGTGTTTAGCAGGCTTTTTAGGTGGTTCCTTTGCTGAGTTTTTCGGAGATGGAAGAGTTATAGTTCTGCGGCTGTTCTGTCGGTGTTCTGTGGGTGTTCTGCCTGGTAAGTAATTGAGATACTTGGTAAGCGTTGGTGAGACGTTCATTCGGTTTAGGAAATATCGCCAACGGTGATGACTGGCCGTTAATCTGGTTTATAAGAATCCTAAACAGGTGTTCGGCAATTTGCTCGCTTTATCCAAAAAGTGCTGTATTCCCCGGGAATTAGGACGGTTTTTGAGTGCCTGGGAATAAAAATATAGGAGAAATGATAAGAAAGGTATTGACAGCGTTGTCATATAGGCATAAAACATAGATGACACCGTTGTCATTGCTGCTTCAGGCAACGTGGAAAAACGATTACAGAATAAGGATCGGGTGGATTTATGATGTCCAGTAGCTATTTATTCAATACCCAGAGTGCGAAGGAAACTGATGTAATGCTTTCAGTTGTCGTTGGGTGCAGCGGCAAAAAAACGGCGACTCAATTAAAGAAAATGCTAGGCGATGCAGAACACCTGGAAGTCGTTGCTAATTGCTCTGAGGGTGGTGAGGCACTACAGGCTTGTCTTGAGCATCGTCCTGATTTGGTTTTCCTGGATATTCAAATGCGTGGGCTAAGTGCAATAAATGTTGCCGCCAGCCTTCAGTCAGGAAGGATGCCCAAAATCGTATTCGTTACTGAGGCAGCTTCGTGTACAAGCAACAGGCATGGTCTTTATGCTTTTGATTATAACCTTAAACCTTTGGATGATCAGACTTTAAGTAGTACTGTCAACAGAACAATAGATAGAAAAACTTGTGTCTCCAGAGGCCTAACGATCAATGGACACAACACCAGGGATTCAAAGGTCACGCCGCTTGAGGAGGCTAGAATCGGAGGCAATAGTCTGCGCTCGCGTCAGAACAGGATGAGCCGTAAATTACTGGTCCGGGACTCCGGTATGGTTAAGTTGGTACCCTTTGACGATATCGAATGGGTCGATGCGGCCGGGGATTATATGTGTGTCCACGCAAACGGTGAGACTTTGGTCATGCGAAGTACCTTGCGAGAGTTAATGGGTAAGTTAGATGATCGAATTTTTGCGAGGATTCACCGATCTACGATTGTAAATGTGGAGAAAATTGTCAGCTTGACGGCCTTACCTAAAGGTGCTGGTATGCTGAAATTGTCAGTTGGTAAGTCCCTCAAGGTAAGTCGTAATTATCGCGATTCCGTTAGAGGATTGTTTCAATAGTCCGAAGCCCCTGCTGTGTTGGTCCTTGGACCTGTTGGGCTGGACTACCTCACTAGGTATTTGTCCTCAATTAAGTCATTTAACAGCACTATTTCATATCGGTGTACCCATGCTGATTCTGAGGAGTCGAAAATATTTAACAGGAGTACCTGAAACAGATGCTTAGGTCAAAGTTTATCATTCTCGCTTTACTGGCCAGCTTGTTGACGGCCTGTAGTCAGCCCAGTCAGGTACCTAAAGAAATCCAGATGTCGAAGCCATCGGCAGCAGAAATTTTCGGAAATCCAGACTACCCTGCATTCTCGTACGGGGGTTATCGTGGCAGGTCTCGAGAACAAACACCTACCCGGGTGGAATTAGCAGAGGACATGAAAATATTGTCTGCTATGGGTATTAGAATTTTACGCACTTACAACACTTCCCAGTATCCCCAGGCAGCCAGGTTATTGTCGGTAATACGAGAATTAAAACGACTTGATCCTGAGTTTCAAATGTACGTGATGCTTGGTGTGTGGATTGAAGCAGAAAATGCCTGGACTGATGCTGTCAATCACCAAAAGGGTAATACTAAAAATAATACCGCTGAGATTGATGCAGCGGTGGCGCTGGCTATTGAATACCCGGGGATCGTCAAAGCTATTGCTGTTGGTAACGAAGCGATGGTGCAATGGGCTGTACAGTATTTTGTCTACCCGGAAATTATTCTTAAATGGGTCAATTATCTGCAGATGTTGAAGCACACTAAAGTACTACCAGCTGATCTCTGGATAACCAGTTCAGATAATTATGAATCATGGGGAGGTAGTTCAGAGCACTACCGTACAGCAGATCTGAAAGCGTTGATTGAAGCAGTCGACTTTGTTTCGGTGCACACTTACCCATTTCATGATTCTTATTACAATCAAGACTATTGGGGTGTACTAGAGAGCGAGGAACTGCTCTCAGAGGTTGACATGATAGAAGCCTCCATGCTGCGCGCCAGTCAGTATGCTATCCAGCAATATGAAAGTGTTGTCAGCTATATCTCTAGTCTGGGAATAGAAAAAGCCGTGCATATAGGGGAAACCGGGTGGGCTTCATTCTCTGGTGGAGTCTATGGTGAAACGGGGTCTAGAGCGGCCGATGAATACAAGGAAAAACTGTATTACCAGTACGTCCGAGAGTGGTCGGATTCGAATGGGATAACTTGCTTTTATTTTGAGGCATTTGATGAACAGTGGAAGGCCGGGGAGGATCCGTCGAATTCGGAGAATCACTTCGGATTGATCACCATACAGAACCAAGCCAAGTACGCCCTCTGGGACACCCTGGAGCAAGGCCGTTTTGATGGCTTAACCAGGAATGGTAAAGCCTTAATTAAAAGTTATGGTGGTGATGAAAAGGCGCTTATGGAGGATGTGCTACGACCGCCATTTAAGCGGCAGATGAGTGTCCGCAGGATAACCAATGTCAATAACGAGGCGGTAATCGGTCAAGCGGTTTCGCAGGCAAATTATGTAGTGATTCACGAGTCCATGCTGCCGCCGATGGAAGCAAACATGACCTATCCGAGTAGTAGCCTGAAGCTCAACCCCTGGGAGGGAACCAGCAGTATAGACCTGTCCCACCAGGGAATAATAAAGGTAGTAACTGGCAAGGGCGACTGGTGGGGTAGTGCGCTGGAAATTGACCATGACACGGGGGAGAATCTTTCTGCATTTGCCTCGGGTTATCTGCATTTAGATATCAGAGGCGATGCCGGCCTTGAATTTAATATTGGTTTTCAGACAGGGAAATATCTTGCCGGGACGCAGGTTAATAACTTTGTCGTGTTTGGAACCGATTCTGGCAATGTCTTAAATGAGCAATGGGTAAGTTATTCCTTTCCTATGATGGAGCTAAATCGAGGTGCGGATTTAACAGATGTCAGTAGTGTTTTATATCTCTGGAGTGACACTCGCGCCGAACACAAACAAATTAATATCAGAAACGTTTATTACTCAAAACAATAGCGCCAGGCGAATGTTAAGGTTTATCTGAATAGGTTGGCTATTTGGTTTGCTGGTCTGAAATACAGCCGGGTTGGGTTCGACACCGTAGAATTGCTTTTTTCTGTTCACCTTCCTGTGTCAAACTGCAAGTACATCATTAAGAGATTGTTCATTGTGAACGAAAGCTTTCCTGGTCCGAAAACGCTCGCAGCGCTGAGGCGAGGTATACCACTTTTTAAAAATGGTTTGAGGTTTGATGCTGAGTTAGCCCAGGCTGGGCGACGTGGGTTTCGCTCAGTGCGCCAGATTGTGATTGATAAAGCAGCAGGTGATTTCGTCTGGGACCTCGATGGTAAACGTTATATCGATTTTCAGAATGGTTGGGCCACCAACCCGCTAGGTAACTGTCACCCGGAGATTCTAGAGGCGGTTGAGGCAGCCAATCGGCGGTTTGGTTTTCACTTTGATCATCCACTTCGCTATGACCTGGCTGAGATGCTAGCTGATATCATGCCGGGTAAGGCGCTACCGAGAACCAATTATGAAGTTTCAGGCACTGAGGCGGCCGAAGCAGCAGTCCATTTGGCACTGACGCATACAAAGCGACGCTACATCATTACTTTTAGTTCTTCCTATCACGGCATGGGCCTGGCGACTAAAGTACTTAGCGGCCTCGATGCTGATTATGGCACTTACCTGGAAGGCTGGGGCGGTGGCGTGATTAAGGCACCGTACCCCTACAGTGAAGGCATCCCAGCCGGTATGAGTGAAGCGCAGTACACCGAATATTGTCTCTGGTATCTTGATAACCACATTCCTTCCAGTGTTGCTGCACGAGATAATATTGCCGGTATTCTTATTGAGCCGGGTCTGGCGGAAGGAGGTAACTGGATTCCTTCAACCCGCTTCCTGAAGGGCATCCGCGAGATTTGTGACCGCAATGATTGGCTTATGATCTCCGATGAGGTCCTGACTGGACTAGGCCGAACCGGACGAACCTGGGGAATTGACCACTATGATGTGGTACCTGACATTCTCATCTACGGTAAGAATCTGTCTGGTGGCATCGCACCGTTGTGTGGGATTTCAGCTCGTGATGACATTATGGGTGATAACAAGGGCTTTGCATCGGGTTCGACTTTTGCCGGAATGCCGGCAGGCTGTGCCGCAGCCATCGCTACGCTACAGATTTTCGAGCGGGACCAGGTCATTGCCCATGCCAGACGACTCGGGCAGATTGCTGTTGATATTATGCGTGGCTGGGAGTCGTTCTCGATTGTACGTCAGGCACGGGGTAACGGCTTGTTGCTAGGCGTTAGTTTTCGAAAGCCAGGCGACGCAGAGGATACTGAAGAAGACTGGTGGACGGCACGTGCAGTGCGTTCAAAGATGCTAGAGAATGGGGTCTGGGCAATTTCAGATCATGAGGATACTATTCGCATGTATCCTGCGCTCAATATGGAAGAATCTACGCTTCGGGAAGGGTTACAGGTAATGGAACAGGCCATAATCGATGTTGAGAAACACGGTCACGCAGAAGGGGATACGCCGGCCTATCCGTCTGGAGTTTCAGGCTTTTAACCAGGGGTTTTATGCTTAACAGATACCCCTGATTCGGTTGCTAGCCAGCAGGTTTATTCTCCCTGTTTCTACTGGTGCAGGCCTATGAGCCGGAATCTGATTACTTGTGGCCTTTACTTTATCGTTATGGTTACAGGTTGAAAATGGTTACAGGTTAAAAAGGTCCTTCCAGAATGTCATCATATCGTCGTGAAAGGCCTCCGCCTGACCTCCTTGTGAACCCAGTTGAGCCCCCCTTCTACCATGACCTGTCTTGACCGAATATAACATCAGGTCACGCTCGGTCAGGTCCTGATCCGGCAAAGAAGTTCTTGGATCAATCAGGGTACCATCATCATCAATATAAACTGTAGGTGCACCCGGCGATACGGATGCATCGTCAATCATCTCGACAGGAGTATCTCGGTCAAAACTATGTTGGGCTCCGGCGAATAACTTGAAGCTGGCATCGCCTCCGAGTAATTGTATGGCGTGTATGTGCCCTTGAACTTGCTGCGGCAGGCACCATTCATCGCGCTCACCAATAACCGCCCTGATCCGGCTTTGGCCTACTTTTGGATGCAGGAACTGATGGCCAGACCAGGGATAAGCGGCATAGATACCAAGCAGGTTGAAGTCGTCCTGCATAAACTGGGTAATACTGGCTGCTGACAGCACCGCTGAGCCGCCTCGGCTATGACCCTGCGCGCCGATCCGGGTTGCATCAATCTTATCTGATTCGAGGAGGGTAGTGACGGTGGCCAGAACATCCCAGGCACTGGCTGCGAAGGTATACTGGGCCTGGTTGGCTACGGTTGATGTCACTCCGCGGTTGCCGAAGGGATCGATTACGCAGGTGGCTATGCCACTGCGGGTAAAGTGCTCTGCCTTGTTAATATGCGAGGGCGCTACGCCTAGACTACCCGGAACGACAATAACAACCGGGAAAGGCCCGGGCCCACGGGGTAAAAATAATTTACCTAAGATTTCGGCAGGCGGGATCTGCCAGGGCTCAGTGATGGCCTGATGATAACTCTGAGGATTTCCGGTGCTGATGCTAATGGTCTCTGCGTGAATACCGGAGCTCAGGAAAATTCTTTCATGGTCAGGTGCTGATGTCATATCTGCCTCGTTGCAGGTTCAGTGGTTTGCGCGCTGGACAATAGGGGTACAGCGCAAAACATGGAGTTCACCAGTTGTTATAACACAGGGATATGTTTGTGGTCTGCAACCGTTTCGAAAGCGCAGGCGGGTCAGCTGACCTGAGCGCATACTCGTTTAAAAAAATCGAAACAGGCTGATACACGCTGATGGGAAACCCGGGTAATGACCATGGCGATGCAATTCTAGCAGGTAGAACTGGCTCGTATTTCTTTTCTGTGATGGTCCCGGGTAGCTAGGGAAGCTATTCTTGAAGCTGTTCGAGGGTTATCAGTACTCGGGTCTGGATTGGTTTTTTATTTACTTGAGGCTAATGCTCTAGCGCCTTGATTCACAACTTCAGGTTGCTGTCCAGGTTGCCGGGTCGCCAGGTAAATGCGAGCCGAGATCAGTGCCGACCTCCCTTGCAACCAGTTCGTTCAGTTTGGTATTCATCTGCATGACCAAGGCTCTGTGCTGTTCAGGGTAATGTGCCAGATTCTCTACTTCATTCGGGTCATTAATGACGTCATAGAGTTCTAGGTCGTTTCTCCCTACCAGAACTTCCCAGGTGTCAGCATGGTGATGATCTCCCGGTGTAAACCAGCGGGAAAATTTATAACGCCCGTCAAATATCCCTCGGCCGAGCGTGCGGGAATCAAATTGGATGAAATCCTCGGGAAAGTGAAACTGTCTCGCTGGGGCTCCTAGGTCTTCAGCTCTTTTCGCTGACATTCGGATTTTGTCCAAGCGCGGATTACCCTGGGTAGTGTTGCTGAAATTAACCAGCAATTCCTGACGCGGGCTATTGTTACTTCGCCCTAAAATAAAATCGCTATGATCATAACCCTTTAAGTCAGGATTGTGATTCGGTGGATTTGCGCCTACCAGCCCCAGCAAAGTGGGGGTTAGGTCCAGAGCGCTGAATAATCTTTGCGAACTGATACCTGCTGACCCTTGTGGATGACGGATTGACATAGGCACATTGATATTTTCACGGTACATAAATGGCCCCTTGTGGCGGATGCCATGGGCGCCGGCCATTTCGCCGTGATCCGAGGTCATAACAATGATGGTGTCATCAAGCAACCCTGTGCTATCAAGATATTGCATGAGCGAGCCGATTACTTTGTCTGAGTCGAGCAGGCAGGCAGCATAGTAATTCAGTACCCTTTGATGCGCAGCAGCATCCTTTGGGTCTAGCTGACCATAGAAATACTGTGCCTGGTCAAGAAACAGTTGCTGTGCTTCCGGTTTGCTTGAAAGGTCGTCGCCAAAGCTGGCCGGGAGTTCAAACCCAAAGTCATGATTGTAAGGGTACTGATCCATAGCTGGAGCCATATCGCTGACTAAACCAGGGCGCAGGCGGGTGGCTGCCTGGCGGCCATTGGCGTCTAACCACATGACATCGTGAGGGTTGTGAAAATTAATAGCGAGGAACCAGGGTTCAGCGACGTCATCCTGGCGCTGCCTGTCCATAAAGTCCTGTGCATCAGCCAGGATGTCCCTGTCATCATTTGCACCCTGATAAACAAGCCCGCCGGTATCGTTACCATTTTGCCACTCGTCAAAACCGAACGGCTTCAGTGCTTGCCGATTATCCGAGAGGTCTGAAGAATTAACGGATGATAAATGCCACTTACCTTTGTAAGCGGTCTTGTAGCCGAGCGCTTTGAAACGCTGACCTAAGGTGGGTGTTTTTAACGGATTCAGATCGACCGCACCATCACCGTAACCTGGATTATTGAATAGCCTGGTTTTTTGTACATGTTGTCCGGTATAGATGACACTGCGTGAAGGAGCGCATGACAGCGAAGCAATATGATATTGCTCAAAAGCGACTGCTGAGTCGTCAAATTTCCGCCGAGCGGGTAGATTAAGGTTTTCTGGCAGGGTCAGCCTGGCGCGTTCCTGATCGGTGACGATAATGAGGACATTTTTGCGTTCGCCGGCCTTTTTGTCGGTACTCGAAGACTTCATTGATGCAGCCAGGGAAGGTCCCAGGAGCGCTGAGGAAGCAGCAGCAGCAAGTCCTTTGGAAACCTTTCGCCGGGTCATTTTCATCATATTCGATCCTCATCAACGCCACCAATTAGCGCTTAGCTTATCATCTGTACAGGCATGGCTACTGGTTTTTTTGTGGCGATAGACAAGTCGTCCCTGCCTGAGCAAGTGATGCTTGCAAAAAGAACCGGCTGGGCGATCCATAATAGGAAGGTCATGTAATAGTTTTTAATGGAAGCTAATCCAGCAACTGTAATCGAGCCATTAAAATAACCCCTGACTGTTAGCAACTAATAAGGGCCCTGGTAACGCAGCTGTAATGAAGTTGTCAGATAGATTCGCGAGTCTAGAAGGTATGTTTTCAGGCCTGGTTAGGATTACTCAACCTGTTTTGTAAGGCCTTTTTCACTCACTCAGGATGGCTGATTCACAGTCGACAATACGGAATTCCTATTGGTTTTAGAATTTTCCATCGGGGTCTTAAGTTGACCTATCCGAATTTTGATGATTAATTCTTATTCATACCTGTTTTTAAACGGAGGAAAGTGTCATGGTGACAGCTTCTGCACAAATTAGGGCGCGTTTGAGCCACCCTTTAATCGATGGTGATTCACATATCATTGAATATCTACCGGTTCTTATGGATTACATCAAGCAGGCTGGTGGCGAGGATGCGGTTACGGATTTTCGGATGAATATGCGTGGTGGCCGAAAGGGCCCGGGCTGGTACCAGATGGATTGGGAACAGCGGCGAGATACTCGTTCAGTAAGAGCCCCTTGGTGGGCACTGCCAACCAAGAATACATTGGATCGCTGCACAGCGATGCTACCCAAACTTTATCATTCGAGAATGGATGATTTCGGGTTGGATTTTGCTGTGCTGTATCCCACCACCGGGTTGGGGTTCCATAGTATTCCTGATCAGGAATATCGACAACTGGCCTGTCACGCTTACAATGAATATGCGGCGGCGGCCTATGATGAATATCAGGATAGAATGACGGTTGCTGCAGTCATTCCGTTGCACACCCCTGAAGAAGGTATTCGTGAGCTTGAGCATGCTCATGCCCTGGGGATGAAAGTGGCGATGATTCCATCTTTTGTCCGGCGACCGATACCTCAGGCTGCAAGGACTTATCCAGAACTGGAAAATCAGCTTTTCTGGCTTGATAATTTATCAATCGATAGTGAGTATGATTATGACCCCTTCTGGGCCCGTTGTATCGAATTAGGGTTTCCTGTTGCAGCACACTCGGGTGGTATGGGCTTTCATGATCGCAGTTCGATTTCTAATTATATGCATAACCACATGGGGCACTTTGCTGCGGCAGGAGAAGTCCTTGCTAAAGGCTTACTAATGGGTGGGGTTACGCATCGGTATCCAGATTTGCGTGTTGCGCTATTGGAGGGTGGAGTCGTCAGCGGTGCACGGCTTTACACTGATATCGTTGGCAGATGGAAAAAACGTAATTCAGCTGGGCTTGAGAACCTGAACCCGGCAAATATTGACCTGGCTAAGGCGCAGGAATTGTTTCAGCGCTATGGCGATGCAGCAACTTTATCCAAGCTGGAGCAATTGGCAAGTTCTCTAGGTGTTGGTGGTCACGATATCCCCCATGATTTGCGTGATGACTTTTCAGCGATGGGTATTTCCAGTGCGGAGGATGTTCGTGATCGGTTTATCCCCAACTTTTATTTTGGCTGTGAATCAGATGACCCTCTGGCGTTTACCGCATTTAATCGTAAGGCAAACCCTCTCGGTGAACAGGTCCGCGCCATCATGAGTTTTGATCTCGGGCATTGGGATGTCCTAGACATGGGGCATGCGGCTGCCGAGGCCTATGAACAGCTCGAACACGAATTGATAACTGAAGAAGATTTCAGGAATTTTGCCTTCAGTTTCTCAGTTCAACTCTACGCTGGGAACAATCCTGGTTTCTTCGAGGGCACCCGTATCGCGGATGCTGTAGAGGCAGAGTTGCGCACTGCTTAACCTGATGCTCTCTGGCTATAGCTGTAGCCCCTCGGCGGAGGGTTGGCACGGCTGGGCTTTTCGGCCAGCTCATGCAGTACCTATGACGGCACTAGACTTGTAGTGCCTGGGCAGCAGAGTTTTCAAATCAGTCGATATACGCACTGTGATAGCAATATAGTGACGTCCAGGTCGGTTTTTTAATGCTGCTTGCTGTGACCGATTTCCGGCACATTTATGAGCCGTACCCTGGCTATCTTGAAGGGGTGATATTGGCCGTCTGCTGGTTACCTATTGCCGTAGTCTAGTGCCGTTTGGAAACAGAAGTAGCGAAGGCCATAAAAAACCAGGTCCGCATTGATCCAGTCCATGGTGACTTAATCAACGCCATTTGTTGACTCTTTGTTGAAAAGGAGGTTAATTACCATCGCATCGTTTTACCCTTAACGTAACGGGTGGCTTTTTGATTCGGACCCCAAAGAGAATTTGATTGATGAACACTAAGAAATTGCGTTATCTGACCTTATTAGCGCTTGTGATCGCCTACACCGGTTGTGATCTCAAGCAGGACGAGAAAAGCCAGAAATCATCCGTGGTTAAAGTGCCAACGGTGACAACCGGTTTGGCTGCGGTTGCTATCCCGGATAAATACGCAGCCCAGATCAGTCAGGATGTTCTCAGTGCCGGCGGCAATGCTGTTGATGCAGCGATTGCAGTTGGTTTTGCTCTTGCGGTGACGTTTATTGATGCTGGTAATATTGGTGGTGGGGGCTTTATGACCATCAAGATGCAGGATGAAGTTGCATTCCTGGATTACCGGGAAAAGGCGCCAGTTGCAGCGCACAAGAATATGTATCTGGGCCCGGATGGTAATGTTATCGAGAACATAACGCTGATTGGCGGCCAGGCTGCTGGCGTTCCGGGTACAGTGGCTGGATTTTGGCGAGCCCATCAGCGGTTCGGTAGCTTACCGTGGAAAGATCTGGTCTCGCCGGCAATTGAGCTGGCCAAGAACGGGTTTATGCCAGCGTCAATTCTGGTTGATGATATCCAAAAAGCTACCGACTGGTTTGGTAATCAGACTAACTTCAATGAATACTTTGCATCTATTCAACATGACAAAGTGTTTAAACAGGCTGAGCTGGCCGCGACCTTAACGCGTATCGCGGAATTAGGAGCTGACGATTTTTATCGAGGTGAAACGGCGAGGCTGATTATCGCGCAGATGGAAGAGTCAAATGGCCTTATTTCCGCTGATGACCTGAGTAATTACCAGGCCGTCTGGCGTGAGCCATTACGGGCAAAGTGGCGAGGCTACGAAGTGATATCGTCGCCTCCACCAAGTTCGGGTGGCTTTGCCGTTATTCAATTGCTGAAGATGAAGGATTATTTAGGAGACCTTTTCCAAGGCCTTGAACATAACACTGCTCAGTACATACATCTGGTCGCAGAAATGGAAAAAAGAGTTTTCGCTGATCGAGCTGAGTATCTAGGTGATCCTGATTTTGTCGATGTTGATCTCAATGCGATTATTAATGATAGCTATATAAAAAGACGCGCCGCGGAGGTTAACGCCACTGCTATCTCTGAGTTGCAGGGCGTTACGCCAGGGCTGGAGTCCCCCAATACTACCCATTATTCGATTGTTGATGCACAGGGTAATGCGGTATCTAATACCTATACCATTAATTGGAGTTATGGCAGTGGTGTTGTTGTTGAAGGTGCTGGGTTTCTCCTTAACAACGAAATGGACGATTTCAGCGCTAAACCGGGAGTACCCAATATCTTTGGTGTAGTAGGAGATCAGGCCAATGAAATCCAACCGGGGAAACGCATGCTCTCCTCGATGTCCCCCACCATATTACTTAAAGATGGAGCCGTTGAAATGGTCCTCGGTACACCAGGAGGGTCGACTATATTTACGACCGTATTTCAGGTCATCGTTAACATCATTGACTTTAATATGACTGCTGAAGAAGCAGTTAGCGCTACACGGTTTCATCATCAGTTACTGCCCCCGGACCTGATCACCTACAACGGCTTTCAGATTGACAGACCCCTGCCAGAGGAAACCATTGCTTCTCTCGCTGCCAGGGGATATAGAGCCTTACCCCATGATTACGAATTTGGTGATGTTCAACTGATTATGAAACAGGGTGATTCCTGGACCGCAGCTTCAGACCCTCGGGATAGAGGAGTTTCAAGGGTGTTTGAAGTAGTAGTTCCAGACTCCTAGTTTGGCGCCGGGCTGCCCAGTCCGGCTAGTCCCTTGTAAGACTTATTTGAGTTGCTCTGTGGGTTGGGCCTTTCTATTGAGTCGTTGCATTGGCTGAAGCATTCGTCTTATGCTTTGGAAAATGGTCCGTCTAACTGAGCCCGTTGTGGTGTTTGGGTAACACGCCAGTTGATAGGGATAAGCATATATAGAGAGGATGACAAAATGGATTTAGGGGTTAAAGGAAAAGTCGCTATTATCACTGGTGGCAGCGATGGAATTGGCAGAGCTGCTGCAGAAAGGTTGTCCGCAGAAGGAGCATTGGTTGCACTGGTTTCCAGGACCCAGTCCAACCTGGATGTAACGGCAAAAGAAATTAGTGATGTTACTGGCAACGAAGTCATTGGAATTGCTACAGATGTACGTAGTGAGGCGGAAGTTGAGTCGATGGTAGAGGCAGTTGTTTCTCGCTGGGGTCGAGTAGATATTCTCGTTAACAATGCGGGGACATCTTCTTTTGCCCGGTTCGAGAAGATGACCAATGAACAGGTCCAGGAAGATTTTAGCTTAAAGGTCATGGGCGCAATATACTGTACTCGGCATGCGCTACCACACCTTAAGAAAAATCAGGGTGCAATCTGTAATACCACCACACCGGGGGGTAAGGCAGCAGGAATGGGTAGCCAGCCAACCGATTTATCAAGAGCGTCAGGTATTTCTCTCACCAAGACCTGGTCCAGGGAGTTTGCCGCAGAGGGTGTTCGGGTCAATACAGTTTGTGTGGGGCTGCTGAAAAGTCGCCAGCACGTTCTGCGCTGGCAGACCGCCAATCAAAAGGATGCAACCTACAGCCTGGAGGATCACTACCAGAAAATGGGTCAAAACATACCGATGGGGCGGGTAGGAGAAGCTTCTGAAGCAGGAGATGTTATCGCTTTTATGTGTTCAGGCCTGGCAAGTTACGTTACGGGTACAGCGATTAATGTAGATGGTGGTTCATCACCTGTTGTCTAGGTCTATTAAGGGGGGAATCAGTTAGGTTGATTTAACGATTACCGAATTGGCCTCAGGTTGGCGCTCCAGCTTGATCCCCAGACCAGGGTTCGGCTGCAGATTTAGCCGAAAGGTCGATTTGCCTGGAATCTGGCTAGTCCGGCAATCCGAGGACGCGTTTGGCAATGATATTTCGCTGAATCTCGTTACTGCCACTGTAGATGGAAGCGGCTCTTGAGAAGAAGAATCGCTTATTCATCTCTCTTTCCGGAAGAGTGAAATTCTCGTCAATACCAAAAGCACGAGAACCATGCAGGCGAGTTAATAGATCGTTGTAGTCCTGTTCCAGTTCTGTGCTCACGACTTTGAATATCGACGTCGCGGGGCCAGGTGTCGCTCCGTCCATGGATTCTGAAACCACGCGTCGTTGGGTTAGATGTAACGCTAGTGAGTCCATTTCATATTTGAGAATCTCATCTCTGGTTGCTGCATTATCTATTTTGCCCTGCATCTCCCCCAGGAACGATTTTGCGATTTCCGGTAAACTGGACGCCTTTTCTTTAGCGCTGCCGGAAACCAGAGATTCCATACCTGAACGTTCATGCTGCAGTAGCCTCTTGCCAACGGTCCAGCCACGATTCAGTTCCCCAACCAGGTCCTCCCGGGCAGCCCGGGCGTTGTCAAAAAAAGTTTCATTAAAGGGGGATTCACCGCTTAGGAGTTGAATAGGTTTTACAGTCACCCCAGGTTGGTCCATGGGTAATAGCATGAAGCTGATTCCTTCATGCTTGGCTGCCTGCTTGTCGGTACGAACCAGGATGAACATCCAATCTGCATTGTGCGCGCCGGAAGTCCAGATCTTTTGACCATTAATAATGTAATGGTCGCCCTCTAGTTCGGCTTGCGTTTGCAGGCTTGCCAGGTCAGAACCAGAACCTGGTTCGCTGTATCCCTGGCACCATTCAACTTCAGCACGGGCAATTCTGGGCAGGTGTCTTTGTTTCTGCTCCTCAGTCCCAAATTCCAATAGGGTTGGACCTATCATTGATGTCCCAAAGCTGGATAGTGCAGGCCTGGCCTGCAGACGCTGCATCTCTTCAATCAAGACAACATACTCGGGCGTGGAAAGTCCACCACCACCGTAGGCTTTGGGCCAGTTAGGGACTGTCCAGCCTTTTTCCTTCATACGTTCCAACCACAGGCGTGTATCCGGATCGTTTATTTGAATTTTGGTGCTGCCATTTGATACTTCACCCGGACCCCTAGCGCCAGGAGGGCAGTTCTGTTCCAGCCAGGCTCTGGTTTCTTCTCTGAAAGCGTCTAGTGACATGTTTAGTATTCCCAGTTACTTGTCCATTAAAGCTATCAAAAGAACTTTTGCACAGCAATCTTTATCTGGGGCCATTAGCCTGCCCAGCAACTGGTGCATTCAAAGTTAACATAGCTGCCGATCCGCATGCGTTATCCAGGTTTCAGTTTCAAGGAGGCTATTTCTTTCCGGATAGTAACAACGCCCGGTGTGCTAGACCTGCCGGTAAGGGAACGGGTTCGTTATCTGGTTTGCTGCAGTGATTGCTGACCGTCTGGCTAGCAGGGTAAAAGTCAGGTTACCCTAGTCGCCCGCCTGCCAGACCCTGAGTCAAGACTGTCGGCAGGGATCGCAGTTTCATTTTGCCAGGTGCCGGTGGCCATAATTTCACTGAGAATTTCAATTGCATCCCAGATATCAGTATAACGCAGGTACAGGGGTGCGATGCCAAAGCGGACAGTATCAGGTGCCCGAAAATCACCCACCACCCCTGCAGCGATGAGAGCCTTCATAATCGGATACCCGTTTTCATGGGCAAAGGAGACGTGACTGCCTCGCTGGTCAGCGTTGTCGGGACTGATTAAGTCGAAGCCATATGGGGCACAGCGCTGCTCGACCAGATCGATGAGTAGTTGCCCCAAAGCCATTGATTTTTTGCGCAGTGCACGGATGTCGATTTGTTTGAAGGTTTCCAGTCCTACATTGACCAGAGCTAGGCTCACAATCGGCTGGGTACCGCTTAACATTTGGCCGATGCCAGTGGTTGACCGATAGTCTCGCTCAAATGCAAACGGCTCGGCGTGTCCCCACCAGCCAGTCAGTGGTTGCTGGACCTGGTCATGGTGTCGAGTCGCCATGAAGATGTAGGCAGGACTGCCAGGGCCGCCATTGAGGTATTTATAGGTACAGCCGATAGCGAAATCGACACCACAGGCATTCAGATCCACTTCCAGGGCGCCAGCGGAATGACATAAATCCCAGATCGAGATAGCACCGACATGGTGTGTTTTTTCAGTGATGCGGGCCATGTCGAGTAATCTACCGGTCTTATAATGCACCTGGGTTAAGCACACCGCTGCCACCTCATCGTTGATAGCAGCTTCGATGCCATCTGCTTCGGCATAACGGATGGTGTGACCCGTATTGAGTTGCGCTAACAGGCCTTGGGTTATGTAGTTATTAGTAGGGAAATTACTACTTTCCAGAACGATCACCTTTTTATCCGGGCGCAGCAGCAGTGCTGCAGCCAAGGCTTTGTAAAGGTTGATACTAGTAGAGTCGGTAACAACAACTTCGCCTGGTGCCGCACCAATGAGATCGGCAACAGCGTCACCAAGCTTGTAGGGTAATTCAAACCAACCTGCATCATTCCAGCTTTGTATTAAGCCCAGGCCCCATTGCTGTTCGACAGTCTGGTAAGCTTGTGAGAGGGCTTGCCGGGGCATTGCACCGAGAGAATTTCCATCCAGGTAAATCAAGTCATCGGCTAGTGAAAACTCATCGCGCGATGCTGCCAGTGAATCCTGCTGGTCCAGTTCCTGGCAATCTTGTCGGGTTATCATTTTCATAAAAGATCAGATTTTTGATAGTTTGATCCTGGCAGTTTATATTATATTCCCCGCTTGCGGTTATCGGCGGTTTAAACTACTTCATTCCGCCTGTTTATCTCATCAGGATTGTCGACAGAAATGACCATAACATTACCGCAACAAGCAAATCATCCTATAACAGAGATTATTCAACGCGCTGAGGTAGTCATTAGTTGCGCGGTATTCAATGATAATCTGCAGTTCTTCACTGAGGTGCTTGGTTTCAAGGTGGATTCTATATCGCCAGCGGATGATCCCAGGTTTGCCCAGATCAGTGGATTTGGGCAGAACATTCAATTGCAATTCGGTGAGGATCCTATACAGCCGATAACGCTCCGCCTTCTGTTTCGGGGTGATGGCATTAGTGAAAAAGAAGAAAGAATACGGCTTGCGCCGAACGGTACCCGAATTGCACTTGTCCCAGTCAATGACGAGCTCGACCTACCACCGATTTGTCAGTCTTTTGTCACCAGTCACCTTGCCGGCCCCTTGACCTGGAACGAAGGTCGCGCCGGGATGTCATATCGAGACCTCATTCCGGGGCGGCAGGGCGGTCGGTTTATCGCTTCACATATTCGAATTGAAAAGGGCGGACCAGTCGCAGATTATAATCATTACCATAATGTCCGTTTTCAGATGATCTACTGTTATAAAGGCTGGGTTCGGGTTGCTTATCAGGGTCAGGGGCCCGACTTTGTTTTGTATCCAGGTGACTGTGTGACTCAGCCACCCGGGATACGCCACCGCGTCATGGAATGTTCACCTGGGCTCGAAGTCATAGAAATCAGCTGTCCTGGAGAACATCAAACTTACGCGGATCATGACATTCAATTACCCGAACAAGCACTAGCGCCTGACCGACTGTACGCAGAACAACGCTTTGTCCACCATGAGCGCGGGAAGTCACAGTGGGGCCCCTGGCGCCTAACCGGGTTTGAAGCTCTCGATATGGGCATAGCACAGGCAAGCCAGGGTCTGGCTGGTGCTTTTCAGGTGCGGCCTTGCCAATCTGACGTTGGTGCTGAAACGGTGGTTGCCCATGATGAGGAGTTTTTGTTTCTGTTTGTATTAAAAGGTCAGGTCAACCTGTTGTGTGAATCTTTTGGCGAAAACCAGCTATCTGCCGGTGATGCCTGTGTCATTCCTGCAGGACATAGTCATGCACTCCTGAGTGGTTCAGAGCAGTTAGAATTTTTGGAAGTAAGAATGTCAGCAGAGTTCAGCCTGGTGAGTGAACCCATGGATTTACAAGCGTTGCAGAGACTGGTGGGCTAAGCTAAATCCCGTTGGACAAGCCACGCACTAAGCCAAACAGACCTCGGTGGTATAATCAGTTTACGATATTAACAAACCTAAGTTTTTTAGGGCCTGGCAGCCAGGCGAGGGCGGACCATCAAAATGACAGAGTCGAAGACTGGTGCCGGGTTGGTATATATGGTCCTGCAGGATATCTGGCCTGACCTGAGTTATCGGTATTTTTACGATGGCCTAACGCCTGAAGACAGGGCAGAGTAAGACATGATTAATTCAGGAGAGTCTAATTAACCGAAACCAACTGCAATTATTAGTTATCTGTCAATTTGCGACCTTGATTATCGCAGGGGTAGTTACCACGATGGGCCTGATTGTGCCCACAGCGGCTGAGTATTATCAGGTGGAAGTGACAGAAATGGCCGCGCAATTTACCTGGTTTACCGGTGCTGGTTTGATTGGTCAGTTCATCTCGTTTTTTATTTTCGATTATTTTTCAATCAAGCGAGTGATGTTGGTGTCTCATCTGGTCTGTGGTTTGTCTATGGTTGCTGTTCATTTAACCGTTAACCTCGACTTGCTGGCGATACCATTTTTCTGTTTTGGAATAGCCATCAGCACCGCCTTGTGTGGAGCAAGCACACTCATATCCCAGGTTTGGGATGGTTCGGCTCGACACGCGGCTATCGTTGGCCAGGACGCCATGTTCAATGGGGGTGGCGTCTTGTTCGCGGCCATGACTTCCTGGTTTCTTGCCCAATCCCTGCCTTTCAGCAGCACCTACCTGGTTACCTTCGGTATCATTGTGTTTGTGGTTCTGCTGATGTTGATCTCTGATTTCACCGTTTCCTCGGATTATAAGGCAGCCGCTGAAACAAATAGCCCGACTGAATGGAACAGTCGCATAATTCTGATAGGGGTCAGCTTGTTGTTATATATGATGGCAAAAATCTCTGTTTTCATCTGGGCCCCGCAATACATCACGGAACATTTTGAAGTCGATCAATCAGTGGGTGGGGAGTTCATGTCGAATGTCTTTTCGGCGGCATTGATTGGTTCGATTGCCGGTACTTGGCTTGTTTCCCGGGTTGATATTAAGTATCTGGTTTACGGCTTTATTTCAGTGTCTCTGATAGCCACCACCTTGCTTACATGGGTCAAAACTCTGGACGCTATGCTCATGCTGGCTTTTGTTTATGGTATTTCAGTCTCTGCAACCTTTAACGCTTATGTTGCATTTTCGCTTGCGCAGGTGAAGGTGCCGACGCATCGAAATATCGCCTATATGCTGCTCATGTCAGCACTGGGGTCCTCTTTTGCTCCTCTGTTCAGTAGTATCATTGTCGAAAAAGCCGGCTCGATGGAAACAGCTCTTGTTGCCTGTGCTATCACCTTGTTTGTAGTAGCACTTATATTAATCATTGTTGAGATCCTGTCTCAGCGGCGCCTAAAAAAATCAATTGCGGCGGTGTGAGTAGCTTGTCCTACCGGCTGACGAGGCGCTGAGAAGGGCGTATAGGACACACCAGATAGAACGCTTTGATTGCTTAACTGGCGGAGGTCTGGTCAGTCATTAGATTGCTGTAATTGATTCCGGCCGGCTTTCTTGGCTTTATATAGGGCGACGTCTGCCTTTTTCAGTACTGCCTCGGCTGTTTCAGAGCGGCTCGATTTCTGGGCTACGCCGATACTGATGGTGACAGAAACTGTTTCTTTTGCCGCACGGTAAGACCCTCTTACTCGCTCAGGATGATCGCTCTTTTCCGTATCAGGGCGTTTTATTTGTCTTATCACCATCTCATAGTCCTGGATAGATTTTCTGACTTCTTCCAGGAAGAAACTGGCATCGTGCATCTCTTTGCCTGGAAATATAATAGAAAATTCCTCCCCTCCATAACGATAGACTTTACCCGAACCCCTGACCTTCCTTAGTTTACGTGAAACCATCTGAAGGACCTGATCGCCAACATCATGACCATGCTTATCATTGAATTTCTTGAAATGGTCAATATCCAGCATAGCGATACTGAATTTCCGTCCGAGAATCAGCAGATTTTCGTTTAAGGCACGCCGTTGCGGTAAGCCGGTTAGTTCGTCGAGATAGGCCATCTGGTGTGAATCTCGCAGAATGATGACCGCCATCCACATTGCCGAGGTCATGATCAAGGCGTCACCGGCATTATCCATTTGCAATAGCGGCCCTGCCAATACCGCTATGGTAGCAGTGAATATCGCTCGGGCTGTGGAGGATCTCTGCCAATAGACAGCCATCAGGAGAGCAACCCCATTAAGGCCAAGAATAATACTGATCATTGGATTAAAGGGAGAGTATATAAGTAGATCCTGAATTGGTTCAGGAAGGTTGGGTATATCGGTTGTGATCAATGTTTGCACCAGGGCTGGATCAAAGAGCCAAAGCGCATAAAGACCGGCAGGCTGGAGAAGAATGAAGCCCAATCGCCAAAGACCGATGGAGGTAAAAATGCCACGTTCCTGATAGCCCAGTATCAGGATGACGTTTGCGGGGAATAGACCGAACATAATCAGGTTGACGTACGCCTCGGGGAAAGCAGAGCTGGGCATACCTGTTAATAGCGTCACCAGCATAGTGACATAAAATAGTCGGCTGCGACTGAATGCCAGTGCCAGCAGTAGAAGCAGCGCTAGGGAAAGGTGAGGCCCTATCTGCCACACCTGAATGGGGATGGGTGGTAGTTTAGAGAGATTGTTAAGCAAGAAATAGATTCCGCCAATGAGGACAGCGGGCATCAGTAGTGGCGATATCAGCGTTAGTATGAACTGCCTGAGCATGACGGGAATGATACCGTAATCCTGGCCACTTTGGAGTATTACAGAGTGACTATCAGTAACCGATTATTGGCAGCCCTGGTTAAGCGCGGGTTTATTCGCGGATAAGCGATTATGGCAAGGGTAGGGATTCGCCTGCAGATTGTGTATTTATCCAGGCTTTCTATTTTGGTGCCCAAAGGCTGGCATCGACATCAGTTAGTCCAAAAACCTGCCATCCAGGTCTAAGTTCACCGGCTGGCTCTCTTCTCAGGCCCTCGCCCGGTGTTGTCGATAAGGCCTGCTCAATACCCCAGCGGGTGATATTCTGGACACCCTTCATTTGGTTCATTTCTGCAAGGCTACAGAATCTGGCATCGGCGGTTTCCTCACCGTCAAAACGAGGTTCTCCTGATTCGTAAATCAGGCGGAATATCATATAGAGGTTGTTGACTGCGCCGCCTGCCATATGCCGAAAGCCGATCACATCGCTCACCGATGCGGTAATGGCCGATTCTTCAAATACCTCTCGCTGTACGGCGACGGAGAGAGGTTCGTCATGTTCAGCATAGCCGCCTGGAAGTTGCCACATACCGGCGAAAGGTTCCTGGCCTCGTTTTACCAGTAGTGCTTTAGCGATTCCTGCATCCTCGCGCAATACCACGCCAGCGCAGCCGATCGAGAAAACACCATAGTCTATGAAACCGCATTGCATATCAGGACAGGCGATACGTTCCCGGCCACCATCGAGGCGATAAGTAAGACGATTGGCGCAACGCGGGCAGTAAGTGATGTTAGCGATGGTTTTTCTCCTGGTATTAGTAGCCAGCTATGGTGATCACGAATTCTGTTTGGATCGGCGTGGTCAATTTATACTTTGAACTAGTAGCTGGTTTCTTAAACTAACACAGGTAGGCATTGTAAAAGTAATTCATTGTCCTCTCTCTGCCAGGTAGGTACAGTTTTCCTGATTTGACCAGAAGGTGCGGCTGCAAATCGAGGTAACGATGCAAGTAGTTTCCTGACGCTGTTTATGGTCATGCATTTGCTTGCTTAGGGCGTTACCAATTTCGGTGAGCTTAACGCATACTGACGGCTCAGCGGTTTTTGCTCGAGCCGTTCACGCAGGACTTAAGGGTGTAACTTGCAGGCAGAATCCGAACCTAGATCTAAATTTTTTTATGGCTGGACCATTGTATTGGTCGGTGCCATTTTAACTTTTCTTGGTACCGGTTTTTATTCCTATTCTAGGGGCGTCTTTTTGCCGTCTCTGGCGGAAGAACTGGCGGGTGGTAGCCGGTTCTCCATCGCTATGGGATTTTCCATTGCCGCGGTGACCAGTGCTGTCCTGGCGCCCTTTCTTGGTAAGGTGCTTGATAGCTTTTCGCCAAGGAAAGTTATATTAATTGGCATCGCTATTGTCTCAAGTTCTTATCTACTGCTTTCGGTCTGCCAGACCTTATGGCAGTTCTATCTGATTATAGGAATTGGTATGGGAACGGGCATGAGTTGTATGGGAAACCTTGCCTGGCATAGAACCATTATTTCCTGGTTTGATCACTGGCGAGGTAGGGCCATCGCCCTGGGTGTTCTCGGCGCTTCTCTGGCGGGGGTAGTCATGCCTCCATTAGTGACAGCGCTGGTAGCAGAAATTGGCTGGCGGTCTAGTTTTGTAATTTTTTCCCTGATTGTTATGAGCCTGTTGACGCCGTTAGTTTATTACCTGCTCAAGGATCGACCTGAAGAGATCGGTGAGGTGCGCGATGGCAGGGCCTATCGATCTAAGCTGGCCGATGTCACGACCCCGTCAAAATCAGAAGATCGGCTTTGGCACTGGCGGGAAATGCTGCGCACACCGGCTTTTTGGAGTATTGGCATGATGTTTGGTGCCATGGGGTGTGTTTACTCGGCAACTATGTTGCATCTATTTGGGCATCTTAAAGATATTGATTTGTCCGGCAGTGAGGCGGCTTATGTTTTATCGATTACGGCGTTGTTCGCAGCGCTGGGCAAACCTGCGGTGGGATGGATGGCTGACGCGTTGGGTGCCCGGATTACCATCTGGATCGCATTGGTAGTTCATGTAATTGGGCTTTTGTTGTTTTCGTTTGGTTCTGGATTTGCAATGTCGTTGATTGCTGGTGGAGTCTATGGGTTTGGCTATGCCGGCATGAGTCCGCTGCGTAGCTTCTCCTTATCGGTAGCCATAGGCAACCGATCTTTTGGCGCTGCCAATGGCGTGCTGCGCCTGGTGGAGCTGCCGTTAGTTATATCAGCTTCGCCTCTGGCTGGGTATATTTACGATACCACTGGAAGCTACCGAATTGCCTTTTTGATTCTTGCAGGATTAATGTTGCTCTGTTGCATAGGGCCTTTTTTTATTAAGGCCGGTGGCGCAAGGCAGAGAGCCCTGAGCTCGGGTCGTCCTAGAGCCTAGTCAGAGCCGCAAATCAGGAGGTCATAACGCTCAGGGCCATTCCATCCATACCCGGATCTGCACCGCCCTTCAAGCCGGCGTCAGTTAACTCGATGCCATGGACGCCGGCAATTCCAAACGATAGTGGCGAGCGAATAACTTCATAACCTGCTTCCAGCAGTGGCTCAACACTGTATTGGGGAATACGGTTCATGATGTCGATGATATCGCTGGTGGCAGAAAATCTCGGAGCGGCGACGGCGTCACTCATGGACATGCCAAAATCAATGACATTCAGCAGCGCCTGCAGGACCCCCATTGCGATCTGGGTGCCCCCTGGTGCACCCAGTACGATACGTGGCTTGTCATGGTTAAAGACGATGGTTGGGCACAGCGAACTGAACCGACTCTTGCCCGGAGCTACTGACCCAGTCCGACCGGGACGAGGGTCGAACACTCCCATACAGCCGTTATACATAAAACCAAGGCCGGGGGTTATGACGCCTGAGGGCATCCCCAAGGAGTGAGTCATGGTGACGCAATTCCCTTTTGCATCGATAACAGCGACATGGGTGGTATCAGGTGATTCCGTTTGCGGATTAAACCTTTCGACGTGCATTCTTTCGCCGGATTTGATTCGATCGGCAAGGGAAGTGGCATATTGTTTACTGATGAGTCTGTTGATTGGAACATCAACAAAAGCAGGGTCACCAATGTGCGCTTCTTTATCCACCGTAGCTGCTTTCATTACTTCACAGACGGTTTGAATGTAATGGGAAGAATTATGGCCCATACCGCTGAGGTCAAAGTTTTCCAGGGTATTCATCATCTGCAATAACATTATGCCTCCCCCCGGAGGGCGGTTTGTTGCGATGTCCATACCGCGATAGGAGCTTTGCAGAGGTTGATATTCTGTGGTGTTGTAACGCTGTAGATCTTCAAGATTCAAAAGACCGCCCTGTTCTGCCATATCACTGGCTATCTGTTCAGCGATTTCACCCTGGTAAAAGATGTCAGGGCCGTGTCGGGCAATACGTTCCAGGGTGTTGGCCATGTCTTCGTTAATGATTTTCTGGCCAATCGCCTTAAAAGACCCATCTGGTTGAAAATACAGCCCCCTGCCTGTAGAAGAATATCCAAGGCGTTGTTCTACTGGCACTCGGCCCAGGCTGGCACCACTGGTCCACCAGGAATGGACGCGGGGTCGGATAATAAAACCTTTACGGGCATATTGGATCGCCTCACTGCAGATATCCTGCCAATCCCAACTGCCGTAGTGTTCGATGGCTTGGGCGTAGGCCATAAGGCTCCCGGGAGTCGTGATTGACTGATACCCGAGATCATTAATGTGATCCCGTAATACGTAGCCAAAACCATCGCGGGTTTCACCGATTAAGCGATCTGTCCACATCGTTTCGGTAGCATTCAGGGGTGTCTTGCCGTGGAAGTCGATACAGGTGTGGACATTTTTTTCAGGAAGGTAGATCTGGCAGTTACCGAAACCGGCGATACCCGTCATTTGCGGGTCGACCACGCCCTGGACTAAGGCAGCGGCCATGGCGGCATCGACAGCATTGCCGCCTTCTTTTAAAACCCGGGCGCCGGCTTCTGCAGCTTCTGGTTGTGGTGCAACGATCATGGATTCAGTCATGTGGGTATTCCTGACAGGGGTTGGCTGAGCAGGCGCAGGTTTTGTTCTGTTGTTTTCCTGAGCAGATAGCCGGGTCCGGTAAGTCCTTCTCGGGATAGCAGATGCTAACCTGCCGCCGATTCAAAGTTCTCTATCCAGGACGTGGATGAGTTTGTCGATCTCATCTTTACTGGTGTAGTGGACAAAGCTCATCCGCAGGACACCGTGGGCTGGTGCTTCGTCCATAGCTTGAATGACTCGAACGCCGTAAAAGTCTCCCCCGGCTGCCATAATGCCATGGTTTGCCAGACGCGCTGCAATCGATTCAGCTGGTTCAGGCAAGGCGACCGTCACAGTTGGTGCCCGAATATCAGCGTCTGCCGGGCCTAGCAGGCGAGCTTGATTGTGGGCAGAGAAGTAGTCGAGTAGAGGTTGCAATAGCATCCGCTCATGATCGCGCATCAGCGCATGGACGACATCACAACGGTCAACGGGCCTATCATGACCACTGGCGTGGTGTTGATACAGTTGATCAAAATAATCAATCATTCCAGCTGTTGCAGCGATCTGGGCATGGTCTGGACCCGCTGGTGTAAAGCGTTTGTCCAGATGCGCCGCATTGAAGTAATGCCCCTGATTAGGCAGGGTCTCTGCCAATGCCCGCCGAATCACCATGATGCCTTGATGTGGTCCGTAAGTTTTATAAGATGAAAACAGGTAAATATCTGCGTCTAATGTAGCCAGATTAGGAAGGCCATGGGGCGCATAGGAGACCCCATCGACGCACGCTTTGGCACCGGCGTCGTGAACTAGTTTGACTATTTCTGCAACAGGGTTAATTTCTGCGACAATATTGGAACAGTGCGGAAAGCAGACCAATTTGACTGTCGTGTCGAGCAGGTTTGTCAGTTCATGGAGATCCAGGTGGCCTGTTTTAGGGTCGACTTGCCACTCGCGGACGATAATGCCGCTGTCCTCAAGACGCCGCCACGGCCCGGTATTAGCTTCATGGTCCTGGTTAGTGACGATGATTGAATCTCCCGGGCTTAGATGTTGCCGGAAAGCCTGCGCCAGAACATAGGTATTTTGGGTGGTTGAAGGGCCAAAATTGACTTCATCCTCTTCTACACCCATCCAACTGGCTAGTTTGGTTCTTGCTTCATCCATTTCCTCTCCTCCCAGACGAGAAGGATCAGAGGGTCCATAAGGTTGTACTTTCCGTTGTCGATAAAAACGAACCAGCCGATCGATGACATTCGCGCATGGGTACGAACCACCGGCATTTTCAAAAAATGCCTGGCCCTGTAGAGAAGATTCTGAGAAGGCCGGGAACTGATCGCGGACATAGTTAATATCTAATTGCATGTAAGATTCTCCAATGCGGTAATCCTTTTGGGCTGACCTTGGTGATTCAGGTTTTAGCTTGCCAGGTCGAGGTTAATGGAAGCGATGACCTGACTGATGATTGATGGTCTCTTATCATGTTCTGGCAGAGATTCCTGTCACATGGGTTCCTGCGAGCCAAAGGATTAGTCGCTTGTGCTTACTTTTTTATTGCTGAGTACAATGCCACCGATCACCATTAACAACGCCACAATAAACTCAACGGTGATTTCATCGTTGAATATGATCCAACCGAAGAATACACCGAACAAGGGAGACAGTAGACTAAAAGAGGCCATGTCGGAAGTGGGGTAAACAGAAATGGCCCAGAACCAGAAGATAAAGCCGATAGAAACCACAAAAATCACCTGGAAACTGAAGATAGCGAGAATTGCAGGAGTAAGATCTCTGATAGGGTCTTCCAGCACCGGTGCAAGTGATGTGAGAATAATTCCCGATACGGCTAATTGATAAAGCAACTGCATTTCTGGTGTGCTCAGGGAGATTTTCGTTGTTCGCGGCATCAGTGCAATCATAGCCCAGAAAACCGCCGCTACCAGGCACATAACGTCTCCCTTCAGCGTTTTCAGCGATGCCACATCAGCATCGCTGAACAGACACAGCGCCACACCGGAAATAGCCACTAGCAGGCCCATGATCCTGTTACGATTGAGTTGTTCACCGGCGATGAGAAAGTGTGCACCTAGTGCTACCCAGAACGGCTGGGTGTAGAAAAACAGGGAAACGCGTGAAACAGTTGTATAGTCCAGAGCGGTAAACAGCAGGAAGAATTCTGCTGTAAATAACACGCCAATGGCAATTCCGGGTAATAGACTGCCATTGCTCAGGGACAATTTTTTCTTAAAGATCAGGGCAAAAGACAGCACGATAAAAAATGCACAGACAGAACGCAGGCCTGCTTGGAAAATCGGTGAAAAACCAGCATTGACCAGTTTCACCAATGCCTGATTGAGGCCTAGCATGGCGCTGAATAGGGTCAGCATGATAATCCCGGCGTTGTCTATTCTGGTTTTACGTAACATCATTGATCCTGCTGAAGGGTTTAAGGTGCAAGGCTAACCTGAAGGTTCCGAGTCGGTTTGACGGCCAATTAAGGTCAAGGCTAAGCGGGTCGTTTGTGTCCCCAGATGCTGGCTGAATTGTGGTGTGCAACGGACCAGTTTTCATCAATGATTCGAGCACCGTAGCCAAATTCAACGTCGAACCCTGAGGGGGTCTTTGTATAGAATGACACCATCTTATCGTTAGTGTGGCATCCCAGGGTAGTAGAGAGTGTCAATCCAAGGCTATCAGCGCGATCAAAAGCAAATCCGATGTCATTGAGGTTATTAGCCTGCAGCATGAAATGATTCAGGTGGGTTCCTGCAGGGTTGCTTACCAAAGCCAGAGTATGGTGTCTTGGATTGCAATGCAGGAAGGTCAACTGCCGTTTACCACCCATCAAGATGGTATCTGACAGCATAAAACCTAGACCCTGGTTATAGAATCGGTATTTCTCGGTTTCATTTTTCGTATACAGTACAAGATGGCCGAGGCCCTGCTCACCAGTCACGAACCCACTGACAGCTTTGGGCGACAAGAACATCTGTTCGGTATTTTCAGTAGCACCGTAATAGAGTTCAATCTGCAGTCCGTCTGGATCCAAGGTTTTCATGAGAAAGGCTACTTGACGCGATTTTGCCAGTTCGAGATCTTCCGTTAAAGGATAGCCCAATGCCGAGAGTTGCTCGCTGATCCTAGTGAGTTGATCACTGTTTCTCGTATCGAAGCCAATAAAGGCAAGGTCTTCCTTGTCACCGGGTTCAATGGCCAGGCGCCAGCTTTGCTCATCCATTTTGAAGCGAAGCGAACCTGTATTATCACTGACATCCATGAGACCCAGGAATTCGCTGCAGAATTCCCGCCATGCCAGCAGATTTTTGGATTCTATACCGATATAGCCCAGGCACCTTACGTTCATATCACTGTCTCCCAATGGCGGTTCGTTACTGGCTTTGTGAAGTCCGGTTTAGCCGCATGCTGCTGATGTTGCCTCTTCCTGCCCTGTTGGCTGGCGGTGTTGCCACGCTGGTGCTTGGGTAGACCACCAGTGGTGGGGTTAGGCCGCCGCTGTACATTATTCTTGGTTCAGGTCATGTCTTCTGCTGTTGTTGGTACCCTCCAGCAAGGCCCGTCATTTCATGAACTGAACCGGTCCGCTCCAGAGATTTGTAAGCGCTGCTCGTTTCAAAGTCAAGGCATCAGTAAGCATGCCGAATTCCGTTGCGCTGTGTCAGCAGGTTAATTCAGGCGATACGGCAAGCTTTCTGTTTAGGTAAATTTACCCGTACGGAGATGGCTGTTATTCTTGGATAATGCAATTCAAATAAAGGCGGGTGATGTTTGACTGACGATCATACTTTTATTTTTGATGACACCAGGCAACCTAGCATCTACTGTGATAATGCGTCTGGTAATGCCATTAGTGTTTTCAGGGAACTGCCGGTTAGTTTTGCTAAGCACCCAGCCAGGGCAGATATGCTGTGGATCAGACGAGGTTATAGTCAGTTTTACAACCGCTTGTCCAGATACCAGCTACTGAATCATATTCCCGGCGAGAAGCAGATGGTAAACAAAGGCTTTTTAACCCAAGCGTTGCAGGCATTTTCAGAGACACAAACAGAATTTCCGTTTGCCCTTGAAGACTTTTATCAGGAGACTTATTGCCTTTTTCTTAAGGATCAGACTGCGGATTTTCTTGCAGGATCTACTTCCGCTGGCGACACAGAAGACCTTTGGATTTTGAAGCCTACCGACCTTTCCCAGGGAGAGGGAATTAAAATCATATCAGCTAGAAGTGAGGCAAAAGAATTTGTAACTGATTCTGTTCACGGCGATCCAGGGAAGCCAGATAGTTATATCGCGCAAAAGTACATTCGAAGGCCTTTACTACTCCACCAACGAAAATCGGAGATTAGGATATATTGGATGATTGCCTGTCTTGAGCCATTGCAGGTGTTGATGTTTCATGAGGGTACCGTGAGGCTAAATTCGTTGCCCTTCAAGTTGGCTGATTTTGATAACCAACTCGTTCACATCACGAATGTCAAACAGCAGTATGATCATCCTGATTTCGATCCCAATACTGTTCTAAAGTGGTCGTTTGATGATTTGGACTCTTATCTGGCGGATACATTGAAGTTAACCTCTGCTGATTTCATCGACTCGCAGTTAAAGCCCCAGCTTAAACAGATTCTCGCCTTCGTTGTGCGAGCGACACAGGAAGCGCTGATTTCTACGCCATCGAATGGTTTATTTTTTGGCTTATATGGTGCTGATATTATTCTTGATGACCAGCTCAAGCCTTGGCTGACTGAAATTCAGAAAGGCCCCGGTTTGTCGCTTGATGATTCGATAAAAAGAAAAGTGATTCCACCACTGATCCAAAATACTGCTATGTTGGCGATTGATTTACAGGCTAGACTTCGGCGCCAGGAACCGATTGAGCAAAGCGACTGTCCTGAAGTTTTTGATTGGGTCATAAATGATGCCTGCTGATGGTTAGCGTTTTTATACCCTGCCTGTCAAAGCAGGTAGTGGTCGAACAGACTGGCATTGATTTCCGGTAGTTAATGAAAGCCAAAAAGATAACTGGGCCGGGCCTCATTTAGGGTTGCCTGCTTGATTTACGCGAAGTGAGAAAGCGGCTGTGATCCCTGTGCTCGCAGCAGGTTTGTACACCGTGTTGAAACTCGTTTGCAGGTAGCTATGCCCGAGTTTTCCCAGAAAATCGGCTATCCGGTAATGAAATACGGAACCAGTCTTGCATGGTATGTTTACCTGGACTTTGCAGTTGGGAGAGCCAACCGACAGGAACGGGAATAACGGTTTTTAAATCTGCTGGGCTGGCGCGAAAGGTCGGCGACTGTATGTATTGGGCGATGAGATTGGTGAAGTTAAGCAAGCAGGTAAAATGTATGAGCAAACAGGATTATACTGGGCCAGTTCAGCCAATAGGTTTTTCTAAGAATAGTAGGGTAGGGGTTCAATGATGAAAGCGACACTAGCCAGCGAGAATGTTAATGGCCTCTTTTTTCTTATCAGCGTGGTTATCTCAATTGTCCTGATGTCGCTCGGCGCTGCTGGCGCTGTAGCCACGCAGCCCGCGCTTGGTGCGCCTAATATAGTATTGGTCCTGATCGATGATGCAGCCCTAATGGATCTCGGCTCCTATGGTGGCAGAGCCGAAACAGCAACAATCGACCAGTTGGCCTCGACCGGAACGCTGTTTACCCAATACCGTACCTCACCGATGTGTGCACCGAGTCGAGCCATGTTGTTGACTGGTGCAGACAGCCATTTAACTGGGATGGCGACCATCCCGGAAATGCTTCCTGAAGAGCAGGTCGGTAAACCCGGCTATTCAATGCATCTTGAACCACGAGTGATCACGATAGCCAGTCGCTTAAAAGCCCTGGGTTACAAAACTTATATGACGGGCAAGTGGCACCTGGGTAGTGGTGCAGAAGATCTTCCTGATTCGCATGGCTTTGATCGCTCCTTCGTACTAGATGCATCGGGAGCGGATAACTGGGAGCAGAAGTCCTATATGCCTTACTATGAGACAGCTCCGTGGTTTGAAGATGGTGTTGTGGCAAACCTGCCTGAGGATTTTTATTCATCGAAATTCATAGTTGACCAGATGTTGTCTTATCTTGGCAGCGAGCAACATGAACAAACCCCCTTTTTTGCTTATCTGGCATTTCAAGCTATCCATATTCCGGTCCAGGCTCCCGCTGAATTTATCCGCAAATATCATAAGGCCTTTGACGATGGCTGGGATGTGCTGCGTCAATCTCGCTGGCGTGAAGCCAAACTACGTGGGCTGATCCATGAGGATGCCGTATTGGCTCCAATGCCTTCTGGTCTTAGGCCATGGGACAGTCTGACAGAAGCTCAGCAGAGGCACGAAGCGACCCGTATGGAAGTCAATGCAGGAATGCTGGATGCCATGGATTTTCATTTAGGGCGATTGATAGCTTACCTGCAGCAAACCGAAGCATTTGCCAATACCCTGTTTATAATCACATCAGATAATGGACCGGAACCTTCCAGTATAGCGCCGGGTTTTGTTAGTGATTGGATGCTGCAAACCTCCGGCTATCATAATAATCTCGAGGGCATGGGTGGCAAAGGTAGTTTTGGTTTTATCGGTCCGGAGTGGGCAAGTGCGGCTGCCTCCCCGAGTGCCCTGTTTAAGTTTTATAGTTCAGAGGGCGGTGTGCGGGCGCCGCTCATATTTTCAGGGCCAGGTATCCCCAGAGGTCAGAAGGTGGATGCTTTTAGTCTGGTCACTGATATAGCCCCGACTATATTTGAATTGGCAGGTGGAGAGATGGATCTATCCGAACCGCATTTAGTCACTGGCCGTAGCCTGACCCCGGTTTTGAGCGGGGTTCTTCAGGCGCGTTACGACAAAGATGAGCCTGTTGGCCTTGAAGCGGCCGGTAATAGTGCTCTCTATCGGGGAGACTATAAAATTGCTCGAAACTACGGACCGTATGGTGACGGAGCCTGGCGGTTGTTTAATATTAACCTGGATCCCGGAGAAACAACTGACCTGAAATTCCGCCAGCCCGAAGTATTTGACCAACTTCTGAACGCTTATCAGGAATATGTCCTGCGCAACGGTGTTCGACCAATGCCGGCAGGCTTTACCCAAGGGGGTCAATTAAGGAGCAATACGCTTCAGGTGATATTAATGCGCAATCGGAATTTTCTACTGGTTTGCGCTCTTGGCTTTATGCTCTGCTTAGTGGTTGGCCTGCTGCTGTATCAGAGCCGGCGAGTTCGGCCTACTGATGGTAGCTGAGTGAATGGCCAGGGACAGACGTCCTCGCGGCCTGGGCCTGAAACTGACTGCAGTCGGTAGTGGGCGCTATCAGTTTTTTATGGTAGGGATAGTGCTTTGGTAGACATCGTGGTTGAAAACCCAGTGGAGCGGGTTTTTTCCGGCAGTTCGTTGCGCTACCTGGTCTCTGAACCAGGCAGTTGGGCCGCTCAAGTGGAATAACCTGGCGTTGGCTTGCGACCCCCGTTGGATGGCTGTGGTTCGAGGTTTTCTCAGGCGGTAATAGTCTTCAAGCTTTTTTGGTAGGCCTTTGTCCTGGCCCAGGACCATTGCCAGTACAGCGGCATCTTCGATCGCCATGGCAGCGCCCTGTGCCATGAAGGGCAGAGTCGGGTGGCAGGCGTCTCCGAGCAAGGTGATGTTAGTTGTACCCCAGGATGGCAGTGGCGCCCGGTCGAACAGGCCCCACTTGAATAAAGTGTCCGGGTGGGCCAGGTCAACTAACGTTTGAATATCTGGGTGCCAATGGCTAAAGCTGGCCTTGAGCTCGGCGGGGTCACCAGGCTCGGTCCAGGATTCAATTTCCCAGCTAGGCGTTTCGACGACACAGACGCAGTTAAGCAGGGTCCCGGAACGAACGTAATAGTGAACAAAATGTGCTCCTGGGCCCCACCAGGCGGTTGCTTTAGGTTTTATCAGGCCGGGCTTGAACCGTTCTGAGGGAACCAGCATTCGCCAGGCAACATTACCAGTAAACCTTGGTTCTGCTTGACCCTGTAGATATTCTCGAACGATGGAATGGATACCATCAGCGCCGATCAGCAGGTCTGAACTTAAATGCTGTTGCGGACCCGGCAGGTCAGCAATATGGATTCTGGTTGAGTCAGCCGTCGAGCTAATGGAATCGACTCGTGACGACAGATGAACTTCTACATTATCCTGCTGCTCGACTGCTTCGGCGAGAATAGCGATTAAATCGGCGCGGTGGATATTTAAGTACGGGAAACCATATTTTTGCTTACAGGTGTGGCCCAGGGGGATTTCATTGATGGTCTGGCCTCCTCGCCAGTGACGAGTTTCAATGCTCTCTGGAAGGAATGATTTTGCTTCCAACAGTTGGCCTAGACCCTGTTGATACAAGACTCGATTGCAGTTTGGACTCAATTGGATGCCGGCCCCAACCGAGGTAATCTGGCGGGATTGCTCAAGCAGGTGAATATGATGGCCTGCCTTAGCTAGTATCAGTGCTGCGGTCAGTCCCCCGATACCTGCTCCGACAATACTGATGCTTAAAGGTTTCATTTATGCGCAGAGCCTGTCCGAATCGTGATTATCTAGGCGGCGTTTCTACTAGTACCGTCTTTGTATCCAGGGCGCTGGTGAATCCAGTGACGGTATTGTGCCAGGTGGTCGGGTAAGTCTATGCCTACAGCCCTGGCCCAATCAAGATTGATGGTAAGCAGTATGTCGAGTTCGGAGAAGGTACTACCCCATATAAACTGCTCGGTTGAGGAGGGTATGGGGATGGTATTGATCATGCGGGTGAAGTAGGCTCTGGCGGCTTCAACGACCGTGTTCGAAGCGCCGTATATCTCGGCAAGGCCTTCGTGGCGTCGAATGACGTAAAGGCTGGTCGCATCCAGTTCCATCAGGCAGAAGGTGGCGATTTCATCATATTGGCAGAGGCCTGTTTCGGTTTGCTGGTACTCATCATAGTCGAGGCCCTGAAATGTCCGCCGCAGGTGTTTCATGATGGCAAAACTTTCGCTGAGAATGAGATCGTCGTGAACCAGCACCGGAATTTTTTGCTTCGGATTAAGGGCTGTGAATGCAGTTGTTTTTGTTTCACCTGTTCTTGGGCCAATGGCCTGAGTGGTATAAGCCACACCCAGTTCAGCCAACAGCCAGTGAACCCTGAAGGTTCGACTGGTGCCCACGCCCCAGACCACGATTTCTTGTTGCCGTCCAGACATATCTGTTGCCTCAATGTGGGAGTGAGTTCAATTAATCCTTTTGTTGGTTCTCAGCGGCAAGCAAGACGCCTGTTCGATAATAATGCCAGCAAGCCCAGAGAATCACCACCAAGGTAGTCATGAGGGCGTATCGAAGACTATCTGTGCCAAACCTGGGTTCAAACAGATCGCTAAAAAAGCCAACTGAAAACGGACCGATTCCCAAGCCAATAATGTTCGTTATAAAGAGATTGATGGCCGCAGCGACGGAGCGCATTTCGATGGGGGTCAGGTTCTGGATTAAGGCAAAACCAGGTGCTACGTAGATAGTGCCCATTGCAGCGGGTAGCGCATAAGCCCAGAGGGCGCTACTGGCTGACGTTGCCGTAAAGGCGATATAGAGGAAAGGGATCCCAGCAAGACTGACGATACCAACCAGCCAGGGTAACCACTGTTGGCCGAGCCTGCTGGATAGATAATCAGCAGCCCGTCCGCCCAGATAAATACCAATAGCCCCCCCTACGCCGATGATCAAGGCTAGATAGGAACCGGTTTCGCCGGTACCGAGTTCGTGTATACGAACCAGATAAATCGGTATCCAGATAACTGATGCATAACCGGTAAAGGAAATGAGTGCGCCGGCGATAACAATATTCCGTAAGGCAGCATGTCCAAATAAGAATTTTGCTACCTGCCAGAAAGCCGGTGCTTCGGGTTTTTTGGTGATGGCTTCTGAATAGCCTCTAGGCGGTTCTGTCACTGTAAACCTGACCAGTATCGCTAGTAGAATCCCCGGTAGTCCAACGACCACGAAAGCGGTACGCCAGCCGTACCATTCGTTGATCCAACCACCTATCAGGAATCCAATCAGGATTCCCCAGTTTATCCCGGTGCCGAAAATGGCCATCGCCGTTGCCCGTTGGGCTGGTGGGTACAGGTCAGCAATAATCGAGTGAGAGGGAGGGTTTGAACCTGCTTCACCGACACCGACGCCAATGCGCATCAATAACAGTTGCAGGAAGTTGGCGGCTGCGCCGCATAGCGCTGTCATCAGACTCCATAGGAATACAGAAAAAGAAATAAGATTCCTTCGGTTGTGTCGATCCGCCCACATTGCCATGGGCATCCCCAGGGTCGCGTAAAATACCGCGAACATGATCCCTGTCAGCAGGCCAAGTTGGGTATCAGAGATTAACAGCGATTCTTTAATTGGTTGGCCCAGAATCCCCATAATCTGGCGATCAACATGGCTGGAAGTAAAAACCAGAACCAAAACAAAAAGCGTATAGTTGCGTTGTTTGTTAGTAATCTCATCTTTCATGATTGGGGACTGCGCTCTTGTTGTGGGTGGCACACCAGACGTTATCTGTGGCCTAAATTCCTTGCAGAGATTATCATGATGAAGAACAAATCCACTATTAGTTTTTTATTTGTCTGGCTGAATTCAGTCGCTTGTTCGACCCTAGACAAGACCGGACGTTAACGTGGTTATATTAGTCTGACTACAAAGGATGGGATATTTTATGCAATTAGGTCCAACAACTAGAGCGATTTTCCAGAATGCATGGGTGGTCAGTGATCTTGAGGAAGCCTGTATGAAATGGGTCAATCAGATGGGCATAGGGCCCTTTTACTTAAGCCATTATGAAAACGCCTTCACAGAGGTTACCTACCGGAATCAGCCCAGTGAACTATCCATGCGAGTTGCCTTGGCTCAGGCAGGGCCTGTGCAGATTGAATTGATTGAACCCTTAACTGAGCAGTGTGCCTACCGAGATGTTATTCCACCTGGCGAATCTGGGTTTCATCATATGTGTGTCTGGAGCGAAGATGTCGAGGCTGACAAAGCGTACTTCGAACAACTGGGCTATGTTACCGCTAATAGTGGGAAATCAGGTAAGACCCAGTTCGCATATTTTGATACCAGGGAGCTATTGGGGTGTATGCTTGAAGTGGTTACTCAGAGTCCGGCGATTGAATCTCGGTTTGCGGAAATAGCCAGAGCCGCCGTAGACTGGAATGGTGATGATCCCATTCGTACCTGAAAAGTAGTCTGTGTAAGGTAGTGCAGTAGAACAGGTCCAGTCACTGGAAGAGGAAAAATTAAATGCAAGGTTCAGATAAAAGATTGGATTATTTAGTGTCAGCAGAGCAACTCAAAGAGATGCTGGTGCTTGGCGCAGCCAAAGTTTTCGATTGTGCTACGCATTTAGTGCCGGACCCAGAGGTAGGCTACAGTGTTCGGTCGGGTCGGTCAGACTTTGAGGAATCGCATATACCAGGCGCGCAATTCATAGACTTGCAGGGTGAATTATCTGACCCCGCATCCAAGTACCGGTTCACAATGCCATCGGCGGAAAAATTTTCAGAACTGATGGCAGCTAAGGGACTTTCTAATTCCGATGCAGTGGTGATTTATGCGAGCAATCATCCCATGTGGGCCTGCAGGCTTTGGTGGATGTTTCGGGCCTTTGGTCATCAACAGGTGAAGGTGCTTGATGGTGGTCTAGCTGCCTGGTTAAAGCAGGGTTATGAAGTTAGTTCCGGGATCAGTGATCTAGTCCCGGGAAGTTTTCAGGCGCTTTTAGATCCGAGTAAGGTTGCTCAGGTTGCAGATATACTCGGTGGGCTTAATCAGGGAAATGTTTGTGTGATTAATGCCCTGAGTGAAAAGCAGCACCGTGGTGAGGGTCCTCACTATGGTAGGCCAGGTCGAATTACGGGTAGCGTGAGTGCTTCCTGGAATCGGTTTCTTGATAAGGATCAGTTTTTTTTACCTAATGCTGATCTTCTTGAGGTGTTAACCGACGTGGGCGCGATGCAGGCGGAGCAGATCATCACCTACTGTGGTGGTGGAATAGCAGCTTCCGTACCGATATTAGCCATGGCCCTGCTGGGTAGGGAAAATCAAGTCAGCCTCTATGATAATAGCCTTTCTGAATGGGCTAATAATGATGACCTGCCAATGACCAGCGATACTTAAGAGTGCTTCTACGAGGTGCCTAGAGACAACAGGTTATCAACGCTTTGATAGAGTTCCTCCAGGTACTCTATGTCTGCCTCAGAAAGTTTCAGTTCAACCGCAGCTGCCAGTTCCGTGAGTTGCTGGGTTGATGATACGCCGACGACAGGTGCGACAACACCGGGTTTGTGCAGTAACCATGCCAGAGCAACCTGTGCTGAGGAAACAGCGTGCTGCTCAGCCACCTCAGCACACCGATCAGCAATTTCGAAATCCATTTTGCCACGGTATAAGCTGGCCGTACGAAGTCTGTCTGCACCTTTTGATCGGTTGGTGGAGCCCGATTCCAGGCTGCCCTGATAGGCGCCGGTAAGAATCCCACGAGCCAGGGGTGACCAAGGGGTTACACCAATACCTGATTGTCTGCAGTAGGGCAGCATCTCTCTTTCTTCTTCTCTGTATATCAGGTTTAAGTGATTTTGCATTGAAATGAACTGGGTCCAGCCATGGTGCTTCGCCAGTAATTGCAATTCGGCAAATTGCCAGGCAAACATTGAGGAGGCACCTAGGTATAACGCTTTTCCCGCCTTGACGGTATCGTTGAGCGCTTCCAATGTTTCTTCTATGGGAACAGCCACTTGACCGGGAATGCCATGGGGGTGCCGGTGAATAATCAGCTGGTCGACGTAGTCGAGTCCAAGTCTGTCAAGGCTGGCATTAACACTTTCAATGATGTGTTTTCTGGATAGGCCACCCTGGTTGGCTGCTCTACCCATGGGCATGGAAACTTTGGTCGTCAGCACATACTCATCACGCTGGAAGGTTTCCCGCAGCAATTGACCGACGACTTCCTCAGAGGCTCCAACACCATAAATATTGGCACAATCAAAATAGTTGATGCCCAAATCTTTAGCTAATTCGAAAATAGGTCTTGCGGCATCTACGTCCAGAGTCCAGTCACCCTGATGGCCACGACCGGGAATACCGAAATTCATGGTTCCCAGACAGAGTCTGGAGACGACCAGGCCCGAAGCCGAACCAAGTTGCTGCGTCTGCATAGGCAAATCCCTGTGTAAATTTTTTCATCATACAGGGGTCAACTGATCTTGACGAGCGGTCATAGCCGGTGCAGCCTGTACTTAAATCTATGGTCCAGACGCCATACTCATGTGCTAGTGTTAAGGTGTATGCATATGTGCGTTGGCCAAGCTGGGCCCAGCGAGATAGTGCAAGGAGGAAGTCGGGTGGCTGAGCAATTAAAAGAAGGCGATGCGCCTGTCTCTAAACCATTAAGCAAGCTGGTGCTGGCGTCTTATGCCGCGCCAGCAACACCGTTGGCCCTGGTGGGTTTACCCATGGCTGTTTACCTCCCCGCTATTTATGCAGATTCAGATGGTTTTGGCTTGGCCCTGGGGATGGTTGGAATAATTCTGACGCTGTCTCGATTTACCGATGTGATTACTGATCCCATTATTGGATTTTTATCAGATCGTCTAAAGAGTCCCTGGGGACGGCGCAAACCTTTCATTCTGATCGGTACACCTATCTATGCCGCTGGGATATGGTTGCTTTTTGTGCCACCAATTACTTTTTCTCAAGTCAGTTGGATGGGCTTTGAGTTCAACTCAGGTTACCCCTATCTCTTTTGCATGGTCGCGCTCACCTATCTGGGTTCGACCATTAAGGATCTACCTTATCTTGCCTGGGGAGCAGAACTGTCAAGAAATTATAATGAAAGGACGCTGGTGACTTCCTGGCGGGAGGGCTTTGCCGTTGCCGGATCTCTGATTTCCGCTTTTACGCCGGCGCTGATCTTGTTTGCCGGTTATACCAAGCCAACCGATGCGGTCTATTTTCTTTCCGTGGCCATGTGTATTGTGATGCCTATTGTTGTCTTAAACGCGTTAATGGTTGTGCCGGAATATCCAGTTCCGATTGCAAAGAAAAAGATTCCATTGAAGGACAGCCTGAAGTTGGTCATGGCTAATGAGCCTTATGTCATGCTGGTGATTATATTTGTTTTTTCTACTGTGGGCTCAGCCATGACTAATAGCCTGAGCTTTTTCTTTGTTAAGCATCTGCTCTTAGCAGGTGACTTGTATGGTCTTTACCTGGCGCCTTATTTTGTATCGCAGATAGTCGCGATTCCATTGTGGTTTGCCTTGTCACGGAGAATTGGCAAACACCGAGCGACCATGGTAGCCATTGGCTGGTATGCCTTTTGGTCTTGTTTTATCCCGCTGGTGGCAATAGCGCCTGCAGCCTGGTTTACGGCCTTTGGTATCCCTGAGATGCTCGCCTTCCTCCCCGATCAACAGCACCAGGCAGTGGTAGATCGGTTTGATGGGATGGATACAGGTAAGTTCCTGTTTTTTGTTCTGATCATGTGCCTGAAGGGCTCTGCCATTGGCGCGCTGGCTGCTCTTCCGGCTGCCATGGCAGCTGATGTAGTTGATGTCGATACAGCTACCACGGGTGAACAGAGAGCCGGGGCTTATTTTTCGATCTGGAGTATGACCAGGAAAGCCTCTTATGCAATCGGCATTACTGTAGGCACAGGTGCTGCTGTTTTCTTTGGCTTTGACTCGCTGGCTGATCCTATGAATACCACCAATACATCTGACTCTTTACTGATGCTGGCCTGCCTTTACTCCATAATCCCGGCTCTGTTTAAGTTCGTAGCTATGCCACTGCTATGGAAATATCCATTGACCGAAGCAAGACTGGCAGAAATTCAACTTGAAATTAGCCAGGCTCAGTCAGGTAGTTCCAGCTCAAATGGGGCCGTTAGTGAGCCTTGATAGTTCAGAGCATCGTAGCTGTCTATCACCCTGTCTGCCAGTTGTTGATCATCCGGGTCCAGGTAGGGGCTATTGATGCAGATGACTTTCATGTTGGCTGCCTTGGCGGCTATTAGACCGGACGGTGAGTCTTCAAATACCAGACAACGGCTGGGTTCAACCTGCAATTGTTGAGCGCATGCCAGGAAAATGTCGGGTTCAGGTTTGCTTGCTGTGACCTCATCGCCACAGATAATTGTCTCAAACAGGCTTTGCCAGTTCTTTTTTGATAGTTTCAATTCCATCAACTGTCTGGATGAGCTGGTGGCGATACCCATCACAAAATTTTTGCTGTCATGTAGGTCGTTACTTTCATGTTGGCCTCTACTTCCATATAGGTCCTTACTTTCATGCAGGTAATGTAGGTAGGTTTCGGCACCTCGAATAGCTTCTGCATCTGGAAAAAGCTCGCTCAGAACGAGTTGTCGGCGTCTCAGGAATTCAGTAGGGGTAAGTGGTAAGTCATAGTGATCGATGGTCATTTGCGCAGAAATAGTGGCTTCTCTACCGACGATAGTACGTTTAAAGTCCATGGTAAAAGTTTTACCAAAAAGATCCATCACGCTTTGCGTCGCGATGCTATATAGCGGTTCTGTATCCAGTAGGGTTCCATCTAGATCGAAGATAATCGCATCTGGCCTGAATAATTGGGTCATGATAAATTGAGCTCCAGTAAAAATTCTGCGGCGATAGATTCTACTAATTCATGCGGTATCATGTGCTCATTTTGTTGGATGGTGGTCGCAGCTTGTTGGGATAAATTCATAATAGAAAACAACATGGCAGGCGTTAAATTTAACGACTGGCCCTGATCTACGACAATATAGGTCAGCAGGAATGCCATGGCATCATTTTTCGAAAATTGTTTTTTGGACATATTTGCCTAGGGCTTAAATCGAACCGATGCAAAGAATAACATTAATTGCCGGGATAGATTTTGCGAATTAGTGGTCTATAAGGGGCGTAGGGGTTACAGCTCGGGCCAGGGTCTGAAATGGCGGGTTATATTCTGAGGCGAACAGTTAAGGCCAACAGTTAAGGCGAATTTATAAGGAAGACACTGTTGATGCAGAGAGGGTTCTGATTTAAGGAGAAGGATTTGGGGCGCTTCAAAAGGCGCGATCGAGTCTTGGGATATTTGGTTTGAACATGATTGGAGATGAGAGAAAGTGATTAAAGTCAATAACCTGAAAAAACAGTTTGGTAACGTGCCAGCTGTTCGGGATATTTCATTTGAGGTCCGGCCCGGTGAAGTTCTGGGCTTCTTGGGCCCGAATGGCGCGGGCAAGTCAACCACCATGAAAATGCTGACGGGGTTCATAAGGCCGACCTCGGGCGAGATTGAAGTGTGCGGTTACGATGTCCTGCGAGAGCCAAAAAAAGCGCAGCAAAGCATCGGTTATTTGCCGGAGGGTGCGCCTTGTTATGAAGAGATGACGCCCAGAGATTTCTTAAGGTTTATCGCTGAGATAAGAGGCTTTCGTGGTGCCGGGCTGCGTTATTGTGTTGATGAGGTGATCTCGAAACTGTCTCTGCGGGAGGTGCTGGACCAGAGAATAGAAACTTTGTCAAAAGGCTTTAAGCGGAGAGTCGGGCTTGCTCAGGCTATTTTGCATGATCCGGATGTGTTGATACTAGATGAGCCGACTGATGGGTTGGATCCGAATCAGAAGCACCATGTTAGAGAAATGATCAGCGGTCTTTCTGAGACTAAGATCGTGATTATCTCGACTCATATTCTGGAGGAAGTATCTGCGGTCTGTTCCAGGGCTATTATTATTGCTGGTGGCAATGTGGTGTTAGACGGCACGCCAGAATCACTTGAATCCAGGTCCAGGAATTATCAGTCTGTGGTGATTGTTTCCCAGACCAGCCAGCAGGCTGAACTTGGCTCCAAACTGGCCGCGCTGACCGAAGTGGAGGCAGTGGAAACGGACTCACACGATCGGTTGGTGGTATTTCCTGCTCAGCGGGATAATCAGTTACTGGCGGCTATCAATCGCTTTTTGCAGTCGGGTTCCTGGGAGATTGAAATGATTTATCAGCAACAGGGCCAGCTGGATGAGGTATTCAGGGCTGTGACGGGAGGTGATAGCCATGAATAATTTGTTTATTTTATACAAAAGGGAATTCAACAGTTACTTCGCCACGCCACTGGCGTATGTTTTTATTCTGGTCTTTTTGGTGTTGTCTGGCGTATTTACTTTCTACTTAGGTAATTTCTATGAGCGGGGCCAGGCTGACCTGGCGCCGTTTTTTAATTTTCATCCGTGGCTTTATTTATTTCTGGTACCCGCCGTTTCCATGCGGCTTTGGGCGGAAGAGCGGAAATCCGGTTCGATCGAACTTTTGCTAACCCTGCCGGTCACCAAATTCAATGCGGTGGCGGCGAAGTTCTTAGCGGCCTGGTCGTTTACCGGCATTGCCTTGGCAGGGACCTTTCCTTTATGGGTTACCGTTAATTATTTGGGTGATCCGGATAATGGCGTCATTTTAGCCAGCTATATTGGCAGTTGGTTTATGGCCGGTGGGTTTTTGGCCATCGGGTCCTGTACTTCTGCGCTGAGTAAGAGCCAGATAATTGCCTTTATAACCTGTGGTTGTATTTGCCTGGTTTTTGTTCTTGCGGGGTTTCCTCTGGTGCTTGCTGCATTCCAGTCCTGGTTGCCGCAGATGTTGCTAGATACCATTGCCAGCCTTAGTTTTTTGACCCATTTCTCGGCGATATCAAAGGGTGTGCTGTCTCTCCAGGATTTTCTCTATTTTGTTTCAATGATTTTATTATGGTTGCTGCTGACATCTGCTGTGATCGATGCGAAGCAAGCGGACTGAAGGAGTAGCCAATGAAAAATTATCTTAATTCAGTATCCAGTGTTGCGTTGATTGTAGTCGGCTTTCTGGTCTTCAGTGTTTTTAACAATACCTTCTTCCATCATGTGAGATTGGACTTAACAGAAAATAAATTGTTTACCTTGGCTGAGGGCAGTCGTGAGATCGTCACTGCATTGGACGAACCCATCCACCTGTACTTTTTCTTTTCTGAAAAAGCCAGCGCCGATCTGACCTCATTGCGAACTTACGCCGACCGAGTGGCATCACTTCTGGAAGAATATGCGTTGCTTAGTAATGGCAAAATTCAGCTCAGCAGGGTCAATCCTGAACCTTTCTCGGAACAGGAAGACCAGGCCGCTGCGTTTGGCCTGCAGGCGATACCGATCTCTGCTGGTGGGGATGAACTTTATTTTGGCCTGGCGGGAACCAATGCGCTGGATCAGGTTGAAATCATTCGTTTTTTTCAGCCCGATAAAGAGGAGTTCCTGGAATACGAAGTCAGCAAACTTATCCAGGGGTTAAACACAACCGGTAAACCAAAGGTTGGTTTGTTATCGTCCCTACCGGTGCGCAGTAGTGTTGATCCAAATACCTTCCAGACGACTCCGGGTTGGGTTGCGATCAGTCAGTTGGATTCTTTTTTCGAAGTTATTGAAATTGAACCCACTGCTGATACTTTGCAGGAAGGTCTGGATATGCTGATCCTTTTGCATCCGAAAAACCTGCCCGAAACTATGCAACGTGCTATAGACCAATATCTTATGAATGGGGGCAAGTTACTCGCCTTTGTTGACCCGCTGTCCGAATTGGATCGACCAGCGCAGACGAATCCGATGATGCCGGTCCTGCCTCAGGGTCAAGCGTCTGATTTGAACTGGTTGACAGCGCCCTGGGGTGTCAGCCTGCGCTCATCAGCTGTCCTCGGTGATTCGCAGAACGCCTTGACCGTCAGCAGTGCAAACGGAACACCGGTGAGGCACCTGGCAATACTCGGCCTGGGTCCGGACGCGTTACGAGCCGATGACGTTATTACCTCTGGTTTGGAGAGCCTGAATTTTTCAACGGTAGGTATCCTGGATATTGATGATGCCAAGGATGTTATCGTGACACCTTTGATTCTATCCAGCGAGTATTCAGGGCCTTTAGATACTGTACAGTTTCAGTTTCTCAGGGATCCAGCTGATTTACAGAAGAGTTTGAAAATAACAGGTGAGGTATATCCACTTGCAGTACGTTTAAGTGGCCCTGCCCGTTCAGCATTTTCGGCGCCGGACCCTGATAAAGAGCAAACGGGCGTCAAATCGTCCAGCAACCAGACGGATGATCTTAATCTTATTCTGGTCGCGGATACCGATGTCCTCTCTGACCGCTTGTGGGTGCAAGTGCAGAACTTTTTTGGGCAGGAAATTGCATCACCCTGGGCAGACAATGGTGATTTTCTGGTCAATGCGGTTGATAACCTGGGAGGCAGCACAGCGCTAATCAGCGTTCGCAGCCGGGGGCGTTTTACCCGACCCTTCGAAGCAGTTCAGGATTTACGCAGGCAGGCAGAGGCGAAATACCTGGAGAGTGCAGAGGCGCTGCAACTTCGCCTGACTGAAACTGAAAGAAAACTCAGCGAGTTACAATCGTCTAAGGTACAGGACATGAGTCTGAACCTGTCGCCTGAAGAAGAAAGTGCCTTACTGCAGTTTCAGGAAGAAAAACTGGTAATTCGCAAAGAACTTCGGGATGTCCGGCACCAACTGGATAAAGATATAGAACAACTGGGTTCAACACTGAAGTTTGTTAATATTGCTTTAGTGCCGATCTTATTGACGCTGCTTTTGCTCGCTATCAACGTTCTTAGAGGTAGGACAGAGGAGGTGAACTCATGACACCGCGTTGGTCTTTGCTTGGCTTAATCATCATAGCAGTCATGCTGGCGGCTGTCTGGTGGGATCAAGGGTCGACTGGGCCCGATCAGCAGCAGCTAAAATTGTTCCCTGAGCTGCAAAGCCATCTCGGTGAGCTTGGTTCCATCGAAGTGTTATCACAGACAGGCAAGGTGACTTTGCTGCTGGAGGAAAACCGCTGGGTTGTTGCTGAGCGCGGCCATTATCACGCAGATTTTGCCAAGATCAAGACGCTAGTCGAAGCGCTGGCCAAGGCTAAGTTGGTTGAAAGAAAAACCGCTAAGCCAGCCAATCACCGGATGTTGGGATTAGACCAACTGGAGATCGAGGGGAGCCAGGCAAGAAGGGTCAGTGGGGTTGGTGGAGAATATGAGTTTTCTGTACTGATTGGCAATCAATCTGATTTGCGGGAGGCGAGTTTTGTCCGTCGTGAGTCGGAGGATCAGGTCTGGTTAACTGATGTCGTTCTCAATCCAGCCAGTGATGCGGCGTTATGGTTGGACGCAATCATCCTAAATGTTGCGGAAAGCGATGTCTTGAGTGCGGAGTTTTTTAGCGGCCAGGGAGAAAGCGGATTTCGCGCCTACAAGGCTGAAGATGCCGAGAACTGGCAGCTTGCCGGTGCTTATGAAGAACTTCCGCTGAAATACTCAACGGTTGTAAATGCGATAGGACGGGCTTTAATTAATTTGCGTCTGGTGGATGTAGCGTTACATGATCCAGACCGGTGGGAAACTAGTCGTTCAGTGAAGTTCCAACTAAAAGATGAAGAAGCGGTCACCGTCCTGGTGGTCGACCTGCAGGGTCAATACTGGCTTAGGCTCGAAAACCTCGCTGGTTCGGCCCATCATGCCAAGTGGGACTATCAAATTGAACAGACTGTTTATGACGAGTTCGTCAAAACAACAACAGACTATCTTCAAGAGCAGGATGAATTAGTGCAGTAATAGGGGGGTTTAAGATGTATGAATTTCTTAACATAGATCGTCATGGGCCTGTCGTAACGGTCACCTTGAATCGACCCGAGGCACTGAATGCCTTGAACAGGGAAATCATGAGTGAAATTGAAGCCTGTTCAAGATCGTTTCTCGATGACGATGCTCTGGTTGTTATTTTTAAGGGCGCGGGCCGACATTTCAGTGCAGGGGCTGATCTGAAACAGGTAGCTGACCCAGATATACCGCTAGTTCAGCGAAGAAGAGACGCAGCGCTGGGTGCGAGAATGCTCAAGGCTATTCAGGAGATTCCGCAGGTTACTATCGCGGCAATCCAGGGTGCAGCGCTTGGTGGTGGTGCCTGTATACCGACAGCCTGTGACTTCAGGATTGGGGCAGATGATTGCTACTGTGGTTACCCGGAAGTTAATCTCGGTATGAACCTGATGTGGCATGCCGTGCCTTTGTGCGTCCAACTCGTCGGTAGTGCGCGAGCAAAGCGCATGATTATGCTGGGTGAAAAAATCCCCGCGGAAACCTTATACGACTGGGGTTTTCTGGATGAAATGGTGAGCAGCGCTGAATTAGATGCGGCAGTGAGCGCTATGGCAGAGCGATATGCTGGCCAACCGCCGGTGGCGGTACAGATGATCAAGCAGAGCGTTAATCAATACTGCAGTGCGCTTGATAATGCGATCATGCATATGGACGCAGATCAGAATTTACTGACCGCCGGCAGTGAAGACCGGCGTGAGGGCATCAACGCTTTTTTTGAGAGTCGAAAAGCGCACTACACTGGGAATTGAGTCAACGCATTGGCTCGATCCCCGCAGGGTCAGTTATCGGTGTCGAGAATAACGAGCCCCTGACCTTCCTGTACCTGGTCACCTTCATTTACCAAAATTTCTTTGATGATGCCTTTTTCGGGAGATTCAACCGGGATTTCCATTTTCATTGATTCTAAGATGAGAATCACATCTTCTTCATCTGTCGCCGTACCAGCGGCAGCTTCGATTTTCCAGACGTTGCCGGTAATTTCCGATTCTATTGTTATAAGGGCCATTGGTAATACTCTGGTTAGTCAAACATGATCACGTGCCGGGCTTCCTGGCCTGTTTTTAGTGCATCGAGGGCGAGATTAATATCGGCCAGCTTGATGTGCTTGGATATCATCTCATCCAGATGCAACTTACCGGACAGGTAAAAATCAACAAATCGGGGCATATCGACACGAAATCGGTTCGAGCCCATGTTAGACCCCTGAATCTTTTTCTCCGCCAGAAAATCGACACCGTGAAGCTCGACCATTGTGCCCACAGGGATCATGCCGATAACGGTCGCCGTTCCTCCACTGCAAAGCATTTGAAATGCCTGCTCGGCCGTTGATTTTAAGCCGATGGCTTCAAAGGTGTAATCGCACCCGCCCTGGGTCATTTCCACGATCTCTCCTACAGCATTACCTGAACTGGCATTGACTGTATGAGTTGCACCTACGGCTTTTGCTAGTTCCAGTTTGGAATCCACCATATCAACTGCAATGATCTGCCCGGCACCAGCGATAGCGGCGCCATTAATGGCCGCCAGGCCGACCCCGCCGCAGCCGATTACAGCGACTTTAGAGCCGGGTTCAACCCCAGCTGTGTGGAACACGGCTCCCACGCCCGTTGTGGTAGAGCAGCCGATTAACGCGGCGCGGTCCATAGGCATGTCTTCTCTGACTTTAACCAGGGCATGTTCATGAATCAGCATCAGTTCGGCAAAGGAGGACAGGTTAAGAAATTGGTGTACGGTTTCTCCCTGGATGCTCAGTCTACTTTCTTCGGTGGCTTCTCGGGATACCTCCGGGCTCGCACACAGGGATAAATGACCGGTCAGGCATTTGTTGCAGTGGCCGCAAAAAGCCGACAGGCAGGTGATAACGTGATCGCCTTTTTTAACGTAGGTGACATCGCTACCGACCTCCTCAACCACACCAGCGCTTTCATGGCCGAGTATGGTCGGCATGGGGTAGGGATAGGATCCATCTAGAAAGTGCAAATCGCTGTGACAGACGCCTGCGGCGACGGGTCTGACGAGGACTTCTCTGGGGCCCGGTTTAGAAACCTGGACTTCTTCTATTTCCAGAGGTTTGTTTGCTTCTCTTAATACGGCTGCTTTCATTGTCATTGTCTCCGACAGGGTATAATTCAGGTTTAATAGTGTGCAAAACTAGCACGTTTCGGCAGTGATTTACTATGCTCGATGACAAACAAAAAGCTGATATCGAATTCTCTGTCGTAGTAGCGTTGGGTAGCAACCTGCTTGATCCGCTGGTTCAGATCCTTGCTGCGATCGATCGACTCAGGTCTCAATTCAATACTTCGTTTAGAGCGTCGTCTGTTTACCGGACTGCACCGATTAGCATGCAGGATGCCTCTGAAGATTTTGCCAATGCGGTGGTCATCTTCAATACGAACCGCGCAGCGCCAGAATTGTTGGCTACCTTGCAGGCCATGGAAGCAGATGCCGGTCGTCCGGGCCAGCATGGTCGTAATGAGGCCAGAGTCCTGGATCTTGATATTATTGCTTATGGCGACTTCATGCTGGATAGCGATGAATTACAAATTCCTCATCCTAGAGCGCATCAACGCCAGTTTGTCATGGTGCCCCTGGCTGAGATCTGCCCCGATTTCAGGTTCGTGGGAAGAGACCAGAGTCTTCAGGAGTTGATGGCGCAAGCGTCGGCCACTCGGGTTGAGAAGTGGCTTTAGAGAATATTCGAGGTATGGCTTTTCCAGTAAGGTTCCCTTAGCTCTGCTTTATAGAGCTTGCCATTTGGATGGCGAGGTAAGTCCGCCATGAAGTCGATGGACCTGGGACACTTGACGTGGGAAAGATTTGCCCGGCAGTAAGCAATTAGCGTTTCTTCCAGCTGCTTGTGTTGATCTTCTGGGTAAGTTGGCTGCACTACAGCTTTAACTTCTTCACCAAATTCAGCGTTGGGGATGCCGAATACAGCAACATCCCTGACCTGGGCATGACTGATTAGCACGTCTTCAATTTCCTGAGGATAGATATTCACCCCTCCGGAAATAATCATGAACGACTTTCGATCTTTCAGGTACAGATAACCGTCAGTATCCAGGTAACCGATATCACCAAGCGTGGACCAGCCATATTTGTTCTTCGCAGCGAGGGTTTTTTCCGGATCTTTGTAATATTGGAAATCGGTACCATTGGCGAAATAGACCAGACCTGCCTGTCCCGTCGGGAGAATCCCTCCATCATCATCCAGGATACGCAACTCGCCATGGATGGGTTTACCAACGCTGCCTTTATGGGCAAGCCATTCAGTTGAGTTAATAGCCGTTGAACCATTGGCTTCGGTACCTGAATAGTATTCGTATAGGATGGGGCCCCACCAGTCAATCATTTTTTGTTTGATATGGATGGGGCAAGGGGCGGCCGCGTGGATAGCAAATCGTAGGTTATCCGGGTCAAATGCCTTTCGAATCGTTTCAGGTAGATCAAGTAGCCTCACGAACATGGTGGGCACCCATTGGCTGTGGGTGATTTTTTCTTCCTGGAGTAGCCGCAGGGCTTCCACTGCAGAGAATTTTTCCATGATGATGGAGGTGCCGCCCAGTCTCGATATCATCAGGTTATAACGAAGTGGTGCAGAGTGATAAAGCGGTGCAGTGGATAGATAACGGACCTTGTCATCGATCTGGTAGAGCTTAATCCTTTTGCCAATGAGTTCTGGTACGGTACCTACCGGATTCATGGGAAGTTCAAAGCGCACTCCCTTTGGATTCCCAGTGGTGCCTGAAGAGTAGATCATTTCTGACCCTTCCACCTCGTCTTCTACCGGGGTTGTAGGTAGGCCATCTATCTGCGTTGGCCAATGCAGGTGAGGACCTTGGTCTAGCGTGATTACCTTAATATGCCTGGATAGGTCTAAATGCAGTGAGTCCAGGATGGTTTGTTTGGTAACCAGCAATTTCGCATCGGAGTTACCTAAAATGTAGTTGATCTCTCGATTCTTAAACAGGATGCTGATCGGCGTGAAGTAAAGACCTGAGCGCTGTGCTGCCCAGCAGATGGTCATGTAGTGGAGGTCATTGTCAAGCAGGATGGCAAGGCCATCACTGACCTTCAGATGTAAGTGTCTAAACAGGTGTGCGGTTTGATTTGATAGTCGGTCCAGCTCACCAAAGGTAATGGATTCGCCTGTACCTGCCATTTTAAAGGCTACTTTTTTCGGTCGCAGCTGACCGTGAATTCCCGGATGCAAGCGGTTGAGCCCTTATTGGTGACTAATCTTTGCTACCTTTGGGGGTAAAGGCAGACATTGGAAAAGGCGACACATTACCCTTGGCTTCAGTTATTTTACCCACCCCTTCTTTAGTGACTTCATCTATTCGCACTACCGAATGTAAAGGTAGATAGCTTCGTGTCACTCCCTCGAATTCTGATTTAAGTTTTTCTTCACTTGGGTCAACCAGTAATTGTGTTCGCTCTCCAAAAACCAGTTCTTCGATTTCGATAAAACCATACAGGTCTGACTGGTAGATCTGGCGAGCATAAACCTCAAAAATCTGCCCTTGATTGAAGAAAATAACTTTATATGTAGGAGTTTTTGACATATCTGTTGCTCAATTTAGGACGCGTCTGGCGCCAAATATCGATAAAAGCAAGGGTTCTTTCCCTTGAGAAGGCAATATCAGGGCTGATTATACGGAATTCAAGCCCGGTATGCGATTGCCCTGGTAGAGAATCTGGTTGCTGGCTTATGCCAGAGGCAAATCTTCGGGCTATATACCGGTCTAGAAAATCTCTAGCTGAATGCTTCAGTCCAGAATATAATGGCCTCCCATTTTCGATAATATTAGTAGTGAGTCCGTGCCCAAGGTCTTTATAAAAACACACGGTTGTCAGATGAATGAATATGATTCATCTAAAATCGCCGATCTGCTCGAAAAGGCACAGGGTTATCAGCTGACTCAGCAGGAGACCGAGGCAGATTTATTGCTGTTGAACACCTGTTCCATTCGAGAAAAAGCCCAGGAAAAAGTGTTTCATCAATTGGGTCGCTGGCGAAAGCTGAAAAACGCTAAACCCAATCTGAAAATTGGCGTCGGGGGCTGCGTTGCCAGTCAGGAAGGTAAGGCCATTAATCGAAGGGCACCTTATGTCGATGTCATTTTTGGCCCGCAGACCCTGCATCGGTTGCCCGCGATGTTGAATGAACTTGATGACACCGGCACCAGTTTGATTGATATTAGTTTTCCAGCGATTGAGAAATTCGATGCCTTGCCTGAACCATCAGTTAAAGGGCCATCGGCTTTTGTTTCCATTATGGAGGGATGTAGTAAGTACTGCACTTTCTGCGTGGTTCCCTATACGCGCGGAGAAGAAGTCAGCAGACCGCTGGCTGATGTCCTTAAAGAGATTCTTCAGTTGGCCGCTAAAGGTGTTAGGGAAGTTAATTTACTGGGCCAGAATGTTAACGCTTATCGCAGTGACTTGGATTCAGGCGCAACGGCTGATCTTGCTTACCTGATTAGCGTGCTGGTGAACATAGATGGAATAGAGCGAGTGCGCTATACAACTTCGCATCCCGTTGAATTTTCCAATAATCTGATTGATTTGTACGCAGAGGTGCCGGAGTTAGTGAATCATCTGCATTTGCCGGTGCAAAGCGGGTCAGACCGGGTGCTGGCAAGGATGAAACGAGGCCACACCATCCTCGAGTACAAGTCGAAGATCAGGCGACTCAGGGCGATCAGGCCGGATTTAAGTCTTTCCTCGGACTTTATAATCGGATTCCCTGGAGAGACAGATGATGACTTTTCAGCGACCATGCAACTGATAGACGAAATTGGATTTGATCATTCATTTAGTTTTATTTACAGCGCTCGTCCTGGTACTCCTGCGGCAGACCTTGAAGACAAGACATCGATGGAAGTAAAGAAAAAGCGGCTGGCGATATTGCAGGGCAGAATCAGTCAGCAAGCAACTCGCATCAGTGAAGCTATGGTAGGCTCTAGGCAACGGATACTGGTGTCGGGAGTCTCAAGGAAGGATCCGGGACAATTACAGGGCAGAACTGAGAATAACCGGGTCGTTAACTTTTCGGACCTGGAGTCGGGTCACATTGGGACTTTCGTAGACGTTGAAATTGTTGAAGCGCTGCCAAATTCACTCAGGGGTAGGCTGGTTTGAAGCAATGATGTTTTTATTCTTGAAGCATCTGTTACTCTTATCTTTTGGACTTATAAAGCCTTTATGAATCTTGACATATCGCCACATTATTTAACACTGGAGCCCAATGACAGTCGCCAGTTGATGGACCTGTGTGGTCCCTTTGATGCCCATTTACGACAGATTGAAAAACGTCTTGGTGTGGTAATACGTAATCGAGGTAATGAGTTTGAAATTTATGGGGATCAGGAGGTGGGCTGCTCAGTTGGGGAGTTGCTAACTCATCTATACCGGGAAGTCTGCAGCGGTACTCAGATGACCGCGGATACCCTACATTTGTTTTTACAGGAGTCTGGTGTCGAATCTATATCCATACAAGAGGACGAACCCAACGACATCATAAAAACCAGGCGTAAAAGTGTCAGGCCTAGAGGGCATAACCAAATCATTTATGTCCGCGCCATGCGCAATCACGATATAAGCTTTGGTATTGGTCCCGCCGGTACTGGCAAAACCTTCCTGGCGGTAGCTTGTGCTGTGGAAGCATTTGAACAGGAGCGGGTGGGCAGGATTTTATTGGTACGACCCGCGGTTGAGGCGGGTGAAAAGCTTGGCTTCTTACCCGGAGATCTAAGCCAGAAAATCGATCCCTACCTGAGGCCACTTTATGATGCGCTTTATGAGCTTTTCGGTTTTGAACGTGTCGAAAAACTAATCGAAAAGGGTTTTATTGAAATAGCTCCGTTGGCTTACATGCGTGGTCGGACCTTAAATGATGCCTTCGTCATTCTCGATGAAAGTCAGAATACAACCATAGAACAGATGAAAATGTTTCTAACTCGAATTGGCTTTGGTTCGACTGTTGTTATCACTGGAGATGTCACTCAGGTGGACCTTCCCTCCCGCACCAAGAGTGGTTTAAAGCATGTCATCGAGGTGCTTGGCCAGGTCAAAGGTCTGTCTTTTACTAAGTTTTCCGCAAAAGATGTCGTCAGGCATCCTCTGGTGCAAAGGATTGTCGAGGCCTACGATCTGCATGAAGGGCAGAAATCATCTAGCAGTGATCCAGATAAGCTCTAATCACGAAAATATGGATAAATATCTCATAGAGATGCAACAGGAAGCACTTTGTCGGGGCCTATTTGATCCAGAGCCCGCCAAAGATTGGTTTCGATCAAGCCTGGCCCGTCTGAACCAACCTGCCTGTGAATGTTGTATTCGGTTTGTAGAAAAGGATGAGATGCAGGCCCTGAATTTTCGTTTCCGTCAACAGGATAAGTTAACCAACGTATTGGCCTTCCCTGAAGATTCGGCGGATGAGACTGGTCGAATTTTGTTAGGTGATGTCGTTATTTGCCCCGCCGTGTTAGCAGATGAAGCAAAGATTCAGGAAAAAGATCTGTTACAGCATTATGCTCATCTGGTAATTCATGGAATACTGCATCTGAAAGGCTTTGATCATATTGCCGAAGATGAGGCGAAGGAAATGGAACAGCTGGAGGTAATGCTGCTTGGCGCACTTGGTATTAAGAATCCTTACCATGAGGAATCATTATGAGTGAAGGTGACTCGACTAGTGAGAGTAGCCGAAGCTGGTTAGAAAGGCTTTCTCTTGCCCTGACCGGTGAGCCTAGTTCCAGGTCCGAATTACTGGAGCTGTTGCGGGCTTCCAAAGAACGTGAGCTACTCGATGCAGAGGCCTTGAGCATTATTGAAGGTGCTCTCACCGTTGCTGACATGAAAGCCCGTGAAATTATGGTACCTCGATCGCAGGTGGTATTTTTGCGCGGTGATCAAACTACCAGTGAAATTTTATCTCAGGTGATTGAATCTGGTCACTCCCGGTTTCCGGTAGTAGGAGATAATGGAGACGAGGTTCTGGGGATTCTACTCGCAAAGGATCTGTTGTTTCTTGCCCACCCGGACAGCTCCGAGAAGCTCAGCCTTCGCAATCTGCTCAGACCGAGTTCAGGCATTCCAGAGAGTAAGCGCCTGGATGTGTTATTAAAGGAATTCCGTTCCAACAGAAATCACCTCGCCGTAGTGTATGACGAATATGGTGGTATGAGTGGCATCATTACCATTGAGGATGTGCTCGAGCAGATCGTTGGTGATATAACCGACGAGTTTGATTATGATGAAGAGGACTTTATCAAGCAGCACTCCGATGGAACTTATACAGTCAAAGCGTTGACAACCATCGATGACTTTAACGACTTTTTTGGCAGTAGTTTCAGTGAAGGTGAATTCGATACCATAGGCGGTCTGTTGATAAGCCGGCTTGGACGTTTACCGACAAGACACGACAATTTTGTCATGGATGGATTTGATTTCAGAGTGTTGAATGCAGATAACCGCAGGATTCACCTGTTACAGGTTGCCCGCCGTAGCCGGGATTAACCAGTGACTACGGCGCTGTTGCCGCAGGTCACTGCAACCTGGCTTAAATTCGCCTTGGCCATCGTTGCCGGTATTCTAATGGCATTCAGCTTTTCGCCATTTGATTGGTGGCCACTTGGTATCGGCGCCATTGTTCTACTGCTTTATGCGATTGACAAGGCGACCATAAAGCAGGTGGTTGCCTGTCATTACGTTTTTGCGCTAGGTCTGTTCTCTGTTGGCATATCCTGGCTCTATGTCAGCATTAATACCTATGGTGGTGCCTCGCCTGCCCTGGCTGTTGTCCTGGTGTTGCTGTTTGTCGTTTTCTGGTCTCTTACTTTTATACCGCAGGCATGGCTATACGCGCGTTTTATTCGACAGTGGCGATATGGCATGGTGTTGGGGTTTTCGATTATCTGGGTGCTGGGAGAGTGGTTTCGGGGATGGTTTTTGACTGGATTCCCATGGTTTTATCTGGGTTATAGCCATCTCCAGAGTCCGTTGGCGTCGTTCGCGCCTGTTGCCGGTGTGCTGGCCGTCAGTCTGGCTGCGTGTCTTCTCGCAACTTCCCTGTTTTGTCTGCTGGTCAAGCGACGCAAACGCTATGGCGCATTGAGTTTAGGCGTGTTTTTGGTCGCTCTTGGAGTAGCAAAGCTGGAGTTTGTAACGCCGGGTAAGACTATTCAGGTGGCGGCGGTGCAGGGAAATATCGACCAGCACAGCAAGTGGCAGAGAAGCATGGTGATGCCTATTGCTAATCATTATCGACAGTTGACAGAGGCGGTATGGGGTGTTGATTTGGTGGTTTGGCCTGAAGCGGCCATCACCGTTCTGCATAGCGATGCAAACCCATTGCTGGCGCCGCTCAGACAATTAAGCCAGGCCCAGGACACTACGCTACTCACCGGTATTCCAGATCGAGATGATCAGGGCAGGTTCTTAAATAGTGCTGTGGTTATTGGCAGTGCGCCTGGTCAGTACGTTAAGCAGCGGCTGGTCCCTTTTGGGGAATACGTTCCGTTTGAAAGCTACCTGCGCGGCCTGATTACGTTTTTCGATCTGCCCATGTCGCGCAATGTCGCTGGCAGTCCCGGGCAGACTCCGCTGATGGCGGGGGACATCAGCCTATCCGTGTCGATATGTTATGAGGTCGTTTATCCTGAGTTGGTGCGCAGCAATGCGCCTGACCCAGGGCTGCTGGTAACCATTAGTAACGATACTTGGTTTGGTCGTTCTTCCGGGCCAGACCAGCATATGCAGATAGCCAGCATGAGAGCGCTGGAAAACGGCCGATACCTGCTCAGAGCCACCAATAATGGCATTACCGCTTTAGTTGATCACAAAGGTAGGATTGTTAATCAACTGCCAAGGGACACAGCCGCGGTTATGTCCGTTGAGGTGCCAATCATGCAGGGACTGACGCCTTATCACCGATTTGGTCAGATTCCTTTATTGATCGGCATGGGGCTGCTACTTGCCGGCTTGGGACTGTTTTCGAAACAGCAGTATTCGTTAAAGCCGTAGCTCCGGTCAACAGCCTTCGGGTATAATATGGGTCTGGTGAAACTTCAGGTCCCGTATGCAACACGAAAAAGAGATACCCTCATATTCTCAAGGCGAACTCGAACGCCAGGTCCAGAGAACATGGCAGGAAACGGGCGCGTTTGTCGTCGATGAGAAATCCGAGAAACCGAAGTTTTATTGCCTGTCCATGTTTCCGTACCCCAGCGGCCAGTTACACATGGGTCATGTCAGAACCTATACGCTGGGAGATGTGATTGGTCGGTTTCAGCGATTAAATGGCAAGCACGTGCTCCAGCCCATGGGCTGGGATGCTTTTGGTTTGCCTGCAGAAAATGCGGCCATCAAGCATAAAGTGGCCCCAGCCGAATGGACTTTGCAGAATATCGATCAGATGAAGCGGCAGATGCAGAGCCTGGGGTTTTCCTACGACTGGTCTCGAGAATTTGCTACCTGTACCCCCGAATATTATCGCTGGGAGCAATGGTTCTTTACGAAAATGTTTGCGAAAGGCCTGGTTTATAAAAAAGCAGCCTGGGTAAATTGGGACCCGGTGGACCAGACCGTACTCGCCAATGAACAGGTCGTCGATGGTAAGGGTTGGCGTTCAGGTGCGGTAGTCGAGCGACGTGAACTTTCTCAGTGGTTTGTAAAAATAACAGACTATGCGGAAGAACTATTGTCTGAATTGGATCATCTTCCCGGCTGGCCTGAAAAAATTAAGACTATGCAGAGAAACTGGTTAGGTCGATCTGAAGGGATTGAAATCAGTTTTCCGCTTGATGGTAGTGATTCGCTATCAGTCTATACGACTCGGCCGGATACCTTGCTGGGAGTGACTTATCTGGCTGTTGCAGCACAACATCCTCTTGCCCGGGAAGCCGGTTTGAACCAGCCTGGCCTGCAGGCTTTTCTGGAAGAATGTAATCGAGTGAAAGTAGCAGAGGCCGATATGGCCAAGCTGGAAAAGAAAGGTATGAATACTGGGTCTTTCGCCAGGCATCCCCTCACTGGAGAAGCGATTCCTATATGGGTTGGGAACTTTGTGTTGATGGAGTACGGTTCCGGAGCGGTAATGTCAGTACCGGGCCACGACCAGCGCGACTGGGAGTTTGCCAAACAGTATGATTTACCGATTCAACAGGTGATAGAAGCGGTCAGCGGTGAAGAGGCAGACTTGACGGCAGCTGCGTACACGGTAAAAGGACGGCTGATCAACTCAGGGGAGTTTGATGGGCTGGAATTTAGTGATGCGTTTTCTGCTATTGCCACGGCATTGGAAGAAAAGAGCCTCGGAACAAAACAGGTTAATTTCAGGTTGCGTGATTGGGGAGTTTCCAGGCAGCGGTACTGGGGTTGCCCCATACCTATTATTCATTGTGACAAGTGTGGTGCTGTGCCGGTACCAGAAGATCATTTACCCGTTGAATTACCGACGGATATTGTTTTTGAAGGCGTAGGTTCACCTATAAAGAAAATGCCCGAATGGTATCAGGTGGCTTGCCCCGAATGCGGTGCTGAAGCATTACGGGAAACGGACACTTTCGACACTTTTATGGAGTCTTCCTGGTACCACGCCAGGTTTATGTCCAGCGATTCCTCTACTGCCATGGTCGATGACAGGGCAAACTACTGGCGCCAGGTGGATCACTATGTTGGTGGTGAAGAGCATGCCATTCTGCATCTTTTATATGCACGGTTTTTTCATAAAGTCATGCGCGATGAGGGCCTGCTGGATTCGAATGAACCCTTTGAAAAGCTGCTGGCATTGGGGATGGTTCTCAAGGACGGTAGCAAGATGTCTAAGTCGTCTGGAGACGCTGGCGATCCGAAAATTTTACTGGAGAGATTTGGCGCCGATGCAGTCCGTATGGCAATGATGTTTGCCGCGCCACCAGAACAGAGTTTTGAATGGGCGGAAAACGGGGTTGAAGCGGCCCATCGATGGCTCAGGGCGCGTTTCTGGTTAACGGTTCAACAACATTGCCAGAGAGATGAAATTGCTGAATTAGATGTCGAGAGGCTAAATGATAGCCAACGGGAATTACGTCGATTAACCCATGAGACCCTGGCTAAAGCCAGAGATGACTATGACCGCAGGCTGGCATTTAATACCGTCATTGCTGCGGTCATGACCTTGATGAATAGCGTCATTAAATTTTCTGATACATCTGATCAGGGCCTTGCGGTAAAACATGAAGCGCTGCGGGTCGCGGTGTTGGTGATGTCACCGATTACCCCACATATCTGCCATGTTTTATGGAAAAAGCTGACTTCGCAGGAGATCGAGTCGGCCAACTGGATTGAAACAGATGAAGCTGCATTGGAAAAATCGACTATTGAGCTGGTTGTTCAGGTGAATGGCAAGTTAAGAGCCAGGCTGGCTGTACCTGCCGGCCTCGATGGTGCTTCGGTCCAGTCGGCAGCAGAGCAACACGAAACCATAGCCAGGCTGCTCGAAGGGTTAGAACTTCGTAAGGTGATTCATGTGCCAGATAAACTAATTAATTTTGTTGTTAGCCAATGATTTTAGTGGTTAGGGGATAGCTAAATGGCTCTGCGCTTAGCCAGTCTGATGCTTTGTATGATGGTATCTGCATGTGGTTTTCAGTTGCGGGGCAATAGCCCGGGTCCAGCCATTGACTTAGCCGTGCACTTGCAGGCAGGGGCGGTTACTGCTGCGACCAGAACAGCGGTTATAGAAGCATTAACAACTGCCGGCTTAGAATTAGTTGCGCCTTCAGAAGCTCGCCTTGCGCTGGTTGTCAACAGTGAACAAATGCATAAATGGCCGATTGCGAATTCGCTGACGTTGAATAGTAGCGATTATGAACTGGTAGTGGAGCTCCATTTTCGACTGGAAAACATAGACACAGGTAAGGCTTTGGCGGTCAGTTCGGTTAGGGCGTCAGCACACTTTGAGTCGGATAGATCGAATCTGCTGGCGAGTCGTCGGGAAGAAGGTGTAATTCTGGCAGAGACAAGAACAGAGGTGGCCCAGAGACTGGCCGAAAGAGTCCGTTTTTCCGCTTCCAGATAGAGCGAATTGAGGGCAATAGGGATTCGATGGGAAGCTCGAGTAAAGCAGGCGTAACAATGCAGCAGACGAATTGAAAGTTTATCCTGAAAAACTAGGCCAGGCGCTCGCGGCAGGGTTGGCGCCAATCTATATTGTCAGTGGTGATGAGCCTCTGCTAGTGCAGGAATGTTGCGATAGTATTCGAGTCGCAGCACGACAGGCTAATTATGCTGAAAGAGAGGTCTTCCATGTCGAGACTGGCTTTGACTGGCAAGCGTTTACCTATAGCGCCAGTAGCCTTTCTTTGTTTGCTGATCAGAAGCTCCTGGAATTGCGGATGTCGACCGCGAAACCGGGGAATGAAGGTGCTAGTAGCCTAAAGGAGTACGCTGCAATGCCGCCTTCTTCAAATCTGCTGCTAGTGAGTCTGCCTCGTCTCGACAAGGGAACACAAAACGCTCAGTGGTTTAAAGTCCTGGAAAAAGCCGGCGTATTTATTCAGATTTGGCCGGTAGCCGGTAAGGATTTACCGCGATGGATTGACTCCAGATTCAAGAAAGTCGGTCTTAAGGCTTCGCGAGAAGCCGTCATGTCGATGGCCGCGAGAGTTGAAGGTAACCTTCTAGCCGCCGCTCAGGAAATTGATCGTATCAAATTGATTTCCCCAGGATCAGCAATCGAAGCTGACATCGTCGAGGAAGGGGTCGCAGACAGTGCTCGGTTTGACGTGTTTCAGTTGTTAGATGCAGCGCTCATGGGTAAAGCCGGCCGTTGCCTGAAAATTACCGACAGCATGCGCATTGAAGGTACAGAAGTACTCTACTTGAGTACGATGTTGGCCAGGGAAGTTCGAAATCTGATTGGGCTGTCTGAGGCCATGCAATCCAGCTCGGTGGATGCAGCTATGCAGCAGGCCAGAGTCTGGCAGAAACGTAAGCCGCTCATTGCCGCTACTTTGAATCGACATGGTTTACCGGCCCTTCTGCAGTTGCAGTCAAGGGTCAACAGGATAGATGCGATAGTCAAGGGCGTTCAGGCTGGAGATCCTTGGGATGAGTTAACCAGCGCCATATTGCACCTAGCAGGTGTCTCTCTGTTGTTACCTGATGCCGGGTGCTAGTTTACTTTAGTTTCAGCGGTCGAGCCGGCAGCAACCAGGACCAACCTTCCGTCGCTGTTATCAAAAATTGTGATGCTGCCGTTATCAGGCCGGCAGACAGATACTCGATCGGTTTCCTGCGCTACAGCCGTTAATGCATTGATTGCAATGAAGTGAGAAAAAATTGCTGTATCAGATGGTAGTTGGAGCAGGCAGTCGCACATGTCGGACTGCCAATCCTGCAGTTCCTTTGATTGTTGTGACCAGTTTCCTTGCATTACCTGCTGTAGCCAGGGTCCTCGCTCAGACAGGCTGAGTCCGGTTGAGGGAACTTCAGCAACACGGGGTTCGACGATGGCAGCAATGTGGCTCATATCGACCAGGGGCTGAGCTGTTTCCAATGCCCTTTTAAGTGGGCTCGAGATAATGATCAAAGGCAGTTTAGAGATCAGTTTCTCAGCTGCACCAATAGCCTGTTGGTGGCCGAGGTTGTCGAGGCCTGGATCAGGATCCTGGGAAAAGCCGGCCGCTGCTTTACCGTGCCGGACCATATAAATTCTAGCCATTGATATTCATTCCTGTGATTAAGGTATGCAATTAGTATAGCGTTTTTTAAGCTAGGGCCTCGGTCCGGACATGGCAATTTGTTGAACAAATCGCTATTCTTAGCGGGGCGGTGCCTAGCGACTATAATGCAATCCTGGTGGTAGATTTTTTGGTGAGCTGAAAGCGTTATCAAATGCCAGTATAGCGCACCCTGACAGGGGCTCGCTAACCCGGTGGAGAACCAGAAGCAGCGGTGTCCAGGGATAAAATTCAGTGTATACGTCAGGGTATAATCCTGGCGCAGAAACAGCGCGTTTGATCGATCGCCAATAGCAGAGATTAAAGAGTGCGCAAAAGACTAAAAGGTAATGAGAGTATGGGTGAGCAACTTGGAGCATTGGCGGGTGATGGTATCCCCGATACAGAAGTTAAGGTGCGGGATGTGTTTGGGCTCGATACGGATATGGTGATACCGGCATTTAAGAATCCGTCAGAACACGTGCCGTTAGTGGATGAAAATTACCTTTTTAACCATGAGACGACGATAGCAATTCTGGCAAGCTTTGCGCATAACAGACGCTGTATGATCCAGGGTTATCATGGAACGGGTAAGTCCACGCACATTGAACAAGTTGCTGCCCGTCTTAATTGGCCCTGCATACGAATTAACCTGGACTCGCATGTCAGCCGAATGGACTTGGTCGGAAAAGACGCAATTGTACTACAAGACGGCAAACAGATAACTGAGTTTAAAGAAGGTTTGTTACCTTGGGCGTTACAACGAGCTTGTGCAATAGTCTTTGATGAATATGATGCCGGTCGTCCTGATGTGATGTTCGTCATTCAAAGAGTATTAGAGGTAGAAGGCAAACTCACTTTGCTGGATCAAAGTAGAGTCATTAGTCCGCACTCTGGTTTCCGCTTGTTCGCGACGACTAATACCATTGGACTGGGAGATTCCAGTGGTTTGTATCATGGAACCCAACAGATAAACCAGGGACAGATGGATCGCTGGAATATTGTGACCACGTTGAATTATCTGCAGCATGACAAGGAAGTAGAGATTGTTGCGGCTAAACAACATAATTTGGATAAGAAAACGTTATCTAATATGGTCTCGGTGGCCGCTCTTACCAGGCAAGGCTTTATTAATGGTGATATTTCCATCGTCATGTCTCCAAGGACTGTCATTATGTGGGCTGAGAATGCAGATTTGTTTGGTGACCTGGGCTTCTCTTTTAGGCTGACTTTTTTGAACAAGTGTGACGAAACTGAACGATCTATCGTTGCTGAATATTACCAGCGCTGTCTTGGAGAAGAGCTTCCTGAGTCCAGTGCCACGATTGTCCTGGCTTGATATGCCAGAGAATGACTGAATGGACGAGTCGACCGAAGTCTTTAAGCAGGCAGTAACCTCTACCATGAGAGCGATCTCTGGTGATGAGGAGCTCAGCGTCAGTTTTGGCCGGGGTAAGGCCTATCTACAGGGTAACAAAGCCCGCATTCCCTTGCCTGAAACTGCCATCAGTGAAGAAGCGCTTGCTTCACTTAGAGGTACGGCAGATCGCTTCGCTTTACGAAGTCGTTTCCACGATGAAAGCCTGCATATTCAGAATAGACCGGCTTCAGGTATAGCCCAGGATGTTTTTGACTGGGTAGAAGAATCGCGAGTTGCCGCCATTGGGTCTCACCTCATGCGGGGTGTTCAGGATAACCTTAGTGCTCAACTGGACCAGTATTGTAAAGATAAAGGTTATGCAGAAATTGAAACAGCCGATGATGCCCCGCTGGGTGAAGCAGTTGGGTTGCTGGTGCGCGAAAAACTCATTGGAGAGCCCGTGCCAGCTAATGCACAGGCTATTTTAGATCCATGGCGCGAGCACATTGAGTCTTGTATTGGTGATAGCCTGGATGATTTCTCGGAACTCATTTTTGATCAGGCTGCTTTTGTGGATAAAACCAGAGCGCTGATAAAAGATCTGGGTTTAACAGATGACTGGGGAGAGGACGGTAATAGCGAAGAAGCGGATAACGCTGAAAGCGAGACAGAAGAAATGGAACCCGAGGGTGGTGATGATTCCGTTGATCAGGAGTCTGGCCAGGATGGAGAATTAACGGACGCCATCGAGGGTGAGGTTCCTGTCGATATGGATGCCATGGATATGGTTGAGGCGGATGGGAGTGATGATGAGAGCGGTGCTCCTCCTGATATGCTTCCGGATAAGAATTGGTTGCGGCCCAAGACGACGGACTACAAGCCTTATACCACGGCTTTTGATGAAGTGGTGCCAGCAGATCAACTCTGTGATGCTGAAGAATTGGATCGTCTCCGAGGGGTTTTGGATAAACACTTACAAAGCTCGCAGATTATTATCAGTAAACTGGCCAACCGATTGCAGCGCAAGTTGATGGCCCAGCAGAACCGGACCTGGGAGTTTGATTTAGAAGAGGGAACTCTGGATACGTCAAGGTTACCAGGAATTATCATGGATCCTTTTAGTTCACTTGCCTTTAAACAGGAAAAGGATACCAAGTTCCGAGATACGGTGGTTTCCCTGCTCATTGACAGTTCCGGCTCAATGCGAGGTCGATCTATTTCAATTGCTGCCATGTGTGCCGATATTCTTGGTCGGACCCTTGAAAGATGTACTGTCAAGGTTGAGATTCTTGGCTTTACTACTCGCGCCTGGCGGGGCGGACAAGCACGCGAAACTTGGCTGCAGCAAGGAAAACCGCAACAACCGGGACGGCTCAATGATTTGCGGCACATCATTTATAAGGCCGCTGATACACCCTGGCGTCGGGCCCGGCGTAATCTGGGTCTGATGATGAGAGAGGAACTGCTCAAGGAGAATATCGATGGTGAGGCTTTGCTTTGGGCCCACAACCGAATTGTCGGCAGACCCGAAGACCGGCGCATCATGATGGTGATTTCAGATGGTCTGCCTGTGGACAACAGTACTTTGCTGGTTAATGCGAGTAATTACCTTGAACAGCACTTGAAGTATGCCATCGATCAGATCGAGAACTTCTCAGATGTGGAACTGGTGGCTATTGGGATTGGTCATGATGTTACCCATCACTACCGCAGGGCCGTGACGATTACAGATGCTGAGCAGCTTGGTGATGCCATTACCGAGCAGTTGGTTGATTTGTTTGATGAAAAGGCCAATCTGAAATCAGCCCAGAAACCCGTAGGCCGCTGACATTGTATCGACAGCTGTTACTGACCGCCCTGGATGAATATGCGTTACGCTATCCGGCTGAACGCGTTCAGGTCGCGCATTTCTCAGGTTTTGTCAGAGCTAACCTGCACTGCTTTGAAAGGTCGTCTGTAGTGGGTCACGTCACTGGGTCAGCCTGGATAATTGATGGCCGCCATGAACGTTGTTTGTTGACGAATCATAAGAAGCTGAATAGGTGGCTTCAGCCGGGTGGGCACTGTGATGGTGATGGAGATGTTGCCAGTGTGGCTTTAAGAGAAGCCTACGAAGAGTCTGGGTTGACTAGTTTGAAGTTAGTTAGCTCAGAAATATTTGATATTGATATTCACTCAATTCCGGCGCGCAAAGCTGAGCCTGAACACCTTCATTACGACGTTAGGTTCCTGCTCGAATGTGGTTGCGATGAACATTATGTGATCAGCGACGAGTCGCATGATTTGGCCTGGGTGTCGTTGGCCAGGGTTTTAGATTACTCATCGGAAGACTCTGTATTAAGGATGGTACAGAAAACAGCTTGAAGCCTATTTAACCCGGGTAGAGATGGCAGCTGACGCTATGGCCGTCAGCCACCTGGGCACTCTCTGGGGTGACAGTCTTGCATTCTTCCATGGCCTGGGGGCAGCGATCAGCAAAACGACAGCCTGGCCCGATGTTCAGCGGTGATGTTACCTCGCCTTGAATAGGAATGTGGGTTCGCTGACGCTCAATATCGGGGTCGGGTTCCGGGTTTGATTCAATCAGCAGTCGAGTATAGGGGTGCTTTGGCTGGTAGAAAACCTCATTAGAAGGCCCTGACTCGACGATGGTACCCAGGTACATGACCACCATGCGATCAGATACATATCGGACCATGGACAAGTCGTGAGCAATAAAAAGCAGTGTTAACCCCAGGGTTTGTTTCAGTTCCTCAAGAAGGTTAACGACCTGGGCCTGTACCGATACGTCCAATGCAGAAATCGGTTCGTCACAAACCACGAACTTGGGTCCGATAATCATTGCTCGTGCTATGCCAATGCGTTGCCGCTGACCACCGGAAAATTCATGGGGATAGCGGGACATGTGATCGCTGTGCAGGCCCACCCGACGCAACCAGTAACTGACTTGTTCCTTGATATCGGCTTTACTCAGCTTGCCATGGATGGCCAGGCCCTCACCAATGATGTCAAGGATGGTCATGCGCGGGTTCAGTGAGGAGTAGGGATCTTGAAAGATCATCTGCATTAGTTTGGAGTAGTGCAGATGGTCACTGGCGGAAAAGCGTTCAGGTAACAGGGTATCGTTAAAATAGGCCTCACCACTGGTCCTTTGATGTAGGCCAATGAGGGCTTTGCCGAATGTGGACTTGCCAGAGCCACTCTCGCCAACTAGCCCAAGAATTTCATTTTCAGCAATTTCCAATGAGACACCGTCCACCGCATGTAAGATATTTCCCTTACCTAATGAGAAATGTTTTTTGAGGTTGTGAGTTCTAATCAGCACGGGTTGCATTCATTATTTTCAGGGGTTGGTACAGCGCTTCAATATTGGGGGCATCGGGGTGTTGCAGCCAGCATCGGGATAAGTGCCTGGAATCCTGAGGGTCTTGTATTAGCAGGGGTAATTGGTTGCCGCAGATCTGCATTGCCTGAGGACATCGAGCCGTATACCCGCACCCCAGAGGTGGCGAGAACAGATCAGGAGGGCTACCGGGAATAGGTTGAAGGTTTTTTTCTTCAGTACCGGAATTAGATGGCATGGCAGATTTCAAACCTAGCGTGTAGGGATGAGCGCTACGGTAGAAAATATCATCCAGGGACCCGCGCTCGATTATTTGTCCTGCGTACATGACGGCGACTTGGTCAGCCATCCTGGCAACTACGGCTAGATCGTGAGTGATCAGGAGAATCGACATGCCTTCGGTTCGCTGCAGTTCGGTCAGTAATTCAAGAATCTGGGCTTGGATAGTGACGTCCAATGCGGTGGTAGGTTCATCAGCAATCAGTAAAGAGGGATTGCAGGCCAGGCTTTGCGCGATCATGGCTCTTTGCAGCATGCCCCCTGAGAACTCAAAAGGGTACTGGAGCGCTCTTTTAGCAGCCTCTGGGATATGCGTTTTTTCTAACAATTGTAGTGCTGTTACCATTGCATCTGCATGGCTTTTGCCTCGATGCACCATCAGGGTCTCAGCAATTTGATGACCAATTTTCATGCTGGGATTCAAAGATGTCATCGGGTCCTGAAATATCATGCCGATTTCTACGCCCCGGTAGCGGTTTGCTTCAGCAGCCGGAAGCCCGAGAATTTCTTGCCCTTTTAACTTTGCAGAACCCCCGGTGATCTTCCCTGGGGGCATGGGAATGATGCCCATTACTGACTGCACAGTAACCGATTTCCCGCATCCTGATTCGCCGACAATAGCCAGTGTTTTACCAGCTTCAACCTCGAAACTGACATTCCTGACGGCCTGAACGGTACCTCCGTAGGTTTCAAATTCAACGGAGAGATCGGCAACTTCGAGAATATTTTCAACCATTGTTATTCCCTTGAGCGCATTCTTGCATCCAGGGCTTCGGTGAGACCGTCTCCCAGGAGATTGAACGCGAGTACCGTAATGCTGATGAATAGAGCCGGGAAAAATAACTCGTGAGGGTGACTTAACATGGTTTTAACCCCTTCATTGCACATTGAGCCCCACGAAGGGGTAGGCGGCGCGACGCCCATACCAATGAAGGAAAGAAATGCTTCAGTGAAAATCGCAGAAGGGACAGCAAAGGTGAGCGTGACCAATATCACGCCCATGGTATTGGGAATAATGTGGCGCAAAATCAAGTAACCGGGCTTGCCACCGAGTATCCGAGCGGCTTCGATGTAACCCTGTTCCCGGATTTGCAGAACCTGCCCTCGGACTAGCCGTGCAGTAGCCGGCCATAATAGCAGCACCAATGCCAGGAGCATCGGCAGAATACCGCTTTCACCGGGCCCAATGCCGAAGGAAATTTTAAACAGTATCATAAAAAGCAGGAACGGCAGTGCCACCACAAAATCGGCAAAACGCATTAGGAACTGATCAATACGATTGCCGAAGTAGCCCGCAAAGCCGCCATAGATAATGCCGATAGATACATAAATGAGAGGCGCCACTATGCCGATAAAAAGGGACACCCTGGCTCCCTGCATCAACCGCGCGAGCATGTCTCTGCCTAAATAATCCGTTCCAAAAGGATGAAATTCCAATGTAATCACCGAGCCTTTGACGGCGTCTCGTTGCGTTTCCAGAATATTTCGCTCCAGGGCTTCCCGGACGGTGATGGTCAGCATGGGCTCGACTTTGAGGCTTGTATATTGATCGTACTCATCGAAACCATCGGTCGGCACGATAGAATAGTAGTAGGTTATAGCTTTGAGATTAAGGCGGTCCTCATAACCGACTTGGTTGCCCGCGCTAATGGATGCAAGCGGTAGTCCAAGGTCATTGAAACCCTCTGGCTTTGACTCGTTGCGATAGATGTTGTAACCACCCGCATCGCTCAATGGTTCCCAGAGTAACCTTACGGTCTGGGTTGAGGCTGCTTCGGCGAGCCTGAAGGCTACCACTGGATCAATTTCATCAACTATCTCGTCAGGTTCGGCAGGCAGACTTGAGTCTACGGGTACTGACCAAGGGCTGTAATTTTCGACCAGGGTTGCCTGTTTGGGTAGTGACGGTGCTTGGGAGATTTGATTCAGATCCTGCAGAGCTGGATCAACATTCCAGATAATAGGCCCTGCCAGGGTAAAAAAGGCTAAAGCGGCAATCAGGTAAAGTGAGATAATTGCCCTGACGTTTTTCTTAAGGCGGCGCCAGGCATCCTGCCAGTAAGAAAGAGAAGGTCGAGCGATCAGTTCCGGCTTTGTTTCCTGGTGGATCGGCAGGAAGTCTGTTGCACTTAGTTCGCTACTATGAGTCATTGCAGTCGCACCCTTGGATCGATGAAACCGTAAAGAATGTCGACCACGATGACCATCAGGACCAGAAATGCGCCATAGAAAACCGTCGTGCCCATAATGACAGTGTAATCCAGCTGTTGCACCGCCTGTACAAAATATCGACCCAGGCCAGGTATGGCAAAGACCAGTTCAACCACAAAACCACCCGTGGTGATAGCCGCTATTTGGGGGCCTAGGACAGTAATAACCGGTAGAATTGCGTTTCTGAGCTGGTGTCTGAAGAAAATCCTGAGGGGGGATAAACCCTTCGCTTTGGCAGTTTTAATGTAATCTTCGTTGACTACATCCAGCATTGATGAACGCATCAATCGGGTCAACAAAGCCATGGTACCCAGCCCTAATACCATAGAAGGCATTAACATATGCGAGAGGCTTCCCCAGCCAGCAACGGGAATGATGGATTGGCCGGCAAACTGATTAATATTCACTAATAGCAACTGTCCCAGTGCAGCGAACACAAAGCTGGGTACGGAGATGCCGAGTATAACCAGGAACATGATGACAATATCGGGTAACCGGTTTCTGTATATAGCAGTTACCGCTCCCCAAAGAATCCCTCCCAGGGCGGCAAAGAAGACTGCAAGGATGCCTAGCGTTGCGGATACCGGAAAGTGGTCCTTTATAATGTCATTAACTTTTCTATTCTGTTGGGTATAGGAAATTCCAAAATCGCCTCTGAGCATATTACCCATAAATATAAAATACTGCTCCACGACCGGTTTGTTGAGACCATATTTGCGCTCTAGATTGAGCCTGATCTCTGCTGATACCGCTTTTTGATTCATTAAGGGATCACCCGGGACCAGGTGCATGGCAATGAAGGTCGCTGTGGCGATGAACCAGATGGTAATCAACCCTGCGATGAGTCTTTTAGCGATGTAGCTCAACATATTGGGTTACTGAACAACTCGAGCATAGGTAAAGTCCGGGTCAGCGCCAACCACATGTCGGGCAACCCCTTTGACTTTCGGATGGAGTAGATAGATGACCCCCTGCTCGTATAACGGCAGTATCACTGCATCTTCGTTGACGATACGTTGTAGTTCTGCCATGGCATCCATACGGACCTTCGGTATTGAACTGTTCATGGCGGTTCTCACGAAGCGATCGTATTCAGGGTTGTTATAGCGGCCGCGATTGTTGAGGTTCCAGGATGCGAATAGATCACCAAAAGTCATTATATCGTCGAAATCAGGACCCCAGCCAGCGCCGACAAGATCGAAATCTCCCGAGGTCATTTTGGCCAGTCTCTGTTTAAAGGTCTGTATATCGATCTTAATATCCAGGTCCAGTTTGTTTTTCAGCAGTCCCTGCAGATACTCGGCCTGTTTTGCAGCGGTCGGACTGTCGCCGACCAGAAGCACCAGCGGTGGTAACTGGGCCACACCGAGTTGTGACTTGGCCTGGCTAAGTAAACGCCTGCCCAGATCTGTATCCGGTTCTACCCGCGGTGCCGGGTACTCCGTGCGAAACTTTTCTTCGCTACCGTCCAGCCAAACAGGGAACAGGCTTTCTCCCCTCAGGTTGCCAGGGGTAGCGAGCACTTTATTAACGAATTCATCGGCATTATAAACAGCGCGTATCGCCTGTCTTAGTAACAGGTTTGCAGTGGCTCGGCCTGGGCGATGATTATACTCAATAAAAAATACCGAGCCTGTGGAAAAACTGCGAATGCGGAATTTCCGGGTTAAGGCATCCTGGTAGGTTTCACCGTCTAGGCGGGTGAAAATTATCTTGTCATCAATGAATAAATTCAGCCGGGCGCGGGTATCGGCAGTAATGTAATCAGCTTCGATGGCGTTGAGTTTAATCTTATTCCGGTCCCAGTAATGGACATTTTTTTTCAGCTTCATGGATGCGCTATGCACCCAGTCAGTCATCTCAAACGCACCATTGAAGATAAGGTCACTGGCATCAGCGGCATAACGATCCTTTCGAGAATTATAGAATTTCTCTTGAATAGGGAAGTAGCTTACGAAGGCGGTTAGTTTGCTGAAGTAGGCGGTGGGCCGTTCAAGTTCTACCTTCAGGGTAAAATCGTCCAGCGCTTGGACGCCTAGTTCTTCCGGGGCCAGTTTCCCCTGGTTAATGGCTTCGGCATTTTTTATCGCGTAAAGGATGAAAGCATATTCCGATGCAGTAGAAGGAGTGAGGGTGGTACGCCAGGCAAAAACAAAATCGTGGGCGGTGACGGTATCACCGTTACTCCACTTGGCATTCGGTCTGAGCCAGAAGGTGGCTTCTTTATCGTTTACTTCCCATCGTTCAGCTACACCGGGGATGATTCGGCCACGGCGATCGTAGCGTGTAAGCCCTTCCATTAGGTGGCCCAGTATCATCACTGAAACCTGGTCAGTGGCTTTCATGCCGTTGAGTTGTGGTGGCTCCTGGTTCAGGGCGAGCTTGATGGTTTGCGTTTCAAAATCGGCCGCCTCAGCCAGACAAAAATGGCTTTGCAGGAGGAGGGATAAGGCGAATAAAAAAGAAAGGAACGTGTTCATCAGCAGGGACGTCTGTAGGCAAAGTGAAATTCTACCATGACCGGTGATTAATTAGGCTACTGCTGATGCTTCAGTTTGGTTAAATCAGCTGGCAAACCTTAACAGGTTGGCGACGACCCTTTCTAGGTGGGTGAGTGAATTACAGACATCAGTCTGATGACAGTTGGGTGCATATTTTTTCATTTCAGCATCACCGACAATCCAGTTAGACCGGGGCTCTGGATTTAACCAAATGACTCGTCGTGACTTTTCGTACATTTCGTGAAGAATCTCTGCCTGTGGATTACCGTAATTGTTTCTGGCATCGCCGAGAATGATGATGGTGGTTTTGTTGTTAACGTCGTCCATGCAGTTGCGCTTAAAATCCATAAACATCTGGCCGTAGTCGGTCGAGCCATTGCCATAATCACGCATTGTTTTAGCCATCGCGTCTTCAAGCTTGGTGTTTTCGAATAATTGGGTCACCTCACCCAGGTCCGAGGAAAATGCAAACGAGCGCACCTTGGGAATAACCTCAGATAGGCTGTATAGGAACATTAGTAGAAATCGTGAATAGTTACTTACTGAACCACTTACGTCGCAGATACACATAACTTTCGGCCGGTCGACTTTACTTGCCTTCCACTGCAGGTCAAAAAACATCCCGTCGTACTGCATGTTCTTGCGCAGGGTCTTGCGAACATCAAGCTGGCCTCGTTTAAAAGTTTTCCTTCGTTTGGAGTGTATGGCGACAAGCTTTTTAGCCATTTTGAACACGATTTCCTGGACGTCCTTGAAGTTTCGCTTCTCCAGATTGCTCAGTTTTACTTTCTTGAGAAGTTCTTCGCGGAGTTGCTTGCCAGATTCATCAGCATGCAGAAAGAACTGCTTTTCAACATAATCTCTGACTTGATCGCGAAGCCGGTCGCGACCTAATTTGAGTTTTTTGGCCAGGTTTTTTTCTGGTCGGCCGCCATCACCCTGCAGTTCGCTGATTTCATCCTGAAGGGGCTTTAAACCCATTGCGTCCATTATCTTGCGCGTGTATAGCCCTTTCTGAGTAAACACCACAATTTGATTGACCTCGACCCTGCGGCCGGCTTCAGACAGGGAGATCATCAGTTCGCTGCGATTCCCGGACATTAGCAGCTTGCCTAAAGGCGACGAGGGTTGAAGGTTAGTGGAGTCATCCTCATCTTCCGGGTCATCTTCTGCAGAGCCCTGGCCACCACCCTCGCCGGATCCTTTCCCTCCAGTCTGGTTATTGCCTGGATTGAATGGGTCTTTATCACTGGATTCATGATCGTCGTCGAGATGGTCGTCGTCAGCTGACGCTGTCTGGTCCTTAATGTTTTCGAAGGTAAAAAACTTTTCAAAGCTTGTCTCGAATAATTCTTTTTCCTCAGGTGTTTTAGAGAGAATCATGGACAGAGAGTCTTTCAGCAGACTTCGATCCCGATAACCCACCAGTTCCAGCGCTGCCATTGCATCGAGTGTTTCCGCTGGCGATACCTTGACCTCAGCAGTACGCAGGACTTTGACAAAATCAACCAGAGTGGTTTCCATTAAGCTTCCTTGACCGCCTTGTTTGTCAGCATTTGTACTTCGGCTTGTACGGTTTCAATGTCTTCCTGGAATTTCAGTATGACGTTGAGGGTTTGCCGCACGAGCTCAGCATCGAGTGATTCGGTATGCAACAGAATTAAAGTTTTAGCCCAGTCGATGGTTTCGCTGATAGCCGGTACTTTTTTAAGGTCCATCTCACGGAGTTCCTGGATGAACGCAACCAGTTGCTTGCGCAGGTAAACGGGGATATCGGGTACTCTGGCGTGGACTATTTGTCCTTCCAGGTCAGCGTCGGGAAAGGGTATATACAGATGCAGGCAGCGTCGTTTAAGAGCGTCGCTGATTTCCCGAGTATTGTTACTGGTCAGGAAGACCAGGGGTTTTCTTTCCGGATTAGCTTGCACTGTGCCAATCTCGGGAATAGATAATTGATAGTCTGAGAGTAGTTCGAGCAGTAGAGATTCGAATTCGTGGTCAGATTTATCGACCTCATCAATTAATAAAACACAGCCTTGTGTTTTTTTGATGGCCTTGAGGAGCGGCCGAGGCTCGAGGAACTGTTCGGAAAAGAAAATATCACCAAAATCGTGAAGCTTTGCAACCGAATCACTGAGTCCTTTTGCACCATCAAGAATTTCGCTGAGGGTCTCCTTGAGCACCTGTGTATAGAGTAATTGTTTTCCGTACTTCCATTCATAGATGGCTTTTGACTCATCGAGACCCTCGTAACACTGCAGACGGATACATTCCAGTTCAAGCATTTGCGCTACTGATTTTGCCAGTTCGGTTTTACCAACACCGGGGGGTCCCTCGATCAGAATTGGTTTATCCAGGTGGTAGGCCAGAAAAACCGCAGTCGCGATCTGATCGTTTGGAATATAATTCAGCTCTTCTAGCCCTTCTCGAATTTTTTCAATACTTTGCAGCTTTTCGTCGTTTTGAATGGTCACCCACAATTCCTTTTAATAATTAGTCCTGGCTGCTCTGGAAGACAGCGGCAAGCCATTATGTAAAGCAATCTAGGGCTTGTACAGGACCAATCTACCTATCATTGTTTTCTATTAAGTTGAATAACAGTTAATGATGAGTGTATTTACCCGAAAGTCAAAAGGATATTGCCGGGAATGAACATGTCTGTTAAAACCGTAAAGTGAAGTAGTATGCATCAATTGTAGTAAACGCAGCGAGCTGTCAACGGACAACCGGAATCAAAGAGATGATTAAATTACTTATTATGCTTGGTGTCATTAGTTTCATCGGTAAAGCTGGTGCTGATGCCTACCCGTCTACCTATAAAGCGGCTTCGGCCCCTGATATATTAATCGTAAATGCCAGCCTGTATATCGGCGACGGCAAGGAGATTGAAAACGGTTACCTGCATCTTCGGCAGGGTAAGATCTTCGACGTTGGCACTGGCAGTCCGGGCGATGTTGAAGATATGTCAGTGATAGATGCCAAGGGTAAATGGGTAACGCCTGGAATCATTGATGTCCACAGCCATTTAGGCAATTATCCCTCACCCGGTTATCGGGGTAGCAGTGATGGTAACGAGGCAACTTCACCGGTCACGCCCGACGTCTGGGCAGAGCACAGTGTCTGGCCCCAGGACCCGCAGTTCCCGTTAGCACTAGCCGGTGGTGTCACCACCTTACAGGTCTTGCCTGGCTCAGCTAATTTATTTGGTGGCAGGAGCGTTACAGTCAAGAATGTATGGTCTAGAACGGTTCAGGGTATGAAATTTCCGGGTGCACCTTATGGCTTAAAAATGGCCTGTGGTGAAAATCCGAAGAGAGTATATGGGAGCAACAAAAGGGCCCCGTCAACCAGAATGGGCAATTTTGCCGGGTACAGGAAAGCCTGGATTGATGCCCTTGAATACCAGGAAAGCTGGACAGTTTATCAGCGTGATTTAGACCGATTTGAAAATGCACAGTCGAGCCCGGATGACTCAGGCAGTGACCAAGAGGACAAAAAGGTGCCAAGCCCACCTAAGCGCAACCTTAAAATGGAAACTCTGGTGGGGGTGCTGGAGGGAGACATCCTGGTTCATAACCATTGCTATCGAGCTGACGAGATGGCGCAGATAATTGACCTTTCTAAAGAGTTTGGTTATCAGGTAACCGCGTTTCATCATGCCGTTGAGGCGTACAAAATTCCGGACCTGCTAGCAGAGAATAATATCTGTTCTGCCATGTGGGCAGACTGGTGGCAATTCAAGTTGGAATCATTTGACGGTATTCAGGAAAACATCCCCCTGGTTCATAACGCAGGGGCCTGCGCTATCGTGCATTCGGATTCTGCTTTGGGAATACAACGTTTAAATCAGGAAGCTGCTAAAGCGCTGGCGGCAGGGCGCCGTCTTGGCCTGACTATATCTCGAGCCCAGGCCATGACCTGGATTACCGGTAATGCTGCAAAAGCGCTCGGTATCGATCATAAAACCGGCACCTTGGAACTCGGTAAGATGGCTGATGTGGTTATCTGGAGCCATAATCCCTTCAGTGTTTATGCTCGAGCTGAGATAGTTTTCATCGATGGGATTGTTCGATTGGATTTAGAACAGGGCTTAAGGCCGGTCAGTGATTTTGAGTTAGGGCTACGAACAGAGGATGCGAAGTCATGAAACGAATACTGATTTTAATATGCCTGGTTATTAATTCTGCGCAGGCTGCACCGGTACTGATCAAGAATGCAAAACTGGCGCAGGCGGGCCTGGGTAGCAATGTGTTGGTTGATATCCTGGTGCAGGACGGAAGATTCCAGTCGGTAGAAACAAATCTGCGGCCACCCGATACAGTTTCCAATACACTGGAGATAATCGATGCGCAGGGTCAATGGGTGACACCGGGCCTAATTGACTCAGGAACAACTCTCGGTCTGGTCGATGTTCCTGGTTTGGGTATCAGTAGTGATAACCGGGTTGAGGATTTTGCTCTCGGTGCGGGTTTATCTGTGGCGCTTGCTTTAAACCCTGAATCGTCGCTGATCAGAATGGCACCGACTGATGGAATTACTCGCGCAGTCATTTTACCGGTGCCGGGTAATAGCAATTATGCCGGTCAAAGCTCGGTGGTCGAGTTTTCTGGCAAGACGGATTTTATCGTTTATGCGGACAACGCTGTTCACCTTTACCTGCGGGAAAGAGACCGAAGGTTTGCTGGCGGGTCCAGGGCAGCTGTGCTTTATTCTGCGGTGCTGGGGCTACAGGAAAGTCAGCGCTATAGTAATAATCGGCGGGCTTTCGAAGCCAATAAATTACGGCCATTTAGTCTTAAAGAAGCCGACCTGAAGGCGCTGGCCAAAGTGGTTTCAGGAGAGTTGGTTCTGGCAATTCATGTTGACCGGGCGGCTGATATCAGGTCAGCTCTGGCCGCATTAGCTGAATTTGAAAGTCTCAGACCGGTGCTTATGGGGGCGACTGAAGCATGGAAGGTCGCCGATGATTTGGCGGCTGGAAACATTCCTGTGGTGATTAATGTGCTCGATAATACGCCGAGTAATTTTGATAAATTAGGTGCTCGTCTGGATAATGCGGCGATGCTTAGTGAGGCGGGTGTGCGAGTTGCTTTCATGTCCAGCGAACCTTTTTCAGAGTCCCGGTCATTGACCCAGGCAGCTGGGGTAGCCGTTGCAAATGGCTTGCCATTCAAACATGCGCTACAGGCGATAACGTCCATCCCTGCTGAAATCTGGGGCCTTGAATCTCTCGGTACGATTGAAGCTGGAGGTATTGCTGATCTTGTCATTTGGGATGGTGACCCCCTGGAATTAATGTCTGCGCCGGTAAGAACGATGATAAATGGGGACTGGGTTGAATTCGGCACGCGGCAGTCTTTGCTAGCCAGGCGTTATCTTTCTATATCAAGGGGAGAGGCAGTAGATAGCAGTAGCACTGCGCTGCGAAAGAAATGACTTCTGCAGATTCCGGTGGAGGTAATCTGGCGAATGCATGGCAGGAGAAGCCCAATGTTTGATGGTCTGAAATCTAAATTTTGCCTGGTGGCGGTACTGTTACTGGGTTTCAGTGTTACTAATGCAGGCCAGCTTGAAGATGAGGCAAGATCGGATTACGAGAATTATCTGGGAGAGTTATTCCGGTATTTTCATGCCAATCCGGAATTGTCTTTCGTTGAATTTAAAACGGCTGCAAGAATTGCTCGGGAACTCGATTCCCTCGGCTTCGAAGTGACTGCTGGGGTCGGTACGACAGGAGTCGTAGCAATCATGAGGAATGGCAAGGGCCCCTTGGTCATGATGAGAGCAGATATGGACGGTTTGCCGGTGCAGGAACGTTCCAGCCTGCCTTATGCCTCCAAGGTATTCCAGGAAAACTCTGAAGGTCAGGTTTTTCCGGTGATGCATGCCTGTGGTCATGATGTGCATATGACCTCTCTCATTGGCTCGGCCAGGCGCATGGTTGCCAGCAAGGATACCTGGTCAGGAACGTTGATGTTGGTTGCCCAGCCGGCCGAAGAATGGAAAATTTCCGGTGCTAAAGCTATGCGAGAGGACAAGATCTGGGAACGATTCGGCACACCGGATTACGCCCTGGCCTTTCATGTGGCCGCAGACATAGAAGCAGGTAAGCTGTTTGCGCCTCGTAATGCGGCTTATTCTGCGGTTGATTCTGTAGATATTATCGTCCCAGGTATTGGTGCCCATGGGGCTAGTCCGCATCGAGGTCGAGATCCCATTGTTATTGCATCCCAGATTGTCATGGCTTTGCAGACGCTGGTATCCAGGGAATTATCGCCCAGGGAGCCGGGTGTAGTCACCGTCGGGGTGTTCAAGGCAGGTAATAAACGAAATGTTATTGGTGAGGAGGCAAGACTGGAATTAACGGTTCGTTCGGACAATGAGGAAACCCGCGAGAAATTGCTCACTGGTATTGAAAGAATCGCCGTTAATATAGGCCGTGTGGCGGGTTTACCTGAGGATCGATTACCTTTTGTCGAAATGAAAGGTGGCGTCCCGGTTACCGCCAATAATGAAGCGCTTGTTGATCGGCTTACGTCTCGTTGGGGCCAGGAGTTTGGTCGAGACAAACTTGCCCAATATGAACGCCAGGGTATGGGAGGTGAGGATTTTCCTTTTTTTACACAGGCGCCCTATATCCCCAGCGTTTACTTCAGTGTGGGGGGTACTCCAAAGGAGGATTTTCTTCGCGAAGCTGAAGGCGGTACGCCAGTTCCCTCGCATCACTCACCATTGTTTGAGATTAAGCCGGAACCGGCTGTTGTCTCAGGTATCATGGCAACGGTGAGTGCCTTGCGTGAACTAATGCCAGTGGAATAACTCGTCGCGCTATCCTGGATCTGAGACTGGTTTTGGCATCGGAGAAGTTAAATCAGACGATTATCGGAATAAACCCTGAGCTCGATTGGTGTTTCTTTCCAGGCGGTTTTCCTCGCCCATCTTTTTTAATGTAGCGTGCATTTCTGGTTTAATTTCCATGAACTGCTGCTTCCATTGCGAGTCTTCTGCCCATTGTAATGACGATACCCGATAGGTAGGCGCCTGGCTTGCCTCTGTCAGTAGCTGCAGAGCAGAGCGCAACGTGGTGCTCTGCATGGCGCGGTCAAAGGGTTTACCGACCGGATTGCCCAGAGGCAGGTCATTGTAGAGAACTCGAGGTGTGCCACAGCTTTCCAATATATCCCATGCAGAGCCAATGACTACTGTGCTGATACCGTTTTGTTCAAGTGCTCTGGCCGTCAAACTGACGGTCTGATGGCAGACTGGTCACAGCGGTATGAGAATCGCCACGTCGACAGCGTCCTCCTGACAAGCACTTACGATTGCAGGGGCATCTTTTTCGATGGTATTACGCTGGCTGTATTCGGTTGGAACGAAATGATACCGCTCAGCTAGTGAACCTATTGTGCCCTCAGTAGCCAGGTCCTGGAGAATTTCCATAGGGAAGTAAGAGCTGCGGTCTCGAGTATGGGTGGTCTGCTTGTCCCAGGAGAGCTCGCTGGTCTCAAAGGCTTGTGGTACCTTGCCAAACGAATAACTTTTCGCAGCTCGGATGGGTTTGGGAATGTCCGGTTCGGTGACTGCGGTAGTTACCAGGGTGACGACACTATCTGTCAGCGGTTTCAGCAAAGGCTGAAAAGGTGTTTCGTTGTTGCTGGCCCATTGATAGTCCTGTTTGAAGCCCTGAGCCCGATAGTAGTCCCGAGTACGCTTGATATATTCAATTTTCATTGTATAGCCTTATTAACCCTTCCTGCGCGCAGGAAGCGATCAGTTCGCCCTGCCGGTTGTAGAAAGTCCCTCGACTGAAGCCTCGTGCTCCGCCGGAAAATGGGCTGTCCTGATAATATAGCAACCAGTCATCAATGGTGAAAGGTTTGTGGAACCACATAGCATGATCAAGACTGGCGACTTGAAAGTTGTCATCGTGCCAGCTAATGCCGTGAGGACGATAACTGGTATCGATGAGCGTCATATCAGAGGCATAGGCCAACAGGCATTGGTTTAGTCGGATATCTGTCGGCATGGTGTCTACCGTTTTTATCCAGACTCGCTGGAAGGGCTCCTTGGCGCCGGTGCTGAACTCAACACTGTCATCGACATAACGCATTTCAATTGGCTTGGGTCGGTTGGCTAGGGTCTTTTGTTCCTCTGGCATATTATCGAGATAAGGCTGCATCAGATCCGTCTCGCTTGGGCAACTGAGTGGTTCTGGAGCGCTGGGCATGCTCGCCTGGTGTTCAAGACCTTGCTCTGCTATTTGAAACGAAGCTGACATGCTGAAGATGGCTTGCCCTCTCTGGATAGCGACTACCCGACGCGTGGTGAAGCTTCTGCCGTCCCTGATGCGGTCTACCTGATATAGAATGGGGATGGTTGTATCCCCTGGCCTGAGAAAGTAGCCGTGTAAAGAATGGGCGACTCTGTTGATATCCTCCACGGTTCGAGAAGCGGCTACCAGGGCCTGTCCTATGACCTGGCCGCCATAGACCCGCTGCCAGCCTTCATCCGGGCTTACCCCGCGAAACAGGTTCACCTCGATCTGCTCTAAATCTAGTAAATCAAGTAATGCTTCGAGTTCAGGTTTCATGGCAGTTGGTTCTCTTGAAAGCGTTGGTGAGGGAATTTCCCTCAGGCCAGTGATACTGGTATGCGGCCGCTATCCAACTGTTTCAAGTCTGATAACGGCCCTGGATATCAGTATTTGTAGGTTTCTGATTTGAAGGGACCCTCCTCGGGGACGTTTATATAGCTTGCCTGGTCCTTGGTTAACTGGGTGAGTGTTCCACCGAATCCCTGAACCATGTAGGTAGCCACTTCTTCGTCCAGAGCTTTTGGCAGGACTTCAAGCGTAACAGGTTGCCGCTGCTGAAGGTCATGATCAGCCCAGGCGCGTTCATAAAGGTACATCTGCGCTAAAACCTGGTTGGCAAAAGAACCATCCATGATTCTTGATGGGTGACCGGTCGCATTACCCAGATTCACCAGCCTGCCTTCAGACAGGAGAATAATGTAATCATTGGGGTCATCGCTGCGAAACACTTTATCCACCTGAGGTTTTACTTCCTGCCACCGCCAGTTATCCCGCATGAATTGCGTATCTATTTCTGTGTCGAAATGGCCGATATTGCATATCACAGCATTATTGGCGACGGTTGTAAGGAGATTCTGATCACAGACGTTGACGTTACCAGTGCAGGTAACAATGAGGTCCGTGTTTTTCATGAGACGCATATCAATGTCTGCCAGGTTACCGGTATTTTTCCCTCCTGAGTAGGGCGAAACTACCTCATAACCATCCATACATGCCTGCATGGCACAGATCGGGTCTATTTCCACGACCCTGACCACCATGCCTTCTTGGCGGAGACTTTGGGCTGATCCCTTGCCAACATCGCCGTAACCAATCACCAGGGCTTTCTTCCCGGCCATGAGCATGTCAGTTGCGCGTTTAATGGCATCATTGAGGCTATGCCGACAGCCATATTTATTGTCGTTCTTGGATTTAGTAACGGAATCATTGACGTTAATCGCTGGTACTTTCAGCTCGCCATTATCGAGCATTTCCTGCAGACGATGCACACCGGTAGTGGTCTCTTCCGTGATTCCGTGGATAGTGTTGAGCATTTCAGGAAAACGGTTGTGAACCATTTCAGTCAGGTCACCACCATCATCAAGGATCATATTGGCCTGCCACGGTTTGCCATCTTTGAGGATTGTTTGCTCTATGCACCAGAAGAATTCCTCTTCGGTCTCACCCTTCCAGGCATAGACTGGGATACCTTTGGCGGCGATAGCGGCTGCGGCATGGTCCTGGGTCGAAAAGATGTTACAAGATGACCATCGGACGTCGGCACCGAGTTCTACCAGGGTCTCAATTAAGACCGCAGTTTGAATGGTCATGTGTATGCAACCAAGCACTTTAGCCCCTGCCAGGGGTTGCTCTTGACGGTATTTTTCCCGCAGGGCAATGAGAGCCGGCATTTCAGCCTGCGCCAGTTCAATCTCTGCCTGCCCGAATTCGGCCAGGTTGATATCTGCTACTTTATAGTCGGTCATGAGTTCATCTCTCGTTTGTTGGCCTATCTGAGGCCTGGTTAGTAAATTCTGTATAGTCTGGAATAGGCATGATTCAGGCCTTGTTAAATATTCGCAGCTGGACTTGAAAGCCGTTTCTTAACCCCAGGAATGCAGACTGGCCCCGGTATAATCCAGCGTTTTCAGCCCAGTTATCCAGATCCTCGGGTTCAAAACCTAGCCAGAGATCGCCACAAGTGGTTCTTGCCCAGTCCTGGTGATGTGGGCAAAGGTCGATCAGTAATAGACGACCCTGGTCTGTCAGTAAGGTACCGGCAATCTCTAATGATGCTGCTGGAGATGGCAGGTGGTGCAGGACCATATTCATGACGAGGAGATCAGTTTTCGTTTCAGGTGAAAGCTGGTCTATGCTGGATTCCAGGTATTTAATATTGTTCAGGTTCCGACTGCTTGCTAAAGCACGTGTTTTGTCTAGCATGAGGGACGAATTGTCGACAGCGAGAACCGATTGGAACGATGTGCTTAGCTTGGCCAGGAGAGAACATCCCCCTGGACCTATTTCCATGACCTGGCTGGTGGCAGGTATCTGCTCGTTATCTATCAAGTTCTCGAGGCAACCTGAATAATTTGAGTAGGAAGCAATTAAATCTTGATTTTGCTGGAGCTTTTCTGCATTACGAGAGAAGAAATCCTGTGACTGGTAACCTCGATCACTGCATACCTTGGCTTTGCGTTTTACGATGCCAGAATCAAGCTGGACGCGATCGATTGACCGAAAAAAACTTTGCTTAAAGTCTGCCAGTGGTCCGCTAGCAGATAGGATAGCCCTCCGGTAGAACACCGAGGTACCTTCTTTCCTGGTTTCCAGCAACTCAGCTGAGCTCAGTATTTTTAAGTGGTGGCTCATACCGGATTGTGCTGTATCAAGAATATGGCAGAGTTCCAGAACGCCAAAGGAATCATCCTTAAGCAGTCTAAGGATGTTGAGTCTGAGGCTATCGGCAGAGGCCTTGCAAAAAGTTAACAGCACTTCTGAGGGCAGGTCTAATGAGATACTTTCAGCAGGCATGGGATGGGTATATCAAAATTTTTTGATATAGTAATCATTGCCGCTCGGATAGCAAGCTCTATTCGCATTTTTTGGTACAAATCACCGTTAAGCCAGTCATTCCTGGATGGCGATCATTTTTGCCAGCGAGAGGTCTGGGGTAAACTAGTCGCAGGATACGGGTTTCTGTCGGTGGCACTCGCCTCGGTGCGCTTTCTCAGTAGTACTTTCCCGGGCGCAGTGATGCCATCATAATGCAGTTGTTTGGTTTCAAGAGGATGCTGTCAGGCATGACGAAAATACGACAAATCCAGGCTCGCTATGATGCTGAACAGGATCGTATCTTATTTCGAGTTAATCGAGAGGATCAAAAAGAGTTCAGGATTTGGCTGACTAGGCGATTCTTGACGCTGATTCTAAAGCCTCTTAATCAACACACAGAAATAGACCCGGATGTAAGTTCACAGATGTCTGATTCTGGTAAGGAAGAGGTTAAGGCTTTCAAGCGTGAGCAGGTGTTGGAACAGGCCGATTTTGATCAACCATTTGCAGACTCAGAAGAAGTGGATACGGATGCATGGCCTATCGCTGTTGCCTTCAAACTCAACTACTCGCTAATGAAGGATGGATTGATGCGTCTGCAATTACTGCCCAAGCAGGGAGAGGGACTGAATCTAGTGCTGACCAGTCAGATCAGTATTTCCCTGATTGAAATGCTGGCCAAGGCTGCTGAACAAGGTCAATGGCAGTTGGCAGCTTTCCAGGCTCCTCAGGATCGCGGCCAGATCCAGATCAATTGAGGCCATCTACTACCGTGGTGGCAGAGGCGCGCTCAAGTTCAGCGAAACGAGGCAAGGTCACCTCAACCCGCACGCCGCTGTCGTTGCTAAGGTTTATCGCTTGAACGCTCCCCTGATGATGGTCAGCGATGACCCTTACTACATAAAGACCAATACCAAAGTGGAGCCTGTTGTCAGGGTTTTTGTCTCTAGCGGTAACCATAGAGTCAAACAGGCTATGTTTGATTAATTCCGGGATAGGCTCGCCGGCGTTTTCAACGGAAAAGCTGATCTCTCGTTCGTCCGCTGTCAGGCTGAGAACGACTGTTGTACCGGGTGTTGCGAAATCGATGGCGTTATCAATCAGTTTGTCGAGTAGCTGCTCGATACGAAAATCGCAGATTTGCGCATACAAAGGCTCATCTGAGCCTCGGTAATCGAATTCCATGTTGGGATGGACGACTCTACAGTTGGCGAGATAGTTTTTGATCAGGTCATGTAGATTGATAATCTCCATCTCTTCACCAATCAGCGATTCCTCCAGGCTGGCCGCATCAGCCAGATTTTGTACTATCATGCCAATCCGGTTCACGCCTCTTTTTGCGCTGTCGATATATTTGCTTTTAGCTTCTTCGCCTGGCTGGCTTTCTAGATTTTGCAGGGAGGTTGATAGGGCATTTAAGGGGTTGTTTATCTCATGACGCAATGTCCTGGGCATGTTTTCAAGAAACTGGTTATGTTGGTGTAGTCGGGCCAGCATCCCCGATATGCTTCTGGCCAGGTCGCCTATCTCATCGCCGGAATTCGTTTCTGACGAGATCTTGTTTGTTTTCAGGCGACCATAGATATCAATAGCGTTATTGGCTTCTGTGCCCAAACGTCTGATTCTTCCGGCTAACCTGACAGAGAAACCCAGGATAATGCTGGCAAACAGGATCACGGAAACAATTGAAAAATTGACAATCCGTTTCAGGGCATCGCGCCTGACCTCAAGGATCCTATTTGTGTTCTGCTTAAGAATCACAGTACCGATCACGGCATTCTGGTCGATAATAGGATGGGCTGCGATGATCATCTCTCCCTGGTCATCAGATAAGAGGTGATCAAAACCAGGGTTGCCCTTGAGTGCTTCAGTGATGATGTTATCTTCCCGGGCGTATTCCTGGTCTCGAAGACTCAGGTCAACTAGTTGATAGACTGGATTAAGCAGCCAGTTAACCAGTCGTTCGAGGAAGGGGAGCGAATTACCTGTTTCAGGACTTTGCTGTGCCTTGCTGGCATCACGATAGCTGCCGACTTCAGCTCGAACTCTTTGCTGGGCATCTATAACCTGAATATTTGCGCCGGAATAGCCTAGTCCCTCAATGATGCGCAGCACCTCCGGCGATTTAAGTAATACCAGTCCAAAAGCTTCTCGACCCGCTGATGGCAGGGTGCCCGTGATTGACTCGATTGACCGAGATTCCATACTATCAACATCGACAACCGCCAAACCAAAGTTCTTGGTTGAGCCTAATAGCTCCAGAGGAATACGAAATTCGACTGAATAGCCGTTGGCCGTCTGCGTAAGCACACCGGGAACTTTGTTTTCAGCTTCTCCCAACAAGGCATAGCGCCAGTTCTCATCGACGGCATAAGCGGTGGTAACCCCTTCTTCAGTCGCAGTGATGACCAGCTTCTGGACTTTGTCATCTTTGCCTGTAAAAGTGACGCGTATATGATCAGACAGATCAAGGCGAAGGATATTGCGGTTTCTGAAGATGACCGTGTCATCGAGCACTTGAACAAATGCATAGACCTGGCCGTTGTGTTCGCCGAGTACCAGATAGAATTGATTAACCAGTTGGCTCCGATCGTCGGGGACAGTTCTGGTACCAAAGCCTACGTTGTAGTCCAGCACATCTTCCCAGTCAGAGCGTATACCATCGATACGAATGGGTTTTTCGAGGGGGTGGGCATATAATTGTTCGTAACCATCCGGGCTCAGTGGTAACTCGTTGAATAAGTCGGATCTTCCGTTAAGGAGTGTTGAAATCCCTTCGGCGGTCAATAGTTGCGCATTGGCCTGACTCTCGACCAGGAAGTCTTCCATTTCGCTCAAGTAGAGGTAACTGAACCAGGGTATGACGACAAGTATAAAACTCATCAGGATGAATAATTTGGTACCGAGGTTAGGCCCCTTGAAGGTGGTCGCTTGCATCTACTTATACTGTTGGCTCTGTCATGCCTGGGTCGACCAGCGATAGCCAAAACCATATTCGCTTTTGATGCAGTCAAATTCTGAATCGACCGCTTCGAACTTTTTCCTGATATTTCTCATATGGGTATTGATGGTATTGTTGGTGACCAGGGACTGCATTGTTGCGTTCATCAGGGTATCGTAAGACACCGCATGACCGGGTACTCGCACCAGTTTTGCCAGCATTCTAAATTCAGTTCCTGACAGGTTTATTGATCGAGATTTCCAGGATACCAATAGTGCCTCCTGGTCAATAGACATATCACCGACCTGCTTGGCTTGACTTGAGCCTTGGATGGTCAGGCTTCGGACTTTGTGGATTCGAATCAGCGAGCTGATTTTCTCTGACAGGTAATCAAGTGAGATTGGTTTTGGTAAATAGTCCCAGGCACCCAACCGTAACCCGCTTATTTTATCGATTTCAGCTATTCGTTCAGTGAGGAAAATAACCGGCAGGTTAGGCGACCTGGCCAGCAGATCTCGGCAGAGCTCAAAACCTGCGTCGACTTCGTCGCCGAGAATAATATCCAGGATAACCAAATCGGGCAGTTCCAAATCAAAACCGGCCAAGGCTTCGGTTCTAGATGCAAATGCCCTGACCTCATAACCTTTTTTGGAGATGGCATCGATGTAGTTATTACGCTGATCTGGGTCGTCTTCAACGATGACGATTCGCTTAGCCATACCGGGTTCCTCATAAAATTTGATTGCAGGTACTGGAACTTGCTTACTTTAGGCTTCTTTTCACTCAATTACAGGTCTAAAGGTATCTGCATTTGAATCCAATCATGGATAAAAACAGAAAATATTTGTTCTTTCACTAGTTTTCCACAATTATCCCGTGATTCTTCATCATTCCTGTGTAGTGATTCCCCTATTGTCCTGTAAAAAAGCTAATAGTTAAATTGGAAATAGGTTATGAAAGTATTTGTTCCAGTGCCCAATGAATCAAGTTTGACCTCAAGTGAGTTAAAAGGCCAGTTCGTGCCTTTTCATCCAGACTATCTGGAACATTCGATGGCTTCGAAGCAATCCAGGAAACCCGTGAACTGGCTTGAAAAGACAGACTACACGGCAGCCTGTCAAAGGCTTAGCGCTAGTTTTGGTGATGCCTAGATCGGGTTAGATTGAAGAAAATCGTCAACGGCTTCGGCACTGGGAATGGAGGTTGCTGCGCCGGGCTTGGTAACGCTTAAGGCCGCTGCAGCGCTGGCTCTAGTTAAGGCTTGCTGAGTTGATGCACCTGACTGGAGGGCGGCGAAGAAATAGCCGGTAAAGGTATCTCCAGCACCTGTTGAGTCGACCATATTAACATCGAAGGCAGCCTGCCTGAGTTCTATTGTGGCATCTTTATACCATGAGCCTTGTTCGCCAAGGGTCAGTAACACCTTACAATTCGGGTATTGTTCGAGAAGACGATCAGGCACTGTTTCCAGGTCTTCAGTAGCGGCTAAAGCTCGGCCCTCATTTTCATTGATGACAAAGTAATCAACTAAATCAAGGGGCAGGTCAAATACATCCGAGGTCATGGGGGCAACATTGAAACCG
>Ga0206679_10000026_pt1 | contig 107105 bp, 107 predicted proteins | sample M110012015metaG_FD_155464 | JGI IMG/M metagenome (GOLD analysis project Ga0206679, IMG submission 155464) | Ammonia-oxidizing marine archaeal communities from Monterey Bay, California, United States - M1 100m 12015 | ecosystem: Environmental > Aquatic > Marine > Intertidal zone | place: USA...
GAATTATATTGGTCTTTTAAATCCATGCGCTAATTAAAAATCCTAAAGTAAGTAATATCCCTGTTAAAAAATGAATTCCAATTGTTGAAACATTAACAATTAATAGCTCATACGGAAGTTGCTGAAGATTTGCATCTTCTTTTTCCCATTCATCTAACCAGCTAGAACCTTTTTTGTGGGCAAAATTAAATATTAGAATAGGAAGTAACGCTATTAGCGTAAAAAGATTGCTAGTATAGATAGCTGCTCCAAAAATAATTGCAAATGACAATAACATAGAATTTCTCCATACTTTGAAAGGTGCTCTATAGTTTGCTTTATCTCCAGGTCCAGCTAATTTAACAACCCAACTATTTTTATTGGCTGCTCTATCAGCATTATAGTCTTGGAAACAATTAATAAATAATATAAGAGCAACTAATATACCTACAGGAATTGAGAATAATAATGTAGTAACAGGATCAACAGATTGATTTTGCATATATGCAGCACCATAAACCATCAAAGGACCAAATCCAGTAAATACTGCTAAATCGCCTAATCCATTGTAAGATAATTTTAAGAAACCAGTATATGTAATCCCTAAAAATACACCGATTAATCCAACATACATTAAGTTTGACATAGCAAAATAGTCACCAAAAATAGCATTATTAAGATTTAAACCTATGCCAATCGTTAATCCAAAAAATAATAAGGATAATAATAACATATTTGTTGGCGTAATTAGACCAGATTGAATTGATCTAGATCCTCCATTAAAAGGACTTGCCAGTTTGTTCATCTCATCATTTCTTGATTTATGATCAAAATAATCATTCATGTTGTTTGTAGCAATATGAGCAAAAATTCCTCCTAAGAGAACAAGCCAAAAAATTGACCAATCAAATGCGCCAAACTGTTTATATGCAATAGCTGATCCAAGTAAGATTGGAGCAATAGTAGCTGTTAAAAATGGACCTCTAATGACAGTCATCCAATATTTGAACGTTCTACTGATATTGCCTAATAATTCTGAAATTATACTTGGTCTATTCTCTGGTAATTCTATCCATTCAAACTGAGTTTCAGCAAAGAAATCAACATATTTAATTACCGTTGGCTCTATTTTATAATATCCAACTACATCATTAGCAATTAAGAATTCATCATACATATAATCAGAGAAAGCTTCTGTAACCTTAAGAACTGCTTCTCTTGCTTGATCTTTTTCCTCTTTGTCTGTTATTTTTGTAGCATATCCATCAATTTGGAGCTCTTTAATGCCATCTTCTCCATCAGGCCTAATAACACACTGGACTTTTGGATTAAAAGCAATTTGAACAGCTTTTCTAGATGGATTAAATGTAAAGAAATATATATTTAGATCATCATTTGAAAAATATACATTCGCAGCAGATGAATTCCCTGCAACGCTAGTAGAAAGAGTCATAAAATCTGATCTTTCCATTAAATCCATAATCTTTTCTTTTAACATATTACTCATCGTCTACATCGCTCATTTTTTCTTTTAAAACATTAGCTAGTTCATCTAAAGTAAGTTCAGAACTTATAAAATATCCATTCTCTGCAATAGATATTTTTCCTGTTTCTTCAGATAAAACTAAGGCAAGAGCATCACTTTCTTCTGAAATCCCTAATGCAGCTCTATGTCGTGTACCCATTTCTGGATTCAGAGTTTTACTTTCTGTTAATGGTAAAATGCATGCAGCAGCTTCAATAATATTACTATGAATAATTACAGCTCCATCATGTAGAGGTGAAGAAGGATTAAAAATTGAGACTAATAATTCAGGACTAAATACTGCACCCATCACTACTCCATCAACACTAATAGTCTTTAAAGAGTTCTCTCTTTCAAAAACAATAATAGCACCCCATTGATTCTTTTTAATCTCACTAATACATGCGATAATTTCTTCTTGAATAGAAAGTTTCTCGATTTGAAATAGCTTTCTTAAAATTCTATTTTGACCAAGAGACGTTAGCAGTCGTCTAATTTCTGGTTGAAATAAAATAACAAATACGACTACCCAAACTGTTTGAAATAAGTTCAATAACCACGAAGTAGCTCTAAAACCAAAAATATTAACGATAAACCCTGCAAAAAAGAGAATTAATAGACCAATTAACATCTGTCCGCCTCTGGTTCCTCTGAAATAAGAGTACGCATAGGAAAAAATGAATGAAATAAGTACCAGATCAAATAAGTCGGTAAGTGTAAATTTTATAAAGCTGATTTCAAATAAATTCATATAGTATAATTTAGGTATTTAAAGCGTTTGAATTAAAAATTTTATTTGCAATAGTTAATGCTCTTTTTGTCTCCTTAATATCATGCACTCTAAATATCTTACATCCTCTCTCTAAAGCTACAACATTTGATGCTATAGTTCCTTCAATTCTATTATTTTCATCTACATCCAAAGTCTTACCGATAAATGATTTTCTTGATGCCCCAATCAATACTGGATAACCAAGATTAATAAACTTATCCATATTATCTATAATAGTAAAATTATTGTCTATTGTTTTACCAAATCCAATTCCTGGATCTAAAATAATATTATGCTTCTTTACTCCATTCTTTAAAGCAAAATTAGCTCTATCTAGTAAATGATTAGCAATATCAGAAATGATATTATCATATGAAGGATTCTCCTGCATTATCTTAGGATTTCCAGCTATATGCATTAAAATAACAGAACAATCATGCTTATTAATAACATCTATCATATTATTATCAAATGACAGTGCACTAATATCATTGACAATATTTGCTCCTACATTACATGCATTATCAGCAACTGAAGATTTTGTAGTATCTATGGATATTACTGTATCTGTTTTTTCTCTTAGTTTTTGTATTACAGATATAACTCGAGATAATTCTTCTTCTTCAGATACTGAGTCAGAAAAAGGTCTAGTAGACTCTCCGCCTATATCAATAATATCTGCACCATCAGCAATCATATTCATAGCGTGATTTACAGCGGTAGTAGAATCTAAAAATTTACCACCATCGGTGAAAGAATCGGGAGTAACATTTAATATCCCCATAATGAGTGGCTGTTGATTTTCTGAAAGCAACCAATCATTTAATTCCGAAATATTCACTATTATTTATTTATTTTTCTTGAAAGTTTTTTACCAGCAATTAACAATTTGATATCTTTCTCATCAATTGTTTCATGCTCTAATAGCTGTTCTGCCATCAGGTGGAGTAGATTTATATTGTCTGTTAAGATGTCATGGGAAGCTTTTTGTGCATTCTTGATAATACTGACTACCTCATGGTCTATCTTCTGAGCAGTCTGTTCGCTATAATCTCTATGTGATTGAATTTCTCTTCCTAAGAATATTTCTTCATTCTTCTTACCAAACGACATTGGTCCCATAGTATCGCTCATTCCCCACTCACAAACCATTTTTCTTGCAATATTTGTAGCTCTTTCAATATCATTTGAAGCGCCTGTGGTAATTTCATTAAATATGATTTCTTCAGCTGATCTTCCACCCATCATTACTGCTAATCTGCTCAAAATATATGTCTTAGAATATCCATGCTTTTCATCTAAAGGTAATTGCATTGTTACTCCAAGAGCTCTTCCTCTTGGAATGATAGTAACCTTATGCACAGGATCTGCTTCGGGAGAAAAAATAGCTACAACAGCATGTCCAGCTTCATGGTAAGCTGTGACCTTTTTCTCTTCATCCGATAAAACCATGCTTTTTCTTTGAACGCCCATCAGCACTTTGTCTTTTGCTTCTTCAAAATCATTGTTATCTACGCTAGCCTTTCTTTTTCTAGATGCTAAGAGGGCTGCTTCATTAACAAGATTTGCTAAATCTGCACCAACCATACCTGGTGTACCTTTTGCAATATCATAGAGCTTGACAGACTTAGTATTAATCTTAATTTTTTTCGTATGTATCTTTAGAATATCATGTCTTCCTTGTAAATCAGGGACATCTACTACAACTTGACGATCAAATCTTCCTGGTCTCAATAATGCAGAGTCTAGCACGTCAGGTCTATTGGTTGCAGCCATAACAATAACACTACTATCATTGTCAAAGCCATCTAATTCTACTAATAATTGATTCAGAGTTTGTTCTCTTTCATCATGGCCTCCACCTAATCCAGCTCCTCTTTGTCGACCTACCGCATCCAACTCATCTATAAATATTATTGCAGGAGAAGTTTTATTTGCTTGCTCAAACAAATCACGTACTCTTGAAGCTCCTACCCCTACAAACATTTCAACAAAATCAGCTCCACTAATACTAAAAAATGGAACACTAGACTCACCTGCTACAGCTCTAGCTAATAAAGTTTTTCCAGTTCCTGGAGGACCTACTAACAATACACCTCTAGGGATCTTTCCACCTAATTTTTCAAATTTCTTTGGACTTTTTAAGTAAGCGATAACTTCTTCTAATTCTTCTTTTGCTTCTACACATCCAGCAACATCACCAAATTTTACTTTCTTTTGATTCGAAGAGAACATTTTTGCTTTACTCTTTCCAAAACTAAAGACATTATTCATACCATTATTTGATCCTTGCATTCTTCTAATCATAAAAATCCAAAAACCGATTAATAATAGCCAAGGAGCGAAACCAAGGAGCCAACTGGTCCAATCAATCTTTTCTCCTTCAAAATTATATTCAACACTTTTTTCATCCCAAATTTTAATTTGATCAGTATAATCTGCTGGCAAATAAACGACAAAAAGGGTTCTTTCTGTAAACTCTGCTCCATTTTTATTAATTAATGTTGCAGGACTAGATAACTCTCCATGAAAGGAATTATCATTCTCGATAGAGGCTTCTTTTATTTGATTTTCTGAAAGTAGCTTCTTATAGGTGTTATAAGAAATTTCTACTTCATTTGCTGATTCATCTGGCAACAATGATAAAGACATCATAACAAAAAACAACACTGCAAGCCATACAAAAGAACTAGAGTTTTGAGCTTTGGATTTTTGCTTTAATTGTTTTTTTGGTTTTCTTACTGGTTTTTTCATTTGGAAAGGAATTTAACAAAAATGGTTATTAAAAAAACTATTTCCTAAAAAAATTTAGTTTTGCAATCAATTTACTATTCTTTGTAAGCTTATAATTATTACTAATCTGTTTACCTGCTACCCATACGATATCTCTTTCATTACAAATTGCAATAGTTTTTCTTTTTTCGAAAGCAGATACTTTCTGATCAGTCAAATATTGACTCACTTTTTTTGTACCGGATAAACCCAATGGACTAAATACGTCGTCATTGTCTACATTTCTAACAACCAATGTGTTATTAAAACGCTCTGCATCAACATATTCAAAAGTTGAATCTTTTAAAAAGTGTTTTGGCCTTTTATCATAATCCCAATAAAATGAAAATTCATCATTTTCTACCACTTCACCTGCTTTTACTTCACGATATATTGAAATTATATCTAATTTTTCTGTCAATAAAATATAATCTCTATCAATTAAAATTTTAGCATTATTAATCATTTTCTCACTACCAATAACTTCTTTCTCTAAAAATGCACTTAATTCTACTAATAAATTTTTAGAGAAATAAAATTCAACTTTATTAGATAATATCTTTTTTATGATACTAATTCTTAACAGAAATGGTAGGGCTAAGAATCTTTTTTTATTTATGTAGTAAATATCTTGAGACAATGACATATCATCAGATTTAATAAACTCATTTGTTGTAAAGCTTAATAAATCCTCTACATCATTAGTTTTATTTTGAAAATCTTCAAACGGTTTATAAAGATTAGGTTTAATATTTTCTAACAATGGAATCACTTTCTTTCTAAGAAAATTTCGTGTTAATGCAATATCCTCGTTTGTTGGGTCTGAAATATAGACCACTTTATTCTTCCTTGCATATTCAATAATTTCATCCTTTGTAATATTAAGCATTGGCCTAAGAATATTATTATTTAATGACTGAATGCCTCTCATAGAGTTAAAACTAGAAGAATTTAAAATTTTCATTAAAATAGTTTCAATCTGATCATCAGCATGATGAGCTGTAACAACATAATCAGCATTAACTTTTTTACAAACTTTTACAAGCTCAAGATATCGTTTCTCTCGAAGCTGTGCTTCTATATTGCTTTTTATTTTTGATGAATCAATTGAAGATTTAATATAAGGGATATTGTTATCATTACAATAAGTTGATACTAATGCACTCATTTTTTCACTATCAGAGTGATAATTATGATTAACATGACACACAGAGATATCAACTAAATTAGAGTTCCTATTGAAAAAATCTAACATTACCATAGAATCTATTCCACCGGATACTGCTAAAAGAAAATGTTGTTTTTTGTGATTCTGTAAACTTTTAATACTATCAATAATTTTATTTTTCATATCTCATTAAATAAGGATTAGTTCTCAGCTCTTCATAAAGAGTAGTCTCTTCTCCATGTCCTGTTAATAAGGTGTGATCACTTGTAAAAGAATTTACAAAGAATTCCAGTGATGTTGCCATATCTCTTGAACTACTTAAAGGAAGATCTGTTCTTCCAATAGATCCTTTAAATATTAAATCTCCACAAAAGATTAAATTATCAATAATAAAGCTTATACATCCAGGTGAATGACCAGGATTAAATATGATTGAAAAAGAAAAATCTTTTACTACTAATTGCTTATCATTGCAATCAATCCAATGGGAAACCGTAGGTTGTCTTGCTTCTACCCCCCAATATCCTGCTGCCCTATCAAAATTATCTACCACTAATTTGTCTTTATCGCAAACATAAAGAGGGAGTTTATATTTATCTATAAGATCTGCAGCACCTGCAAGATGATCAAAGTGTGCATGAGTTGCTAATATAGCTATGGGAGATAAATTTTTCGATTGAATGAATGAATCGATTAATTCAAAACCAAGGCCTGGATCTATAATAACACAATCATTCTTTTCATTAAAAATAACATATGTATTTTCTTCAAGAAGCTTGGTAACAATTCTCTGATATTGTACCATTAAACTCTTTGAAAAAAGAATGGATCAAGAGAATTAATCTTATCTTGATAAGAATGGGGATTTAAAAATCTAACTGTTGCAGCAATACTAGATAAAATAGAATTTCCATCTTGAGGAGTAAAACAAAATCCAGATATTTCATGTTCATTCTTAACATTAATGGAATCTTCAACTACAACTGTTTGATTTAAAATTCTTCCGTATAATCCTTGGTCTCTCCCAAAAGAAAATACCTTATTTGATGCTTTATGCTCAGTTAATGCAATTCTATCATTGTGATCCAACAACTCGATTATTTTTTCTTTAGAAATCGGTTCTTTAAGACGAAGATTAAACCAAACAGTATGCATATACTGAGTATTTACTTTTAAAGCCGAAGAAAAAAGATTCAAATCAAGATCCATCGTCTTAAATAATCCAGCAGCATCTTCAGCATGATGCGTTCCATAATCTTGATGAGAATGCGCATTGACTGTTGGTGCAGGCACATAACTACCTGTCTGGCTAATATCATTACTTCTACGAATACATACAAACTTACCATCTAGAAGATTATCTGGTGCGCTACTTAATGCTATAGTATTAACTAGGCATGCAATATTATGTGTATTACATGATACAATTTGCAAAAATTGATCATCAGAACTGATGACATGATCGTTAATACCTCGTGCATACTTTTTACCAAAACCATTTTCACTACCTTGAGCTAAAAATCCTCTTACCTGATCAGTATATTTTTTGTAGTATTTTTCTTTGTTTGCAAGACCAGACCCGCCTGGAGTACAATCAATCACAACAGAACTTCTAGCAATAGCCTCTTCCAATGTAAATTCTGGTTCAAGACCAATAGATTTAAAAGCATCTACTTTATCTTCAAGTACAGATAACCTTGCACCTTTCTTTATTAAATTATCAATTTTTGGTTTGTCGCTGGTTAACGGGGAGTGCTTATGAAAGGTAATTTCATCAATACCTAGATTACTCTTTTGTTCACACAAAATTCCAATTAGTGGTTCACCAATCGTTCCGGTACCGACAATATGTACAATTTTTCTTTCCATTTTATTCATATCCCCCTAGAATAATTAAAAGTTAATTCAAAAAATATAGCAAATAATCATATTAAAAAATGTTTATTTATAAATTTTTTAGTTTTTTGATATTTAATACAAACCATACTAAGATAACTGTAAATACAACTAAAAATGCTGCTAAGAAATACTCTAAATAATTATACATAATTTTTCTCTTTATCTTCTAAGTACAAAACTTTCATTTTTAAAAATAGCATAGTGAACATAAGATTGGTAAAAGCAAATAAAGAAAATAAAAATGGTGACAATATTCCTGAGGGCTGTTTGGACATTCCCATTTGAGGATGAGATTGAATTTCAGCTGCCCAGAAGTTTACTGATGTAAATATGATAGGGATATCTAGAAATGCGATAATACCTATTATAGCAGAAATTAAAGCTACTCTTTGTCTATAAATTCCAACATTTCTTAAAATAAAATAACCTGCATAAATCACAAATAAAACCAATGTCGTAATCAATCTTGGCTCCCAAATCCATGGCTTTCCCCAAATCGGAGTAGCCCAAATTGGCCCTGTCAATAGTACAAGCCCTGTAAATATAGTACCAATTTCTGCCGCTGCATGTCCAATCCTATCATATTGAAGATTTCTAGAAAAAAGATATCCAAGACCTGAAAGCATCACAAGAAAATAAGATAGAAAGCCTGACCATGCCAAAGGAACATGAAGATAAAATATCTTTTGTGCCCATTCCTGATCGGGTACCATTGGAGTTAAAAATATAATCCATACCACATTACATACCATTATAATAATTGATAATATAAATAAAGATAAATTCATTAGTATTTAATTAGCCTTTCAAAAAAATTAATTCCTAAAATCACTGCCATCAGTGCAAAAGTTAACAATAACAGTGCTGATTCCGCATAGAAAGATATCTCTAGTCCCAAACATAAAGCAATAAATATGTTTGAAGAATGAATCAAGAGAGGAACAATCATAGGAAATAAAATGAGTGGAAATAAGAAACTTCTTGTACTATTTAGAGAAGTCATTAAATAAATAAGTATTCCTAACCCAATTAGTCCCATATTAGATAACAAGCAAAGTATTAAAATTTTAAAAATCAAATCAATCTCTATTGCAGTCGATATCAAGCTATAAACCATAAAAATAAACAATTGTACGCCAAGCAAAATTAAAGAAAATGTGATTAATTTTGCTAAAAACACTAAATAATTTTCTGTCGGAGATGTATAAATTAAATCATATATACCTCTTTCTTTTTCACGTACAAACGAATTTTCAATTAATTTGATAGATACCAATGCAATTATAATCCAGAAGAATCCAGATAAAATAATAATCTCATTTAATTCAGATGGAGGAAACGAAAAAACTGAGAGCATTAAGCATGATAAAGAGAAAAATGTCATATAAAAAAGGTTGTTTGATGATTTCATCTCTAAAAGAAATTCATTTTTAATCAAATTCATTATCATAAAGCAACCTTCCCTTTATCTATTTTTATAGATTGATCGCAAATATCTGAAACATGATTAAAATTGTGTGTTGAAAAAATAATAGTCTTATTTTTTGATTTTAAATCCAAAAAAATCTCTCTAAAAACAGCTTGAGCACTATCATCTAGATTGGTAAAAGGCTCATCTATTAATAGATACTCCCATGATAAATTTAATGCAATAAATAATTTGTTTCTTTGGAGATTTCCTCTCGATAAATACTTTAGAGGCAAACTTTCTAATTCTTTTAAACCGAGTAAATTCAAATATTTATTATAAGTATCTATATTCAAATTTTGATTGTAAGAACGTAGAATACATTTAAGATTATTCAATATAGTTAAATCGCTAAAAATATTTGCTTTATCATTTAAGAACAAAAAATTAGATCCGTTATAATCAATATCTCCAGAGTCAATATTCATAATATTAGATATGCATTTTAAAAAAGTTGTTTTACCTGATCCATTTTTACCTAGCAAAGCAACTAACTTACCCGAATCTATCGTACAAGAGAGATTGTCTAATACTCTAGTATCAGAAAATGATTTACTGAGATTTTTAACCTGTAACATTATTTAATTTTTTTTAATAAGGGATAGAAAACAAATAAAACAATCATCAGAAATAATGCAAAAATAAAAATTTGATTAAATAATTCCATAATTTCTCCTTTTAGAAGGCCAAAAAGCAAATAAAGAGCCTACTACCATGACAATTCCTCCAATCCATACCCAATTTACTAGAGGATTAATCATGATCTTAAAATACCCTTGATTCTTTTCTGCATCATAAGCAGAGAATATTGAGTATATATCTTTTCTCATAGTACTATAAATATCAAGCTCACTATGGGGCTGACGTTTCTCAGGATCTGGATTCCAATAAAAGTAAATTCTTTTCTCAGGATATAGACTTGTTAATAGGTTGTTTCTTTGATCTATGACATCTATATCACTGATAAATGCATAATGATTGTCTCTAGCTTCACTTTTAATACTATTAAGCTTAAAGATATAGTTTGCAAAATAAATTTCCTCACCAGGAGACAAGTTGAATTCTTTCTCTACTTCAAATGCTCTTCCAATAAAGCCTACAAAAAGTAACGTGATTCCAATATGAACAATATATCCCCCATTTTTATGTCTATTATTAAATAACATACTTACAATAGCAGATGGAATAGACTTATTATCACTTTTAGATTTTTTATATGACTTTCTAAATTCATTTATTATAGATGTAGTCGTAAATGCTATACCCATACATGTTACTAGAGGGTATAGTTGAAACGGGCCAAAAAATATAGAATATATAACTCCAGAAAAGAAACTGATTAACATCGGAATTTTAAAATTTGATAGTAAAGTGGATCTTGAAGTTGTTTTCCATGACAGTAGTGGGCCAATTCCCATTAAAAATAATAATACCAATCCAATAGGAACATTTAGTTGATTAAAATAAGTTGCTCCTACATAGATTTTTTCTCCATTCCATGCCTCAGAAAGAATAGGAAATAATGTGCCCCATAACACAATAAAACACATTAAAAGTAAAATTAAATTATTATATAAAAATCCACCCTCTCTTGATGTGAAAGAATCAATCTTATTATCTGACTTTAAAGTATCAAATCGCTTAACAAACCAATAGCCAGTAAATAAAATTAAACTTGATAAGAAAGCAAGGAATAGTGGTCCTAAATTTTCAGCAGTAAATGAATGAACTGAAGATACTATTCCACTTCTAGTAATAAACGTACCTAAAATAACTAATAGGAAAGTTGATGATGCTAATAAAATATTCCAAGACTTTAGCATACCTCTTTTTTCTTGTATCATAGATGAATGAATAAACGCAGTAAGTATAAGCCAAGGCATTAAAGAAGAATTTTCTACTGGATCCCATGCCCAGTATCCACCCCAACCTAATTCATTATATGCCCAATATCCGCCTAAAATGATACCTCCAGATAAGAAAGTCCAAACAATCAATGACCAACGCCTAATTGATTGAATCCATTCGAAATTAAGTGATTTAGATATTAAACCAGATAAAGCCATAACGAAAAGAATTGTTGTTCCAATAAAACCCAAATAAAGAGTCGGTGGATGAATAGCCATTGTAACATTCTGTAATAATGGATTTAAGCCATTGCCGTTCTGTACAATAATATCAGATGATACTGGCTGAAAAGGATTCGCTATAAAATTGGATAAAAGTAGAAAAAATCCAAAGATAAAAGAGAGCATAATATAAGATGAGTACTTCAATGTAGGCATCTTCCTTAGAGTAACATTAATATAAATTAATGAATATATAGACATAATAAATGTCCAGAAAAGTAATGAACCAGCTTGTCCTGCCCACAAAGCAGTGACTTTAAAAAATAATGGAGTTTCATAACTTGTATATTGAGATACATATTGCAAATTAAAATTACTAATTAATAATTCATTGAGTAAGCAAAGGGTGGCTAATATAACACAAAAACACACTGCTATTAACCCTCTTTGAGATACATTTAGAAAGATTTTATCTTTTCTAATAGAATAGTAAAATAAAAAGAAGAAATTTGATAATATTAATCCGCCACTTATACTGAGGGCTAAACTTCCAATTTGAGATATCATTATATTTTTTCTATATTTTTTAAATCGCCTTCATAGCGTGAAGCGCATTTAGTTTGAAGTTCCGTAGCGATAATCAAATTATCATCAAAGGCGCCCGCAACTACAACTTCTGCATCATCTTTAAATAAATCTGGTCTAATACCGTAATAATAGACTTTTAAACTATCGCTTCCTTGATATACATAGAATGATACTTCTAATTGATCAGTCTCATTGATACTAATTGAATCTGGCTTAATCAAACCTCCGACTTTAACCTTAGTGATAGAAGCTTCTTTGGTTAAAAGCTCCTCTATTGTATAATAGCGTACTGTTAAACTATCATCATTTTTTACATTAGTAAGATATACAGTCCACATAACAATTAATGCAAAAACTAAAATCAGTGATGTATAAATCTTATTCATAATTTAGATTCCAAAAGATTCTTCCCATTCTCCATAAACACTTTTCATTAATTCAACAATTTCTCCAACAGTACCACCATGCTCTGCTACCTCAATCAAACAAGGGACTAAATTTAAATTATTTTCACAAGCATTTCTTAATTTTTTCATTTTTTTATCAAGTAATTTATTATCTCTTTTTTCTCTTAATTCTTTAATTTTTTTCTCTTGAATCTCTTGAGCTTGTTGAGATATTTTTAAAATTTCAATTTCAAGTTTCTCATCCTTATCAACAAAATCGTTTACTCCAACGATTATTCTTTCTTTTGAATCAATGGATTCTTGATATAATGAGGCAGACTCAGCAATTTTCTTTTGAAAATATCCATCTTCAATCGCTACGATCGTACCTCCAAGACTTTTTATTGCTTTAAAATATTCATTTGCTTCATCTTCAATCCTATCCGTTATCTCTTCTACATACCATGATCCTCCTAGTGGATCTGCTACATTAGGCACACCTGTTTCAAGTGCAAGAATTTGTTGAGTTCTTAATGCTATTTTTGCAGCTTTTTCTGATGGTAACGCTAATGTCTCATCAAGTGAATTTGTATGAAGAGAATTAGTCCCCCCTAATACTGCAGACATAGCTTCATATGCAGTTCTAACAATATTATTCTCTGGTTGTTGGGCAGTCAAAGAACATCCAGCTGTTTGTGTATGGAATTTTAATTTTAAAGAGTTTTCATTCTTTGCGCCATAATCATTTTTAAGCTTATTGGCCCAAATTCTTCTTGCTGCCCTATATTTACCTATCTCTTCAAAGAAATCCATATGTGAGTTAAAAAAGAATGATAATCTATGCGCAAAGTCATCAATCTTTAGACCTCTCTTTAAAGAAGCTTCTATATAAGTAAATCCACTATTCAATGTAAATGCTAATTCTTGTGCAGCAGTTGATCCCGCCTCTCTTATATGATAGCCACTTACTGATACTGGACTATAAAGTGGCATATTTTTTGAACAAAATTCAATAACATCTACTACAAGCTTTACTGATGGCTTAGGAGGAAAAATAAATTCTTTTTGTGCTATATACTCTTTCACAGCATCATTCTGCAGTGTTCCTCTTAGATGACTAATATCAATTCCATTTTTCTTTGCTAATGCTACATAAAAAGCAAATAGTATAATTGCAGGGCCATTAATAGTCTGAGATACAGAAATCTTTTCTAAATCTATATCTTTAAATAAAATTTCCATATCCTCTAAAGAAGCAACATTTACACCACAAACACCAACTTCTCCAGATGATAATTCATGATCAGGGTCATATCCCATAAGCGTTGGCATATCATAAGCAACAGAAAGTCCTGTCTGACCATTTTTTAATAAATATTTATATCTTTCATTTGTTTTTTCTGGAGTACTAAAACCTGAAAATTGTCTCATGGTCCACAATTTTCCTCTATACATATTCTTATGGATTCCTCGAGTATATGGAAAAGTACCAGGGTCTATATTATATTTATCATCTTTTTTATCAGAAGAGTAGTATTCTTTCAGCTTATTACCACTGATACTATTAAAGTTCTTTTCTCTATTTAATGTTTTTTTACTCATTTTTTACTCATTAAAAAATTCAATAATCTTTATATATAATGACTGACTATCTAAACCTACTTCTTCTAATAATACATTTCTTGGACCATGATCTACAAAATCATTTGGTAATCCAATATTGAGAATGTCATTTTTTAAATTTTTACTAGAAGACCATGCTGTAACACCTTCTCCAAAGCCTCCATCCAAAACACCTTCTTCAATAGTCACAATCTTAGAAAATCTTGAAAAATTATTATTTAAGTATTCTAAGTCCATTGGTTTAATAAATCTACAATTAATGACTTCAGTCTCAATATTTTTTTCTTTTAACCTTTGTACAATATTCATACTTCTCTTAACCATAGATCCAACTGCTAGAATTAAAACATCTTTACCTGTAGTCATTACCTCCCAAGATCCAATTTTTATAATATTAGAATTAGTATTATCAAAGTTGATTGATGATTCTTTTGGATACCTGATACTAAAAGGGCCTTTACTATAGCTAGTAGCTGTGAATAATAGATTCTTTAATTCATTACCATCTTTTGGTGCAGTAACAATCATTCCTTGAATACATTTCATATATGCAATATCTAATACTCCATGGTGCGTTGCTCCGTCCTCTCCTACTAAACCAGATCTATCTAAACAAAAAACTACAGGCAATTTCTGCAAAGCAATATCATGGATAATTTGATCATAAGCTCTTTGTAAAAATGTAGAATAAATTGCCACTATTGGAGTTTTGCCATTCACCGCTAATCCTCCAGCAAATGTTACTGCATGTGCTTCTGCTATCCCTACATCAAAATATTTATCAGGAAATTCTTTGGCAAAATTAACTAAACCTGTACCTTCTCGCATTGCAGCAGTAATAGCAACAATATCTTTATTATCTTGTGCTAAACTACAAGATACTTCTCCAAAAACATTCTGAAAAATAGGTGCTTCTGCAGTTTTTTCAATAGATGTTTCTTTTTTCTCTTTTACTCCGTGATATTTGACAGGATCATCTTCTGCATAATTGAGACCCTTCCCTTTTTTTGTAATAGTATGCAGGACTACTGGAGTATTTAAATCTTTTATATTATTTAACGTATCGACTAGTTCATTGATATTATGCCCATCTACAGGACCAAAATATCTAAAACCTAGATCTTCAAATATAGTGGTTGGGAAAAAGAAATTTTTTGCACTTGATTCCGCTTTTTTTAATAAACCTTCGATAAATCTAAAGTTCTTAGGTAATCTTGTGATTAATCTTCCGATTCTACCTCTTATATAGTTATAAGACTTATTAGTAGTAATCTTAACTAAATAATTCCTAAATGCTCCTACGTTAGGGCTAATTGACATGTCATTATCATTCACAATAACTAGTAATTGTTTTTTAAGATGCCCAGCATTGTTAAGTGCTTCAAATGCAAGTCCGCCAGTTAGGGCTCCATCACCTATGATACTTACTACTTTAAAATTTTCATTATTTAAGTCTCTTGCGCAAGCTATTCCTAGGCCAGAAGAAATAGAAGTTGATGCATGTCCGGCTCCAAATACATCATATTCACTTTCGGTTCTTTTTAAAAATCCGCTTAATCCTTTATATTTTCTAATAGTATCAAAAGAATCAAATCTTCCTGTTAAAACTTTATGTGCATATGCTTGATGGCCAGTATCCCAAATAAGTTTATCTTCGGGTGTATTATAAACATAATGAAGGGCTGTGGTTAATTCTATCGTACCTAAAGTTGGAGCTAAATGACCGCCAATCTTATTAATAGTTTCTATGATATATTCTCTTAATTCATTGCAAATAAATTCTAGATCTTCTTTTGAATAAGATCTTAAATCTTCTGGCGATCTAATATTATTTAAATATTTCATAGTTATCCTTTAAAACACAGCTTATGTAGTAACGTTTCATTTTGCAACTCAGGATGGCAAGTAACTGCCATATGCATACCTTCTTTTACTCCAACAATCTCATTATTATGCTTACAAATTATTTCAACATCTTTTCCTATGCTAGTAATTTTAGGAGCTCTAATAAATGATGCCTTAATTGATTGAGATTTAACACTCTTACACTCGAAATTAATCGAATCATCAAAAGAATGAACTTGTCTTCCATATGCATTTCTATCTACTTCAATATCAAGAATATTCATGTTTAATACTTTTTTATCAAAACTATTTTTTGACATAAGAATCAGACCGGCACAAGTACCAAAAATAGGCTTATTATCAGAGAAAGATTTTATTCCATCAATAAAACTTTGATCTCTTAATAAAAGATTAGACATTGTTGTCGATTCTCCTCCAGGTAAAATTAAACCTTGAAGGTTAGATAAGTCTTCTAGATTTTTAACCAATGTTGAATCAATCCCAATGTCATTCAGAATCTGAATATGAGATGCAAAGTTGCCTTGTAGAGCCAGAACTCCGACCACGATTATTCACCTCTTTCTGAAAACCTCTGATCTTCAGGAATATCTGACATCAATATTCCCTTCATAGCATCTTTCAATTTATAAGATGCGCTAAGCACTTTCTTAGCATCAGTAAAATGGGTAACAGATTGAACAATAGCATGAGCACGTTCTGAAGGATCTTCGCTTTTAAAAATTCCAGAACCAACAAATACTGTTTCAGCGCCTAATTGCATCATTAGAGATGCATCTGCAGGGGTTGCTATTCCTCCAGCAGCAAAATTAGGCACAGGAAGTTTTCCATTTTTAGCAACTTCTTCTACAAGCGCTAATGGAACTTTAAATTCTTTTGCTTTTTCTGATAAATCTTGCTCTTTAAGTGATTTTAATTCCGAAGTAATCATTTTCATATGTCTAACTGCTTCAACAATATTGCCACTACCTGCTTCGCCTTTAGTTCGAATTAACGCTGCACCTTCATTCACTCTTCTTAATGCTTCACCAAGATTGCGTGCTCCACAGACAAATGGTGCTTTAAAGGGATGTTTATCGACATGAAAGTCTTCATCAGCCATTGTTAAAACTTCACTTTCATCAATAAAATCTACTTCTAAAGCTTGTAAAATTTGAGCCTCTGCAAAATGGCCAATTCTGCATTTTGCCATCACTGGAATAGAAACATTATCTTGAATTTCTTTAATCATATGAGGATTGCTCATTCTAGCAACTCCTCCATCTGTTCTGATATCTGATGGAATTCTTTCTAAAGCCATCACTGAAACAGCTCCTGATTCTTCTGCAATTTTTGCTTGCTCAACATTTGTGACATCCATTATAACGCCACCTTTTAACATCTCAGCTAATGCAACTTTTGTTTTAAAATCGTACTTTTTACTCATGAATAATTTCCTTATCTGTCGTATCTGTTAATTCTTTGACTTTTTTAATTACCAAACTTATAATCCAATCAGGGGTCGATGCGCCTGCAGAAATACCAACCGAATTTATATTATTTTTAAACCAAGATGAATCAATTTCTGTAGCATTTGTAACTTGATAAGTGTTTTTATTTCTCTCCAGGCTCAATTCTGTCAATCTTTTAGAATTGGCACTTGTAAATGATCCTATAATAAGCATCATATCTGTAATCGTTGATAATTCTTTAATTTGCTGATGATTTCGCTTAGTAGGAAAACAAATAGTATTTATAAATCTCAAATCCACCACTTTAGTCATTAAAATACTAATAATATCTTGAACATTTTCTATCGCTTGAGTGGACTGGCTAACTACTCCAGCTTTTTTTGTTTTTCTTAATTTTTGTGCTTCCTCAATAGATGCAATGATTATTGGATCATCAACTTGACTAGCAATACCTATTACCTCATCATGACCATGATCACCAATAATAATAATTTTTCTTCCTTCTGCATGCAACTCTTTGACCTCTCTATGAATGTCATGCACCAATGGGCAGGTGGCATCAATAATATTCATTTTTTTATCTTCTGCTTTTTTCCACACATCTTTTGAGGTACCATGAGCGCGAAATAAAACTGGTTTATCTTCTGGAATTTCTTCTAATTTTTCTACGACTTTAACGCCTTTTTTTTCTAAATCTTCGACTACGTTTTCATTATGAACAATATCTCCTAACATATAGACTTCTCCATACTCTTTACTAACGTCATATGCAGCGTTTACCGCATCACGAACTCCGAAACAATAACCTGCTGATTTAGCTAATATTATTTTCATTATGCCTATTAATATATGTTGACAGAATGTTTAAAACATTAGATTTCACATCAGAAAATTCTCCTTCTACCAATGCTGCAGCTGCAAAAGGATGTCCACCTCCACCCATTTTTTTTGCAATCTCACTTACTTTATACTTTCCTTTTGATCTGAAACTTAGCCTAACTTTTCCCTTTAAATCATAAAGCATTACCGATACTTCTACTCCTTTAATGCTTCTAAAAAAATCTGTAAATCCATCAAAATCTTGATTAGATCCATTTACTTCTTTTACCATATCCTCATTCAAAGCAAACCATACTAATTGTCCATTACAATCAAAATTTAAATTATGAATTACATTACCAAGTAATCTAATGCGACTAACAGATGAGCTTTCATAAATTTTTTGATATATTTTCGCAATATCTAACTCCATATTGATTGCATCAACTGCAATTTTATGACTCATCTCTGTCGTGTTGCTATGTCTAAATGAACCAGTATCTGTAAGAACTGCCACATAAAGACCTAGCATTATATCTTTATCTATTACAGTTTTATCGGTATTGCAAAAATATGAATATAGTATTTCTCCAACAGAACAAGCCTTCAAATCAATAAAAGTATGTGTAAAAAAATCATTATCAGATTGTGGATGATGATCGATACTTAGAGTTTCTATAGAATTATCCTCAATAATATAAGCAATATCTCCTAAGCGATAAAAATCTCCAATATCTAGGATAATACCTAGATCAGCATTTTTGATAAATCCTGAACTATCTCCATCCAGCTCACAAAAAATATTATCCGTATTTAAAAAACTATACATTTCAGGCACAGGAGAGTGATTTATAATTCTACAGTCTTTTCCTAGTTTTGTCAAATAGTGGTATACCGCAAAAGCAGAGCCTAAACTATCTCCATCCGGGTTAATGTGTGATGATATAAATATTTTATCTTTTCCAGCAATAATTGATTCAATTTTTTTGTAATCCATAACAATTATCTTTGCCAGGTATTCTCAATAATATTTTTATTTTTATTATAAAATCTTGCCAGAACAAAAAAATAGTCTGACAACCTATTGAGGTACATTACCACATTATTATTTTCTAGATTATCTGAGTATAATTCAACAACCGTTCTTTCTGCTCTTCTTGTAATCGCTCTTGCAACATGCAGATTAGCTGAAAAGGAGTCTCCTCCTGGTAGAATAAATTCTTTTAATGGATCTAAAGAAGAATTGTAACGATCAATATGCTTATCTAATGAAATAATAGATGCCTCCGTAATAATATTTGCACCATCTTTATTTAAAGATATTTGGCCTCCAATATCAAATAGGTCATTTTGAATAAGCTTCAATTCATTAACAACAGAAGAATTATCACAAGCGGTATTACATACACCTATTACGCTACTCAGTTCATCTATATCACCTAAAGCATGAATGATTGCATCATTTTTATAAACAGAGCCACCTCGGGCTAAGCCAGTTTTTCCGCTATCTCCATTTCTGGTAGTGACCTTAGTAATACGCATATTCGATTACCATATGCCTGAGATTAATAAATGAACTATAATACTAGCTACATAACCAATAAAAATAACTCCAGACCATCTTAAATGGCTAGAAAAAGTGTATACCCCTTTTGCTTGACCCATTAGAGCAACTCCTGGAGCAGAACCAATTGATAACAAACTTCCTCCAACGCCAGCAGTAAGCGTAATCAATAACCATTGATTCAGATCCATTGTTGTCATATCATGCATCTGAATTACAGAAAACATAACCGGTATATTGTCTACTAAAGCAGAAACAATTCCCATTAAAGAATTAGCTGCTGTAAAACCTAGCCCATCATAGAGAGAAGTATTTAATAGTGCTAAATATCCTATCTCAGATAAACCTGCTACACACATAATTACCCCATAAAAGAAAAGTAAGGTATCCCATTCTGCTTGAGCAACTTGCTTAAAGACTCCAAAAGGTTGATCAGATCCATCTCTCGCAATACTCCTCGGTGCAGAATAAGTACGTTTTAAATAGTATCCAAAAAATTGTAACAAACTAAATCCAGTCATCATTCCAAAAACTGGTGGGATATGAAGAAAATTTTCGAAGGAAACTGCTAGAAATATTGTTAACAAGAATAGTAGAATAATAGTTTTTGCCCCGCGTTTTAATTGGACGGGATTATTTTCAACATCTTTCGATGAACCACTAATAAAAAAACTCATGATAAAAGCTGGAATAATAAAATTTACCAAAGAAGGAATAAACAATGAAAAAAACTGAGTAAATTCTACATACCCTGCTTGCCAAACCATTAAAGTTGTAATATCGCCAAATGGACTAAATGCTCCTCCTGCATTAGCTGCAACAACAATGTTAACACAGCTAATACTAACAAAATTTCTATTTCCTACTCCAACAGCCATCACAACAGCACACATAGTTAAAGCTGTAGTTAAATTATCTGCTATTGGTGACAGAAAAAATGCTAAGAAACCAGTAATCCAAAATAATGTTTTATAAGAATAATCTTGAGCTAATAGTCTAGATCGTAATTTCTCAAAGACATTCCTTTCAATCATCGCATTAATAAACGTCATAGCAACCAAAAGAAATAACATTAATTGAGAAAATTCAGAGAATGCATGCATAATTGCTTCTTCTACATGATCGGAATTACCATTTTTAGCTCCAACCCCAGCTATCATTGCCCAAATAACACCCGCTGCCAATAAAACAGGTTTTGATTTTCTTAGCTTCGTGACTTCTTCTGTCATCACAAATCCATATGCAATCAAAAATAGAATTAGAGATGCAATACCTACTGGATGATTTAATAATTCCATAAAAAACAATTTAAATCAAATAGCTATAAAAAATGACCAAAATCGAATAAATATTATTTAAATTTCCTATATGGAATATCTACTAGTAATTGGAATATTTGGACTATGTGTTTTAGCAATGAATATTGGACTAATTTTTAGAAATAAACCTCTTAAGAAAGCATGTGGAGATTCTCCAGATGGATGTGAAATTTGTGGCGGCGAACCAGATCGCTGTGAAAACAATATTTAATTCTTAGGAAAATTTTCTGAAACTATTTGCTTAAAACTCATATCTGGGTCAACTAAAATCATTAATCCCTCAAAGTCTGTCTCTTCAAAAAAGTTATTTATATCATTAGTTTCCATCATATAGAGCGCTGTTGCTAAACCATCTGCTTCCATACATGATGTTTCAGCAAATACTGATATAGATGCAAGCTGAGACATAATAGGGTATCCTGTTAAAGGATTGATTTCATGATGATAAAATCTATTATCTTTATCTATATAAAAATTTCTATAATTACCTGATGTTGCAATAGATGCATTTTTAATTGAAGCAACATATTCAATTTCATTGGATATATTATCTATTGATGGAGTATTGATACCAACTCTCCAAATCTTTCCATTTGATTTTCCTCTAACTTCTCCACCGATTTCTACAAAAATATTGTCATAGTTTAAGCTTTCAATAATTTTATCTACAGCATAGCCCTTAGCTATAGAACTTAAATCAATTTGAACTCTGGCATCTTTTTTTCTAATCTTATTTTTTTCAATTTCAATTAAATCCTGACTCACAAAGACTAAAATACTATCTATATCAGTGGCTGTAGGAACATCTGAAAATTTATCTGGACCAAACCCCCAAAGATTTACCAATGGCATAACAGTAATATCATAAAGTCCATTAGATATTTCATAATAATCAAACGAAGATTTTACTACAAAGGCAAAATCTTCAGATATAGTCATCCATTCTGTATTTTTTATTGTATTAAATTTTGAGATTTCACTATCAATGATATAAGTGGACATTTGCATATTAATATCTCTTAAAATCTCTTCAATTCTATCTCTATTTTCTTTGATATCATCATTGCTCTTGATATCAGTAGCATATTTAACCGTGTATGTAGTTCCCATAGTATTACCAGAGATTGTTGGAAAATGATAAGTATTATTTTTTGAAGAATTTTCTAGAGAGTTACAGCTAATTAAAAATAAAATAAATAAATAAGATCTACTACCCAAAATCATCATAATCAATCATATCTTCTTCAACACCTAAATTCCAAAGCATATTCTGTACAGCACTAATCATCATCGGTGGACCACACAGATAATATTCACATTCAGTAGGATCTTCATGATTTTCAAGATACATATCATGTGCAACTTGATGAATGAAGCCTTGAGGACCATCCCAATTATCTTCTGGAAGAGGATCTGAAAGAGCTACTTGATAAGTAAAATTATCAAACTCTTCAGCTAGAGCTTTAAATTCATCATCATAAAACATTTCTTTTTCAGATCGAGCGCCATACCAAAATGAAATTTTACGTGTTGTTTTTTCTGTCTTTAATAAATGAAAAATATGAGATCTTAATGGAGCCATTCCTGCTCCACCACCAATATATACCATTTCACGATCCGTATCTTTGATATAGAATTCTCCGTATGGTCCTGACACAGTTACCTTGTCTCCCTTTTTCAAATTAAAAGTATAAGAAGATGCAATACCTGGAGGAACAGTAGGATTATTAGGTGGAGGACTAGCAATACGGATATTTAACATAATGATATTACCTTCAGCTGGATGATTTGCCATAGAATAAGCTCTAAAAACTGGTTCCTTATTTTCAGCTTTATACTGCCAAATATCAAATTTATCCCAATCGCTAGTATACATATCTTGTATTTCGAAATTTTTATAATCTAAATCTTTATACTGAGGAACATCAATTTGAATATACCCACCTGATTCAAAAACAATGGGATCATCTTCTGGTAATTCAAGGATTAATTCTTTAATAAAAGTTGCTACATTGTCATTAGACTTAACGACTGCATCCCATTTTCTAATACTAAAAATTTCATCTGGAACTTGGATTTTCATGTCATTTCTAACTTTTACCTGACAACCTAATCTCCAATTATCTTTTTGATCTTTTCTATTAATATATGCTGCTTCAATAGGTAAAATATCTCCTCCGCCTTCAGTAACCTGGCATTTGCATTGAGAACAAGTACCTTGACCGCCACATGCGGAAGGTAGATAAACATTCTGTGCTGCTAAAGCAGATAATACTGTAACTCCAGTATCAACAGTTAAAGACTTGTCTGGATCATCATTGATTACTATCGTGACTTCTCCTTGAGGTAATAAAATACTTCCAAGAACATTTAACACAATTATTAATAAAAGTATTATAGATGTAAAAACTGCTACGCCAAGAAATATGGTTTCGTTCATTATAAATCTATCCCTGAAAATGCCATGAATGCCATAGAAAGCAATCCAGTTAATAACATTGCCATTCCTACCCCTCTTAATCTTGGAGGTATATTTGAATAACGTAATCTATATCGTACTGATGCCAATGCTAGAATAGCGAGGAAAAAACCAACTCCAGATCCAAATCCATATACTATAGTTTCGGTAAGATTATATTCTCTTTCTACCATAAATAAAGATCCACCCAATATTGAACAGTTTACAGCAATTAAAGGTAAGAATATTCCTAAACTGCTATAAAGAGCCTGTGAAAAACGCTCCATAAACATCTCAACCAGCTGTACCATTGCTGCAATTACTGATATAAAAACAATTAATCTTAAGAAGTCTAAATTTACATCAATAAAATCTGGACTAAGCCATACCAGTGCACCTTTATCTAGAAAATAGGTGTTAATAAACCAATTAATTGGAGCAGTAATAGTTAATACAACAACTACAGCCATTCCAATACCAACAGAAGCATCTATTTTTTTTGAAATAGCTAAAAATGAACATAATCCTAGAAAGTATGCTAGAACAATATTTTCAATAAATACTGCTTTGGTAAAAATACTCAAATAATGTTCAAATCCACCCATTATTCACCTTCCTCAATTCCAAATAATTCTCTTTGTGTCCAAATAACTAATCCTAATATAAAAAATGCGCCAGGCGACAATACTAACAGACCAATATTCTCATACCCTGCTGCATACCAGGCTTCAGGAATGCTAAATAATACATAACCTGCACCCCCATCAGGTAAAGTAATAGTGCCTGCACCAAATAATTCTCTAAAAAATGATACAATAATGATAATCATTCCATATCCAAGACCATTACCAAGACCATCTAAAAATGCTTTTGATGGGCCATGCTTTAATGCAAACGCCTCCGCTCTTCCCATGATAATACAATTAGTAATAATTAGGCCAACAAAAACTGATAATTGCTTACTCATATCATACAAATATGCCTGTAGCACTTGATCTACAATAGTAACAAGTGAGGCAATAATAGATAGCATGACGACAATTCTGACACGACTTGGAATAAAGTTTCTTAATGCAGAAAGAATAACATTCGAAGAACAAAGCACAAAAATAACTGCAATAGTCATAATTATAGCTTGATCTAGACGTATCGTAACTGCTAAAGCAGAACATATTCCAAGTACCTGTAAAGATATTGGATTATTAATGCTTAGCGGATCGCTAATAATTTTCTTTGATTCTGAATTAAATATTTCCATCAGCTCTTACTTTATTTAAATAATTTTCATAACGCCCTAAATCATCTTTAAGAAATACCGTAACTCCTTTTGAAGTTACCGTTGCACCAGAAATACCATCTACTTGATGAATAGCAGATGCTTTACTATTGTCTACCTTTCCTTTTAGAACTTCTACCCCAATAACATCTCCGCTATTATCTCTAATTTTTTTACCTATAAAATTATTAGTAAACCATGCTTTGTCTACTTCACCACCCAAGCCTGGCGTTTCACCATGTTTATAAAACTGAATTCCTAAAACTGTATCTGTATCAGACTCTAATGCAATGTAACCAAATACAGTAGACCACAATCCTTTTCCAGCAACAGGAATTGCGATACCCTCTGTTTTATTATCTACAACTTTTAAATAAACAGGCAATACTTCTAAATTCTTCTCAGTATCCACTTCTTCAATTATACAATCAACTACACTCCCGCTAGTATCAACGCAAAATGCTTGGATATTGTCATTAAATATTTTTTCTACAACTTCATTTGACCATGGCTCATTTTCTGACTCTTCAAAATCTAATGATCGCAAAATATTCTTTTTCATGTCTGCTTTAAGATTATACTCCTGTAAATCTCTTAAATTTTCTTTGGTAAATGATAAGATTGTACCAAGAAGAACTGTTATAATAAAAACAAAAGCTAATGTATAGTTATTGCTATGCATTTCTTGAAAGCCTCATATTAATATTTGATTTTATGACATAATAATCTATCAATGGTGCAAACATATTCATAATTAATATCGCCAACATTACGCCTTCAGGATAAGCAGGATTTACAGATCGAATAATTACCGTTAGAGCTCCAATCATAAATCCATAAATCCATCTTCCTTTATTAGTATGCGTAGATGTGACTGGTTCGCTTGCCATAAACACTGTTCCAAATAAAAAACTACCAATCAGAATATGCTGTAATGGCGTAATAGTTAACATTGCATTAGTGGAATGATCTGCCAAAAGATTAAATAATCCAGCAGTCATTACGAGCCCAAGAACTGATGAAACCATAATTCTCCATGAAGCAATACCGCAATAAATCAAAAATATCGCACCCAATAGAATTAATAATTTATTTGTTTCTCCTATAGATCCTGGAATCAACCCCCAAAATAAATTAGATGCTGAAAAATCAAATTGAGTAGCCTGACTAAATAAATTTGTAGCTGTATCATATTCTACCGGATTAGCTGGTATAGATAGTGCAGTCGCACCACTATAACCATCAGGTCCTACAGCCCAAACTTTGTCACCTGATATTTTTGTTGGAAAAGCAAAGTACATAAAAGCACGTGCAGTTAATGCAGGATTAAATACATTAGTACCGACACCTCCAAAAATCTCTTTTCCAATAATAATTCCGAAACAAGTTCCTATAAATAACTGCCACAATGGAATATCTGGTGGCATAGTTAATGGAATCAATGCACATGTTACAAGAAAACCTTCATTTACTTCATGCTTACGAATTACTGCAAATGAAAGTTCACAAATAGCTCCAGCTACAAATGTAGTAATCAAAATTGGAGTTACGTATGACATTCCCAGAATAAAATCGCTTACAACGGAACTAGCAACGCCTGTAGCTGCTGAATGCAAATATCCAATATTATAAGCCCCGAATAAATAACATGGTATTAGAGCAATAACAACAAAAAACATTGTTCTTTTAATATCCATATTATCTCTAATGTGAGGACCTGAGTCGGTTTGTTTTTCTGTTGAAAAAAAGATAGTATCTGTTGCTTCCCATATAGGAAATGCCCATGATAAAGGTTTTCCTTCTTCAAAAAATTTACCGGATTTTGTTAATATTTTTTTTAAAAAATTCATCTTATTTATCAAAATAGATTGTATCTAGTCCCTTTCTAATTATTCCACCTACATCTGTTTTACTCGGACATACGAATGAACATAATGCTACATCTTCTTCATCGCATTCGTAAATACCTAATTGTTCCATTTCTTCGAAGTCGTTTGCTTCAATACTACGAAGCAATGCATTAATATAAATATTCATCGGAAATACTTTCTCCCAAGCTCCAATGGGCACAAAAGCTCTATGACTACCATTTTGAAGAGTAGTAAACTTATAAGGAGATTTATTGCTTCCTAAGTATGCATTGAAAACACTATACCTTGATGAACCTCCAGGGTGGAACCAGCCTATAAATGATCTATCAAAAGATTCTTCAATTACAGATATAGAAGAATGATAAAATCCTAAATATCCATCTATAGAAGATTGCTTACCTGTCAACACATCTCCAGAAATAATTCTTACTTGATCACTAGATACATTCCCTTTACAATAAGATTCTAATGAAGCACCGATTCTTGATTTAAAATAAGAAGGATCATTCACAGCAGGTCCACTCAAATTTATAGTAATACATGGATCAAATACGCCATCAGAAAATAATTTGCCAAGAATAGGTAAGTGATGTCCTTGTACTGTCCACACAACATCTTTGCTATTAATAGGGCTAATGTGATTAAGTACAACTCCTACATTTCCAGCAGGATGCGGCCCTTCTACTTGGATAACATCTACAAAATCTAAATCAGATAAATAATCAAATTCACCAGGATTCACAGCTACAAATAGTTTTCCTTCTGTCAATTTCTTTAAATTTGCTAAAGCACTAACAATGGTATCTTTATTTGATGACAATGTAAAATTATAATCAACTGATAAGGGGGCAGTATTTGCCAAGCTGACAATAATGCATTTTGGCTTGTCAGAAGGATTTGCAACTTTATTAAATGGTCTTTGTGTTATAAAAGGCCACATATTTTTTTCTAATAAATAATTAACTACATCATCTTTATTATCTAATTTTTTTTGCTCGCCATTAGATTGTTCATTCTCAATATTAGTATCGACACTAAAGATAATTTCTTTTATTGATCTTCGTTCACCATAAACAATTTTTGCAATCTTACCGGATGCAATTGCTGGCCATTTAACCTCAGGGCATAACTTATCAAAAAATATAGGATCTCCTAACTTTACAACATCATTTTCTTTAACCAAAAGCTTTGGTTTGATGTATCTAAAATTTTCGGGAGACAAAGAAACGGAATTATTTTTTTGAGGTGCTAAAATTTCTCTAGAGGCTACTCCAGCAATGTTAATGTTGTGACCTTTTTTAACTTTTATTTTCAACATAAATTTAGGCGCTTAGTTTCACCCTTATTTCAGACATGAGAAAGTAATAAAAAAGTTGGTTGAGTTCTAGATAATATTTAAGGAAATAGAAAAAAGATTATTTTTTAGCTTTCCATTCAAAATAATTTCCATCATATGATACCTTGTCTTGCCATTCTTTGACCTTACTATTAATCATATCCATTGTCTCCGAACTTACATCCTCTAACAAGTCAATTGTTAGATCTCCCACTGTTTTTGCACTGACTCTAGAAGCTTTAATATTTCCCTTGCCTGTTATTGCATTACCCATTCCATGAACTTTATCTAGTTCATCAAATTTGCCAGATGCTTGATCAACAATATTATATGTTGAGCCATCCATAGGTACCCCGTCAATCGGTTCTGGTAAACTTCCGATTGAACTAATTATAATACCTCCTTTTAAGATATCATCTGATGCCTTAATAACAACTGGTTTTCCATCTACGATCTTGTTCTTAATAATTGTAAGGCCTTCCAACTTATCATCTACGATATGTAGTCCAGTTGGTTGAGTACATTCTGCAACCTTGAATAAAAACTTATCTTGCATATTTTGAAGGATTTTTCTTCGAGCTAGTTTACGTTTTGCAACCATTTCAACATCTACATTTTCGGGAATAGTTGTCAAAGGCATATTTTCTATATCTCTTCGGTATACGAGAGTAGCTCCATGAATATTCAATGTATTATAATCCATATCATGCATTTCTAGATATTTCGAAATACCTTTATGCTCCATTTCAACAATATCAAAGCCTTCAATCTGTAATTCAACTTTTTGTCTTACTAATTCTAATTGTATAATCTTACATACATCAATAGATGCAAGTCCTCCGCCTACTACCAAAGCATTATCTTTAACATTTACTGAAGGTCCATTGTAATTAGCTTCATGATAATGATTAAACCAATACACAAATGGATTCTGATAATAAAAGTTTGAAAAATTTTCAATTTCATTGAATGGAAAAGATCTATCTTTCCAAGCACCATTTGCAAAATAAATACAGCTCCAATCTATATCATATATATCTTTAAAATTTAGATCTTCACCTAATCTAGTGAGTGGAACAAAATCCACTAATTCATGAGACATAATATCATCAATTTTAAAATACTCTTTAGTACGTTGCTTATCATGCCACCTTGGAAGTCCATCTTCAATTTTTCCATAAGGCATATGGTTTTGATCAATTACAACACAGCGAACTCCTTCTGCTGTCAATTTTTGTGCGGCGGTTGAACCCGATACCGCTCCTCCTATAATTAATACTGCCTTCATTTTAATACTGCTTTCATTAATTTGTTTATTTCTTAAATTTGTCCGGTATGAAATTAATAAATTATTTGATAATTCAAATCATTCCTTTTTTGCCAAAGATCTTTGTTCGTCTTGTAGCATCTCCTTATATAGCAGGTATTACTGATGATCAAATGCTAATTAACGTAAAAAAATTAAATGATAAAGGGTATGACGTTGCGATTGATATTTTGGGAGAACATGTAACGACAGATAGGGATGCAACTCAAATTACTGAGCGCTATGCAAACCTATATGATAGAATTGCCTCACAAGGTTTAGATGCAAACTTATCTATTAAGTTAAGTCATATCGGTCAAGACTTAGGTTATGAACTAGTTAGAAAAAATCTAATGATTCTTGTAAATGCAGCTAAAAAACATAATAATTTTTTACGTCTTGATATGGAAAACTCACCATACACATCAGAGACAATTAATCTATACAAGAAAGCATTTGAAATTTATCCTAATGTTGGAATCGTACTACAAGCTTACATGCATCGATCAATAGATGATATAGATATGTTAGCCAACAAAGTGTTTAATGTGCGAATTTGTAAAGGTATTTATATAGAAAGTGAAGATATAGCTTACAGAGGTTATGAAAAAATAAGAAATAATTATATTGCACTAGTTCAGCGTGCACTTACAAAAGGATCATACGTGGGAATTGCAAGTCATGACGAATATTTAATTGATACACTATATGCATGGATTAAAGACAATAAAATCTCTCCTAGTCAATATGAATTTCAAGTATTGCATGGTGTACCAATGGAAAAAAAGCTCCAACAATTAATCAAAGAAGGCAATAAAGTACGTGTATATGTTCCCTATGGAGATAATTGGTATGATTATTCTGTTAGGCGATTAAAAGAGAATCCTAAAATGGCAGGATATATAATTAAAAATATTTTTAGTAAGATTTTTAATCGATAAATAATTATCTATTTCTTTTCCTATACCAAAATAGTAAAATAATCCCTGCTAAATTTGGAAACCATACTTCAGGACTCGACCAAGAAATACCATCAAATGAAAAATCAGAAATAGGCCAAAATAATTTGACTGGGAAAAAATCTTTAGTATGAAATGGAAAATCTAACAATATGTGAAAAGGCCAAGCTAACATTGGCCAAACAAAATCTTTTTTTACAAAATAAGCAAAAGCAATAAATGTAAAAGCTACAACAAAGCTATGCGAAAGATTGTCCATAAAAAAAAGCCAATCAGGATAAGGTGCTAACTGAGAAAGACTTTCCAATGATGGAATTCCACCATAGCTTAGTGTTCCGCTGAATAATTTTACAATAAATAGGACTCCAAAAGAAATGATATCTGGCATTGCTCCAAAAAAAACTGCCAACCATTTATGGCCTCTATAGCCAAATAGTCCTCTACCCCAAAATGCGTGGCTAAGCGTATCCATTGAAAATTATTTTGCTAAAGAACCCATTGGGTCCCACGGCTTTAAAGGAATAGCTTCTTCGTTCTTATAAAGATTATATAAGTCATCAGATAGATAATCTTTATGTACAACAACTTCATAATTATATTCATCAAACCATTGATCTGACATAATATGATAACCTTTTTCTCCAACCTTATCACCCCAACTATTTTCTACTCGCCATTTGATAGGTTTATCATCAACGTCTAAATCTACTCCAGTGAAAAGCATTGCATGGGTCATTTGACTTTCTCCATACTGTAAACGATCAGCTTTATTCATAGAAAATTCTGATTGATAAAAAGAATTAAAGTCAAATAAATCTATATCCATCACTCCTATTTTTCTATCAAAATGTTTTCCGACATCACAACCGAACCATACGGGATGATTATCTTTGATAGAGCTCGCTGATGCAGCTTTCATTTCTTCGCTTGTCACATTAAGATATCGAACTGAATTTCCTTCAACAACATTTCCAAGTGCTTCAACAGTATAAACTTTTCTATACTCCTTATCTTCCATAGGACAATTGATAAGACATACGTATTCATCAAGATTCAATCCAACATGATTATCAAAAAAAGATTTAGGAGTTAAATTTTCAAAACTAATAAACTTCTTCTTTTTATCATGAGCTTGCCAATTAAATGAAGTTGGGGGGGATCCAATATGCATTGCAAGCATCTTATAGATTTCCTCTAACATATCTGTTTTAATAGATTCTAAATCGTCGCCTGAAACGCCTTTACCTATATTTTGACGCAAATCTTTTGCATTTTCACGAAGTTTGCGAGCAATCATTCGATTCATTGTAGCTGACTGGCTCGATGAGAATGATTCTGACATTTCTGACTGTGGAATGACGCCATATTTATCAATTAAACTAACCCACATATCCCACTGTCCGCCATCTTCAATTGGATTTGAAAGAAGATGCATTACTATTCGACTATTCCAATCTTCAGACGCAGAATCTATAATGCATTCTAAAAAATAATTTGCTTTTTCTAGCTTATCCCAAAACATAAAATAGCTCTGAGAAAACTCAAAATTTTTCAAATTATGTTTTCTGCCAATATAAAATCTAAACAAATTTAATCCAGCAAACCCCCAGCACCTTCCACTAGATTTTTGGTTAGTAACTGGCATTTCCCCTTTCACAACATTAGAAAAAGAATGGTTTATATTTCTATAACGATCCCAATTCATGGTTAAATCACTTAAATCAGTACGAATCATTGCATTTCTTACTACCTTAACATGATTATCTGATTCACATTTTTTTTGAAATTTCTCTATTGTTTTTAATGAAATTGAATTAGCCATTTTTTTCCTTTTTAAAATTAGTTATCTATTTTTATCCCAAAATACTTCTGTAATTATATTCAAATCTTTTTCTTTTAAACTACTTGTATCCCTAAGAATAGCAGTGAATTCTCTGACTTCATCTTTAGTCACTGGTGAACCTATATTATTACCATTCGAATCTAAAGAATTATCTAAAATATTACCCTTGCTATCAAATATGACCCAAAAAGGAATCCCACTTGCATTACCTCTGAGCGAATTATAAAAATCAACTGCACCAGGATTCTCAAGTTTTTTATTTTCTTCAGATTCATTTACTGCTAAATGAACTATAACATAATTATCATAGAAAAAATCTTTACATAAATCATTAGTCATATTTTGATCCATGCGCTTACACCAAGTACACCATGATGCATCAAACATCAAAAAAACATTTTTGTTTTCTTTTTTAGCAATTGTATAGGCGGAATTCATTACTTCATCTTTTGATGGAATAATGTTTTGAGCATTAAGAATGCCAACAAAAAATGAGATAATAGTAAAATAATATATATTTTTCATTGCGAACCTCTTTCTATCTTATCTATTCGGTGGAACCAAGATTAATTTTGATGTTGTCTGGGTATATGTTAAGTAGTCTAAGTCTGAACCCCATTTTTGTTTGGCTAAGTCGTCTAATAAAGGTATTCCACTTACTTTGGTAAGTAATAAATAAACAAAAATAGGTGATATTAAGGTAGCTAATTGCCATCCCGATAGTACAGGATAAGCTAGCACAGCTACACCGAGCCATAAAGTGATTTCACCAAAATAATTCGGATGTTGTGACCACGACCATATTCCTGTAGTAATAAATCTATTTTTATTAGCTGGATCTTTTTTAAACTGCCTTTTTTGACTGTCAGCTACCACTTCAACGATAAAACCAAACAACCACAATCCAATACCAATATACCCTATGACACCTAGCTCTATGGACGTTTTAGATGTTAATGCAGCAAGACCTGCTCCTATTGTAACTAAAACCCATAATCCACCCATTGTCCATAAGTTTAAAAATAAGATAAACTTAGTCTTTATGACGTTGAGACGTTCATCCTTTCCATCTTTTTTAACTCTTAGGAATAAAAAAGAACCCAAACGACCAGCCCATACTATGATCATAGTACAAATAATTAAATCTCTAAGGTCTAAAGATGGACTCAGCATAGCTACTGCAATGACTGTAGCTATATAAGAAATTGAACCAGTTAGATCAAAATAATGATCTGTTTTAAGCATATAAGAAGGAAGAAAAGCTATCCAATGCAGTATAAACCCAATAGGTGCGCATACTGCAAATAATGGCAGTCCTTCTGTAACAACAGGTGTTGCAATCAAAAATAATGTAACACTCTCCTGACTACCAGCAAAAATTATTAGCGTAGAAATTATTAGCGATGCTACAATCCCCATTACACTTTGAGATTTTGTCATTACGAACCTCTTTTTCCCCAGACCATCTTCGTTTTTAATGTTTGATAATAATCATAGTCTTCAAAAGTAATAAATTTAAGATGATGTTGTGCTTGAAAGATTGTGACGGTAGAATTATTGGTAAAATTCTCAATATTTTGCCCATCAGCAATTAATTTTAATTCTTTTTCAGAGTCACCATTAAATCGAAACTCAATATTAACATCTGCTGGTAAGACTAATGGTCGTGAAGTCAAAGAATGGGGAGCAATTGGAGTCACTACAATGGAGAATACATCTGGTTGTACAATAGGACCCCCTGAAGATAAGGAGTATGCAGTAGATCCTGTAGGTGTACTAATAATGATACCGTCTGACTTGTAATCACTTACATGCTTACCATCAATATATAAAGACAAAGAAGTGACTCTATAGGCTGTCTCATTTTGGACAACAAAATCATTAATTGCGAAATAAGAATGATCATTATTAGAAATCTTAGCATTTAAAACTAATCTTTCTTGTGTAGTAAAGTCATCATCCTTAATCATATCTAACTTTTCAGTTAGCTCTTTAGGAGTAATTTGTGCAAGAAATCCTAATCCTCCGATATGAACTCCTAGAACAGGAATGGTAGGTTTACTAAAAATTCTTACACCAGCGATAAGCGTACCATCGCCACCTAGACATAATAAAAAATCAACATTAGGTGGAGTTGTAGAGTCGTAAAAATTAGAATGATTTGAAGCAATTTCTAGGTGCTTTAAGCTATTAGGCAAGAATAACGTAATATCATTATTTCCTGCCCATAGCATAACTTCATGGACTAACCCTGGAACTTCTTTTTTTCTAGGATTTGCCCAAATAGCAAAACTTTTCGGTTTCATTTTAGTTATCTATTTTTTTTCTTATGTCTGTCTGCACGTAAACGTTTTTTACGTTTATGTGTATTCATTTTTCTTTTTTTTCTTTTCTTACCGCAAGGCATCAAATGCTCCTATTTAATAATCAATTAATTTATCGTTTACAGTTGTCTTCATCGCTTTGGAAGGCTTAAATACAGGCACATATCTTTCTGGCAAATAAACCGGATCTCCAGTCTTTGGATTACGTGCTTTCTTTGGTAATCTATGCTTTACTGCAAATGTTCCAAACCCTCTTAATTCAATTCTTTCATTTTTACTTAATGTCATAATAATTTCTTTAAAAGATGTATTAATAACAGCTTCTACCTCCAGTTTAGTTAATCCTGTTTTTTTTGAAACGCTATCTACTATATCTTGTTTAATCATAATATTAATTCTCCATCAAATTTTTATTTCACAAATAAGGTTAATTTTTGACCAGGATAAATTCTGGAAGAATTTTTTTTCATATTATTCCATTCCTTAATCTTACTCACCTGTAAATTATGCTTATCGGCTATCCCACTTAAGGTGTCACCAGACTTGACAATATAAACATTTTTACTCGGAGTGTCCTTATCTGGTTTCTTATTTACAAATAATGATAATTTTTGATTAGGATATATACTAGAAGTATTGCCCATATTATTCCATTTTCTAATTTCAGCTGCTCTGGTATTATACTTTTCTGCAATATGACCTAAAGTATCTCCACTTTTTACCTTATATATAATTTTTTCTGGATAATTTGAATATACGCCACCTTTGACTGGAATTTTTAAACGCTGACCAATAGATAATTTATTGATATTGCTAATATTATTAATAGTCTGTAAATCTGCAACAGATACACGATATTTAGAAGCAATAGATATGAAATTTTCTCCTTTTCTGACACGATGTTCTACTTTTTGAATAGCAAATTTCTGTTCATCTGGTAAGGCATTAAACTTCTTATAAAAACTATCTTTTTTTCCATATGGTATATTCAACGTATATGACCCATTAGATGGTGTTGCCGGCTGTCTTAATTCGGGATTGAGGCGTTGAATCGTGCTACGCTTTGTATCAGCAGCCTTTGCAATAACAGTTAAGTCTGCACTTTTTTCAATAGTTACCTTATCATATCTCAATGGATTTGATTTTGGCATCTTAAACCCATATTTTTGAGGATCTCTTAAAATAATTGCAGATGATAGAAAGTATGGTATATAGTTTTTAGTATCTTTTGGTAAAGAATATAACTGCCAATAATCAGATGTTTCGTGAAGTTTTAATGCACGATTTAATCTTCCTGGCCCTGTATTGTAAGCAGCTAATACTAAATACCAATCATCAAATTCTTTATATAGATCTTTGAAATATTTAGCTGCTGCTTCTGTAGATTTTATAGGATCTTGACGCTCATCAATATACCAATTTCTTTCTAATCCATATTGTTTACCTGTGGAATACATAAATTGCCACAATCCTACCGCTTTAGCTCTTGATACTGCTTTTGGATCAAGGCCAGATTCAATCATAGAAACAACAAGCAATTCTTCGGGAAGATCATTTTCTTCTAAAATTGGTAACATCAAATCTCTGTACTGAGTATATCTTCTAAGCCAAATATTGAATCCTTTACGACCTTTACCTTGGAAATATCTAATATAGCTCTCAACTTGTGAATTCATCACAAGAGGTATATGACCCTCACTATCATCAACAATGGTAAATTTTGTTGTGCCCATTTCTACTGATTCATTTTCATTCGTTATTGAAGCAATATCTCTACGAATTAAATCTGCGGTCAAAAATTGAGTGGAGCTACTTATTGTGCTTAATCGTGTAGTATAAATTAGAATAAAGTCAGATTGAAATTTTTCAAATTCTATCTTATCTAATTCTTCTCTTACTCCTAATTGTTCAACATCTGACAGTAAGTCAAAAATTCTTTTAATGTTATAGACAACCTCTACGGTATCTTGATTCACATCTGCAATTACAGCATCCGATAAAAACTGTTTTGCTTCACCTAGAATAGATGAAATTCGATTACCATTTCCTAAAAATGCTGCATCGCTAGTATTCATAAATGGTTTTCTTGGTTTTTGATTAGCAGAATCTTGAGCCAGGATGTGACTTGTCAACAATACTAACACTATATATGATATAAGTAATCTCATATGGATGGGAAATTATCTGTAAAGTAAGTTAGAATCAAGTTAGGGTTTTTTTATTTTATCGATATAATTAGTTGAGCTATACCCATCATGAAATTTTAATAATGTTACTTCTCCGCCAGCATCAATTACTTGATTTGATCCCACTACAGTATCTATTGTATAATCTCCACCCTTAACTAAAACATCTGGCATAATCATTTTAATCAATTCTAGTGGAGTTTGTTCCTCAAAACTAACAACATAGTCTACCGACTTTAATTCTGATAATATCAAAGCTCTATCGGATAAAGAGTTAATTGGTCTTGATGGACCTTTGAGTTTTTTTACTGATTTATCAGAATTAATACCAATAATCAATATATCTCCTAAAGATTTTGCTTCTGCTAAATATCTGATGTGCCCTACATGCAAAATATCAAAACACCCATTTGTAAATACAATTTTTTTACTATTGTGCTTATGAGCTTGAATAGCGTCTATACTATACTCTAATTGATATTGATTATTATCCACTTCTTAATTTAGTAATTTGATCTTTAATACTCATCGTAATCTTATTACGATCTTCATAAGAGCTATTCTTTGTATCAATAGGATCACCAAAAATAATAGTTATTATATTTGAGTTCTTTGCAAATAAACCTCTATTCCACCAACTATATGATCCAACAATAGCAACGGGAATAATTGGCATTCCTGTATCAATTCCAAATATTGCAGCTCCTTTTTTAAAATCTTGCAACTTTCCATCTTTTGATCGTGATCCTTCTGGAAAGATAGCAACTGAACGAGGATATTTTTCCATATCTAATCTTAAATTTTCTAATGACTTAATAGCTTCTTTGTTGTTCCTGCGATCAACTAGAACAAATCCTGCTGTCTTAATAATAGTATTAAATATGGGAATTCTATCTAACTCTTTTTTACCAACAAAAACTAGATATTGATTTACTGCTACTAACAGAACTTGAAAATCAATTACTGAAGAATGGTTAGGTGCAAAAATGTATTGCTTATTATTATCAAAATTTTCTTTACCAATAACTCTCAGCTTAATACCAAATAGTCTTCCTAGTGTCTTTCCCCAATTAATTCCATAATATTTGAAATTGCTTTTCTTTTTTGAGAGTAATATTGAGAACATTGATGTTGTACCAAAAAAAAATGTCCAAAAAAGAAGGTTTATATAAACCCAAATTTTTTTCAACTATTTAATCTCCGATAGGCCCATATAAGGCTGCAGAGCTATAGGAATTGTAATTGAACCGTCTTTATTTTGATGTGTTTCCAATAGTGCAGCAAAAATTCTTGGAGTTGCAAGGCCCGAACCATTCAATGTATGTAAATAATCAACCTTACCATTATCGTCTCTGAATCTAATATTACCTCTTCTAGATTGAAAATCTTCAAAGTTGCTGCAAGAAGATACTTCTAACCACTGTTCTTCGCCTGGTGCCCAAACTTCTAAATCATAACATTTTGCGGCAGCAAAACTTAAGTCCCCACTACATAATTCTATAATTCTATAATCTAGCTCTAACAAATCTAATATCTTAGTCGCCTGCTTTGCTAACGACTCTAATTCATCGTACGAAGATGTTGGATGTACAAATTTTACTAATTCAACTTTATTAAATTGATGCACTCTTAGCAATCCCTTAGTATCCTTACCATAAGAGCCAGCTTCTCTTCTAAAACATGCAGAATTAGCTAAATAGTATTTTGGTAAATCAGATACTTCTAAAATGTCATCTTGATGAATATTGGTCAATGGAACTTCTGCAGTTGGAATTAAATATAATTTATCTTTTTCAGTATGATACATATCTTCATAGAATTTTGGTAATTGGCCTGTCGTTATAGCAGATTTTTCCTTTACTAAAAATGGAGTAAAAAATTCTGTATAATTATAATTTTTTAAATGAAAGTCTATCATAAAATTAATCAATGCTCTCTCAAGCAATGCTCCATTTCCCTTATAAAGAGGAAATCCTGCACCAGAAATCTTCGCTCCTGCCTCAAAATCGATTAAATCAAGATTCTGAGCAATATCAATATGGCTCTTGGGCCTAAAATTAATCTTCTTCTTTTTACTACAGTCTTTCTTTATAACATTTTCTTTTTCTGATGCTCCAATTGGGACTGAATCATGAGGAATATTTGGAATTTCCAGTAACATATCTTTTAAAATTTTAGACTTAGTTCGATGCTCGTCTTCAAGATCTTTAATAGTATTTGATAATTTTTTTAACTTTGCAAAAACAGACTCATCTGATTTGCCTTGAGACTTTAAAATACCAATTTCCTTCGATTTCTGATTTTGCTCTGATTGTAAATCATTAAGTTTTTTTGTCAATTCTCTTAGATTGATATCAGCCTCTACAATACTATCTAAACTTATGGATTTATCTTTTTTTCTTAGACTCTCTTGGATTAAAGATTGTTGCTCTCTTATATTTTTTATATCAATCATATATTATAATTTAATTAATTCTTCTAAGATATTAACATTAATCATTTGTATGACAAGATTTTCTTTATCCATAATCTTAATTTCATATTGTCCTGCATCTGAAATTTTTAACTTATTAAAATAATAATCTGATATAGGATTTAAATATAATTTTTCTTTTTTGATATATGTTCCATCTTTATAAATATGTGCAATAAAATTTCTCTTCTTTGTATCAATGTGATTTGAAAAACCATATATAAATACCGGTTCATTGATGTAATAATTTTTATTACCTACAAAGAAGGTATAGTTTAAATCTTTCTTTTTAGAAACCCAGTCTATTGCTTCTTCAAAATATGTATCATCTCCATTTAATACGTGCTTATAAAAAAATTCATCATTTATTAATACTGATTTAAAATGATTTTTAGAAAAAAATTTCTTTTTTGAAATATTATTTAGTTCATTTTCGTTTGAAAAATTTACTCCGAATAAAGGACCTATTTTCATAAATGAACTGAGATCCTGCTGAGAACCTTTGAACATTATCAGCGAAGTATTTTCTGAGTAAATCTTTTTGATAAAAAGATTGAACCATCGATCTGAAATAGGCATTTCAGGAAAATTATCAAGAATAACTATGTCATATTTTTTAAACCAAAAATCCTCAAAATTGTGTGTATAGGTATCAAATTGAGGAAAAAAATGATCAAAACTATTGTCTATTTTACTGATAATAGCTCTAGAATTGTAATTAAGAGTACCGCTAATAAGCGCAATATTCAGCTTCTCAGTCTTCAAACCTGTAGTGAAAGTATGTCTATTGTTAGATATATTATTCTCTAATTTTAGACTAGAAAGCTTTACGTCAAATACATTATTAAAATCAATATTATCTTTAACAAGAAATGATTGAAAATAAGTATGTTTATTACTGTATAACTTAATCTTATCTGATGCTATTAATTTTCCACCATTAGATAGTGTAATCTGTGTTAATTCATCACCATTTTGATTATTAATTTCAATATCAATGTAGATAGATTTCTTATCGAAGCGATTTGGATATACAATAACATTCTTTATAGCTATGTCTACTGTATCTTCTGAAATTTTTGATTCAATACTTTGTGGAATTATAGTATCTGAAATAATATCAGTCTCATCAGCAAAAAAGAAAAGGGAGTTTATATAAATTGCTCCACCTATAGCCGTAAAAATAGATATCCAGAATAAAAGATATTTATTTTTCATCATTAAACAACCATACCTCTAGAGTAAGCAGAAAAATTAATCCCAATTTTAGCTGAATTATTATTTATCTTTTTTTCTCCTAAAAATGCTATCATATCTGCATTATCTGTACAATACTTTAATGATGGAAAGATAATAGTTTTATCTAACTCATTTAATTTTTCTCTTAGTCGTTGATTTGCAGCAACTCCACCACATACTATCCCAGTATTAATATTTAAATCGTTCATAGAATTCTTCAATTTTCCTACCAAACAATCAACAATAGCTTCTTGATAGCTTGCAGCAACATCGCTTAAATTATATTCGTTCTTATTAACACAATTAATTAAAGATGTTTTAAGTCCACTAAAACTAAAATTGTAAGTACCATCGTTAATAATTGGACGTGGAAAATCTATCAATTCTTTATTCCCTTTTTTGGCTAACTTTTCTATTTCCGGCCCGCCTGGATAATTTAATCCTAACGTTTTGGCTCCTTTATCGAAAGCCTCTCCACAAGCATCGTCTAACGTTTCACCCAGTAAGGTATATTCAAATAAATCTTTAACAAGCCATAGTTGTGTATGGCCACCGGAAACAAGCAAATTAATAAAAGGAGGATCTAATGCTTCAAATTCAATAAATGCTGAATTCAAATGTGCCTCTAAATGGTTAATAGGTATAATAGGGATACCTAAACCTTGAGACATACCTTTAGCAAAAGAAATACCAGATAATAGTGAACCCATTAACCCTGGCCCACTTGTTACTGCAATTGCTTCTAAATCAGAATATTTCAACTTAGAATCTTTGAGAACTTTATCTGTAATTTCAGGTAAAAATTTTTCATGTTCTCTTGATGCAATTTCGGGTACTACCCCACCAAATTTTGTGTGGATTGATTGTGTTTTTGTGTAACTAGAAATGATTTTTGAATTATCGCATATAGCTACACCAGTTTCATCGCAAGATGTCTCTATTCCTAAGATAATCAATTGATTTCTTTTATAACTAAAATTTCTAAATTATTTGGAGATAAATCTTTCCATTCCATAAGAGCACCAGGGATCCTAACCTCTGGTGAATAAAATTGTTTATCTGGAGTCCAATACTTTTCAAAATTAATTAAAACTTCTATATCTGTAGATACAATACTAGCAATTTGATTTAACCCTCCAACAATAGTGAGTGAAACTGTAGCAGGGTTAACAAATACATTTACATCGTTAGGCTTATTAATCAATTTTACAGGTATTCCTGTTACAATTGTTTCACTAATAGGCTGAATATCAATAAATCCTTGAACTTTCTTTGGATCAAAATCAACTAATTTATCTGGATTTATGATTAATAATTCTCCATCTACTGATGTTATTAAATTTGACATAGTATCTTTTTCAGTGTTGACAAATGTAATATTATCTACAATTTCTTGAGGTCCACCAATACTAATAGAGTCTGGTAAAAAACTTACATCTCCAACTTGTATATACCCTGGATTAGTTGAAATCAATATTTGTGATTTGATTGGTACTTTCTTCACCAAATACTGATCTAAGTTAATTTTTATATTTCTAGGAGATATAACTTCAACAAATTCTAAATCTAACGAAGATGGTAAAACTATTTTTTCTGGATTATTTTTATAATATTGATCGAGTTCAAAATTATATTCGTCTGCAATACTACTTAAATCTAGAACAGCTTTGTAATCTTCATAAAAATTATCAAAGAATCTGAGCCAAATAAATGCTCTACCTGAACCTTTCAGAGTAACAATAATACTTTCAGGAACTTCTTCTTTGTAGGTCTTTTGCTCTTGAAGATTACGTGCAACTAAAGGAATTTTTGTTGTAACAGAATAAATATCTTCACTCTTAATAAAAAACCAAAAAATAAATGCGATAACAAAAGAATATAGAAGTCTTTTGATCTGGTTAGTGTTAGTCGACATCAGGCTGATCAAGCATTAAGATGACATTCTTATCTTTTTCTTTAACCTCAACAACTAATAAATCGACAGTGCCACCTGGTTCAATGGAAGGTAAATAATCTTTCTTTAATTCTTTTGAAATTTTGTCTGAAGGAACAAGACCTACAATATCATCTCCCATATCAACTACAACTCCAGTATCATTTATAGCTGAAACAGTTCCTTTAAGTTTGTCACCTGCAGAATATTTTTCTGCTATATCAGACCATGGATTTTCTGCTAGATGATCTTTCATACTTAATAAGATCTTTCTATCCTTATCTGATATGTCTACAACAACAAACTTGATTTTATCACCTTCATTAACAAATTCTTTTGGGTGTATCGGATTCTTTGTCCAATGAAAATCTGTATTTCTTATAAAGCCTTCAATGTCTTTTCCTAAATCTACATATGCTCCAAATTTTGTGACTTTATTAACTGCGCCTTCTTTTTTGTCGCCTATACTTACTTGAGAAGATATATCATTCCATGGATCTTGAGTCAATTGCTTAATACCTAAACTAATTTTTTGCTCATTAGCATCAATAAATAAGATTTTTGACTCTAAAGAATCGCCAACTTTGTATTGATCTGGAAGATTTTGAATATTTTTTGTCCATGATATTTCAGAGATATGAATTAAACCTTCAATACCTTTCTCTAGTTCAATAAAAATACCGTAATTCATGATACTAACAATCTTACCTGTCATAATATCTCCAATACTGTACTTATCTGGTATTGTTTTCCAAGGATTCTCTACTAACTGCTTTAGTCCTAAGGATATTCTTGATGTCTCTTGATTGTAATCAATAATTTGAACTGTGATTTCATCTCCTATTGATACAATTTCAGATGGATGGTTAATTCTACCCCAAGAGAAATCAGTGATATGTATCAATCCATCAACACCACCTAAATCAACAAATGCACCAAAATCCGTTATGTTCTTTACCAGACCCTGTAACTGTGCACCTACTTCAATCTTTGTCATTAATTCTTGTCGTTTCTCATTTAGCGATTCTTCTAATATTGCTTTTCTAGATACCACAAGATTCTTTCTTAACTCATCTACTTTTACAATTTGAAAATCAAATTCCTTATTAATCAAATCATCAAAGTTTTTTATCGGTTGAACATCCGCTTGAGATCCTGGTAAGAAAGCTTGTATAACTCCTAAGTCTACTACAAGGCCTCCCTTAACACGTTTAATAATTTTTCCTTGTACAGGTTCAGCTTTTTCACAAAAATCTTTTAGCTCATCCCATCTCTTAATAAAATCTGCTTTATATTTTGATAAAGTAATGTTTCCATCTGTATCTTCAAATTTTTCAAGAAATATATCAATATTAGAACCAATCTCAGGTAAGTCTTTGTTACTAAATTCTGATCTACTAATTAGGCCTTCTGATTTAAAACCAATATCTACCATAACGTCATTATCGCTGATACCAATTACTTTTGCTGATATAATTTGATTCTCTGATATATCATTAAATGTACTTTGATATTCTTCTAAAATATCATCAGTCAATTTTTCAACTTCCACTTGATCTTCTTTTCCAGAAATTACTTTAATGCCTGCAAATAAATCTTTGCTTAAATAATCTTTAATTGTTTTTTTAGAAGATACTTCTTCTAAAACAGGTTTATCTTCTGAAACTTGTTCAATAGTTTGTTTCTCTACTGGTGCTTCTACTACTGCTTCTTCTACTACTTCGTTATTTATGTCTTGTTTAGGTTGATCATTCATATTATTTAGTTTCTCTCAATGTGTTTATAGATTTGATTAACTTGATCATCAAAAGTGCAGTTTGATGTATCAATTACAATTGCATCGCTTGCTTGTTTCAATGGAGAAAGTTTACGACTACTGTCATACTGGTCTCTATCTATCAAATCTTGTTTTATTTTGTTAACGTTTAACTCCTCATTTAATCTCTTAAAGTCTTTTAATCTTCTTTCTGCTCTAGTGTCATAGTCAGCTATCAGAAAAAATTTATACTTTGCTCCCGGATAAAGTACTGTCCCAATATCTCTTCCCTCAATAACAAAGTTACCATTTTCTGTGATATCTTTCTGTATTTTTACTATTTTTTCTCTTACAGGTTGCAATGCACTAACCTCACTTACTGCATTCGTAATTTCTTTACTACGAATTAGCGAACTCACATCTTTATCATCCAATAATATCGTGATGCTATTGTTGGAGGTAAAGTCTATTTCCAAATTTAAAATATCTAACATTTTTCTGACCTGACTTTCAGAATTGATATCGATAGAATGCTGTCTAAAAAAATAAGTAACAGCTCTATACATAGCTCCAGTATCTAAATACTGATACCCTAGCTTACTCGCTAGGCTCTTTGCGGTGGTAGTTTTACCAACACCAGCAGCTCCATCAATTGTTATTACCATAAAAATTCTCAGAAAGTTAGTTTCTCTTTCAATAAATGCCAAGATGTTTAAAATCTTATCCTTTTCTTGTTATTCTGTCTAAATATTGCTTTTCTTTCTTTGTTAATTCTCTCCATTGACCTTCTTTCAATTGATTCAATGTAATATTACCAAACTTTATTCTTTTTAAAGCTATCAACTTAAGACCTGAAAACTTAAATATTCTTCTTATTTCATTCTTTTTACCTTGTCTTAATATCATATTAACATGCACTGTATTCTTAATTTTTTCTTGTGATATAATTTTTGCTTTACCTTTTTCTCCCGAACCAATAAAAATACCTTTCTCAATTTTTTTAATAATTTTATCATTAATGAATTCATTAGTCTGCGCAACGTACTCTTTTGGTATTTTATTTTTAGGATGAGTCAGGAACTGAGATAGATCTCCATCATTAGTTAACAAAATTAAACCTGTGGTATCTTTATCTAATCTACCTACATGATTTAAAAAAGGCTTTCTAGGGATTAAATCAAAAATTGTTTTTCTACCCATTTCATCGCTTCTAGACGAAATAAATCCTTTAGGTTTATACAAAACTACTGTGGTAGTATTTGAGTTTAAAATAATTTTTTGATCATCTAATCTAATAACATCTTTTAGGGAATCAATATCAGCAAAAGGATCCATGACTACCACGTTATTAACAGTAACCATTGCTAATTGAATGGATTCTTGTGCTTTTCTTCTAGAAATAATTCCAGATGATGAAATGAATTTAAATAACTTCATTAGTGATTCCATTATCTTCAGAATCTATAATTTCAGAAATCTCACTACTTGTTGGCATTTCAGACAAACTTGTTAATCCAAAGTGTTTTAGATATTCATCGGTAGTATTATAAAACAATGCTTTGCCCAACGAATCATCCCTACCTCCTATCTTTATTAGTTTTTTATTCAATAGATTTTTTAAAACACCTTTACAGTCCACCCCTCTTATCGATTCAATATCTACTCTTGATATAGGCTGCCTATATGCTACAATTGCCAGAACTTCTAGACTTGCATTGGATAGCATAAGCTTTTTAGCTGGAATATACTTGGATATAAACGGTTCAAATTCTTTTTTACTAGCAAGCATATATCCCTCTCCTACAGATTTAATTTCGAAAGCGTGATTAGAATATTTAATATTAATATCATTAACAACCTCATCTAACAATGGGACATCATGTCCATCAAATACTCTACTTACATCAGATTGCAAAAGAGGTTCAGATGCAACGAATAATAAAGATTCTATAATTAATTGTTGTTCTTTCATGCTGTGATAAGATTTAATTTGATTTCAATATCGTCAAAAGTCTTTTTTTGTTTACAAATCAATTCAGATTCCTTAATCATATCTAATACAGCCAAAAATGTAACAATAATTTCTAATTTACTTTCTAATTTCTTAATCAAAGTAGCCAATGAAATCACTTTTTTCTTTTTAAAACTAGAAATAATAAACTGTTTTTGTTCTTGCAACGATAGTGTTTCTCTTGCCAGAGTAAGTGGATTATCTTGTGGTGCATTATCAATAGCAGATTGAAAGATTTTTGATATATCAAACAAACTTACTTCGTTCAAAAAGTCTGCAGGACTAGACATTTTTTCAAGAATAATCCTATCATTCGGACGATAAAACAAATCTTTATTTTCTTCATGCATTTCTTTTAATTGATATGCAATATTTTTGAAATTTTTATACTGTAATAATTGATCTATCAAATTAACTCGCGGGTCATCAATATCTAATCCTTCCTCATCTTGCTGTCTAGGCAATAACATTCTTGTTTTTAATCTCAATAGTAATGATGCCATAAAAAGAAACTCTCCGGCTATTGAAACATCTAATTTTTTAGCGGTGTTGAGCACATCAATATATTCTGATGTGATTTTAGAAATTGGAATATCATAAATATCTATTTTATCTCTTTTAATAAAATATAAAAGTAAATCTAATGGTCCTTCAAAATTTTCTAACTTTACATTAAACACTATTTAGACCATTCCAATAGATTTTTTGACATTTGATAGCGTATCAGATGCAATCACTTCGGCTTTTTTTCTTCCTATATCCATTAGATCGAAAATATCATCTGGATTATCTAAATAATGCTGCTTCAAAGCTCTTTGCTTAGAAAAATAATCCATTATATGTTCATATAATTCATTTTTTATGCTCATATACTTTAGGCCTGGCGTGGCATATCTATCTTTCAGTTCATTTTTTTCATCATCATTTAAAAATAATGCATACATATTGAAAAGGGGTGTATCTGTATCTTTGGTCTCATTCAAACCAGCAGAATCAGTTACAATATTCATTATTTGATTTTTCATATACTCTTCACTACCAAAAATAGGAATAATATTATTATAAGATTTGCTCATTTTCTTGCCATCAATTCCAAAAATTATCTCGCTATTTTCATCAATATCAATTTCTGGAATAGTAAAAACTGGTCCATGCGTATTATTAAATTTTATAGCAATATCTCTTGTCATTTCTAAATGCTGCTTTTGATCTTTTCCGACAGGAACAATATCAGATTGGAATGCTAAAATATCTGATGCCATTAATACGGGATAAGCAAACAGTCCCATATTAGGTGTCAGTCCATTTGCGACTTTATCTTTATAGGATGTTGATCTTTGCATTAAGCCAACGCTTGTAAAATTAGATAATATCCATGTTAACTCTGTCACTGCTGGTACGTGAGATTGAACCCATACTGTAGATTTTTCAGAATCAAGCCCTAGAGCTAATAAATCAGAAAATGCATTAAATGTATTTTTCTCTAGCTCTTCTTTATTACTAATAGATGTCAAAGAATGATAGTTGGCGATAAAACAAAACAAATCAGAAGAATCTTGAAAATCAATCATTCTCTTAATCATACCAAAATAATTTCCGATATGTAATAACCCTGAAGGTTGTGCTCCGCTTAATATTCTTTTTTTCTTCATTCTAATTTCTATTTATAAATAAATAATCTTTCCAGCCTGAATTTCTATCTTTTACAAACTGATTAAAGTACATGAATCTATTAGGTTTTTTTGGTTGTTTCATCAATTTCATATTTGCTTCTTTCGGTGTTCTATTTCCTTTCCTTGCATTACAAGGAGAACAAGCTACAATCAAATTCTTCCATGTATCCGAACCACCTTTATATTTTGGAATGATATGATCAACTGTTAAGCTTGATTTCGACCCACAGTACTGACAACATGAATTATCTCGAAGTAATAAATTTTTTCTATTCAGAACGACTTCAAGACTGTTATACGATACATATGTTTTTAGCTTTACAACGCTAGGTACTTTTATTCGAGTCGAAGGAGAATATATATACTGATCATAGTTCATTAGTACATCAACTTTATTTAAAAAATATAAACATAAAGCACGCTTGGAAGAACAAACTGCAAGTGGTAAATAACTAGCATTTAATACAAGCGTGACATTGTTGTTGATGTTTAGATTTGGATTATTTGTTTTCATTCTTTATGAATTTATGAAAATAATCACTCACATTTTATAAAAATAACATTAAGATAGCCCAGAGTAAATGCAGGGAATACTAGTGAAATTCTAGAACAGTCTCCGCTACTGTAATTATTGATATTTAATCGTCAAATTCCCAAATAATACCAAAAGATAGGAGGCTGTTCATCGGATTGAATAGCTCAGCATTATTGATAGAATAGTCTCCATCAACTGGCAATCGATCAAGTGCATTTTTTAATCGTACCGTCAAAAGAACATCTGCAATTGAAATATCTAAATCTAGTCCAATATTATAGCTATCATTATAGTTTATACTATTATTTGATATAGGCATATTTCTAAAGTAGTCAAAAGAATACTGAGAATGATTAGCCGACAAATATATCAATGAAAGCTTTCCAGCAACTCCTAGTTTTTTATCAACAAAAGACGTGTTAAAATGATAGTCCATTTCTATTATATCAGATCTATTGGAACTAATAAGACTATCATAAAAATTATGATAATGAATTAAATTGATCTTACTTTCTTTTAAAGGTATTGAAATTTTCGTTTTGAGCGACAACATATCATCAGAAAGAAAACGATATCCATCATCTTCAGGAATTGAAACTTCTCCTAATATGTAATTAGCAGCAACATTATTTGCTTGAATAAATCTTAAACTTGAAACTAAATCAATTTTGGTGCTTAAATAATAGTTTAAAATTAATGAATCCCAATTTTCTACTTCTTCATCGTTAAAGCCATTAAATTCATAAGAATCAAAGAGTAATCTAGTAGGCTTATTTTCTCTTTTAATCAAGAACTCAACTGAACCGAACGTAGCATTATAGGCAATATTTGGACTGACTTTATCGCCAATATAATCAATACCATACTTTAATTGTCCCAACTGAAGTTTGTTATTATTGGATAATTGTAATGTATTCCTACTATATGTTCTTGAGGATACTTTATCTACATAATATTTATTATCTAAAAAAGCCTCTATTGAAATATGCTTACCATTAGCTGCCTTCATATTAAATCTATTTCTTTGAATATCTACCTCATGATTAATCGGATATTCAACAATCTTTCTTTCATCGTATTTACTGATATGATTAATTGCAACATTATACTTCCAATCATTTTTTACAAAAGAATCTCCAATTGTTAGTGAAAAAAAATCAGAAAATTCTTTATTAATAGATGTATCTAAACCCGATTGATTATCAAAAATAAACTTTGAATCTTCTCTAAAATATCCAGCAGAAAAATAAATTTCATGATCTGATACTTTAGTACTATAATCAATTTTATAAAATAAACTCAGCGGACTAGAATCTGCATTTGCAAATTCTGAATAATTACCAAAAAAACTTTTCTTCATTCCTAAAAACTGAAAATCACTTTTCTCAGAACGCTTCTTAAGTCCAATATTTAATCTATCAAAACCATAATCACCAAATTCATATCTAAATTTACTTTTAACATAAATAGAATCAGATGGAAGATTATCAAAATTAAAAGAAGAAAATTTATTTTTAAAATACGTTGATGATCTATCGATAAGCAGATTATCAAACTTTTGATCTTTATCCCAAATAATCTGATTATTATTTAAAATAACTCCAAATTGATTTGAAAGATCATAATGAATATGATTTTGCCCAAATAATATAGATACAGTTATAAGATAAGCTAAAATAAGTTTATTAGTCATTTTTGACTCATAACATTAACATGTGAATCCATATAATTAATCGTATGCAATAGAACTGCTTCCAAGGTTTGAGGTTCAACAGGACTTTGCCATTCTTTTCTACCTTGATAAGATAAGATTAAATGCTCTAGTCTTATTTTATCTTCATCGGGGAAACGTTTGACTTGCCTAATATAATTATTAACGATATCTCTAGATAAAATAGCGTTACCTATCAATCGTCTTTCATTTGATTTGGGTTGAGAAAATCCCATATTAATTGAATATAATTTTCCAATTTGATGTAAACAAGCGCCTGTTAAAAGTAAATCTATATCTACTTTATAATGCTTTCCTAAAATTTTAGAAATTTTAATCAATGAAACAGTTTGCTCAATCAAACCGCTTTGATAATTGTACTGATATGAAATGCTAGCTGGATAAATCTGAAATTTTTGTTTATGGTCTACTAATATTTTCTTTACCAATTGCTTTAAATGAATTTTAGAGATTTGATCAATTTCCTTAATCAAATGACTCCATAATTGTTTTGGATTCTTTTTCGAACTTGGTATTAAATCGGATGAACTAAAACCATACTTTGCATATTTTTCAATAGATGCTCTAGTAATATTCTTTATTTTAATAAAAATACTATCACCATATTTATAGGTACTACCTTTAATAGCAACAGGATTTCCTACATCAAATTTTTTTGATAAAGATTCTACATTATCCCATATACGAGCTCTTATTAATCCTGATTTATCTTGTAATAGTAAATCGAGATAAATAGAGCCGTCTTTCTTTCTTCTCAATTTTTTTTCTATGCAAAGATAGAAGCCTTGAAGTTTCATTCCAGAAACTAGATTACTAATGAGAATTGATTTCATTTAAAAACTAACTTTTAGGATGATTACACTGAGTACCCGTACAGGTAGCAGATAATTGATGAACTCTTTTTGTAACTTTGAGATTGAGATCTTTAGCAATTTTATCTTCAATCTTTGATATACTGTTATCAAAAAACTCAAAAATTTCTCCGCAATCTTCGCATACAATGTGATCATGCTGTGGGGTAATAGATTTTTTATTATGCTCATATAAAAATCTACCATCATCTAAAGTGAGTTTTTTTAATAAGCCGTGTTTTACAAACACATCAATTGTTCTATATAAAGTTGCTCTTGAAACATTGATTTTTTTCTTTTTAAGAGAGTGAAGAATAGTCTCGATATCTCTGTGCTTGTTTGTTCCAGATAATTCATCCCAAATATCTAAACGCTGTTTTGTAGCTCTGAGACCTTCAGTCTTTAAGACTGATTCAACTTCTATATGAAATCTACATGGTATTAAATTTTGCATTCTTCAAATTACCTAATCTATTTTTTTTAGTCTAGCATATTTAACGATAAGCTTTTTTCTTAATCCGCCATCAAATTCAACACCAACTTTTTGATTTTCACCGGTTCCACTTAATACTAGAATGGTACCGACACCAAAAAGATTATGTTGTACTTGATCGCCTTTTTTGAAATCATCAAATTGTGTGACGGTTCTAGATATTTGAAATGTTTTTTTACCACCAGAACGTACGAATCTTTTTATCCTAACTGTTTTATAAGGCTTAACCTTTATTACATCTTTATCAATTTCATTTAAAAAATCAGACTGTCTAAAAGATGATCTCTTTAATCCACCAAACGTTCTTCTTTGCTGCGCATTTAGCAAATAGACTCTCTCCATTGCTCTTGTTACTGCAACATAAAACAGTCTTCTTTCTTCTTCTAATTGATCCGAAGGATCATCATCGCGTATCAAAGGAAACAGGCCTTGCTCCAAACCAGAAACAAAAACTGTAGGAAATTCTAATCCTTTTGCTGTATGGATTGTCATAAGTGCCACATGTGACTTACTATTATCATATCCATCCAGATCGGTATAAAGCGCTATTTCCTGTAAAAAATCTCTCAAATAAGCACCGGGATTTTTTTCAGAAAAATGATCAACGCTCGATTTTAATTCTTGAATATTGTTATAACGGTCTTGTTCTGCAGGATTGTTTTTATAATAATTCTCAATATTAAATTCTTCTAACAAAACACGTATCAATTCTTTGCAATCTAAAGTTTCTAATAAATCGTGAAATTTATTAATTGATAAATAAAACTGTTCAATTGAATCTTGCTGTTTTCCTCTCAATTTTATATCCCTACAAGACTTTAAACTCTCAAATAATGAAATGCCTTTTTCTGATGCTAAATCATTAAAGATAGTAATAGATTTTTCACCAATCCCTCTAACTGGAAAATTGATAATTCTTTTTAATGCAATATTATCATTCGGATTACATACTAAGGTTAGATAAGCCAGAACGTCTTTAACTTCTTTTCTGTCATAAAATTTAGTACCTCCAACAATACGATATGGAAGACCTTCTCTAATCATGGTTTGCTCAATTATTCTAGATTGCGCATTTGTACGGTAGAGTATAGCAAAATCATTAAATGGAGTTTTATTAATTTTAATTTCTTTTTTTATAGAATCGCATATTGCATTGGCCTCATCTTCATCGCTTCCAGTAGAGATAAGTGAAATCTTTTCTCCTAGATCTTTAGTAGCAACTAATTTTTTCTCAGCTCTATTAATATTATTTTTAACTACAGACCACGCACCATCAAGAATACGCTGAGTAGATCTATAATTTTTTTCTAACTTAATTTCTACAGCTTTTGGGAATGTATCCTTAAAGTTTGTTAGGATGTTATCAATATTTGCTCCTCTCCAACCGTAAATAGATTGATCATCATCTCCTACAACCGTAATATTTTGATGTTTACCACCTAAAAGACTAATTAATTCAAATTGGGGTGAATTAGTATCTTGAAATTCATCGACTAGTATATATTTCCATAACTGTTGATATTTTTTTAGCAAAGCATTGCTATGCTTAAATAATTTAAGAGGCATTCCAATTAAATCATTAAAATCTACAGCATTATTAGACAATAATAATTCTGAGTATCGCTTATACACTTCTGCAATTTTTTTATCTTCAAAACTGTTCGCTTTAGATTCTACCTCTTCTACTGACATAGAAGCATTTTTAAACTTATCAAGCTGTGAACGAAGAAAATTGATATTCAACTCTTTAGACTCTGTAATATTTAATTCCTCTCTTACTTCTTTTAATAAAGCTTTTTGATCAGAAACATCATAGATAGTAAAGCTGCTATTATACCGATCATCTAAATAACTAATATGTTTTCTTAGAATTCTTGCTCCGATTGAATGGAACGTTCCAACATTTACATTATCACAATTAACGCTCTCTTGAATGCGCTCTTTCATTTCAGATGCAGCTTTATTAGTAAATGTCAGAGCTAAAATCTCATTGGGACTATAAATCTTGTCTTTAATTAAATGCCATATCTTGTAAGTTAAAACTCGAGTCTTTCCAGTCCCGGCACCCGCAAAAACAAGGACGGGATGTTTAACAGTTTTTACAGCTTTAAGCTGCTGAGCATTTAAATCGCCTAAGTTCATCGATTCTCTCTTTTATACTGCTTGTACAGACTCTTTGCTTCTAAATGATCTTTCTGATTAGTAGTAAATATATGAGAACCATCACCTTGTGCTACAAAATATAAATAATCCGTATCAGCAGGATATAACGCCGCTCTAATCGATTCTAATCCAGGATTATTAATAGGTCCAGGAGGTAGTCCGTAATTTAAATAAGTGTTATATGGAGAAATGCGTCTTAAGTCTTTATTGCTTAGCGCTTTTGGATGACCTGGTATTAAATATTGTATAGTTGGATCTGCTTGCAATTTCATTCTTTTCTTTAGTCGATTGTGATAGACTGAAGATATCATAGATCTCTCTTTATCTAATAAAGCTTCTCCTTCTATAATCGACGCTAAAGTTACAACCTCATGTACCGTAAATCCTAGCTCATTTGTGCGTTCTATGAATGTTTTATTAAAGTTCTTCCAGAACTCGTTAATCATGGTAGTAACAACTTCACGATTGCTTGTGTCTTTAAAAAAATAATATGTATCTGGGAAAAGATATCCTTCTAAAGAAGAGGCTTGAATATCAAACTCTGCAATAAATCTTTGATCTTTAAACAATGGAACATAATCATCAGATGCATCAAATAAATTATTTGCCTTTAGAAATATTTGCTCCGATGATAAACCTTCAGGAATTGTTAATTTTAATCGAATTGGACCTTCTTTAAAAATTGTATTAATGATATCTTTGCTACTAACCTTCCCTTCAACAGCAAACGTTCCAACTGGTATTTTATCGGATAAGCCAAGAAAATAAACTCGATACTTAAAAAAAGATTTATTGTGAATAATCTCTTTTTCATGCAAAAGATTGGTCACAGTATTTAATGACATCCCTTTTTCAATCACAAAAATAGTTTTATCAACCTCTTGATTCGAAGTAAAAAATATGCTCGCTCCAAGAAGACTGAGGGTGAAAAACAGTCCAAGCACTAAATCACGACTACTATTATTATTGGCTACCATAAAGAAGGAGAAATTAATTCTTTTATAGCCTGAAATCAATTGTAAGGAATTATATTTTTTGGAAACTAGCTAGAAGAAATTTAACTTAACATAAATGACTAACAAAAATAAACAACCAATTAACTTCAAGTGGCCATACAAAACTAAAAATTATGTTTTGTTTGGGGCCGGAGTTTTCGTTATAATTGTGGGTTATTTGACAATGTATTTAGGAGAAGTTGACAGCTTTCAAAGTTTAGTCCTTTCTCCTCTGCTTTTATTAATCGGGTATTTAGGTCTCATTCCATACGCATTATTATATAATAAATAATTATATGGGGTAGTAGTTCAGCTGGTTAGAACGCCGGCCTGTCAAGCCGGAGGTCGCGGGTTCGAGTCCCGTCTATCCCGCAAATAAATAAAAGCAATAAATACACTAAAAAGGAACTTTGATAGTTCCTTTTTTTGTAAAACAATTAAAATGAAAAATATTTATCAAATTGGAGCTGGAATGGTTGGAAGTGCAATGGCTATTGATCTTTCGAGAAATAACAATCTTTTCCTTGCAGATTATAACCTTAAGACTCTTGAAAATATCCAATCTAGGAATCACAACATTCAAATATCTCAACTAGATGTTACTGATGAAAAATCTCTTGCAAAGTGGATTGAACCAGCTGACATTGTATTATTAGCAGTACCTGGATTTTTAGGTTATAACGCATTAAAAACAATTATCAATAGTGGGAAAAATGTAGTTGATATATCCTTCTCACCAGAGAATATATTAGACCTTAATGACCTAGCAAAAGAAAAAGGTGTGACTGTGATTGTTGATGCTGGGGTAGCTCCTGGAATTCCTAATTATCTATTAGGATATTGGGATGCACAATTAAATATTGAATCATTTGAATATTATGTGGGCGGACTTCCTAAAAACCCGCAACCTCCATTCAATTATAAAGCCCCCTTCTCGCCTATAGATGTAATTGAAGAGTATACACGGCCTGCAAGAATGTTAATAGATCATGAAGTCGTTACTGAACCTGCATTATCTGATATAGAAACAATGAAATTTGAAGATGCTGGGACATTGGAAGCATTTAACACTGATGGATTACGATCTTTACTATCAACTATGAACCATATTCCTAACCTAAAGGAGAAAACGTTGCGTTATCCTGGTCATGCAGAACTGATGCTTGAATATCGTAATAAAGGCTTATTTAATAATAACAATATTGCTGAAACATCTAAGAAATTATTTGAAGAGTGGAAATTAGATGAGAATGAAATAGAATTTACTGTTCTTGATATTATTATTAAAGGTGAGATGAAAATGATTACCTATCATTTATATGATGAATTTGATTTAACAAGTCGAACCTCTTCTATGGCACGTACTACAGGATATACTGCAACAGCTAGTATCAATTTAATTTTAGAGAATTTATGGAGTGAATATGGGGTTTTTCCTCCAGAAATGGTTGGTGCAAAACCTGGATGCATGAAATTTATTTTACAATATTTACATCAAAGAAATGTCATAATCTCAGAAAAGACTCTTTGATTTAAAGAGTTTTATGGCAAAGTCATAAGAATTATTGTAGATTTGTGACTCATGCTAAAAAAACTCTTATCATTATTTTTAGTTTTATTGATTAGTTGCGGTGGTGGCGGCGGCGGCGGCAGCGATGATGGTGGTGGTGGAACAGGACCTACTGATCCAGCGCCAGTAGCAGTTTTTTCAGGCTCTCCAGTATCTGGACCCGTACCTTTAACAGTTGGATTTTTATCTGGATCTACTAATGCAACGACTACTGTATGGGATTTTGATAATGACGGATCTCCAGACGGATCAGGTACTTCTGTGTCATATACGTATAATAATACAGGAACCTATTCTGTTTCATTGACTGTTACAGGAAGTGGAGGAACTGATACTACAACAAAGACTGATTATATTACAGTAAATGCAATTGCACCAACTGCAGCATTCTTTGGAGCACCTACATCAGGAACTCCTGAATTACGTGTTCAGTTTACAAATACATCATCGCAATATACCCAATCAAGTTGGAATTTTGGTGATGGAACAACTAGCTCAGAAGATTCACCGATTCATACTTATACTAGTGCAGGAAGTTATGATGTGTCATTAAGTGTAACTGGTGAAGGCGGATCTAATACTGCCAACACATCAGCTTATATAACATTGACTGACATTGCAACTCCAGCAATGATCTTAGATTCAAAGTATACAGATACTTCTACGGGATCTAGTATTGCATTGGATATCAAAATAATGGGTGTAACTGGCCTTGCTGCAGCACAAGCAAAGCTAACTTATGATACAAGTGCGGTAACTATTGGTGATGTTACTTCTGGTGATTTCTTGCAAGGAAATACTGACCCATTATTTATTGTTACTAAAGATGAGAGTAATGGCGAAGTAACTATTTATACCTCCTCACTATCTAGTGACCAACCAACTTCTGATGGAGATGGTGTGATTGCTACGGTTAACTTTACAATAAATGGCTCAACAAATACGAATATTAATTTTGACAGTGCCGATACTATTATGTTAGATGTAGATGGTGCAGACATTACAATTAATGGATTAGAAAACGGATACTTAATACTAGAATAACATTATGAAAAAACTACATTATATCATTGCTTTTACCATGGTTGGACTCATTGGGTTTCAGCCAGTTAAACAAAATATTACGAATTATTTAAGTGAACAAAATCGCTTAACGCAAGAAGAATTTATCAATGACTTCCTTTCTAAAAGACAGACTGTATCTTATAAAGATAGTAAAAAATTACCTAAAGCATTACGTCCAGACTTAAAAGGTGCGCATGATTATCTTATGATGTATGACCCAAACACAGGAACTATTCCAACAGAACGTATATTAGATGCTGTAGAATTTGCAGAACAAAAACGTATGAGTCTTTCTTATGAAAAAAGAATGACCGAAGTAAATTGGGTTGAAAGAGGTCCTAATACTATTGGAGGTAGAACTAGAGCAATCCTTCTTGATCCTAACGATTCTACAAACAAAAAATTATGGGCTGCAGGAGTTACCGGAGGATTATGGTATACAAATGATATTACATCTGGCAATCCAACATGGAATTCAGTAGATGGCACATGGGGTAATCTAGCAGTTGGTAGCATTAACTCAGATCCCAATGATAGTAATACAATGTATGTTGGTACTGGAGAAAGAATGGGAATTTTTTCAACATCTAGTCGTGGATTAGGTATGTGGAAAACAACAGATGGTGGTGCTACTTGGAGTCACTTAACTGCTACTGAAAATTTTAATTATGTGACTGATATCGTTGTTAGAAATGAATCGGGTACAAGTGTTGTTTATGCTGGAGTTGGTGGACATTATTATGAAGGTAAATGGCATGGATCTGCTAATACTGGTTTATGGAGATCTGCTGATGGCGGTGCTACATGGACACAAGTAATGGATACTACTTCCAATGGTACGCCTTATGAAATTATGGATTTAGATATGGGTAGCGATAACAGACTTTGGGCTGGATCGAGAACTAACGTATACGGTGATGGTGGTGGTGATATTTTTTATTCTGATGATGGTACAAATTGGACAAGATCCTCTTTAGGATTTATTGGTTCAGGAAACAGAACTATCATTGCAGTTGCCCCTTCTGATCCAAATACTGTCTATGGTATGGTTGCTAGTAGCGATACAAGAAAAATTCAATGGATTGTTAAAACAACAGATAGTGGCGCAAATTGGACTTTTTACACTGCCGGAGGCTCTGATCCATTTCCTGTAGATTCAAATGGAAATGTCTTAGGAGATGCAAACGGACAGGCTGGATATGACTTGAGTTTAGGAGTTGATCCAAGTGATCCCAATACTGTTTATGCTGGAGAGCTTGATATATTTAAAACTACTGATGCTGGCGCTAGCTGGACACAAGTAACGGGTGGTGGTGCAGGAACTGTATCAATGCACGTTGATCAACAAAATCTAAAAACTATTACAAGTAATGAAATTATTTTTTCCAATGATGGAGGTATATTTTATACAAATGATGCGGGAGCCACTATATCCAATAGAAATACCAGCTATAATGTTAGTCAATTTTATTCTGTTGCATTGCACCCTGACGCTGGAAGCCAATATGTAATTGGTGGAACTCAAGACAACGGTACTTGGACAATTAGCGGTACAGACATTCAAAGTGGGTCTCGTGTGGTTGGTGGAGATGGAGCATATACTCATATCGATCAACTTGATCCAAACTATCAATTTACTGCAACAACATATAACAGTATTTATAGAAGTACTAATGGAGGATCAAGCTTCTCCTTATACGCAAACCATGACGCAAGTGATGGAGGTGATACAGGTTTCTTTATTAATCCATCTACAATTGATCCTACTAATCAAACATTTTACTCTTCTGTAGATGCTAGCACAATTTTAAGATTAAATAATTATGCCACTTTAGCTGATAAAACACTTATGAGTGTATCTCTTGGCTCTACAGCATCAGCATTTAAAATGTCTCCACATACTGATGGAGTCCTTTTTGTTGGAACCTCATCTGGGAGAGTCTTCAAAATCACTGATGCACATACAAGCAGCTATACTGCTACTGATATTAGCGGATCTAATGTTAGTGGATATATCGCATCAATTGATATTGGAAAAGATGACAATCAAATATTAGTCACAGTATCAAATTATGGAGTGCCCTCAGTTTGGGAAACAATAGGTGGTGGTGGAGCCAATGGATGGATAGATGTTGAAGGTGATCTTGCTGATATGCCTGTTCGTTGGGGATTATATAATCCAAATAATTATAATCAAGTAATTTTAGCGACTGAACTTGGAACATGGGTTTCTGATGATATTTCTGTTTCGAGCCCTACATGGAATCCTTCAAATGACGGTTTAGCAAATGTTAGAACTGATATGTTAGTAAGAAGATTATCTGATAACGCGCTAGCTGCTGGAACTCATGGTAGGGGCTTATTTTATTCCACAGGATTCACATCTACAGCACCATTAAATGCTGCATTTACTCCTGACAAGACTTCGGGTGTATTTCCACTAATTGTGCAATTTACTGACAGATCAACAGGAGCACCTACTTCATGGGCTTGGGACTTTGGAGATGGATCCACTAGCGCAGATCAGTCTCCTTCTCATACATATGCAACTGCAGGACAATTTAATGTTTCACTCTCGGTTGGCGATGGAACCAATTCTGATGCAGTTACAAAAAACAATATTATTTGGGCAACAGCACAACAAGATACTTTATGGGAAGAAGGATTTGAAACTAACCCGTATGGTTGGGCTGATGGAAGAAGAGATGTACATGCATTTGGCTATATAAATGCTAATAATGACGCTGATGATTTTTCATGGTGGTATTATACTGCTGGATATGGAGCAGCAGATGATAGTCACTGGATGGCTGGTTTAGGATATGCTGGAGCTGGAAATGCTGATGATTGGTTAATTAGTCCAAAACTTTGGTTAAGACCTGGAACAGATAATATTTTAAGTTTTTATACTAATATGAATGGGGGTGCAGAAGATTATGATGTTTTACTATCACCTTCTGGAGGAACCTCTATTGAAGACTTTACAGTCACGCTTGCTAACATTGTGGCTGAGAATACAGGTAGTTGGACACAACAATCTTATGATTTAACTGCATATGCAGGAACAGATATAAGGGTTGCAATACATGTTACTACATCTAACCAACAATATGCATTCTGGGATAATTTTACAGTTACAGCTGGACAGTTAAGTTCAGATGGTGCTCCACTTGCACCTCAAGGCGTATCAGCTGAACCTGAACTAGTGTATGATGCGGCTAATGATATATGGAATCCTAGTGATGACGGTGTAGCTATCTTCTGGAATAGAAATGGAGAATCAGATTTTGCTTCTTATAATGTTTATGGTAGCTTAACAGATAACTTTACTCCTGATAGCGGTAATTTGCTCGGTCAAGGTACACTTGGAAATATTGATTCTGAACATTTTTATACATCTCCTTCTACTACGCCTTGGCCTGATACGACATTCGTCTTTAGACAAACTTTTGGAGTAGATTCACTGCTTCATGATAATTTAAGTCAAGGAGAAAAATGGTACTATAAGGTAGGAGCAGTTGATAGTGATGGAAATGAAACTATTTCTGATCAAGTAAGCTATATATTAGATAGCACTGGTCCAACTGCTGGTACATTTACAATCAATGATTTACAGGATAGTGAATATGTAAGAAGTACTTCTGATATCACAATCAGCGTTGATGGTTGGTCAGATAATGTTGGAATAGCATACTATTACATGGGTATTGGAACAACCGATCAAGATCTTGAAGCAGATGTTGTATTCTATGAAAATGTTGGTTTAACCAATTTAACATTGACTGGATTAACTCTTGATGATTATACCAAATATTATCTTAAAGTTGCTGCATTTGACGAAAGTGGCAATAACTCAGATGCTGTTATTAGTGGATTTACAACCTATACGACGATGCTAGGTGATTATGATAATGACTGGGATGTAGATGTTGAAGACTTGAATTCTCTTGTAAATGCATGGCCAAATGTTGATATTGGACCAGCAACAGGTACTAGTCCTTATCTTACACCAACACTAGATAGTACATGTGATGTTTATGATATCAGTGTATTTACTAGAAACTGGCAGTGGACTAAAGCTCAAGGTAAGACCTCAGAATCTCAAGAGCAGCAAAAGTTTAATCCAATTGACTTTCCTGCAGAATTATTTGGTAATCAAATTAAGATTACTCTTCCAGACGATATTACTGCTGGACGATTTGAAATTGTCAATGAAGGCAATGTATATCAATTCTCTGTAGCGAAGAATAATCAGAGTATGATTATACTAGAAAACAATGATAGTCTTGAAGAGAGTTATGAATTTGAATTTGGTAGACTATCTCAAGATGAAAAAGAATTATTTATCTATATTGATGGAGATGCGCCTAGATCTACGGTTGAAATTAGTTATCAACTATTCTCTAAAGATGGGGCAGCTGGTAATGGTATAATGGAACTTGGTACTCCAGATGAATTTAAACTCTATCAAAATTATCCAAATCCATTTAGTAATCAGACAACATTACAGTATGATGTAGCAGAAGCAACTTCTGTTAAGATTTATATCTACAATACATTGGGACAATTAGTGAAAACAATTGATCAAGGCGAGAATGGTGTAGGAACTTATACTGTAGAATGGGATGGTAAGAATGATGATGGCGATACATTAAGTAGTGGTGTATACTTCTATCAACTTCGTACAAAAGATTTTAATAAGACCATGAAAATGTTACTTGTTAAGTAACTATTGAGTGGGAATGAAATGAAATCATGGTTACTCCTAAATACAATAGTGCTTTTTAGCGCACGGTATTTTGATTAATTAAACTAGTTTAGTTTGATACAAGTCATGTAGCCTAATTAAACCTAAACATTCTTTAGATTCATTCACTACAGGTAGTACAGAAATTTGTGAATCACGATCTTCCATTAGTTTCATAGCATCATGAATTGATAAAGCCGGAGAAACAGAAATAGGATTTTTATTAATCAATCCTTTCATAGAATCTGATACAGATTTATTAGATGCAATAGCCTTTCTTAAGTCTCCTTCTGTGACAATCCCTACTAATTCTTTATTGTTTATAATCAATGCTGCGCCTAAAGGCTTCTCAGTCATTGCAGATGCAATATCTCCCAAGGAACTATCTTCATCAATAATAGCAACGTCATCTAAAGAATGAATTAAATGATTCACAGTTAATCCTAGTTGTTTTCCTAATTCTCCACCAGGATGATATCGGGCAAAATCTTCTTCATTAAATCCTCTTTTAACCATTAATACGGATGCAAGAGCATCCCCAATAGCCAAAGCAGCTAATGCGCTTGTAGTAGGAACAATGCCAAGAGGATCAATCTCACTTTCAACGGTTCCATTTAACACAATATCTACATTTTTTGCCATATAAGAATCCAGATTACCTACTAAAGCAATTAATGGTGATTGAAATTCACGTAAAATTGGAATTAATCGTACTAATTCTTCGGTGTTTCCACTCTTTGAAATAAGAAGCGTAGGATCTCCTGGATTATAAATACCTAAATCTCCATGCAACGCTTCTGCTGCATGCACAAATACACTTTTTGTACCAGTGCTACATAGTGTGGCAACAATCTTTTGCCCAATCAATCCAGACTTTCCTAAGCCACAGATTACTAACTTACCATTATTGTTCATAATGAGTTCTGAAGCTTTCACAATATCTTGATCGATTTGTTTTGCAACATTATTTAACTGACGCGATCCATTTTCAAGAATTGCTTGAGCTAAACCATTTATTTTACTTTTATCCACGTATGAATGAATATAATTAGTTTTGGTGGAATTATGACTGATAAATTTGTAGAATTATCTCTATGAATATTTACATAACAGGTGCAAGTAGTGGCATAGGAGAATATATTGCGTATGAATATGCTAAGCGTGGTACTCATTTAGCTCTATGTGCTAGAAGAAAAGAAAAATTAGATGATATTGCTAATAAATGTCGTCAAATGGGCGCTGAAGTTACAACTTATTCTATCGATGTTACCGATCAACACTCTACAAAAGAATCAATAGATGATTTTTTATCAAAGATTACCAAAATTGATTTAGTGATTGCGAATGCAGGTCGTGGCGAACTAGATGCGCTTCATAAAGGAGATCCAACAATAATTAACGAAGTAATCAAGGTCAATGTTATTGGGGTCCAGAATACCGTACTTCCATTTATTCCAATAATGCTAAAACAGGACAGTGGACATATTGCTTTAGTAGGATCGGTTGCAAGTCATATAGCATGGGCTGGTGGAGGAGCGTATGCTGCATCAAAATTTGCAGTCAGAGCTTTGAGTGAAAGCTGGAGAAAAACATTACCAACAACTATAGATGTAACACTTATTTGTCCAGGTTTTGTTGAAAGCGAAATGACACAGAAAGCGAAATGGAAACCATTTATTATTAAAACAGACATTGCTGCAAAAAAAATTGTCAATGCACTTAATAAAAAGAAGAAGATGTTTATTTTCCCATGGCAAATGCGTATTGTGGTTGCATTTAAAGGTCTGCTTGGTATAGTTATGACAAATGCTGCAAGAAAAATGCATCAAAAGCAGACGCAAAAAAATTAGTCAATCCATTGGATTACTGATTTGAACTGAAACTGACATAATTATTTAATCTAACTTGAAATGTTGATCACATAACTTAGCTAATGCCACATCTTTATCTGTTACATCGCCACTATCATGCGTTGTGAGCACTATATGCACCTTACACCAACTTAATGTCATATCTGGATGATGATTGAGTTCATCAGCTAAAGAAGCCACCTTAGTAAGAAAACTTACACCAGATAAATATGATGAAAACTCAAATGTTCTTGAAATAGCATTGTTCTCATATTCCCAATTATCTAGATCTTTAAACATTAGAAAGGCCAAATTATTGGAATAACCAATACAGAGACAATCCATAAAATAATTCCTAAAGGAAGTCCTACTTTAATGTAGTCAGAGTATCTGTATCCTCCAGGACCATATACCATCAAGTTGGTTTGATATCCCACTGGAGTAATAAAGGATGCTGAAGCAGCATAACATACAGCAAAAATAAATGGCTTTGGATCAAATCCAAAGCTTGCTGCTAATGTCAAAGTGATTGGAGTCATGATAATTGCAGTAGCTGCATTAGATGCAATTTCTGTTAATATCATTGTAATCAAATAAATAATAGCTAAGAGAAAATATGGAGTAAGATGTTCGGGAAATAAACTGACTATGCTTCCTATGCCACTCCCTATAATAACATCTAAACCTGTACGTTGAATAGCCACTCCCATTGGTAAAAAAGCTGCAATAACTATAATAACCTGCCAATGAATAGATGAATAAGCTTCCTTGGGTGTAATAACTCTAGATAATAAAAGTGCAATTACTCCAAGAATAACTCCAACTGCAATAGGAACAATATTAAAAATAGCTAAGCCTACAGCACATAAGATTGTAGCAATACTTAACCACCATAAGGGATGGTTATCAAGCTTTGCATCTACTTTCCCCAGTACAATAAATCCTTCTTTAGAGGCAAGTTCATTGATGCGATCTTGAGGTCCGTATACTAACAAAGTATCAAATGGCTTTAAAATAAAATGTGCTAATTTTCGTCGAATAACTTCACCTTCTCTACGAATGGCTAAAACAAAGCTACCAAAAGATCTTCTAAAATTAGTCTCTTGAAGGGTTTGTCCAATGAGTTCTGAGCTGTCAGTGATTAGACATTCTGCTAGTATATGATCTTCTTGCTCTAACTCTTCTTGTGTAAGTTTTTCATCAGTCAAAAGAGCTAGATTTTCAATTTCTTTTAAACGTTGAAAGTTTTCAAAAGAACCTTTTACGAATAATACATCATCTTGTTTTAATTTTAAGTTTCTTAGATTGGAGGCAATAATTTCACCGCCTCGCAATACATCCAAAACAATAACATCATAATTCTCATTAATTTTTCTATCCAATAAGGTCTTATCGCATAAAGGGGAATTTTTATTAATTCTAAATTCTGTTAAATATCCATCCAGACTATAGTCTTCAATACTAGAAGATTTTGCTACTCTAGAAGGAAGCAACTTATGTCCAATAGTAAATATATATGCTAGACCTATTGCAAATTTTATAATTCCAAATTTTGCAAATTCAAGCATCCCTAGTGATACTGAACCTCCTGAAGTATCCACTAATATTGAGTTAACAATTAAGTTTGTAGAAGTTCCTACCAATGTTAATGTTCCACCTAAAATGGCTGCATAGCTTAATGGAATTAATACCTTAGAAGGACTGACGTCATATTTATCTGCTAATCGAATAGTAACAGGCATGAATATTGCTACAATTGCTGTATTATTTACAACTGCGGAAGCAATACCGATAAAGAATAAATAGGCAATCATTCCTAAAATTCTAGACTTATCAATTAACTTATTAATATTGATAATAACATATTCTAGGATATGAGATTTTTGTAGTGCAAAACTCATTACAAAAAGACATGCAATAGTAATCACAGCAGGATTAGAAAATCCCGAAAGACCTTCAGCCGGAGTAATCCCAACTGGACTGAATAGCCCGAGGACTAGCAACAACCCAAGAACTAGTAGAGCCGTTACATCTATTGGAAATAATTCTGTAATAAAAAGCACTAGTGCTGTCAGAATTATAACAACTAGGAATATAATTTCCATAAGTACCGTGGAAAGGACTCGAACCTTCACATCTTACGATACTGGTTCCTAAGACCAGCGCGTCTACCAATTCCGCCACCACGGCATATATTTTTAACAATATAAAAAGAATTAACTAAAAAAAGTGTTAATTATGATTCATTGCAAAATCAAGCTCTGAAATTAAATCATCTGCATGCTCAATACCAACAGAAAACCTTAATAAATTAGGCGTTATTCCTAAATTCATTTTTTCATCATCCGGTACAGAAGCATGAGTCATAGAATAGGGGCAAGATATTAAACTTTTAACTCCACCTAAACTTTCAGCTAACGTAATAATACTTAATTTTTTTGCAAAACTATCGAGATTTATTGATTGATCTAGCTCAAAAGAAATCATACTCCCATATACCGGATCACCATCTGGCGAAGAATGCTGCTTTGTTGCTAAATCAAATTGTTTGTGAGATTCTAGGCCTGGATAAATCACTCTTGTCACTTTAGAATTATTATCTAACCATCTAGCAATTTTATAAGCATTCTCAAACTGCTTTTCTACCCTAACAGAAAGTGTCTTTACTGATCTCAAAAGTAACCATGCATCAAATGGACTAGGGAGTGCGCCCCCAGTATTCTGAATTAAAGTTATTTTTTCAGATATTAGATCATTATTAATCATCAATGCTCCACTTAATACATCAGAATGTCCACTCATAAACTTTGTTGTACTATGCATTACAATATCCGCGCCTAGATCTAATGGTCTCTGTCCATAAGAACCCATAAAAGTATTATCAACACTAACTAAAACATTTTTTTGATGTGCCAAATTTGAAATTTTTTCAATATCAGCTAGCTCCAACAAAGGATTGCTTGGAGTTTCAAGATGAATTAATTTTGTATTATCTTTCATTGCATCAGAAACTGTCTCTAGGTTTGTTGTGTCAATAAATTCAAAATCTACATTATTATCATTCAGAACTTTGGTGACCAATCTGAAAACTCCTCCATACACATTGCGTGAGATTAAAACATGATCTCCCGGCTTAAATATCATAAAAATCGCAGTCATTGCCGCCATTCCAGAAGCAAATGCATAAGCATATTTAGCATTTTCTAACATAGCTAAATTCTCTTCTAAAGCAGCTAATGTCGGACTTCCAACTCTTGAATAAACATATTTTTCTGTACTAGCAAAAGAAGGTTGTCTAAAAGTAGATGTAAAATGAATTGGAGTAACAACAGCTCCAGTTTCATCAATTTTATTACCAACATGAATAGATTTTGTTGAAAAATGTAATTTATTTTTTTTATCAGACACGTGTATATCCTTTCAATAAGTAAGATTCTAATTTTTTGAATTTAATTTCTATTTCTTCTCCTGCTGGAGATAGTACTTTGATTTTATCATTTCTACCAATTTTTTCTTCTACATTACTCTCAGGGATATTTATTGGCTCTGATGGTGTATCAGGTGAAGCATCTGGATGAGTTAATTGAATGTTCTTCTGAAGAGGTGCTGTCTCTTGTGGGCGAACATTCTCACTAATCTGTGCATGATAAACACGTTGTACAATTGACGCTCGTAAGCTAGCCATTAAATCTTGAAAGAAATTATATGCCTCTGCTTTATATTCTATTAAAGGATTTTTTTGTCCAAACGCTCTTAGTCCAATCCCTTCTCTTAATTGATCCATCCCTAATAAATGATTACGCCATTTTTCATCAATAGTTCGTAACACAACAAATTTTTCAAGCTTACGGAGTAGTTCTTCCGGTATAATCTCTTCTTTTTTATTATAGTATTCTAATGCTTTACCTAAAATAGTATTCAGTATTTCTTCCTTATTACTTTTTCCTTCAAAATCAGACTGATTTATCTCAATCAATAAATGTGCATTGAGTTCTTGATTTAGTGCTGGCCAATCCCAGTCTTTTATATTTTTAATATCTAGCGGCTCAAATAAATCATAGATAAAATCATCAATAAATTCATTAATTGAAGATTTGATTGAGTCTGATAATAACGCCTTGTTTCTTAATTCATAAATAATTTCTCTTTGTTGATTTAAAACATCATCATATTCAAGAAGATGCTTACGCATACCAAAATTTCTTTCTTCAACTTTCTTTTGAGCGTTACTTACACCACGATTTAACATACCAGCACTTAATTCTTGATCTTCCTCCATTGCGAGTCTATCCATATAAGAAGCAAGCTTATCCATATTAAATAATCGCATCAAATCATCTTCTAATGAAATATAGAATTTTGATGAACCACTATCTCCTTGTCTACCAGATCGACCTCGCAACTGTAAATCAATACGTCTTGATTCATGTCGTGCAGTACCAATAATATGCAAACCACCTAACTCTTCTACGCCTGGACCTAATTTTATATCAGTTCCTCTTCCTGCCATATTAGTTGCAATAGTAATAGCATTTTTTAGTCCTGCTTGCGCTACAATTTCAGCCTCGCTCTGATGCTGCTTAGCATTTAAGACATTATGCGGTATTCCTTTTTGTTTTAACATCTTTGATAATAATTCTGAAACTTCTACTGAAATTGTTCCAATTAAAACTGGTTGTCCTTTTTTGAAGTAATCACTTACCTCATTTATAACGGCTTTATACTTAGCATGCATTGACTTATAAATCACATCATTAAAATCTTCTCTAATGATTGGACGGTGTGTCGGAATTACAGTAACACCAAGATTATAAATCTTTTCAAATTCTGCTGCTTCAGTGTCAGCGGTACCTGTCATTCCAGACAATTTATCGTACATTCTAAAATAATTTTGAATAGTAATTGAGGCCAATGTTTGAGTTTCTTTTTCAATTTTAACATTCTCTTTTGCTTCTAATGCCTGATGAAGCCCTCCGCTAAATCTTCGTCCCGGTAAAACTCTTCCAGTGAATTCGTCGACAATCAAGACTTGTCCATTTTGCACCACATACTCTACGTCTTTATCAAATAATGTATACGCTTTAAGTAATTGGTTTAGATAATGAATCTTACTACTTCTTTGAGAATGCAATTGATAAGCTTTCTCTTTATTTAATTTCTTTTGATCGTCAGATAGATCGCTTTCATCGATATCACTTAACATTTCTCCTAAATCAGGAATAGTAAACGCTTCCACATTATCTGGAGATAAAGCTATTCTACCTTTATCTGAAAGGTCTACACTATTTGATTGCTCATCGATAGCAAAATATAGATCTTCATCGAGCTCATGCAATTTCTTATCTGCAATATATTCCGATTCAACACTATTCATTAACTTTAAAGTTCCTTGCTCTTGGAATAATTCTTGCAATTTATTATCCTTAGGCAGACCTTTTTTTGCTTTCAATAAAAGCAGTCCAGCATCATAAAGCTGATTTTCTGATGGTGAATCTATTCTTAAAATTTTCTCTGCTTGATTTACTAGTTCAGATACTAATTCTCTCTGTTGTCTAACTAAAGATTTAACAGGCGCACTTAAATCTACATAAGATTGATTAATTTTAGTTTCTACGGGACCAGAAATAATCAAAGGAGTTCTGGCCTCATCTACTAAGACACTATCTACTTCATCTACTATAGCATAATGATGAGGTCTTTGTACTAAATATTCAGCATCAATTGTCATATTATCTCTTAAATAGTCAAATCCAAATTCATTGTTTGTTCCATAGGTTATATCACAATTATATGCTGCTTTTCTTTGGTCTGGATTCATTGAGTTCAAAATATGGCCAACAGACATACCTAACATTTCAAAAACTTTGCCCATCCATTCTGAATCTCGTTGTGCTAAATAATCATTAACAGTGACAACATGAACTCCTCTACCAGATAAAGCATTTAGATAAATAGGCATTGTTGCAACCAGAGTTTTTCCTTCTCCAGTTTTCATTTCAGATATCTTTCCCTGATGAAGCACAACTCCACCAACCAATTGTTCGTCATAAGGAATCATTTCCCATTGAATTTTTTGACCAACGGCTATCCACTCTTTTCCGCATAATAATCGAGAAGCATGTTTCACTAAAGCAAATGCTTCTACTAAGATATCATCAAGTATTTCTTTTTCAATTACTGTACGTATCTTTTGTATTTCTTTTCTATCGGTAACATCTTTTAATTGTTTATCCTCTCTAGTTTGAATTTTTTCTTGTACAACCTGCTGTAACTGGCGAGTTCTTTCTGTCAGATATGATTCATTCTTTCCTTCAAGTGAATCATATAGAGCATTGATTTGATCAACTAAAGGTTTAATCCTTTTAATCTCTCTACCAGATTTTGTACCAAATATTTTTGTTAGTAAACTCATATAAATTATAATGTTTTATAGACCGAGTCTAAAACTCCATTTACAAATGCAGTACTATCCTCCGAACTAAACTTTTTAGCATTCTCTATTGCAGAACTAATAGTTATCTTGTGTGATATATTATAGTCTTTCATAAATGACATTTCACATATCGACATTTGCATAATTAATCTATCAATAATATTGACTCTTTCAAGTGTCCAATTTTCTAATGAAGCTTCAATTTTTTTGTCTAATATGCTTTGATTTTTTATTGTGGATTTAAATAGTTCATCCACAAAATTTTTTGTCGGTTTATCAAACTGATATCTTTCATTGATATCATGCAAAACTTTTTTTTCATCTTCATTTGAAAGATGTTTTGCATATAAAGCCTGTAACACTGCTTCTCTTGCTTTCTTTCTATGTTGTTTTTCACGCATTAGTGATGCCATTTAGCAAATTCATTTATTCTTCTTTCTGCAAGTAAATTTGATGCCTCAAGTGTTGAAATATTATTTGCGATTGCATAATCAAATATTCTCATAAGAGTATAATATATACCTTCTACTTGATAGCGAGCTTTATCTTTGTTGTATCCTTGAAGCTCACTTGCAACATTCATTAATCCCCCAGCGTTAATCACATAATCTGGTGCATACATTATTTTCTTACTAAGTAATAATTTTGAATCTCTAGATTCTTTTTCTAATTGATTATTTGCAGCCCCTGCAATAACAGAACATTTCATTTTTTTAATTGTTTTCGGATTAATGACAGCTCCTAAAGCACAAGGTGAAAATATATCTAAATCTAGGCCAATCAATTCTTCATTTGAAACAGGAATTACACCAAATTCATCTACTACTGTATCTAATTTACTTTGATCAATATCATATCCATAAATAATGGCACCTTCTTTGTGAAGATGACGACATAAATAATATCCTACTTTTCCAAATCCTTGTATTCCAACTCTCAAATCTCTCATCGAAGTTATGCCTAACTTTTTCTTCAACGCAGCTTGCATACCGACAAATACACCATATGCAGTTAATATAGAAGGATCTCCACTTCCACCCATAGCTCTCTTAATTCCAGTAACATGATTAGTCTCCATTCTAATGAACTCCATATCATGCACTGACATCCCAACATCTTCTGCTGTAATATATTTTCCATTAAGACGTTCTACAAAATTTCCAAAAGATCTTAAGAGTACTTCTGATTTATCAGAATTAGGATCTCCAATAATTACTGCTTTTCCTCCCCCTAAATTTAAATTTGCTATTGAAGCTTTATATGTCATACCTCTAGAAAGTCTCAATACGTCAACTAATGCATCTTTCTCGCTTTTATAAGGATACATTCTACATCCTCCTAATGCAGGACCTAAAACTGTATTATGAATTGCTATGATTGCTTTCAATCCAGAGCTTGGATCGTTACAATAAACCACTTGCTCATGATTGGTTTCACTAATTCGTTCAAATACGCCTTTAACCATAATTTTCCTTTTATCCTTTCGATTTTGAATATGCATTAATAATATGTTTCACTAAATGATGCCTAGCAATATCATGTTCATTTAATTCTACAATTCCAATATCTTTTATATTTTTTAAAATATTTAAAACACTAACTAATCCTGAAGAAGATTTCTTTGGTAAATCAATTTGAGAGATATCTCCAGTAATAATTGCTCTAGAATCTACGCCTAGCCTAGTTAGAAACATTTTCATTTGAATAGTAGAAGAATTTTGAGCTTCATCTAAAATCATTACAGATCTATTAATTGTTCTTCCTCTCATATAAGCTAATGGAATAATTTCTATGATACCTTTACTAAGAAACATTTTGATTTTACTTTTTGGTAATAATTCATGTAATGCATCATATAAAGGTGCGAGATATGGATCAATCTTATCTTTTAAATCTCCCGGAAGAAATCCCAAACTTTCTCCCGCTTCTACTGCAGGCCTACAGAATATAATCTTTTCAATTTCGTGCTTTTCTAATAAAGATAATGCATAAGCAACCGCTAAAAATGTTTTTCCTGTACCAGCAGGCCCTATAGATATAACAATATCATTCTTACATAAAGAGTCTAATAATTTTTTCTGTCCATCTGTTCTGGCATGTACTGGTCCTTTTTTACCATAGAAAATAACATTACTAATAGACTTTCTACGATCTAAAGTCTTCTGCATATTCATTGCTAATAATTGGTTGATATCTTTACTATTGAGGTTATTACCTTTTTTAATTGAATCAACCATATGACCCAATATAACCGAAAAATGATCTAAATCTTTTTTTAGTCCTTGGCAGAAAATACTATTGCCGCGAATATTAATATTTAATGGAAGAGATTTTTCAAGAAAAAGGATATTTTTATCACCAATACCATAAAGCTCTGTTAAATCAACCCCTTTTATTTCAAACTTTTTTTTCATTCTCTTTAATACCTATACCTAAATCATCTAATTGTTCATCTGATACAGTATTAGGAGAATCTTCCATGAGAGCGGAGGCTGAAGTAGTTTTTGGGAATGCAATTACATCTCTTATATTATTAACACCAGCTAATAACATAACCAGTCTATCTAACCCAAATGCAATACCGCCATGAGGAGGAGTTCCAAATTTTAGAGCATCAATGAAAAATCCGAATTTACTCTGAATATCTTCCTTAGTAAGATTCATTGTTTCAAAGATTTTCTGCTGTAGTTTTTGATCATGAATTCTAATAGATCCCCCTGCTACTTCATAACCATTAATTACAATATCATATCCTTTTGATATGGCTTTTCCAGGCTCTAAAATTGCAGTTTTAATATCTTGATCTTTTGGTGCTACAAAAGGATGATGGACAGAATCAAAGCGTTGGTTGTCTTCATCCCAATTAAATAATGGAAAATCTACAATCCAAACGGGCTTAAATACTGAATCATCATATAAGCTTAACATATCTGCCACTTTAACTCTTATCTTTCCTAATACTTTTAAAGATATTTCAGAGCTATCAGCAACCATAAAACATATCGAACCATTTTTTATATTACAATCTGATGCAATAGTAGATTGAAGATCTTTATTAAAAAATTTTGATATTCCACCTTCAAAAGCACTATCATTGTATTTCATCCATGCTAGTCCTTTAGCTCCAAGTGATTGAGCATAAGAATCCAATTCAGAAATAATCTTTCTAGAAAAGAATTCTGAATTATCGGCATTAATCATCTGAACGGATTCTGAGCTCTTAAATGCTTGGAAATCAGACTGATCAGAGAATTCTTTGAAATCTTGTATCTCAATTGAATATCTAAGATCAGGCTTATCAGTACCAAATCTTTTCATTGTCTCTTCATAAGATAAAGTAGGAAATGGAGTTTGTATCTTCACATTGTTCACCTTATCGAATACCGTTGCAATAAGTTGTTCTACCATATCTCTTACATGCTCTTCATCTACAAAACTCATCTCTAAATCAATTTGAGTAAATTCTGGTTGTCTGTCTGATCTTAAATCTTCATCTCTGAAACATTTTACAATCTGAAAATATCTATCTAAACCAGAAATCATGAATAGCTGCTTATACATCTGAGGAGATTGAGGTAGAGCATAAAATTTTCCATTGTGTAATCTACTTGGCACTAAATAATCTCTTGCACCTTCAGGTGTAGATTTAGTCAATACAGGAGTTTCAATTTCAATAAAATTTTGTTCATTTAAAAAATTTCTAACTACTTGAGTTGTTTTATGCCTAAGAATTAAATTATTTTGTAATTCAGAATTTCTTAATTCTAAATAACGATATTTTAGTCTATGCTCTTCAGTAGACGCTTCGCGATCATGAATAGACATCGGAAGGGGCGCAGATACATTCAAGATCTCTAGCTGCTCTGCAACGACTTCAATTTCTCCTGTTGTAATATTCTTATTTACTAAATCTGCTAATCTAGCTATAACAGTACCAGATACTGATATTACATCCTCATTCGATAAAGTCTTTCCTTTTTCTATTAGAGAATCTGTGTTTAAAATAATCTGTGTTTTCCCAAATCGATCTCTGATATCAATAAAAATAATCTTGCCATGTGTACGAGTAGAATTAACCCATCCAAACAATCGAACATTTTTATCAATATTTTTTTTGGTTAATTCACCACAATTGTGTGTTCTAGAATTCATATAGTATCAATGTAATAATTATTTTTCTAATTCTTGCGCATTTTCGACAAGTAGTAATACCTTATCTGGAATATCATCAGTAGAATCAGAATTAATATCAGCAATCCCAGCTGAACAAGAAAATTGCATCTCTTTTTCTTCTGTTTTTACTGAAATTATTCCTTCTTTTAAATTTAGGATAGAGTTAGTGTGATTTTTCATGATCCCAAAATAACCTTCTGTACCAGGGCATTTCACATAAGTCACATTATCAAAACTGAATGAATGTGTTGGGGTTACGATATCTAAGCTAAAAGCTTTTGTCACTTTTCAGCCTTTTTTATTACTTTTTTAGAGTCAGACTTTTTAACCTTTTCAATTGCTTCATCGATTGATCCTACATATGAAAAAGCATTTTCAGGAAGCTCATCTGCTTCTCCATTAAGTATTGCTTCAAACCCTGCAATAGAATCTTCTAGTTTTACATAACGACCTTCTAAGCCTGTAAATTGTTCTGCTACAAAGAAAGGTTGAGACATAAATTTTTGCATTTTTCTTGCTCTAGATACAACCAATTTATCCTCGTCAGATAATTCATCCATACCAAGAATAGCAATAATATCTTGTAAATCTTTATACTGTTGCAAAGTTGTTTGCACAGATCGCGCCACATTATAATGTCTATCTCCAACAACTCTTGGATCTAAAATTCTAGATGTTGATGTAAGCGGATCAATAGCAGGATAAATTCCTAATTCAGCAATTTTTCTTTCTAATACTGAAGTAGCATCTAAGTGTGCAAATGCTGTTGCAGGTGCTGGATCAGTTAAGTCATCCGCTGGCACATAAATTGCTTGCACAGATGTAATGGATCCTTTCTTGGTAGATGTAATTCTTTCTTGTAAATCTCCCATTTCTGTTGATAATGTAGGTTGATATCCCACCGCTGAAGGCATTCTTCCTAATAATGCTGATACTTCTGAACCGGCTTGAGTGAACCTAAAAATGTTATCTACAAACAGTAGTACATCTTTACCTTCCTCATCGCGAAAATGCTCAGCCATTGTTAATGCGCTTAATCCAACTCTTAAACGTGCACCTGGAGGTTCATTCATTTGCCCAAAAACAAGTGCTGTTTTATCAATAACACCTGATTCTGTCATTTCAGCATAAAGATCATTTCCTTCTCTAGTTCTTTCTCCTACTCCAGCAAAAACAGAGAATCCACCATGTTCGGTTGCAATATTTCTAATAAGCTCTTGAATTAAAACTGTTTTTCCAACTCCAGCTCCTCCGAATAGACCTGTTTTTCCACCCCTAGTATAAGGCTCCATTAAATCAACAACTTTAATACCGGTTTCAAACATCTCAGATGTCGTTGTTAAATCTTCTTGTAATGGAGCAGATCTATGAATTGGTGATGTTTTTGTATTACCAACCTCTCCTTTTTGATCAATTGGTTTTCCAAGAACATCAAACATTCTTCCTAATGTCTTCTCTCCTACAGGAACAGAAATTGGCTGACCCATATCGGAAACTGTTGTACCTCTTACAAGACCATCTGTAGAATCCATAGCAATAGTTCTAACAACACCTTGACCTAAATGCTGAGCAGTTTCTAATACTAGGTCTGACCCATTTTCTCTTTTGATACTTAAAGCATTCAAAATCTTTGGTAAATGCCCTTCAGTGAATTTTACATCAACCACTGCACCAGTTATTTGTAATATTTTACCATCATTATTCATTGTATGTCCCCTTAATCGACTAGCGCTTCTGCCCCACTAACAATTTCTAGCATTTCTGTAGTAATTGCTGCTTGACGCGCTTTGTTAAATTCTAGTTTTAATTCTTTAATGATTTCTTTTGCATTTTCTGTAGCATTATCCATTGCGATCATTCTAGCAGCTTCTTCACTACTATAAGACTCTAACATCTGTTGCCACATTTGTACTTTTAGATGTTTTGGTAATAATGATTCTACAATTCTTTCTTGATTTGGCTCATAATCATAATTATAATTTTTTACATTATAATCTTCAGTAAAATCAATTGGCAATACTTTTTCCATCATCAAATCTTGCGATGCTAATGTTCTAAATCGATTATAAATCACATGAACTTCATCTACTGCAGAACTATTAAATGCTGTAATAAATGTTTCAGAAATATCAGATGCTTTATCAAATGTCATGTCCTTCCAAAAGTCATAGAAAGATTGTACAACATTGTAATCTCTTTTACTAAAATACTCTGAAGCTTTTTTACCCAAGCAAAATAATTGTACTTTATCTTTGCCAAATTTTTCGATTTCTTTTTCAGCTAATCGAATTACACTAGAATTAAAAGACCCTGCAAAACCTCTATCACTAGTAATAATGATTATAGCTTTATTTTTGATATCTCTTTTAGCAATCAATGAAACGTTATTGCTAGCAACTTGTGGTAAAATTCTACATATCAAGTCTTGTGTATTTCTTGAGTATGGTCTTGAAATTTCCATTTTTTCTTGCGCTTTTTTCACTTTAGCTGCAGCAACCATTTTCATAGCTTTTGTAACCTGTTGAATACTACTAACAGATTTTATACGTTCTTGAAGATTCTTAAGATTAGCCATATTAGAAGCTCTTTTTAAATTCCTCGATTGTCTTATTCATCTTATCGGCTAAGTCATCTCCAATATTCCCTGTATCATCAATTTCTTTTATACATTCTGGAGCCTTAGATGCAAAATGCTCTAACAAGCCAACTTCAAATTCTTTTACAGATTCAAGCTCAATATCATCAAGATATCCCTGACTAGCTGCATAAATAATTATTACTTGATTCGCTGTAGACATTGGTACATATTGATTCTGCTTCAATATTTCTACCATACGACGTCCTCTAGTAATTTGTGCTGCTGTCGCTTCATCTAAATCAGAAGCAAATTTTGCGAATGCTTCTAATTCTCTAAACTGTGCTAGGTCTAATCTTAATTTACCAGCAATCTTTTTCATTGCTTTAATTTGTGCATTTCCCCCAACTCTAGATACAGACAATCCTACATCTACTGCAGGTCTAACTCCACCATTAAATAGATTAGTATCTAAATATATCTGTCCATCAGTAATAGAAATTACATTGGTTGGGATGTATGCTGATACATCTCCTTCTTGAGTTTCAATAACTGGCAATGCAGTTAATGAACCTGAACCTAAATCTTCAGATAATTTTGAAGATCTCTCTAATAATCTGCTATGCAAATAGAATACATCTCCGGGAAAAGCTTCTCTACCTGGAGGGCGTCTTAAGACTAATGACATTTGTCTGTAAGCTGTTGCTTGCTTAGATAAGTCGTCATAAACAATTAAACCATGCATACCATTATCTCTATAATATTCTCCTATTGCACATCCAGAATACGGTGCTATATATTGTAGAGGAGCAGGATCAGATGCATTTGCAACTACTACTGTAGTATATTCCATTGCACCATTTGCCTCAAGTTCACCAACCAGTTTTGCAACTGTAGATGCTTTCTGACCAATCGCAACATAAACACAATACACTGGACTATCACCATTATGAGTAGATTTTTGATTAATAATGGTATCTGTAGCAATAGCAGATTTTCCTGTTTGTCTATCTCCAATAATTAATTCTCTTTGACCTCTACCGATTGGAATCATACTATCGATTGATTTTAGACCTGTTTGCAAAGGTTCTTTTACTGGAAATCTTTGCATAACTCCCAATGCTTTTCTTTCGATTGGTAAAGTATGTTTTGAATTAATTGGACCTTTACCATCTATAGGCACTCCTAAAGGACTTACTACTCGACCTAATAGTTCTTTTCCTACAGGAACCTCTACTACTTTCCCAGTTCTTTTTACAGTGTCGCCTTCTTTTACTAAACTACTATCTCCAAACAGTACAACACCGACATTTTCTTCTTCTAGATTTAATGCCATACCAAATACATTATTTGGAAATTCTACAAGCTCAGAACTCATCACATTACCTAAGCCACTAGTTCTAGCAACTCCATCCCCAATCTCTAAAACTTCACCAACTTCATTAACATCAACATTATTGTCGATATTCTTTATTTGGTCACGTAATAAATTGCCAATTTGATTAATTTTAATATCCATTTATACCCCTATTAATTTTGATTTTGCGTTTTCTAATTTAGTTTTCAAGCTACTGTCAAATAGCATGTCATCAATTTTAATTTTTAATCCCCCGATTAATTCTTTATTAACAGAAAAATTAACATCAATTTGTTTATTAGTAATATTACTCAATTCTTTTGCTAGATTATCTTGATCACTATTATCCATAGTAAATGGTGATGTGACTTCAACATATGCAATATTGAGTTTTTTCTTGGCTAATGTGACAAAATTCTTATTTACCTCTACTAATAAATTTATATCATCATGCTCAATCATTACCAATAAGATATCTAATAAATTTTTATTAAAAGCTTCGTTAAAAGCTTTCTTAAAAATATCCATTTTTTGGCTTGAATCGATTAATTTAGATTTTAAAAATGTATTAATAGTTAGATCCTTTTTAGATAAAACAATTAAGTCTTCTAGCGTTCTTTTGATACTTTGAAAATTTTCAAAAGTATCAGCGGAAGAACATAACGACTCAGAATATATTTTTATCTTTTTATGATTTTGCTTCATCTGTTTTCACTGCTTTAAGTGATGATTGTATAAATTTATTATTATCATCATCTTTAACATTTCTTTGCAATACCTGTGACGCTAAATCAAGACTAAGTTCAACAACTTCTTCTTTTATTTCTTTAATTGCTCTCTTTTTCTCAAGATCAATCTTAGATTTGGCTTCAACAAGAAATTCATTAGATTTTTCCTGTGCTTTGTTGAGGATATTATTGGCTGATTGCTCAGCTTTTTGCTTACTATCACCAACAATAGTTTTTCCTTGTTTTTTCGCTTTGTCTAGTATTTTTTCTGATTCATCTTTTATTTTCTCAAGATCAGCTTTGGCACTTTCTGCCATTGCTAGAGAATTAGAGATATCTTTTTCTCTCTCATCAAGAAAATCAAGCAAAGGCTTCCATGCATATCGTTTTAAGATAAGCAGAACTATTGAAAAAACTACTAGCGCCCATATAAACAAGCCTGGATCCACTTGAAATAATGCATTATCCATATTTTTCCTTCTTTATTTTTATTTACTATACAATAAATAGAGACAATAGACCTAATAGAATAGCTGCTCCCTCTACTAAGATAGCTAAAATAAAGGTTTGTCCTCTTATTTCTGATGCTGCTTCTGGTTGTCTTGCAATCGCTTGCGCTACTCCCATACCAATTAAACCGATACCAATTCCGGCACCAATCGCTGCTAAACCTGCTCCCATTTCATACTCCTTTTTTTATTATTTAATGATTAACATTTACAGCCATTCCTATAAAAACAGCTGTTAATAAAGCAAATACATACGCCTGTAAAGATGCTATTATAATTTCTAAAAATATTATAGCTACAGATAATGAAACTGAAAATATACTAGCTCCTAATCCTGCAGCAAAACCATATTCTTCAGCAATTCCTATAACAAGCATAGTAAAAATTATTAGCGCTAAATGGCCTCCCATCATATTACCTGCTAACCTTAAGGTTAGCGAAAGAGGTCTAATTAACATTCCTAAAATTTCAATTGGAACAACAATAAAATACAAAGGTAATGCCAATCCTGGTGGCGCTAAATTTTTCCAATGTTCAATAAAACCATATTTTTTCATTCCTGCTATAGTAAAAGCAAAAAATGTAACCATTGCTAAAGCAAAATTAACATTAATATTTGCTGTAACTGTATTTCCTCCATGAACGAATTCTTTTAAAAAAGTATCTCCACCAAATACATAATTTATAAGTCCTAATAAATCAAACAACGGAATTAGTCCCAAAAAATTACCTACGAATATAAAAAAGAACAAAGTATAGATAAGAGGCGCCCACTCTCTATAATATTTTTCACCAATAAAACTTTTTAAAACGTTATCTCTGATATAAACTACAATCATCTCAATAAAATTCATTGTTTTTCCTGGAATTTTTGTCTTACTTGATATATATCTTTGAACCAAAAATACTATTGAAGGAACTGTAATAAATGCTATTAACAATAGTAGAAAAACGTGCTTAGTAATAGAAAGATCAATTCCAAAAAACTCAAAATGCATATCAAATAGAGGATGATTTAGCTGAGAATTTGCAACATGGCTTATAGCTGTATCAACAGGATCATGACTAACGGTATCATTTTTATCAATAAACATTGACAAAAGATAATAAGAAAAATGCAATGAGAAAATAGCAAAAATATCTAATTCTTAATTATTATTCATTACATGCTTGTATGATTGGATAGAAGCATGAATAACTCCACCAATAATAGAAAATAGCGACACATCTCCAATAATGAAATATCCACATACAATCCAAGCAATAATAATTCCAAAAAACTCAAAATATATGGAGTAACTTTCGGACATAATTGAGCTTAATGATCTTTTAGATGTTTTCATCTATAAATCAAAATCATCTTCAATGATTTCGCAGCGTCCAGAGAATTGGGCACCATCCTGTATTGTTAATACTTTATAGTTTAAATCTCCAACTAGCTCACATTTTCCTAATAACTCAGCAGAACCATTAATAAAAACATCTCCTTGAATGTAGCCATTGATTTGAATTGTTGAAGCCTTAACATCTCCAAAGATTTTTCCTTTTTTTGCTAATTGAATTGCTCCATCTGTCGAGACTGATCCTCTTATTTCTCCATAGATGGTAATATTACCACTTAAAATCATATCACCGTCGATTTGCACATCTTCGGCTATAATTGTCTGACTATTAATTGATTTATTATTCATTAGATTCCTGTTCAAATTTATCAGATTTTTTTGAGAAACCAGGGAAAAAAATTAATGGATCCACTGGCAACCCATCTTTCCATATCTCAAAATGTAAATGAGGGCCTGTAGAAACTCCTGTATTTCCAACTTTTGCAATGAGCATTCCTCGATCTATCTTTTCATTTTTTTGCACAAAATTTTCTTCATTATGATAATAATGAGAGTAGTATCCATTCTGATGATCAATTACCACTCCGTTCCCAAGCTCTTTAGAGTAATCGCTATAAATTACTACTCCATTAGCAATTGCAACAATAGGAGTAGATTGATCATTTACAATATCTATTCCGAAATGCAAAGTATCTAAATTAAACTCATTGCTGATAATTCCATCGGTGGGTTGAATATCTGGAATATTATCTGTCACCATAAATCTAATATTATTGTCTGCTAAGGTACTTTGGTTATCTGAGCCAATAATATTTTCGATATAAGATTTCATTAAACCTATATCATCTAAAGTTTCACTTATGTTATCTATAATCTCTTTTTGCTGCTCAATCTCTTTATTGATAGCAGTAATCTTAAAATACTCTCTTACGATAGGTACAGAAAGAAGTATTAATAATAAAGACGCAATAAAAGAAAAGGCAATTAAAGATACTCCTGCTATAAGAGTAGGTCGGTTGAATTCAGATTGCCATGTTTTATCATTGAAAGGGGAAATAAATAATATCTTATATTTTTTAAATTTCATTAATGCCTTTATTTCTTAAATCAACATACTATTCAAAATCTGACTTTATACTTTTAAGCTTATCAATCACACGATCCCAAGTTTTTGAATCAAAATGGATTTTTACAAATCCTTTTTTTGTTTTTTTATTATTATTGATAGTTACTTTGGTTCCAATAATTCTTGCGATTTTACTCTCAATTTGATTTATCTGTTGATTCCATTTTGTATTATTTGAAGCTGCTGCTTCTACTTTTCTTACAGACATTTTTTCTTTTAATAGCCGCCTCCAAAGAAGAATCATACCTTGCGTGGTCTTTTTTTGTAATATTGCTCTTGCTTGACCTGCATTAATTTCATTCTTTAAAATGCTGCCTTGAATTTCTGTAGGTAAATTTAATAGCCTTAATGAATTAGAAACTGCTGGACGTGATTTACCGACTGTTTTTGCAATCTCAGTAATAGAACTATCTAGATTATCTTTCAGATACTTATATGCTTTTGCTTGCTCTATTGCATTTAAGTCTTCTCTTTGTATATTTTCAATTAATGCCATATACATTATATCTTTATTGGAATTTGTATCTATTATATATGCTAATATTCTTTTTCTTTTTAATAATTGATGGGCTCTCAGTCTTCTTTCTCCTGCAACAATAATATATTTATTATTTGACTCTTTAACTGTTATAGGACTTATTAAACCTTTTTCATCGATCGACTGAGCTAATTGTTTTAATGATTTTTCATCAAAAACTTTCCTAGGCTGATTTGGATTAGGAGTAATTCTACTTATCAATATATTGTTCTGCGCTACATTGTCAGAAGATTTATTTGGTGTAAGCAATGCACCAATTCCTTGTCCTATTTGATTATTTTTTTTCATTTAAAATTTCCAATGCTAATTCCATATAGTTTTTTGCTCCAGAACAATCAATATCATACATAATAGCTGGCTTTCCATCGTCTGGAGCCTCAGCCAATCTAATATTTCTGCTAATTTTTGTCTTAAGCAACTTATTTTTAAAATTTGCTTTCAATATGGCTTCTACTTTTTTTGCTAAACGCAATCTCTTTGTATGCATAGTGATAAGTATTCCAAGTATCTTTAAATCCTTATTGATATTATCTTGAACTAATCTAATAGTTTCTTGTAAGTTTTTTAAACCTTCTAGGGCAAAAAATTCACTTTGAATAGGAATAAGAATATTATTCGATGCTACTAGAACATTTAATGTCAATAATCCCAACGATGGAGGGCAATCTATTAAAATAAAGTCATAATCTTTTTTCACTTTATTAATCAACCGTAATAATTGTTTCTCCCTGTTTTGAACTCCAACTAATTCTACTTCACATCCCACTAAGTTATTATCTGATCTAATAAAGTCTAGGTACTCTAAATTTGTGCTGGAAATAACATTTCTCATTGTTTGATTACCACTTAACGCATCGTAAATAGAATGACTACTATCAATTCCAAAGTCTGATAATCCAGTTGTTGCATTTGCTTGAGGATCAAAATCAATTAACAAAGTTTTCTTTTCTAAGATAGCTAAGCTGGCAGCTAAATTAATAGCTGTGGTAGTTTTACCAACACCACCTTTTTGATTAATAATTGCGATCGTTTTTTTCATTTGAGCGAAAAAATTTAATTGGTATTCACTCTTAATACAAAGTTTTTAAAAAATCATCACAATTGAGTTAATTTACAATGTGGATAATGCAATTTTAATTACGGGATTCAATGGTGAGATAGGAAGGCAAACACTCTTATCTTTATCTAAAAAAGAAATTCCTATCATTGCTTTAGATATTAATGAGTCTGATATAAAATATAATAATGTTATATATATCAAAGACAGTATTCTTAATCAAAATGTTATAACCTCTATCTTTAACAATTATAATATTATCGAAGTATATCATTTTGCTGCGTTGTTAAGTCAATCTGCCAATAATGATCCGGAATTAGCTCATAAAGTAAATGAAGAGGGATCAAAATTAATAATCAACTTCGCTATGAGTCATGGCATAAAAAATGAATCATTTGTCAAAATCTTTTTTCCTAGTTCAATTGCAGTATATGGACCAAGAAAATTAAAAAATGCAAAAGAACCAGATATCATAAAACCTCAAACAATATATGGGTGTAATAAGCTCGCTATAGAACAATTTGGTACTCAAAGACACGAAGAAAGTATTGAACTGGGATTTGGCATTGATTTTAGATGTTTGCGATTTCCTGGAATTATTAGTCCATATACTATACCATTTGGAGGTACAACCGATTTTGCTCCACAAATGCTACATGCAGCATACAATAATGAAAGATATACCTGTAAAGTAGATTCAACAACAACACTTCCTTTTCTAGGGATTAAGAATGCAGTTGAGGCTATTGTACAAATTATGTCTATTCAAAATATTGACTCAAAACTCAGAACATTTAATGTGCAAGAAATGAACTTGAACCCCAAAGAAATTATTGCAGAACTACAAAAGGAATTTCCAAAATTTATTGTAGATTATGATATAGATTCTAAATTCCAATCTATTGCAGATACGTGGCCTGAAAACTTAAATTGTGATGAAGCTACAAAAAAATGGAATTTTGTAAATAATCAAAATAAAAATATAATTTTTGAAGAATATCTAATACCAGAAATCAAGAAACATTATGGCAAACATTAAAAATATTTTAGGAAATCAACTTGAAAAAATTAAGCAAGATGGTACGTTTAAGAACGAGCGTATAATTCAAACCCCGCAAGAAACAGAAATAGACGTACTTGGAAAAACAGTGATTAATTTTTGTGCCAATAATTATTTAGGACTATCTAATAATATTGATATAAAAAAAGCAGCTATTCAAGCAATTGATGAATGGGGATTTGGACTAAGCTCTGTTAGATTTATTTGCGGTACTCAAACAATCCATAAAGAGTTAGAGAATAGGGTAAGTGAATTTCATGGAAAAGAAGATACTATCCTCTACTCTTCGTGCTTTGATGCTAATGGAGGATTATTTGAAACTATTTTATCGAAAGAAGATGCTGTATTCTCTGATGAATTAAATCATGCATCTATCATAGATGGCATAAGGCTATGTAAGGCGGAAAAAAATCGATATAGACACGCAGATATGGATCACTTAGAGAAGCTACTGAAAAATTCTAATGCTAGATTAAAATTAATTGCAACAGATGGTGTATTTAGTATGGATGGAGTTGTAGCTCCATTAAAAGATATTGTTGTATTAGCAAAGAAATATGATGCTATGATAATGGTTGATGACTGCCACGCAACAGGCTTCTTAGGAAATGAAGGTAAAGGTAGTGCAGATTATCATAATGTCTTAAATGATATTGATATTGTTACATCAACATTTGGAAAAGCATTAGGTGGAGCTTCTGGAGGATTTGTATGTGCTTCAAAAGAAATTATTGAAACTCTAAGACAAAAATCTAGACCTTATTTATTTTCAAATAGCCTTGCTCCTCCTTTAGTCGCAGCATGTATTAAAGTATTTGATATTATTCAAAATGATTATAGTTATAAAAAAAGATTAGAAAAAAATACACTGTATTTTCGAGAAAAGATTAAAGAGCATGGTTTTGATATAAAAGGATTCGATCATCCTATTGTGCCTATTATGATTTATGATGAAAAGAAGGCTATTAAAATGTCTGAAGAGTTATTGAAAAAAAATATATATGTGATAGCATTCTCATCTCCAGTGGTAGCCAGAGGTGAAGCAAGAATTAGGGTTCAGATTTCTGCAGATCATACTCAAGAACAACTTGACTATGCATTGCATGCTTTTCATGGTGTTGGAACAGAGTTAAATATAATTTAAAAAAATAGTGAAAAAGTATTTGAAAGTATTAAATTCTTTTCACTTTAAAGTAAATAAGCTATGAACAATACATTAAGAACACGATTACTATCAATTCTATTTATTTTTGGGTTGGGGATTTATGCCCTTTTACCATCGATTAGATATCAATTGTTAAGTGATGACGCAAAAAATAACTTATCAAAAGATGAGTTAGCATACTTTGAATCAAAAAATATCAAACAAGGTCTTGATTTAAAAGGTGGTATATATATTGTTCTCGAAGTAGACCTCCCTCAGCTTGTTAATACTCTCGCTAAAAATAAAGACAAAAAATTTGATACATTTTTAGAAGAATTAAGTGAAGATTATAAAAATAATAGTACTGACTTCTTTACTCTGTTTGAAGAAAAAGCATTAGAAAAAGATTTAAAATTACCTAGATATTTTATTAGCTACGGTAAGACAAAAGATCAAATCATTGAACAATTAAATCTTCAATCAGCAGATTCAATTAATAGAATTATTGAAATTATTCAAAATCGTGTAGATCAATTTGGTGTTGCAGAGCCTACAATTCAAAAACAAGGTAACAACAGAGTTATTGTTGAGCTTGCAGGTGTACAAGATTCTGAAAGAGCTAGAGACTTACTACAAAGCACTGCTCTACTCGAACTTATGATTGTAAAAGATATAGAAAGTACTAATACTATTGTAAGACAGATTGATAATCTAGCTGCAATGAATATTGAAAAAACTAATGATGATGTTGATCAGTTATTTGATACAAATAACTCCGATCAGAATAGCTTAGGATTCTCTTCATTGTTGGTAGCCGTTGGTAGCGATCTAGCAATATCTACAAGTAATTTATCTAAGCTACAAAATATCTTAAATCAAGATAATGTTAAGCAAGTATTAGATGCAACCGGGAGTCTATTCCTTACTGGCAACTCTGCTATAACTTTAATAAATGATTTTGGTGAAGAAGAAGAAGTTTATCTCCTCTACCATCTAGTAGATAATGCAGAACTAACAGGTGGTGTAATAGAAGATGCACAAATGAGATTAAGCCAGTCTGGTGTTAGTGCTGGACAAGCTACAGTACAAGTAGAAATGAGCAATGAAGGATCAAGAGAATGGGCAAGAATTACTGGATCTAATATCAATAAAAGAATTGCAATTGTATTAGACAAAAAAGTACATATGGCTCCAGTGATCAGAAGTCAAATTTTTGGTGGTGGTACTGTTATTGAGGGTATGGATTCTATCCAAGAAGCAGAAGATATTGCGATTGTATTGCGTGCAGGGTCTTTACCTGTTCCAGTTACAATCCAAGAAGAAAGAACTGTTGGTGCATCACTTGGTGCAGATTCGGTTAGCAAAGGAACGTACTCAATGTTAGTAGGATTATTAATTGTAATCTTATTTATCATATTCTATTATAAGCTATCCGGTTTTATTGCAAGCTTTGCTGTTATTTGGACATTAATCTTATTACTAGGCATCCTAGCATTGCTGGGAGCAACATTGACCCTACCGGGAATTGCTGGATTAATTTTAACGGTAGGTATGTCTGTAGATGCTAATGTAATTATTTTTGAAAGGATTAAAGAAGAATTAAGAAATGGAAAATCTGTACGCTCTGCTATTGATGCAGGTTATGAAAGAGCAATTACCACTATTGTGGATGCAAATCTAACCACTGGTATAGCTGCAGCAGTATTATATCAATATGGAAGTGGTCCAATCAAAGGATTTGCAACTGTATTATTCTGGGGTATTATTGTCAGTATGTTTACAGCAATAATTGTAACAAGATTTATTTTTGACTATGTCACATCAAAGAGAACTATAGAAAAATTGAGTATATAATTATGAAATTTATAGAAAATACAAAAATTAAATTTATGTCTTACAAGAAGGTGGGATTTGCACTATCAGCTACTCTTGCAGCTGGATCGCTATTCTTATTAATGCTTGGTTTAAATCTTGGTATTGATTTTAAGGGAGGTACTGCGATTGGATTAAGTTTTGACGAAGAAGTAAGTATTCAAGAGATAAGATCTGTTATGGAATCCATATCTGTTGGAGATCAAGAATTTAATCTTAGTACAGAAGAGATAAAATATTTTGGTAGCAATAAAGAGATAATGATTAAAATTAAAAGTCAGGATAATACACCTGAAAATTTTGGGCAAGGTATTGTAAATCATATCTATAAATCTATGCCAACAAAAGTTCCTGAAGATAAAAATATGTTTATACTTTCTCTTGGAGCTGTTAGTCCAAAAGTAGGATCAGAATTAAGTGGAAAAGCATTCTGGTCTATTGTTTCTGCTCTTGTTCTTATCCTTTTTTATATATCTATTAGATTTGAATTCAAATTTGCAGTGGGCGCAATACTCGCTCTCGTTCATGATATTACTATTACTCTTGGAATATTCTCTCTAACTGGATATGAAATTACATTAAGCACTGTAGCTGCATTCTTAACAATTGTTGGTTACTCGCTAAATGATACAATTGTTATTCTTGACAGAGTGAGAGAAAATATGAAATCATCAGGAACTGTATTGTTTGAATCAACTATTAATAAAAGTATTAATCAATCACTAAGTAGAACTTTAATTACTTCATTGACAACATTGTTTGTTATTGTAGTGCTGTTAATATACGGCGGTGAAGTGATACGTCCTTTTGCATTTACAATGTTTGTAGGCGTCATTGTAGGTACATATTCAAGTATATATATTGCAAGTGCCTTGCTTGCCACTATTTATAAGTCATCTAATTAATGAATAACAAACTTCTTTTCCCTTTTATCGCATTATGTTTGATTTGGGGATCTACATGGTATTTTATCAAAATTTCTTTAAATGCTGGAGTTCCTCCTTTTTTCGGAGTAGGATTTCGATTTTTTCTATCTGGCCTTTTATTTTTCTTAATTATCTTTTTCAAAAAAGAATCAATTCCTTTTAATAAGCAATCAATCAAGCTCTATTTATCGTTTGGATTATTAAATTTTGCTCTGTCATATGGAATTACTTATTGGGCAACACAATATGTTTACTCTAGTATTTCATCTATTTTATGGGGCTTGTTCCCCTTGTTTACGAGCATCATGGCTCATTTTATGATTCCAGACGATGAAAATGAAAAGCTAACTACAAATAAACTATTTGCATTATTTGTAGGGTTGATAGGAATGATCTTTATTGGATCTAGTCAAGTAATTGATTTAGAGTCACAGTCATTGCTTGCTATCATAATCCTAGTAGGAGCTATTATAATCGCAGCCTGGCCCAGCGTATTATATAAAAAACATAACAATGTGGTTGGTCCATATCAAATGAATGCTGTATGCCAAGTGCTAACAGGTGTTATTATGCTTTTATTGTCCTATTTATTTAAAGAAGATCTTTCTCCAATAGTTTGGGATAATCAATTAATATTCGCAAGTCTATATCTTATAGTTTTTGGAGGAGTGATATCTTGGGGAATCTATTTTTGGCTTTATCAATATTTGAGCGTAACCCAAGTAACTTATGTCGCTATCTTTCCTCCAATTGTTGCTATTACTTTAGGATGGATATTCCTCAATGAAGTACTAAGTGCAAAAGAGATTATTGGGACAATGTTTATTTTGGGTAGTTCCGTACTTATATATAGGAAGTAAATTAGAATTTTATATAAATTGACATAGATATGGGAAATAAAATAAAAAGGTCATTTTTAGCTGGTTTAGCAACTATTGTTCCGGTAGCATTGACAGTTTATGTGCTCCAGGTTGTATTAAAGATAACAATCACATTAGGTGGAAAAGTATCAGAACCTCTAAAACAATTTGTAGATGTTACGTTTCCCGGTTTCAATTTATTAAGCTCAATTATCGGTTTAATTGTTGTCATACTCGCTTTAATTCTTATTGGTGCATTGGCGAGGAATGTATTGGGCAAAAGAGTGGTTGCATGGTTAGAAGGTATTTTCAAGAACATCCCATTAATTGGCATGATCTATACCACTACCAAACAAATTATGGAGTCTATATCTGGTGGTGGTGCTCATTCTTTTGAAAAAGTGGTATATATTGAATATCCAAGAAAGAATATATGGACACTAGGATTTGTAACAAGTGAGTCTACTAATCAATCAAACGAAGAATTCTATCATTTATTTGTACCTACAACTCCAAATCCTACCTCTGGATTTTTCTTAATTATTCCTAAAGAAGATACATCGGATGCTGGAGTAAATGTAGAAGAAGGATTTAGAATGATTGTGTCTAGTGGGATTGTGTCGAATAAGAAAAATTCAATTATTAAATAAAAAAGGAGCAATAAATGCTCCTTTTTTATTTTAAATATCTAAAAGATAAACGTTAAGATTAACCTCTACCTCTAGCCATAGGTGCGCGAGATACATCTCCATCTTTATCGATGAAGTATAAGAATCCGCTTTCACGTGTAACACCTGCATCAGCAACTTTTTCTGCATTTCCGCCGCCAGATCCACCTCGTGACATACCTGATCTCCATACATTACCGTCTTTACCTAAATAGTATAAGTAACCACTTTCTTTATTAACGCCTGTTGTTTTTACTTTTTCAGCCATGATTTTCTCCTTGAAAATTTAATTGAAAATATCTTTTTTATTGTAATCTCCTCTATACTACAGCTAAACATGAATTATTGCAAGAAATTTCTCCCTCGAGACCTCGTCTATAAATAAATAGAAAAAAGGTCTTTAAATATTTTTTTAATTAACTAAATTCTCTCCATGCCCCGGTAGCTCAGCTGGATAGAGCAACGGATTTCTAATCCGTAGGTCACAGGTTCAAATCCTGTCCGGGGTACTCTCTCCATCAATAAAATCTTTCATTAATTTCTGCAACACGGCTCCAGATTTTTCATTTAAATGAATATGATCACACAATAATGTTAGTCTATATTTTTTCCCAATACGACTCCAGCTCCATCCAAAAACATAATGTAATATAACAGCTCTTAATCCTCTTAATCTTCTCCATTCGCTAGTCGTGTATGGTACGCTATTATTAGTATCAATCATTTTATCGAACTGTTTAAATAAGTCTATAAGGGTTAACTCATACTTATCAGATAATGTTCTTATGATATTATTGTGCAATTTTACAACGCTTATGATTTCAGTCTCAGACTGTTCGCCTAACCAAGATAATGTACTAATTGCAATTTTAGCATCTGTTTTACTTTGGATCTCTATAATGAATTTTTCTAACTCTGATGCATACCAATCAATATGAGGTAATTGTGGCAATCCTTTAGTAGACATATAGTAGTCTTGAATATGTTTAATATTTTGACTACCTATTGCATCATTTGTTCCAATTAAGATAGTGACATAGTCAGGATTATGTTTAATAATTTTATCTATCCGTTGATTCAAGTTCCATGTTAAATCCGCATTGATTCCTGCATTGATGTATATCTTTGATTCATCTTGCTTTCTTAGGGCACTTACCCAATCATATCCAATGTGTCCATGGGTGATACTGTCGCCACAACATACAACAACTGGCTTATCATTATCAGGGTCAAGCTCAAATACGCCTGCAGCTATATCTGGTAATTGCCATGACTTGCGAATCAATGGGAGCTTATAAATATTCAGTATAATACTATTTCTAAGGATATAGAGTATAAGAATAATTAAAAGTAATTTTAGAAACATGTTAGAATTATTGGGTAATATCTAATAATTCCATTTCAAAAATAAGAGTTGAAGAAGGTGGAACAACATATTCTTCCAACTTTGAACCTTTAATTCCTTGTTCTCCATAAGCCAAGTTGTAAGGTATATAAACTTCCCATCTTGATCCGACAGGCATCATAAGCAATGCTTCTTGAAAGCCAGGGACAAAACGTGATACTTCCAGTGTAAGTGGTTGGCCTTTATCGTAACTACTATCAAACTTGTGGCCATCTATTAGGTATGCATGATAATGTACAGTCACTCTGTCATCATAGTCTGGAACCTTACCAGATCCCTCTTCAACAATTTTATATTGTAATCCACTACGTTGACGAACACGTACTCCTTCTTTTGCTTTGTTATCTTCTAAAAATTCTTGTCCTGCCATTTTATTTTTTCTAGATAATTCTCTTGCATTTTCTGACGATAATTGCATTGCATCTCTTTCTATTTGAGAATTTCTAACATTAAACTCTCGTAATATTTGTTGTCTGTCCGCATTGTCTAATCTTGGCTCATTTTGATTCCAATAATCGTCTAATCCTTGCTTCAAAAGATCTCTATTGAATTCTGCATCAGGTAAATTTTTTCCAATGTTTATACCGATAGTATAACTTAATGAATCTTCAAAAGTTACTATCAGAGACTCTTCATTCTTTCCTGTATTGGATATGTCTTGATTGCAATTAGTAATCAGCAATAAACTGAATATTATAACTGCTATTTTTATTGTATCATTCATTGGCTTATTCTAATTATTATCAATATTTATAGTAAAGAAAAAAATTAACGACCATCCTTATAACCTGTATATTCATCCATCATGCTATTTAATCCATATAAACTGCCAAACTTAACTAATAAAGAACTTGGGAGCAGGGCTCTTAGTAATACAGATTGATTCATAATCCATGGGATTTTAGGTGAATGAAATCCAAAACGAATTGCTCTATTGATGATAACTTTTGCAACAGCATCGTGAGATTTAACACCTGGTGCAAATATTGAACCTAGGATATTTAGCTTTGTTCCTTCAAATAAACCTTTTTTCAAAAAGTTGGGGTGAATAGAAGAGAATCTTACTCCTTTTTTACCCATCTTAATTGCTTCCAATCTTAAAGATTCTGTTAAGCCCATTACAGCCCATTTTGTTGCAGCGTATATTGCTAATTTAGGAGCACCAATCAATGAAGATGCAGATGATATATTAATAATATGTCCTTTATTTTTTTCTAACATCGCAGGCATAAAAGATCTAATAGTATAAATCATTGATGTAAAATTAACATTGATCATATTTTCTAATTCTTCGTCTGAACGATCCAGCATATACCCCGTATATACTGTTCCAGCATTATTGATTAGAATATCAACATCACCAATATCTTTTTTAATGATTTCTGCATTATGATAGACCTGCTCTTTGTTGGTAACATCACAGACTTGAGAAAATACATCATGTCCTTCAGCTTTTAAAGATTTAACAGCATTATCTAAATCAGTTGGCTGAAAATCCCATAGAATAACTTTGGCATCTTTTTTGAGTAATCGTTTAACAGTGGCAAGTCCGATGCCTTTAGCAGCGCCAGTAACTAATACAATTTTATTTTTAAGATTCATCTCTATAATAATATCCTAAATCGTTATAATCTGCAACACATCATTTTAGTTAAAGCACACTATACCATTGTATACCGTATGCAAGGGAGACACTGATCATCAATCCTAACATCAATCTAAGGAAATCTTTATATAGCATTGGGAAAATAGCTTTTTTGTGTCGACTGGTATATGTTAATTCCCCATAACCAATAGACATCCAAATTCCAAGCTCTCTACCTGCCAACATCCCCATAAAAACAAATGTAGTGCTCATAGGTATATTGTTCACTTCTTTAAAATAGTACAATACAAAACAATACACTAAGTCAATCAACGTAGCAGAGCGAACATATCTTGTATTGGTTTTTGATAAGACAATTTCCTGTATCTTTCCACCGCGCTCATAAAACATGAATGCTAGTCCTAAAAGCATCGTACCAACAACAAAAAATTGAAAATTAATGTTTTCAACAGAAGAATATCTTGGTAAAAATACCATAATATTTGCCAAATCATGTTTCAGCCATGTTGCCCATAACCAACCAGTAGTCAACCATTGGCCTACTCTCCAATAATTATTATATTTATTTTCACCTTTTTCACCTTCATTTAGAAAATACTTACTAATGAGATACCAAGATCCCCAAGCAAAAACAAAAGAGACTGCATAACCTAAAAAACTTTTTAGCAACATTCTTTCCATTACAACCGATGATGCAAATACTGATAAGACTAAAAAAGTAGTTGATACTGGTATTTTTAATCGTGTCAATGCCACCAGAACTAATGGAGCTACTGCATGATACCATTGTATATCGATTTCTGGAAACTTATCTAATCTTCCAAAAGATGGATCTCCAATATTAAAACCTTGAAGCATAGTTATTAAGAAAATGGATCCCATATATGCAAACATCCAATACCATTTGACATCATTATTCGATGAAATATAAGTTCCTAATGTTTGAATACTATCGTTAGCTGTAACCGCATAGACAGCAAAAAGAAATCCCAGTAAAGACCAAAGTGTAAGAAAATCCATTTTATCCTCTGTTAATCAAATTGAAATAATATAATAAAATTAGTAAGCATCACTTTTTTTATTTTTTGACTCATTTTACTTTGCTCCGGAGGAGAGACTCGAACTCCCGACCTGGTGATTAACAGTCACTCGCTCTACCAACTGAGCTACTCCGGAATATGATTTGGAATTTTTAATAATATTATCGAAAAAACAAGGAATATTACACCTCAAGCTCAATAATTAAATCTTTCGACAAATTAAATTGTGCATGCTTATATACATCTTTTGATATAATGACTCCATCAAACTTAGTTACTGATCCAAGATTAGCGTGTGTAGATTTTAACCCACCTAAATACCAACGCTTATCACTAATATAGATAAGATCTCCTAGATTCCCTTTAATTTGATCCATATATCTCTGAGGTAAACATACTTTATTATTTTCATCTTCAGACACTATAATCTCACTCCCAGGAACTGTGATAGTAATTCCAGCATTTGGATTTACTTTAGAACCTTTAAAATATTCAGCTCCATCCCTAATTGTCCAAAGAGTTAATCCTTTAATATCATCATAATTTTTTGGTGGCTTTGTGAATAAGGTTACAATCACTCCAATAGACACACATGCTACGAGATTGTATAATGCTCTGATATAAGAATAGGGTTTTGCTTCGACAAATTCAATCCCATGTGCAAAGGGGCTAATTAGTTCAAAAGGATAAATCAATCCTAGAACAATAAATACAGATCCTATTACAAAACTTAACACAGCTGCTTGCGCAGAAAAACGTTGCCAGAATATTCCCAAGAATATGATTGTCACCATTGGTGGAGTTACCACACTATGGAACGCTCCATGCGCTTCATAAATGGTACCATATTGTGCGAATAAAAATGCGGCTCCGATTCCTACAACTGTGACTATTGCAGATGTTAACATAGACACTCTCAAACGAGTTTTTTCTGAAGGATTTTTTGCTCGAGGTGTATATATATCATTTACTACAACTGCAGCTGATGCATTAATCTGAGAATCAAGACTAGACATTAAGGCTGCTACAACTGCTGCTACTAAAAATGCAAACACCGCTTCTGAAGATGCTACAATTCCTGCTACTACAGTAAAAATAGTATTCGGATTTGTCGTTTCTGCAATCACCCCAGATGACGTATTTGTAATTGCTCTTGCTACCCAACCAGCATTAGATACAGCAACAGTACCAATCGGTAAAAATACTAATACATTCATCATAGTTGCTCGACGAGCATGCGCCACAGAACGTGATGATAGAAAACGCATAATAACTGCTTGATTCATAAAAGCAAACCCAACAGATCCGACTATTCCATCTTGCCAAAATACACCAACAAAATTAAAATCAGGTGGAGAATTAAAATCAGCTAACGGCAATTTATTGGTTGTAGACAGTGCATTCCAGAATATGTCAAATCCTCCTAGATAAGCAATCCCAAGTCCAAAAATTAGGAGTCCAGCAAATAGCAATACCACTCCTTGTAAAAAGTCAGTAAAAATAATTGCTGTCTGACCACCTAAAGAAACATAGATACCAGCAATCAATGCAATCACGATAATGATTGTTTCGATATCCCATCCTATAATAGGTTGCAATAATGATCCTAATGCTAATAAACCAATTCCAATATAACCTATTAAGTATAATATCATTGTAAAGGTTGATAAATTTCTTACCGTAGAATTAAAACGTCGTTCAAAATATTCTGGAATAGAGTTTACTTTCATATAATAAATAATGGGGATCCAGCCAAAGAGAAGTAAGGGCATAAAAAACCAATCATTCATATAGGTCATGGTTGAAGAAAAGCCATATTCAAATCCTTTTGATGCGTACTTTGCAAAACTATGTGATCCAACTCCAGTGGCCAACATAGACATTCCAATTAACCACCATGAAAATCGTCTTCCACCAAAGAAAAAGTCTTCTGTAGACTGATTATTACGCGCAAAAAATAATCCTGCACCTAATACAAATGATACATAGAATACTAAGATACCCCAAAAAAGTGGACTTGTAACAATGTCGGGGGTCATCGAACATACCTACTTAAAATGAATGCTGTTACAAGATATCCAGACAGAATAACTAGATAGAGTTGTGGGGTATTATTTAATGCAGCAATTGTCATCAATAGATGAATAGAAGATACATAGATGAACCCCCAAATTAATACTAGTACCCATTTTTTATATTCAGCCCAGAACTCTTGATATCCATAAGCTTTAAAAATTGCAAAAAGACCTCCACCAAAAATTAATATCCCAAAACTATACTGGTAAATAAAAGGGAGCCATGAATGCGAAAATAAATCCATTATCTTAGTTCCTCAAAAAATGGTTTTAATAAATCATAAGTATCATGCAAGCCTTGTGCTACAACTTTAGTTGATCCTACTACCGGCATAAAACTTGTATCTGAAGACCATCGTGGTACAATATGAAAATGTAAGTGGCTTTCAATGGATGCACCTGATCCCTTACCTATATTAGCTCCAAAATTAAACCCTTCACAGTGTAAATGAGTTCTTAAGATAGCCATTGTTTTTTTGGTTACTTGCATAACATCTGATAAAGTATCATCCTCTAAATCTTCTATTGCATTTTTTTCTTCATATGGAACCACCATAAGATGCCCGTTATTATATGGATAATAATTCATAATTACATAGCATGTTTTCCCGCGATACAGAATAAAATTTTCCCTATCATCACTTTCATTGGGTTTATCAGAAAATATTTTTTGGGATCCATCTTTATTTTTGATGTATTCCATTTTCCAAGGAGCCCATAAATGTTTTTTATGCGACATATTCATTATCCAATTCAATATTATCAATTAAATCTCTTAATACTGGTTTAATATAAACGTTGTCGAGATTCATCTTACTAAAACATTTTGCTAATATATGCAACCGTTGCTCTAACGGTTTATGTTTATTAATGACCACAACATTATCAGCAAATAATATACAACTATCTCCATTAAAATTACCTTTATCTTGGATAATTTTAATATCAAATTTATGACTTAATTCAATAAAATCATCAAGAAGCTGTTGGTATTTTTTATTTTTTTTCTTATATGTCACACTTGATTCCTGTAATTGCACTACTACTTCTAATTTTCTCTCCTAAACCATCTACCATTTCAATATTATATTTTTTCATAACAGCTGTCTCAGGAATTTCTTCAAGACTTCTATCGCCGCCATTAGCAAAAATATCTGGCTGTATATATTCTAAACTTTTACAAACACTCTTATCTTTGTCAATACTCAAAAAAACTTCATCAACGCAACGTAATGCACCAACAATTTCTAATCGATCCTGCTCTGGCATAAATGATTTACCTTTTTTCAATCCTGCTTGATAATCACTATTCACAATCACGACTAATTTATCTCCTAAGCTTTTAGCCATTTTTAAATACTCTAAATGTCCTACATGGATTGGATCAAAATATCCGCTAACTGCTACAACTTTCACTGCATAGCCTCCTTTTGATATTTCCAAGAAGGCAATTCTAGCTCCCAATTGGCTCGACAAGATAGAGAGTCGGGATAAACATAAAATTCTTCTGATTGTTGTTTCTCTACAAAAGAGCCCGTATCTAATCTATTGTTATTATTTCTATCTTCATATATTAACAATTGATATTTACCTCCTATAACATCATGAATAACATATGAGCCATCTAGCTTGACGGCCTCAACATAAGAATGTGAACTATTTTGTAATAACATCTTTATAGGATGCAGAAATTTTCCTGTCACTGTTCCTGATATGTCAGCTGTCTTTACTATATCACTGTTACTATCTGGAACTACATCCAAACTATCTGTATCTAATTCTTCTGATTCAGAAGCTTGATGTATAAAAAAATCAATATTTTTCAGGTTAGCCTTTTTAGTTGATAATAAATTTTCATGATAAAATGCATACTGCCCTTTTGAATAATCAATATTTGATCCATATTGCCCTACTGCAAGAATAGAAAAATCATCTGCTGGCAAATAATTAAAAATATATTCAGAATCGCTTGTTGTATTTGCAATATAGTCTGGATCTGTACTTAGCATATCTTCATGATTGAACAACCCTTTCCATAACAAAAGAGTGGACTGATCACTATCACCATACACATTACCTTCTATTGTGGAAGAAGCAAACATAGAATCCATAGAAAATGGAATGCTAATATCTTGCTCAATTGTTACTCCATGCTCATCAGCAAAACTTGTATCTAAAACAATCATATACGTAGTACCATTCTGAAGGTTGCTTGGCAGCCATACATCAATTTTATCTCCTCTAAATTCATATTTGACCTTACCTGCATGCATTGGATAAATATTAATAGCACTCTTAATTGAACTTTCTTTTAAATATTCACTTAAACGAATAGTAATTTTTTGTTCGGGTTTAATATTGGTTAATACTTCTGGCTTTGTTCCTAAAAGTGTTGGAGGAATTTCATCTAGAGATCCTCCCTCTGGGCTTCTAACAGATGCACAATTATTTAACATAATGATTGCTATAATAAGTAAAAATTTAGTCATTGAATGATGTTTATCTGTCATATCTCTTTAAATAATTCTCAGACCATTTTACAAAACTATTATTGTTAATTTCAGATTTAATTTCAGTAATTAAGTCAAAGTAATATGCAATATTCATTAATGTCGCAATACGGATACCAAACATTTCGTTTACTTTAAATAAATGTCTCAAATAAGATTTAGAATGTTCTTGAGCAAATACAATACTACTTTTTTTATCAATAGGAGAAGTGTCATCTTTATATTTACTATTTAAAATATTAATTGATCCTTCATGAGTAAAAATTTGTCCATTCCTGGCATTACGGGTTGGTAATACACAATCGAACATATCTATCCCAGACAAAATTGATTTTACGATATCTACAGGTTTACCCACTCCCATCAAATAACGAGGTTGATCTTTTGGCATATGTGTTCCTAATATATTTACAATATCAAACATAGGATCTTTTTTCTCTCCTACAGATAGTCCGCCAATAGCTAAGCCGCATGTAGCAAATGGAAGCATCTGATCTAAACATTTTAAGCGCTCTTCTTTATTAATTCCTCCTTGAATAATTGGGAATAATGTTTGGCTATGGCCATATAAAGGTGATTGATCATTTAGATATTCATATGCTCTCTTTGTCCAATCTTCTGTTAATCTAGAAGCGCGTTTTAATTCTTTCTCTGAACAATCTGCGGCAGGGCAATAATCAAAAGCCATAATGATATCAGACCCTAACTTTCTTTGTACTTCCATCGAGGTTTCTGGTGTAAAAAAATGTATGCTTCCATCGAGATGTGACTTAAAGTTTACTCCATTATCTGTAATTTCATTCATATCGCTCAATGAGAAAACTTGATATCCTCCACTGTCAGTTAGAATACTATTTGACCAGTTCATAAATTGATGTAACCCTCCATTCTTCTCTATAATGTCTGTACCAGGCCTTAAATAAAGATGGTAGGTATTAGACAGCATAATCTGAGTGTTAATATCATACAATTCATTGGGAGATATTGATTTAACTACCCCATGAGTACCAACCGGCATAAAGACGGGGGTCTCTATTCTAGAATGATCAGTTTCTATTTTACCGACTCTTGCTAATGAATGTTTATCTTCAGATTGAACTGTAAACTTCAAAAGATTACCAATCGTACCCTATAGATAAAATATATTGAGGTTTAGAGTAATCGCCATTTGGATATCGATCCCATGCAGTATCAAACCTTAGCAAAGCCCATGGAGTAAACATTTTCATTCCAATACCAAATGTAGAAATAATGGCAGAAGCCTCTGAATCAGATAAACCATATTTTGCTCTTACTAAAGCGCTATCATTAAATTCTTCACTTGAATCCCATGCAGCACCAATATCAACAAATAGATGCCCAAAAATATTTCCAAATCTAATTCTTGCGGGGAAGCTTACATCTACATAATTAACAAAAGGGAATCTAAACTCAAAATTTGCAACTGCGACATTTTCTCCAGTACGTTCTCTGTATCTTGCACCCCTTACCGGGAAAACATATTCACTAAAATACACGTCCTGCAATATAGAAGAATTGTCATATTCTAGAACTCTTTCTGCATAAAAACCTGAATCATCTCGCCCTTCTGTTTGAGTATCTGATATAATGGTCATTTGAGAATTTCCACCTAAAAAGAATCTTTGTGGATTGTCTCCTATGCTCTTTCCTAACATTAATCGTGTTGCTATGCTATAGTTTCTATTAATTTTAAAATACTTTCTAATATCAAATTTGATAGTCTGAAAAGGAATAGAATCTTCTCCAAGATCAGGACTAAATTGGACAGTAAGATACTGCTTTAATCCATCATTTGGCCCTGTGTATGTATTTGTAGTATTATCAAAAACCCAACTCACCATTGGCATCATTGCTGTAAGATTCTCTGTATATATAGAATCATAAGTTAGATTATATATATCAAATTCTTTAACCTCATAATTGACCGATCTAAAAGTCCCTCCAAAATCAATACGACTAAACTTAGAAAAAGGATATTGTGCAAAAAACCCTATACCATAATCTCTCAATTTTCCTATATAGTCAGAAGTAAGACTGTAGCCCAATGAAAAGGTATTGGCTTGCTGAAATAATGTACCGTAATAGTTCATCCTATTTTTCAAATAAGCATAACTAATTATTACATCACTATTCTCTAAATCTAATACTAGATTTGTGCCCATCATAATTTGGTGGTCGCCCATAACATCGCTCCAAGCAAGATTTGCCAGTGCGCGAGTGCCAAAAAGATTATCAATAGAAGCTCTTGTGGCTATATAGTCTATAGAAAAATCTGTTTTATATGGCTTAGATTTATATCCATCGGCAAAACGTAATGAATCTATTACTGTATCTTGATCATCGGTCTCTTTATCAGTATCATTAAATCGTCTATAATTCCTAGCAAAGATATATTGTGAATAGTCTTGAGACTCCTCACTAGGAATTGCAGTATTTACAAAACGTAAGTCTTCAAAAGTATCTACTTGATTTCTTTCGCTATAAAATTTGGTCTCCGGAACTATCTTTTCTTCTTTGTCCCGCGGTTGATTCATTACAAATAAATCCCATCCTCTTTCAGAATAGCCAGAAAAAATTAGTTTATTCCCTGTAGTATCAACATCTATTTGCTGAATGCCTGCTATGGCATTGGTAATAGGAGAAAAAACAGTACTAGATAACTCATGTTTAAAAATATTATATACTCCATTATAATCTGCAGTATAAAACAATATATTGTCACTAGTTAAGACTGGATAATTCTCATTATAAGAAGTATTTGTAATTTGTGTAATCTCTTGATTAGAGAAATCATACATAAATAGATCTTTTTGAGAAAAATCTATATCAAACATATTAGGAGAACCTTTGCTGGTTCCTCTATCAGAACTGAATACAATCTTATCTCCACTTGCTGACCATGCCGGAGAAAAGTCTGAAAAAGTATCATTAGTTAAGTTTGTTAATTCTTGCGTATCTATATCTACAACATATAGATCGCTTGCATCATCTTTATGTCCTATAAATACAATTTTATTTTGACTAGGATGCCATGAAGTAGTAAAAACTCCATCTAGTGAAATAGGTATTTTTTTATAATCACTATTTCGAACATTAACAATAATAATAGAATCTTCTTTTCCGCTCTTAGAAGCAAAAGCAATATACTTTCCATCTGGAGACCAAGATAATCCTGGCTGCAACCATTTTAACTCTTCAAAATCTGGGCTAGTATTCCCTCGAATGAGTCGCTTTTTTTGCTTACCAGAATCAAGATTGTAGAGTATTAAATCCATGTACCCAGCCTGATCTGTAAAATAAGCTACTGTATTGCCATCAGGAGAAAAGGAAGGGCTAACATTATAAAAGTTCTTTGTTTTTGATCTATCAGTAATTTTTTCTGCAAAGTCAGTAATTTTTTCTCTCTCATTAATATCAGACCAATATTCTTTTTTTAAATAGTCATGCCAATCATCAGTTAGTTGTTCAAAATCTACGCCCAGTGCATTTTTAAATCCTTTTTCTGCATTTTGAGTTCGTTTCATTTGCTGAAATATTTCACCTACTTTTTCTCTGCCATATTTTTTGGTAATATATTGCCATACGGATTGTCCGCCTTTATACGCTAATATAGAATAGTTTAATTCTTCAATTTTTGGCAATTTTTCTTCGATAGCTAAATCACGTAAAACCATATCTGAATTAGTATCCCAATCAACCGATAAAAATTCTGATAATCCTTCATTGGCCCATAATGGTACTTGTAAAAGTATCCTTCCACTTATCAACCCTTGAGCATTTCCTCCATAAACCATATCATTAATTGAAGCATGTACTAACTCATGATGAATCACATGCTTAAATTGTTCATAAGACCCTTCGAATGGAATGACAATTCGATTCTTATATAATTCAGTTACTCCACCAACACCCTCAGGCATATGTGTATTTACAATATTGGTTTGTTGAAAGTCGTTATGCGATGTATAAACAATAATCTTTACTGGATTCTTGCTTCTCCATCTTAAATGTTTACCGATTTGATCTAGTGACTCCTCTGCAACTTTAGATGTAAAAATAGCCAAGTCATGATTGTCTCCATAATAGTAAACATTAAAATTAGGACTGACAATATATTCCCAATCAAAAGTATCATATTGAACTTTATTTTGCCCAAAATTTTGCCCAAATATTAACTGGCTGCATAAAAGATATATTATGATGAATCTCATATCGATAATATTAATATTGAACAAGCTTAGTTTAAAGAGTAATTTTTGCGATGCAGTTACCAATATACTTTTTTGGAGATACCCACTTTAAGGTTTCAAAGTCAAATCAAGAAAATAAAAAGGTAGAAAAGTTCTCAAAATTTCTAGATTTTATCTCTAAGGATAATACAAAAGGATCTTTATTTATTATGGGAGATCTTTTTGATTATTATTTTGAATACAAGAATCAAACCTCTAGTGATTATGAAAAAATATTTACTAAAATTGAAGGAATTAAAGATAAAGGCTTTAAAATCTATTTTATAGCTGGTAATCATGATTATTGGATTGGAGATTATTTCAAAAAATATACCACAAAAACTTTCCTTGATGATACGTCAATAGACTATAAGAATAATAGAATATATGTTACACATGGAGATGGAATTTTATCTTGGGATAACTCATATCGCTTATTGAAAAGAGTACTTCGTAGCAATATATTTATTAAAATGTATTCTCTCCTTCCAAAAAATATTGCACTGAAAATTGCAAAAAAAATATCTCATGAAAGAAAAGATTCCCATTATTTAGATCAAGAAAAAATTAACAGAATCCACGATGAATTAGATAGTTTTGCTCAACAAAAAATTGATGGAGGTTTTAAGTATGTGATTATGGGGCATTATCATCATTTGTATCAAAAAGAGTTAAATAATGGAGAATTAATTCTACTCGGTGAATGTAATGAAGAGAATTATAATTATGCTATGTTTGATGGCGATAAATTAGAAATCAAAAATTTTTAAAATTTATCACATAATGTAACCATGATGGCATTCTGAGTATGTAAACGATTCTCTGCTTGCTCAAAAACAATAGAATTCTCTGAATCAATGACATTGTCTGTAACTTCTCTTCCTCTTTCTGCTGGCAAACAGTGCATAAATAAATAATCACTTTTAGCGTTTTGTACAAGAGAATCATTCACTTGAAAAGGAGAAAATATTTTAACTCTTTCATCAATTTCTTCTTTTTGGCCCATAGAAGCCCATACGTCAGTATAAATTACATTTGCATCCATAACGCCTTGTACAGGATTATTAGATATATTAATCTTAGATAGATTCTTTGATTCTGCAAAATTGATTGTTTCAGCATCGGGCTCATAGCCTACAGGACAAACACAAGTAAATTCAAATGGCAATATTCCAGCCAGCCTAATCCATGAATTGACAATATTATTACCATCTCCAACATATGCTATCTTTAAATCATCAATATTTTTTTGCTTTGCTTCCCATATTGTGAACATATCAGTTAATATTTGACAAGGATGATTATAATCAGTTAATCCATTGATAACAGGAATGTTAGAATGTTGTTCAAAATCTAACATATCATTATGACTGAATACTCTAGCCATAATTAAATCATTATATCTGCTAAATAATTGGGCTAAATCTGAAGCACTTTCTCTTTTTCCTAACCCAATATCTTGGGGAGCCAAATAAATTGCATGCCCTCCCATCCAAGAAAATCCCGTTTCAAAAGATACTCTTGTTCTAGCGGAAGGTTTTGCAAAAATCATTGCCATAGAATGATTTTTAAAAGGTCTAAAATTCTCTTTTGTTCTGTATTTATGCTTTAACTCAGCAGTCAAATGAAATAAATCGATTATTTCATTTCTTGAAAAATCATCAACTTTAATACAGTGCCTAAGACTCATTTTAATTTCCTTTTTTTAGTATTTAATATATTCATTGACTCTCTATATTTTGCTACAGTTCTTCTTGCAATTGAAAAGTCTTTTGCATCTAATAATTGTACAATTTCTAAATCAGATAAAGGTTGATTTTTATCTTCTGATTCTACAATATTTTTTATAGCAGTTTTTAATTCTTCTGCGCCCACTATTTTACCAGATTTCTTTATTATTTTGCTAGTAAAAAAACTTTTCAAACTTAAAGTCCCTAGCGGGCTATCAATATATTTATTTTTTACAGTTCTACTGATACTTGATATGTCCATATCAATTTTTTTAGCAATATCTTCTAATTTCAAAGGATTTGGATGCTGTTGTTTTTCAGACAAATAATCATGTTGTATATGAATAATCTCATTTACCACTTTTCTTAAGGTATCTGATCTAAATAAGATTGTATCTAATAAATTCTGTGCACTACTAATATGGTCATCAATAAATTTTTTCTCTTCTTTGGGAGTTTCTGCATTCATTGCTGCATTTAAATACTCATTGGATATTTTAAATCTATTGAGATGTCTATCATTAATTAAAATAATCCATTCTTCATCTTTCATTCTTAAAATAACATCTGGGTTGATCTGTTGATTTTCTACAGTGAGATCTATTATAGGTGCGAAATTTTTTGAAGAGATAATACTTAATGCATTATCAAAATCAGTATCTGAGCAAGATAAAGAAGACTTAATATCTAAAAATTCCTGATTAAGGAATTCATCAAAATAATCGCGAATAATACTCAATGCTATCTTTTCTTCTGGATTCATTTGCAATATGAGATATTCCTGTAAATCTTTACAACCTACTCCTTTCGGATTCAATGTTTTAACAAATTCCAAGATATTTTCTACGTCTTCTATGCTAGAATCCGTACTATCTGCAATTAACTCTAATTCTGAATCTAGGAAACCGCTATTATCCACATTCAATATAATTTGTTGGGCTATTTCTTTTGATAGATTATCAATTTCAGACTGATCAATTTGACTTATAAGATTATCAATGACATTCTTATCTTCTGGTAAATTAGATAAAAATAAATCATAATTTTCTTGATTATCAAGACCGTATCTTTCATAATCCTTATCTTTAGAATCTTCTATATTTTTTTCAATTAAAACGGGATTTTTTTGAATTTCATTCTCTAATTCTTTCTCGATATCATCCAACCCAAGCTCTAAAAAACTAGATTGGAGTATTTGTTTTGGTATTATAGACTGCTTTTGTCTAATCTTGGTAGAAAACTTATTCATCAATCTAATTTAAATTTTTTTCCTAGATAAATTCTTCTGACTTCTTCATCATTTGCAAGTGTTTCTGCATCTCCAGACTTTAAAATTTCTCCACTATGCAACAAATAGGATCTATCTGTAATAGATAAAGTTTCCCTGACATTATGATCAGTAATTAATACGCCTATATTTTTCTTTTTTAATGACATAATCATCTGCTGAATATCTTCTACTGCAATTGGATCTACTCCAGCAAATGGCTCATCTAAAAGTACAAAATCAGGCTTTAAAGCTAAAGTACGACATATTTCAACGCGCCTTCTTTCTCCGCCAGATAAACTTGAACCTAAACTTTTTCTTAGATGGTTAATATTGAATTGATCTAGCAATTCATCAATTAAATTATTTTGATCAATATCTTTTGGTAAAACTGTTTCTAGAACAATTTTAAGATTATTCTCTACTGTTAACTTTCCAAAAATAGATGGCTCTTGAGCTAAATATCCAATACCCATTCTTGCACGCTTATACATTGGAAGATTTGTGATATCCACATTATCTAAAAATATAGTACCAGATGAAGGTCGAATCATCCCTGTAATCATATAGAAAGTGGTCGTTTTCCCGGCTCCATTAGGACCTAGTAAGCCAACGATTTCTCCTTTCTCTAAATTGATATCAATATTGTTTACAACATTCTTTTGAGAATATTTTTTTTTCAAATTCTTTGCGCTTAATGTTTTACTCATTGTTAATAGAGCCTCTTGGTTTTGTAATCTTCCAATTTGTTAAATCAATATTAGATTCAAATCCTGTACCATATAGTGTATCAAAATTTCCAGAGATAAAAGTTAGACTTGCATCGGTAAAAATTTTATCCGCTTTATTATCCCAAAGCAATGAATCTGTCCACAGCTGTTGCCCATTATCAGCTGCAACCACCACATCTCCAAATGCATTGATTTTATTCTCTTTTTCACTT